>Ga0308173_10001861_pt1 | contig 10873 bp, 9 predicted proteins | sample PhyPR1_FD_203716 | JGI IMG/M metagenome (GOLD analysis project Ga0308173, IMG submission 203716) | Soil microbial communities from UC Gill Tract Community Farm, Albany, California, United States - DLSLS.P.R1 | ecosystem: Environmental > Terrestrial > Soil > Agricultural land | place: USA... | reverse complement strand
CAGCGTCAGGCGGTAGGTGCTGGTGTCGCTGAGTTCCTGGGGTCCGGCCCAAGCTAGGTAGCCGAGCGCTGCTTCATATACTGTCCGCGTGCAATTGCCGTCGGCGGTCAGCCACAGAGCCCACAAAGAGGACCTCCCGGTATCGATAGGGGCTTTAATCCCGTATCGATACCGGAGGTCCCGGTTTTTTGGATCAGGCCCCCAGAGGTCAGCCCCCGGGGGCCTTCCTAGCGAAGCACCACGGTGCGGTTTCCCTGCAGGATGACCCTGCCCTCGCAGTGCCAGCGGACGGCGTTGGAGAGCGCCTTGCATTCGGTGTCACGGCCGGCGGCCACCAGGTCTTCGGGCCCGTAGGTGTGGTCCACTTCGACCACCTGCTGGGCGATGATCGGTCCCTCGTCCAGCTCGGCGTTGACGTAGTGGGCCGTGGCACCCACGGTTTTGACGCCGCGGGCGTACGCCTGGTGGTACGGCTTGGCGCCCTTGAAACTGGGCAGGAACGAGTGGTGGATGTTGATGGCCCGGCCGTCCAGCTTGCGGGTCAGGTCGTCGCTGAGCACCTGCATGTAGCGTGCCAGCACCACGAGCTCCACGTCGAGCTCGTCCACGAGCTCCAGGAGCCTGGCTTCGGCAGCGGGCTTGGTTTCGGGCGTCACCGGGATGTGATGGAACGGGATGCCGTGCCATTCCACCAGCGCCTGGTGGTCCGTGTGGTTGGACACCACGGCGACCACCTCCATGGGCAGTTCGCCGATCCTGGCCCGGAACAGCAGGTCGTTGAGGCAGTGTCCGAACTTGGACACCATGATCAGCACCTTGCGCTTTGCCCCGTTGGGTTCGAGCTGCCAGCGCATGCCGAACTTGTCGGCGACCGGCGCGAAGGCCGCCCGCAGCGTGTCGGCCGTGGTCTCGTCCCCTTCGGAGGCGAAGTGCACGCGCATGAAGAAGTGCCCTTCGGTCCGTTCACCGAACTGCTTGTTGTCGATGATGTCGCAGCCGTGCTCGAACAGGAAGCTGGAGACGGCGTAGACGATCCCGGGCGATTCGGGGCAGTCAAGGGTCAGGACGTGTTCCACGGTGGTGGCCTGCTTGGGTTCAGGAAGATGGGTCTGGGTGGTGGTCATGATTCAGCACTCGATCACATTCACGGCGAGGCCGCCTCGGGACGTTTCCTTGTACTTGGTTTTCATGTCAGCTCCTGTGTCACGCATGGTTTTGATGGCCTTGTCGAGGGAGACCTTGTGGCTGCCGTCCCCGTGAAGGGCCAGCCGGGCCGCGTTGATAGCCTTCACGCTGGCTATGGCGTTGCGCTCGATGCAGGGGATCTGCACGAGGCCGCCTACCGGGTCGCAGGTGAGCCCGAGGTTGTGTTCGATGCCCACTTCCGCGGCGTTCTCCACCTGGGCCGGCGTTCCGCCGAGGACCTCGCACAGCCCTGCGGCGGCCATCGAGCAGGCCGAACCCACCTCGCCCTGGCAGCCCACCTCCGCGCCGGAGATGGAGGCGTTCGTCTTGAACAGAATTCCGACGGCGGCCGCCGCCAGGAGGAAGCGGACCACGCCGTCGTCGTCGGCTCCCGGAACGAACTTGACGTAATAGTGCAGGACCGCCGGAACGATGCCGGCGGCGCCGTTGGTGGGCGCGGTGACGATGCGACCGCCGGCGGCGTTCTCCTCGTTGACGGCGAGGGCGAACAGGTTTACCCATTCCATTGCCAGCAGCGGGTCGGCGGGCACCTGGACGAGGGAGGGCGTGCCTGCCGCGGCTTCGGCAGTGGCGGCCGAGGCCGTGAGAGTCCGGAACAGTGCCGGGGCGCGCCGCGTCACGTTCAGCCCGCCGGGCAGGATGCCTTCCGCGGTGCAGCCGTTCTGCACGCATTCGCGCATGACGGCCCAGAGGTCGAGGAGTTTGGCGCGGAGCTCGGTCTCGCTGCACCACGTCAGTTCGTTGGCCAGCATGACGTCGGAGATGGACATGTCCTCCCGGCGGCAGATCTCCAGCAGTTCATCGGCGGTGCTGAAGGGGTAGGGCAGCACGGTGTCATCCGCAACCACCCTGTCCGCGCCCTCCGCGTCGCCGTCCACGACGAAGCCGCCGCCGACGGAGTAGTAGCTCCGCTCCCGCAGCACCGCCCCGGTGTGGTCCAGCGCGCGGAAGGTCATGCCGTTCGGGTGGGCGGGAAGGGATTTGCGGCGGTGCAGCACCACGTCCTCGTCCCAGTTGAAATCGACCCGGTGGGTCCCGCCGATGTGCAGCTCGGCGTCCAGCGCCGCGGCCGCCACCTGGTCGTCGGCGGTGAAGGTGTTCACCGTTTCCGGTTCCAGGCCCTGCAGTCCGAGGACCACCGCTTTGTCGGATCCGTGGCCCCGGCCGGTGGCGCCGAGCGAGCCGAAAAGCTCTGACTGCACCCGGACGGTGGAGCTGAGCTGCCCGTCGCCTTTCAGTCCGTCGGCGAACAGTTTGGCCGCCCGCATCGGGCCCACGGTGTGGGAGGAGGAGGGCCCGATGCCTACGGAGAACAGGTCAAGGACGCTGAGCGCCATTAGGGGACCTCGGCTGAGGCGTACTCCCGCATGGCGTCCAGGAGCCACCGGCCCAGGAAGTCGGCAAAGGACGCCCTGGGGAGGATCCGGAAGCTTTCCTCGCCGGTCTTCCAGAGGATGGCCGGGATGTTGCCGATCACCGTGGAGTAGGCCGTTCCGGCTTTGAACTCCCGCGGATGCAGGTCCAGCGAGCAGCCTTTTTCCAGCACGGCCCGGGCGCGCGGGCCGGTGAGCTCGAAGGTGGTGCGGTTGGCGGACAGGTCCACCACCTGGCCTTCGCCGTCGGCCAGGGCGGATTGTAGGGCCTGGATCAGGTCGCCGCCCAGGGACTCGTGCGCTTCGGCGGGGGCCACCACGAGGAACTCGGCGGGTCCCAGCCACAGCACGGAAGTCTCACCGTTGCTGCGGATCTCACCGGATGCCGCAGGAAGCCCGCCGGTAACGGAGGCGAGCCGTTCCGCTGTTTCGGTGCCTGGGTCCGCCCGGACTCCCACCAGGGTGAGGAAGGGCAGCTCGTCCAGTTCAACGGTGCCCGCCAGGGAGCCCGCTGCGAAGGCTTCCTTCAGGTGCAGCGCCGGGCTGGTGCGGACGGCGAGGTTCTTTTCTGCGTGGTTCGTTGCGGAGCTGGGGGATGCTGCTGTTTCAGCCATCTTTGCGGGTCCCTTCGGGGTCAAAAAGCACGGTTTCTGCCACAACAACGTCCACCAGCTGATCGCCGGCGGCTGCCACCAGGGTTTCGCCGATGCGGTTGCGGCCGTTCTTGATCAGGGCCAGGCCGAACGACCTGCCCAGCGCTGCACTGTGGTAGCTGGAGGTGACGAAGCCTTCCATCGGCACCGGCCCGTAGGCCGGATTGGTGGAGCGGCCCTTTTCCACGAGCTGGGTTCCCTCGGGAAGCCGCAGCGTCCCATCCACGGGAAGGACGCTCACCAGGTGCTTGCGGTCCTCGCGCTGGCCGTCCGCGCGGGAGTAGGAGCGCTTGCCGATGAAGTCCTTGGCCTTGGAGACCACCCATTCCATCCCGGCGTCCTGCGGGGTGACGGTTCCGTCCGTGTCCTGTCCGACGATCGGGTAGCCCTTTTCGGCGCGCAGCACGTGCATGGTTTCGGTGCCGTAGGGGGTGATGTTGAATTCAGCCCCGGCGGCTGCCACGGCTTCCCAGGTGTTGAGGCCGTACCAGGTCGGGATGTTGATTTCGTAGGCGAGTTCGCCGGAGAAGGAGATCCTGCAGATGCGGGCCCGCACTCCGGAGGCGAGGGTGGTTTCGCGGAAGGTCATGAACGGGAAGGCTTCGGCTTCCAGCCCGCCGTCGGCGGCCAGTTCCGGGGCCAGCTTGGCAATCACCGCGCGGGATTTGGGCCCGACGACGGCGATGGTGGACCACTGTTCGGTCACCGAGGTGCAGTGCACGTCCAGTTCCGGCCATTCGGTCTGCAGCCATTCCTCCAGCCAGTCCAGGACCTTGGCGGCGCCGCCGGTGGTGGTGGTCATGAAGTAGCGGTCCTCGTCCAGGCGCAGGGTCACGCCGTCGTCGAAGATCATGCCGTCCGCCATGCACATCACGCCGTAGCGGGCCGAACCGGGCGCCAGCTTCTTGAACGCGTTGGTGTAGATGCGGTTGAGGAACTCCCCCGCGTCCTTGCCGCGGATCTCGATCTTGCCCAGGGTGGTGGCGTCCATGAATCCGACGGAGTCGCGGACGGCGGCGCACTCGCGGAGCACGGCTGCATCCATGTCCTCGCCGTTCTGCGGGTAGTACCAGGGCCGCTTCCACTGCCCCACGTCCTCGAACAGTGCCCCCTGTGCCACGTGCCACGGCTGGATCGACGTGACGCGGGCGGGGTCGAACAGTTCGCCGCGCTGCCGTCCGGCCAATGCCGCGAAGGCCACGGGGGTGAAGGGCGCCCGGTAGGTGGTGGTGCCGATGTCGCCGATGCCCCGGGACGCTTCGCCTGCCTGCCGGAGGGCGGCGGCGATGACACCGATGGCGTTGACGCCGGAGGTCTTGCCCTGGTCGTTGGCGGTGCTGATGGAGGTGTAGCGCTTGATGTGCTCCACGGACCGCATGCCGGCCCCGGTGGAGTGCAGCACGTCGGCGACGGACTGGTCGCGCTGGAAGTCCACGAAGTGGTGGTGCCAGTCATCCGGTGTGCCGGCCTGGCCGGGCACCAGCCACAGCTGGCGGGTAGGCGCGGATGCCTTCGGCTCGCCGAGCACGGACGGGACGACGTCGGATGTGAAGCCGGCCGCGATGGCCGCGGCGGCGCCGGCGGAGATGCCTTCGGCGAGGCAGTCCGCGAGTTCGAAGCTGCCGCGGCCGGAGCCGATGATCTGCTGGTCCCGGACGGCGGTGCTCGGCACGAAGGCCGCCAGGTCCTCGTCCCAGCGCAGCTTTCCCTGCCGCTGCGAGTGCAGGTGCACCAGCGGGCTCCAGCCGCCGGCGACCGCCAGCAGGTCGCAGGTGATCTCTTCGATGCCGGAGGTGAGTTCGCCGTCGGCGTTGATGCTGCGGACGGTTACGCCGTCGAGGCGGCCTGCGCTCTCTGCGGAGGAGGACGTGTTGGCCACGGCGCTGCCGATCAGCACGCGGGTGCCGGATTCGACGGCAGCGACAGCCAGGGGGGTGAGGCCGGGACGGGCGTCGACGACGGCCGCCACCTTGATGCCGGCGGCCCGGAGGTCGGAGGCCAGGGCGTAGGCGGAGTCGTTGGTGGTGCTGATGACCACGCGCTGCCCGGGGGCGACGGCGTAGCGGTTGAGGTAGGTGCGGACGGCCGAGGCGAGCATGATGCCCGGGCGGTCGTTGTTTTCGAACACCAGCGGCCGTTCGTGGGCGCCGGGAGCCAGGACCACCTGGTTGGCACGGACGTGCCAAATCCGCTGACGAGACACCCCCGAGTCTGCCGGGCCGGGCAGGTGGTCGGTGCGGTTCTGGACCGCAATGACGTAGTTGGAGTCGTAGGCGCCGAAGGCCGTGGTGCGGTTCAGGACGGTGCATTCGGCCCCGGAGACGAGTTCGCTCTCAACGTCCGCCACCCACTCCAGGGCCGGCCTGCCCTCGATGGTCTCGGCCCGCCCGGGAGCGGTGGATCCGGACAGGAGCGTCCCGCCCAGTTCGGGCTGGTCGTCCATGAGGATCACGCGGGCTCCGGTGCGGACGGCCTCGCGGGCCGCGGCCAGGCCGGCGGCCCCGCCGCCGATCACCAGGACGTCCGTGTGGACATATTTCTTGTCGTATTCGGCGCGGTCGTCTTCCGGGTCCAGCCGGCCCAGGCCGTTCAGCAGGTCCGCCGCCAGGCCGTCCACCAGGGTGACGGTGGTGGCGGGGAGCATGGATTCGGCCACGTGGCCCGGGAAGCGCGGTTCGATCCGGACCAGGGCGTTCGGTTCTTCGACGCCGGCGGCCAGGATGCCGCGGGGCCGGTCCTCGTACAGCGAGTTGCCGGCGGCGACCTTGCCGTTGGCGATCAGGGCGGAGGCGAGCGTGTCGCCGGGGTGGCCGGCGAATTCCTCGCCGTCCACCCTAAAGCGCCAGGTGATGCTGCGGTCGATGCGTCCGCCGGTGCTGAGGCGGTTCTGCTGGGTGGTCATTGAACGGCGCCTTCCGGTGATGCAGAGGTGGTGTTGGCGGAATCGGGGCGCGGTGCGCCCATGGGGTAAATGGCCTGGATGTCATAGGTGACGGTGTCCCGGAGCATGTTGAACCACTGCCGGCAGCCGGTGCTGTGGACCCACCGTTCGGCGAAGGCACCCTTGGGGTTGTCCCGGTAGAACAGGAGTTCGGCCCATTCACGGTCGTTCAGCGCGGCGGGGTCCTTGGGGTAAGGCACGTGGGCCTGGCCGCCGTAGTGGAATTCGGTTTCGTCCCGCGGGCCGCAGTTGGGGCACGGTATGAGGAGCATCTGCGTCTTCTTTCTGGGTGGACGGCGGCTAGTGGGCGACGGCGGCGGCGCCGTGTTCGTCGATCAGGGCACCGGTTTCGAAGCGTTCCAGCGCGAACGGCTTGTTCAGCTTGTGCGGGGCCCCGGTGGCGATGGTGTGGGCAAACGTGAGGCCGGCGGCCGGCGTGCCCTTGAACCCGCCGGTGCCCCAGCCGCAGTTGACGAACATGTTCTCCACCGGGGTGGTGCCCACGATCGGGGAGGCATCCAGGGTGGTGTCGACGATCCCGCCCCAGGTCCGGAGCACGTGCGCCCGGGCGAAAATCGGGAAGAGTTCGACGGCGGCGGCCATCTGCTGCTCAATGACGTGGAAGGACCCGCGCTGGCCGTAGCCGTTGTAGGAGTCAACGCCGGCGCCCATGACCAGTTCGCCCTTGTGCGCCTGGGAGACGTAGACGTGGACGTGGTTGGACATGACGACGGTCGGGTGGACCGGCTCGTGCAGTTCGGAGACCAGCGCCTGCAGGGGGTGGGACTGGATGGGGAGGCGGAAGCCCGCCATTTCGGCCAGGACCGAGCTGTGGCCGGCGGCGCACAGGCCCACCTTTTCGGTGTTGATGGTGCCCCGGCTGGTCTTGACGCCCACCACGCGGTTGCCGTCCTTGAGGAAGCCGGTGACCTCGCAGTTCTGGATGATGTCAACGCCCAGCTCATCGCATTTGCGGGCGAAGGCCCAGGCAACGTGGTCGTGCTTGGCGATGCCGGCCCGCGGCTGGTAGGTGGCGCCCATGACGGGGTAGCGGATGTTGTCGCTGATGTTCAGGATGGGGCACAGTTCCTTGACCTGCTGCGGGTCCAGCCATTCGGCGTCGACGCCGTTGAGCTTGTTGGCGCCCACGCGCCGCATGCTTTCGCGCACGTCCCCGAGGGTGTGGGCCAGATTCATGACGCCGCGCTGGCTGAAGAGGAAATCGTATTCGAGCTCCTCCGGCAGGATCTCCCACAGTTTGAGGGCGTGCTCGTAGATCGCAGCGCTCTCGTCCCAGAGGTAGTTGGAGCGGATGATCGTGGTGTTCCGGGCCATGTTGCCGCCAGCCAGCCAGCCCTTTTCCAGGACGGCGATGTTGGTCATGCCGTGGTTCTTCGCTAGGAAGTACGCGGTGGCCAGGCCGTGTCCGCCGCCGCCGACAATGACGGCGTCATAGGAGGACTTGGGCTCCGGGTTGCGCCAGAGGAAGTCCGGGTGTTCCGGAAGTTGCTGGGTGCTCACTGGGCGGCTCCAATCAGGTCTGCCTCGGCGCCGGCCAGTGCGGCCTCGGCGGTCAGGTGCGGGTAAAGGGGGAACTGTTCGGCAAGGGCGGTGACCCGGGCGCGGAGTTCGACGGCGGTGTCCCGGTCGAGGGAACCGCTGGTGGCGGAGGCGATCAGCGCCGTCGCGATGATGTCCGCGACTTCGGTGAAGGCAGCGGCGCCAAAGCCGCGGGTGGCCAGCGCCGGGGTTCCGATCCGGAGCCCGGAGGAGACCATCGGCGGGCGGGGGTCGAACGGAACGGCGTTGCGGTTCACCGTGATGCCGATCCGGTGCAGGGCGTCCTCGGCCTGCTGGCCGTCCAGTTCGGAGTTGCGCAGGTCCACCAGGACCAGGTGGACGTCGGTGCCGCCGTTGACCACGGAAATGCCGGCGGCTTCGACGTCGGGCCGGAGGAGGCGTTCGGCGAGCAGCTTCGCGCCCTGCAGGACCCGCTCCTGGCGTTCCTTGAACTCCGGTGTCCCGGCCAGCTTGAAGGCCACGGCTTTGGCGGCGATGACGTGCTCCAGCGGTCCGCCCTGCTGGCCCGGAAAGACGGCGCTGTTGATCTTCTTGGCGTATTCCTCCTTGGCGAGGATCACTCCGCCGCGGGGTCCGCCGAGGGTCTTGTGCGTGGTGGTGGTGACGACGTCCGCGTACGGGACCGGGTTGGGGTGGAGCCCGGCGGCGACGAGCCCGGCGAAGTGCGCCATGTCCACCATCAGGTAGGCGCCCACGAGGTCGGCGATGCGGCGGAATTCGGCGAAGTCCAGCTGGCGGGAGTAGGCGGACCAGCCTGCGACGATCAGCTTGGGCCGGTGTTCCAGGGCCAGGGCTTCCACCTCGGCCATGTCCACCCGGAGGTCGGATTCCCGCACGTGGTACGGGACCACGTTGTAGAGCTTGCCGGAGAAGTTGATCTTCATGCCGTGGGTCAGGTGGCCGCCGTGCGCCAGGGAAAGGCCCATGATCGTGTCGCCCGGCTGCAGCAGCGCGAACATCGCTGCCGCGTTGGCCTGGGCGCCGGAGTGCGGCTGCACGTTGGCGAATTCGGCGCCGAACAGGGCCTTCACCCGGTCAATGGCCAGCTGCTCAACGACGTCCACGTGCTCGCAGCCGCCGTAGTAGCGCTTGCCCGGGTAGCCTTCGGCATATTTGTTGGTCAGTACCGAGCCTTGTGCCTCCATTACCGCGGCCGGAGCGAAGTTCTCCGAGGCGATCATTTCCAGGGTGGACTGCTGGCGTTCCAGCTCCTGCGCGACGGCGGCAGCAACATCGGCATCCACGCTGGCAAGAGAGGCATTGAGTGCGTCCGGCATATTTCTCCTTAGGGGCTTTCCAGTGCTGACCACCAACTGAACTGAAACTGATCTGCAACTGATATATTAGAACTCACGTAATAGTATGTTCTAGATCACTTGGCAGTCAATAGGAGGGTGAAAGTCTCGATGAGCCTGACGCTAGAGAACCAACTCGCGGGCGGCGGGGACCTTTCGCTGGCTGAACAGGCCTACCAGCACCTCCGGGACCGGCTGATCATGCTGGAGATCCGGCCGGGAGAAGCCATCAACGACGGCAAGCTCGCCGCCGAACTCGGCATCGGCCGCACGCCTGTGCGCGAGGCCCTGAAACGCCTGGAAGGCGACCACCTGGTGGTCTCGTACCCGCGCCGGGGAACCTTTGCCACCGTCGTCGACATCACCGCCCTGGCGGATGTCTCCGAAATCCGGGAGTCCCTCGAGCCCCTCGCCGCCAGACGCGCCGCGAAGCTCGCCACGCCTGCGATGCGGGCGGAGCTGCGGAGCACGGCCGCCGCCATTGCCGGTACCGACCCCGCCGGAGACCCCTATGACCTCATGCGGTACGACATCAAAGTCCACCGCCTCATCTACCGGGCAGCGGCGAATCCGCACCTCGAGGACGTCCTGATCCGCTACGACAACCTGGCCACCCGGATCTGGTGCATGGTGCTGGACAAGGTTCCCTCCGTCGTCGAACACATTGCCGAGCACGTGGAGTTGCTCGAGACCATCGCCGACGGGGATTCGGACCGTGCCGGCACGCTCGCCCTTGAACATGTCACCAGCTTCGAGCAGGCCATCCGCAGCGTGCTCTGAACCGGTGCAAGCCGGGCCCGTTAGCCGGAGCGTCGAACTGCAACGGACGCGATGCGCCGTTGAGATAGCGCAGGACTGCGAGGTGCGCGGCATTCACTCACCCGTGACCCTGTCCCAATCCGGGACATCCGTCGGCCCCACTTTCAGACCGCTTTCGTGAGGCCCCCGGCGCCTTGGTTAGACGCGCTCTTTGAACGATTCGACCTTCTGGGGATCGCTTTCGACGACGGGTCGAGCAGTTCATTGATTTTGGCCATCAGGCGTGCGTCGAGTTTGACGTCGACTGCCTTCGCGTTGTCTTCGAGTTGTTCGGGCCGGGACGCGCCGACGATGGCGTCGGAGACGTGCTGCGGGCGCTCGAGAATGTCGCACGTGAGGTATCGATTCTCCTTCATGGACCCGTCCCCTGTGGCGAAACGCGAGCCAGCGGGTGCTCCCTGGCCGGCTCGCCATGTGTGACCCAGCTGCCATAGGCCAGCGCGCTAATGTTCACGCCGGATGTACCGAGCTTGCGGTATTCCACGAGGAGTCTTCCTTGTCAGTAGGTGAGGCGTTTTGGCTTTCGGATGCGGAACGCCCGCTTGCGTGCCGGCTGCCAGGTCTACCAGGGTGCAGGTGGTGGGTTAGGCAGCGGTGGACGAAGGGCGTTGGTCCTGAAGTTCTTTGAGCAGTTCTTCAGTTGTGGGAGGGTTGGCGCCTGGCCTGCGGACGGTGATGGCAGCGGCTTTTGATGCGACGCGTCCGAGGGTTTCCAGCACCGTGGGGGCGAGGCCATCGGTCGTGCGTGTCAGGAGTCCGTAGATCAGGGCTGCCATGTAGGAGTCCCCGGCGCCGATGGTGTCGGCCACGATTGAGCTTACGGCTGGAATGTGCAGCTGGGCCGTTTCGGTGGCGAGGAGCGATCCCTTGGATCCATGAGTGACGATGGCCAGCCTTGCGCCGAGGCCGAGAATCCTTGCGGCGGTTTCCTCGGCCTGCAGGCCGGGGTAGAGCCATTGGGCGTCCTCGTCGCTGAGCTTGATCACGTCGGTCAGTGGCACCAAA
>Ga0308173_10001860_pt1 | contig 10873 bp, 7 predicted proteins | sample PhyPR1_FD_203716 | JGI IMG/M metagenome (GOLD analysis project Ga0308173, IMG submission 203716) | Soil microbial communities from UC Gill Tract Community Farm, Albany, California, United States - DLSLS.P.R1 | ecosystem: Environmental > Terrestrial > Soil > Agricultural land | place: USA... | reverse complement strand
GGACGCCCTGGCCAGCGACAGCCTACGACTGGACACCGGCGGATCGCCCTGGGTGCTCGACCGGATCCTCGGCACCGCACAGCTGCGGGCCACGCCCGTCGGGGCACAGACCGACGTGTTCATCGGGGTCGCACGGACCGCCGATGCCACCGCGTACCTGCGCGGCGTCGGTTACCGGCAGCTGAGCGACCTCGGCACGGGCTGGACTGGCGGTTCGGCCACCTGGACCGGCATCGACCACGCGGGCGGGGCCCCGTCCGTGCCCCCGACCCAGGCCGGTATCTGGGAGGCGTCGGTGAGCGGCCCGGGAGCGCAGACGCTGCAGTGGCGCCCGGCCGAGGGGAACTGGACGCTCGTGGTCATGCAGGCCGACGGTGGCAAGGGAGTGGCGGTGCGGGCGCAGGCCGGCGCCACGGTCCCGTCGCTGCCGTGGTTCGCCGGGAGCCTGCTGATCGTCGGGGTGGTGCTGCTGGCGGTCGGCGCCCTGCTGGTCGCTCTCGCGGTGCACCGCGCACGGCCACCCTCGGCCGAGGGCGCGAGGCCGGGCACGCCGACCGGGCCCGGCGGGCCGGGGACACCGGCCCCCGTGCTCACCGGCGGTCCGCCCCGCTGACCCGGGCCGCTCCGCCGGCTTCCTCGGCGGGCAGGAACGCTCCCGACCGGTGAGCGGTGAGTGCGACCCCGCCGCCGTCCGGTCGCACCGACCAGGCCGTGCCGCTGCCAGCGACCCGGGCGCCGTCGGCGGTCAGGTGCAGCGCGGTGTTCTCGTCCAGCGCCAGCCCCCGGAGGCCGTCCCGCGCGACGGCGGTGGCCAGCCGCGGCAGCGTGCCCCACTGCGCGCAGTGCACGTCGACGGTCCACGGCACGAGCCCGAGGCCGGGCACCACCGTCACCTCGTCGAGGTCCTCACCGGCGTCGTCCGGGCAGACCGGCACATCGCCGTCCTTCCAGCCACCCACGAGCGCACGCCCGGCGGCCACCGCCGCGCCGGCCGAGGACCCGGCGTAGGGCCGTTCGCCGTGGGTCAGCCACGACCGGATCGCATCGGCCGCCGGGGCCAGGGCGTCGGCGTAGCCCGGGGTGAGACCGCCGCACACGAACAGGGCGTCCGCATCGCCGAGCGCGGCCACGTCCAGCCGGCCACCCAGCGGGACGAGCACGGGCACCGGCTCGCACGGCCTGGTGCGGCGCAGCACCTCCGCCCAGCGCGCGAACCCCGCCCTGCCGTCTCCAGGGCCCTCGCCCTCGTCGAGGACGACGGTCGCGACGGTGGGCGACGCGCCCGCGGCCTCGAGGAACGGCCCGTACAGTGCGGGCGCGGCGGCCGGGTCCCAGCCGCCGCCGATCAGGTGCACCGTGGTCACGACCGGGCATCCTGCCGGTCAGATGCCCGGAAGGGCCAGCGCTTTCACCAGCGGCACGCCGGGCCGGTAGGCCAGATGCACGTGCGACGGCGCGGCGAGGACGGCGAGGTCGGCCCGCGCGCCGACCCCGAGGTGCCCCACGTCGGGACGCCGGAGCGCGGCCGCGCCACCGGCGGTGGCCGCCCACAGCGCCTCGGCCGGCGTCATGCGCATCTCGCGGACGGCGAGGGCGATGCAGAAGGCCATCGACGAGGTGAAGCAGCTGCCGGGATTGCAGTCGGTCGCCAGTGCCACCGTCGCCCCCGCGGCCAGCAACCGCCGGGCGTCGGGGTAGGGCGAGCGGGTGGCGAACTCGACGCCGGGCAGCAGGGTCGCGACGGTGCCCCCTCCGGCGAGCGCGTCGACGTCGGCGTCGGTCAGGTGGGTGCAGTGGTCGGCGCTGGCCGCCCCGAGCTCCACCGCCAGCCGCACGCCCGGCCCGGCGGTGAGCTGATTGGCGTGCACGCGCAGCTCCAGCCCGGCGGCCCGCCCGGCGGTCAGCACGGCGCGCGTCTCGTCGCCGTCGAAGGCGTGCGCCGACCCGGGCTCGCAGAACACGTCGATCCAGCGTGCCCAGGGGGCGCAGGCCTCGAGCATCGGGCCGGTGACGAGGCCGACGTACTCGCCGGCGCGGCCCGCGTACTCCGGCGGCACCACGTGCGCGCCGAGGAACGTCGTCTCCGGGGTGACCTCGGCGGCCAGCCGCAGGCACCGGGCCTCGTCGTCGACGGTGAGCCCGTAGCCGCTCTTGATCTCGACGGTCGTGGTGCCCTGGGCGCGGGTCTCGGCAACAAGAGCGCGCAGCCGTGCACGGAGGGCGTCGTCGGAGGCCTCCCGGGTGGCGGCGACGGTCGAGGCGATGCCCCCGCCGTCGTAGCGGGTGCCCGACATGCGCGCCTCGAACTCCGCGGCCCGGTCCCCGGCGAAGACGAGGTGGGTGTGGCTGTCGACGAAGCCCGGGACGACCGCCCGGCCGCCCACGTCGACCCGCACGTCCGCCGCGGGCGCCCGGGTGGCCGGGCCGACCCACGCCACCGCTCCGTCGGCGACCACCACCGCGGCATCGGCGACGATGCCGAGGGCGCCGGCGCCGGCCGACGGGTCGTTGGTGACGAGCTCGGCGATGCCCGTGACGAGGGTGCTCATGCCGACGCCCAGAGCGGCTCGATCGCTTCGGCCAGCAGCCGCCCCACGTCGCCGAGCACGTGTCGCCCGTCGGCGACGACGACGCGCCCCTCGACGAGCACGGTGTGCACGTCGGCCGCGGAGGCGGCCCGGATCAGCTGCTCGGGCGGGCAGCCGGCCGTGCGGGGACTGTCCAGCCGGACGGCAACCAGGTCGGCCCGCTGCCCGGGGGCGATCCGTCCGGCATCGGGCCAACCGAGCGCGCGGTGGCCGTCGACGGTCAGTGCGTCGACGAGCTCGGCGGGCCGGAACGGGCCGCGCTGCCCCGTGACCAGCTGCTCGTGGGCCTCGAGCAACCGGGCCTCGCCGATCAGGTCGATCGTCGCGTGCTGATCGCTGCCGAGGCTGAGCGGCGAGCCGGCGTCCCGGAGCCGGCGGAACGGGCCGACCCCGTCGGCCAGGTCGGCCTCTGTGCTGGGGCAGGCGCAGGTGCCGGTGCCGGTGGCGCCCAGGGCCGCGACGTCGTCGTCGGTCAGGTGGGTGGCGTGCACCGCGGTGGTGGTCGCCCCCAGGACGTTGGCCGCCGCCAGCAGCCCCGTCGGCGTCGTGCCGTGGAACGCCAGGCAGGCCTCGTTCTCGGCGGGCTGCTCGGACAGGTGCACGTGCAGCGGCCGTCCGGCGGCGGCGCACGCCACCGTGCCGAGCTGGGCCGCCGGCACCGCCCGCACCGAGTGCACCGCGGCCCCGGTGCGCAGGCCCGGTCGCTCGGTCAGCAGCGACACCCGTCGCGCCCAGCCGTCGGCGTCCCCGTCGGAGAACCGCTCCTGGACGCCGTCCAGCGGCAGGTACCCCGAACCGGTGAGCCCGCCGGCCACGTAGCAGGTGTCGAGCAGGGTGAGCCGCAGGCCGGCGTCGGCCGCCGCCTGCACCAGCGCCTCCGACATGGCGTTCGGGTCGGCGTAGCGCCCGCCGCCGGCCGGGTGGTGCAGGTAGTGGAACTCGCCGACGCAGGTGACGCCGGCCAGCACCATCTCCGCGTACGTCGCGCGGGCCAGGGCCAGGTAACCGTCGGGGTCGAGCCGCTCGGCGACGGCGTACATCTGCCGCCGCCAGGTCCAGAAGGAGCCGCCGCGCTCGGGCGTGCGGCCGCGCAGCGCGCGGTGGAAGGCGTGCGAGTGGGCGTTTGCGAAGCCGGGCAGCACGAGCCCGGCCAGCCGGGTGTCGCCCGGCCCGGGGGTGGCGGCCCGGTCGACGGCCACGATCCAGCCGGCCTCCTCGACCACGCGGACCCCGGACACCGGGCCGGCCCCCAGCTCCGCGTACTCGCACCAGTAGCCGGTCACGCGAGCGCCTCGACGGCGCGGGCCAGGGCGTCCACCCCGGCCGAGCAGTCGTCGGGGTCGGCGTGCTCCGCGGGGGAGTGCGAGACGCCGGTCGGGTTGCGGACGAAGAGCATCGCCGCCGGGATGCCCGCGGCCGCGAGGACGCCGGCGTCGTGGCCCGCTCCGGTCGCCAGCACGGGGGCGGCGAGCAGGGCGCCGAGGCGGTCGCGCAGCTCGGGGTCGAAGGCGGTCGCCGGCGTCCAGGACTCCTCGACGGGGGCGCTGCCCGCGGCGTCGCCGACCTCGTCGACCACCGCGCGCACGGCGTCCTCGAGCGGGCCGCGGGCGTCGAGCCACGCGGTCACCGACGAGGGGATCGCGTTGACCCCGTTCGGCCGCACCCGGACCTTTCCGACGGTGGCCACCGTGCCGTGCCGTTCGGCCGCGGATCGGGCGGCCAGCACGGCGGCGGCCAGCGCCAGCATCGGGTCGTCGCGGTCGGCCAGCCGGGTCGTGCCGGCGTGGTCGGCCCGGCCGCGCAGGTCCAGCCGCCACCGGCCGTGCGGCAGGATCGACGAGGCCACCCCGACGGCGGCACCCGCCCCGTCGTGCGCGTCGGCCAGCGCGCGCCCCTGCTCGACGTGCAGTTCCAGGAACGCGCCGATGCGCCGCAGCGCGTCGTCGTCGCGCCCGAGCCCGGCGGCGTCGTGCCCCGCCGCCGCCATCGCCTCGGCCATCGTGGTGCCGTCGTCGTCGGTCAGCGACCGGGCGCGGTCGGGGTCGAGCGCGCCGGTCAGCAGCCGCGAGCCGGCGCAGGCGACGCCGAAGCGGGCGCCCTCCTCGTCGGCGAAGCAGGCGATGCCGACCGGCCGCCGCGGCGCGAAGCCCCGCGCGCGGAGCAGGTCCAGCGCGGCGAACGCGGACACGATGCCTAGCGGCCCGTCGAAGGCGCCGCCGTCGGGCACCGAGTCGAGGTGGCTGCCGAGGACCAGGCCCGGGCCGTCGGTGTCGGGGTCCGCCGTCCAGGCCCACAGGTTGCCGGCCCGGTCGGTGGCGACGCCCAGCCCGCGGGCGCCGGCCTCGGCGCGGAACCAGTCGCGCAGCGTCGCGTCGGTGGCCGTCCAGGCGTAGCGCCGGTAGCCGCCGGAGGCGGCCCGGCCGACCGGTGCCAGGTCGGCCCACATCGACTCGAACGCGCTCACCCCTCGTCCATCGGCACGCGGATGCCGCGGTCCCCGGCCACCTGGCCGGCCAGGTCGTATCCGGCGTCGACGTGCCGGATCACGCCCATGCCCGGATCGTTGCGCAGCACCCGCTCGAGCTTCTGCGCGGCCAGGGCCGTGCCGTCGGCGACGCTGACCTGGCCGGCGTGCAGCGAGCGTCCGATGCCCACCCCGCCGCCGTGGTGGATCGACACCCACGTGGCCCCGGACGAGGCGTTGACCAGGGCGTTCAGCAGCGGCCAATCGGCGATGGCGTCGGAGCCGTCGGCCATGGCCTCGGTCTCGCGGTAGGGGGAGGCGACCGAGCCGGCGTCGAGGTGGTCGCGGCCGATCACGATCGGCGCGCTGATCTCGCCGGAGGCGACCATCTCGTTGAACCGCAGCCCGGCGAGGTCGCGCTCGCCGTAGCCCAGCCAGCAGATGCGCGCGGGCAGCCCCTGGAAGGCGACCTTGTCCTGGGCGGCGCGGATCCACCGCTGCAGGTGGTCGTTCTCGGGGAACAGGTCGAGGACGGCGCGGTCGGTGGCGGCGATGTCCTTCGGGTCGCCGGAGAGTGCGGCCCAGCGGAACGGGCCCTTGCCCTCGCAGAACAACGGCCGGATGTAGGCGGGCACGAAGCCGGGGAAGGCGAACGCGCGCCCGTACCCGCCCTGGCGGGCCTCGTCGCGGATCGAGTTGCCGTAGTCGAAGACCTCGGCGCCGGCGTCGAGGAAACCGACCATCGCCTCCACGTGCTTCGCCATCGAGGCGCGGGCGCGGTCGGTGAACTCCTCGGGCTTCTTCTCCGCGTAGTCCGGCCAGTCGCCGGGGTCGATGCCCTCGGGCAGGTAGCTGAGCGGGTCGTGCGCGGAGGTCTGGTCGGTGACGATGTCGATCTCCACGCCCCGGCGGAGCAGCTCGGGGAACACCGTGGCCGCGTTCCCGACGACGCCCACCGACAGCGGGGTCGAGGCGCGCTTCGCGGCCAGGCAGCGTTCGATCGCGTCGTCCAGATCGGTGGCCACCTCGTCGAGGTAGCGCTGCGCCACCCGCCGCTGCAGCCGGGCGGCGTCGACGTCGACGATCAGGCAGACACCGCCGTTCAGCGTGACCGCCAGCGGCTGCGCGCCGCCCATGCCGCCGCAGCCGCCGGTGAGCGTGAGCGTGCCGGCGAGCGTGCCGTTGAAGCGCTTGGCCGCGACCGCGGCGAACGTCTCGTAGGTGCCCTGCAGGATCCCCTGCGTGCCGATGTAGATCCACGAGCCGGCCGTCATCTGGCCGTACATCGTCAGACCGAGGTGTTCCAGCCGCCGGAACTCCGGCCAGGTGGCCCAGTCGCCGACCAGGTTGGAGTTGGCGATCAGCACGCGGGGCGCCCACTCGTGGGTGCGCAGCACGCCGACCGGCCGGCCCGACTGCACGAGCATCGTCTCGTCGTCGGCCAGCGTGGTGAGCGTGCGGACCATGGCGTCGAAGCTGCGCCAGTCGCGGGCCGCCCGGCCGGTGCCGCCGTAGACGACCAGGTCGTCGGGGCGCTCGGCCACCTCGGGGTCGAGATTGTTCTGGAGCATGCGCAGGGGGGCCTCGGTCTGCCAGCTGCGGGCGGTCAGGGTGGTGCCGCGCGGTGACCGCACGGGGCGTGCTCCGTCCATGGCTCTTCTCCTCAGTGCAGGTCGATGCCGGTCGCGGTGAGCAGTGCGCCGTCGTGGACGAGCTCCACGACGGTCTCGATCTCGGGGGCCAGGTGCCGGTCCGGTCCGGGCCCGTCGACGCCGGCGCCGCGGACGGCTCGGATGACCGCGCTGGTCGGTGCCGCCGGCTCGAGCGGCGCCCGCAGGTCCAGGGCCCGGGCCGCGGTGAGGATCTCGATCGCCAGCACCTGGGTGAGGCCGTCGATGGCCCGGCGCAGCTTGCGGGCCGCAGCCCAGCCCATCGAGACGTGGTCCTCCTGCATCGCGGACGACGGGATCGAGTCGACGCTGGCCGGCGCCGCGAGCCGCTTGAGCTCGCTGACGATCCCGGCGGCCGTGTACTGGGCGATCATGTGGCCGGAGTCGACGCCGGGGTCGCCGGCCAGGAACGGCGGCAGCCCGTTGCTGCGGGCCGTGTCGAGGAACCGGTCGGTGCGGCGCTCGCTCATGCTCGCGACGTCCGCGACCGCGATGGCGAGGAAGTCCAGCACGTAGCCGACCGGGGCGCCGTGGAAGTTGCCGTTGGACTCCACCCGGCCGTCGAGGGTGATCACCGGGTTGTCGATGGCGGCCGCCAGCTCCCGGCCGGCGACCGAGGCCGCGTGCGTGACGGTGTCACGGGCGGCGCCGTGCACCTGCGGCGCGCAGCGCAGCGAGTAGGCGTCCTGCACGCGCGTGCACTCCGGCCCGCGATGGCTGGCCATGACACCACTGCCTTCGAGCAGGGCCCGCAGGTTGGCGGCGGAATCCGCCTGGCCCGGGTGCGGGCGGAGCGCCTGCAGGTCCTCGGCGAAGACGGCGTCCGTGCCGAGCAGGGCCTCGACGCTCATCGCGGCGGCGAGGTCGGCGGTGGTCAGCAGCCGGCGCAGGTCGGCGAGCGCGAGCACCAGCATGCCGAGCATGCCGTCGGTGCCGTTGACCAGCGCCAGGCCCTCCTTCTCGCCCAGTTCGACCGGTTCGATGCCGCGCGCACGCAGCGCCTCGCCGGCGGGGCGCAGCTCGCCGTCCGCGTTCCGGACCGAGCCCTCGCCCATCAGCGCCAGGGCGATCGACGAGAGCGGGGCCAGGTCACCGGAGCACCCCAGCGAGCCGTACTCGTGCACGACGGGGGTGATCCCGGCGTCCAGCATCGCGGCGTAGGCCTGCGCCGTCGCCACCCGCACACCGGTGCGCCCGGTGGCGAGGGTGGACAGCCGCAGCAGCATCAGCGCGCGCACGACCTCCCGTTCCACCTCCGGCCCCGAACCGGCGGCGTGCGAGCGGATCAGGCTGCGCTGCAGCTGGGCCCGCATCTCGAGCGGGATGTGCTTGGTGGCCAGCGCGCCGAAGCCGGTGGAGATGCCGTAGTGCGGCTGGTCGTCCTTGGCCAGCCCGTCGACGACGGCCCGGCTGCGCGCGATCTCGGCGACGGCGTCGTCCGCCAGTCGCACGCCGTGTCCGTGCCGCGCGACGCGGAGCACGTCGTCCGGAGAGACCGGCCCGGTGCCGACGACGACCTGAGGGAACTCCATGCCGTTCATCGCACACCCGGTCGACGTGCTGGCCTAGCCCCCGACGGGAGGAGTTGTCCGGTATCCGAGACGTTCGGGCGGCCGGCCGTTGATGCGCCGGGTCAGCTCGGCGGCCGACCGGCTCACGCGGGCGGCGAGCTCACCGCGGGCCGCCGGGTCGACGTCCTCGGTGGGAAAGGTGACCGCGATCCCGGCGGCCGGCCGGCCCGCGTGGTCGTGGACGGCGGCGGCGACCGACGCGAAGCCGGGCGTGACCTCGCCGTCCTCCGTCGCGGAGCCGGTCCGGCGCACCTCGCCCAGGAGACGGCGCAGGTGGGAGAGCTTCTGGGGACCGGCGCCGTGCCGGTCGACGAACGCGTCGGCGTTCGGGAACAGCGCGCGGACCTGGGCGGCGGGCAGGTCGGCGAGCAGCGCCCGCCCGCTCGCGGTCAGCTGCGCCGGCAGCCGCACGCCGACGTCGGTCACCAGCGGCGGCCGGCCCGGCGCGCGCTGCTCGACCACGTAGAGCACCTCGCGGCCGTGCAGGACCGCCAGGTGCGCGGAGTGGCCGACCGCGTCGACCAGCCGGGCCAGCAGCGGCCGCGCCAGCCGGGCGAGCGGCTCCTGCCGGGAGTAGGCGCTGCCGATCTCGAAGGCGCTGACGCCCAGCCCGTAGCGCCGCTCCTCGGGCAGGTGGACGACGAAGCCGGCCGCGATCAGCTCGCCGAGCAGGTGATAGGTCGACGATCGGGGCAGCCCCAGGTCCCGCGCCAGGCTGGCCGCGGGCACCGGACCGGGCTGGCGGGCCAGGGCCTGCAGGAGCCCGAGCGCGTGCCGGGCCCCCGGCACCCCGCCCCCGCTCCGCTGTGTCATGCGGCGAGCCTAGGCAGTCGCCCGGGCGCGTTCTGCCTGGTCGATCGCCCAGGCGGCGTTGACCAGGCCGATGTGGCTGAACGCCTGCGGAAAGTTGCCCAGCAGTTCACCGGTGACCGCGTCGACCTCCTCGGCGAGCAGGCCCACGTCGGTGACGAACGCGGCCGCCCGCTCGAACACCTCGCGGGCGCGTTCGACCTGCCCGGCCATCGCCAGCGCCTGCGCCAGCCAGAACGTGCAGAGCAGGAAGGTGCCCTCGTCGCCGGCCAGGCCGTCGTCCCCCTCGTCGGTGCGGTAGCGGTAGACGAGACCGCGGTCGTCGGTCAGCCGCTGCGCGACCGCCTCGATCGTGGCGAGCATCCGGGGGTCGTCGGCCGGCAGGAAGCCCACGATGGCGAGCATCAGGTTCGACGCGTCGAGCACCGGCGAGCCGAACGACTGGGTGAACGCCCCGGCCCCGGGGTGCCAGCCCTGCTCGAGCACGGTCGAGGCGATCTCGTCCCTGGTCGTCGTCCAGCCGGCCACGCGATCCTCCGCCCCCAGGTGCGCGGCCAGCGCGACGGCACGGTCGAGTGCGACCCAGCACATGACCTTCGAGTAGACGAAGTGCCGCGGCGGCCCGCGCATCTCCCAGATCCCCTGATCGGTGTCCCGCCACCGGGCGGCGGCCGCGTCGGCGCAGGCCACGAGGAACGCGCGCGTCTCGTCGTCCATGGCCGGCAGCTGGTCGACCAGCCGCGCGGCGGCGCCGAGCAGCTCGCCGTGGACGTCGAGCTGGGTCTGGTCCCAGGCGCCGTTGCCCACCCGCACCGGGTGGCTGTCCCGCCAGCCGCGCAGGTGCGGGAGGATCCGCTCGGGGAGCGCGTGCTCACCGGCCACCCCGAACATGATCTGCAGGGAGTGGTCCGGGCCGACCGCGCCGGCGCCGGCGGTGGTCATGAACGCGAAGAAGTCCTCCGCCTCGTCGGGGCAGGCGGCCACCCAGAGCGCCTCCATCGTGAAGCTCGCGTCGCGCACCCAGGAGTAGCGGTAGTCCCAGTTGCGCACCCCGCCGACGCGCTCGGGCAGGGACGTGGTGCCGGCCGCGACGATGGCGCCGCTCGGCTGGTAGGAGAGCCCCTGCAGCACCCGGCCGCTGGTGTGGACCAGCTCGCGCCACGGCCCGTCGTAGGCCTGGTGCAGCGCGCTCCACGACTCCCAGGCCGCGACGGTGCCGTCGAGCAGGCCGGCCAGCTCGGTGTCGGTCCAGACCCGGGCGGGGGCGCCACCGAGCGTGCTGCGCTGCAGCCCGAGGTGGACGACGTCGCCGGCGGTCAGGCGCAGCCGGGTGCTCGCCGAGCCCGCGGCCAGCTCGGTGTCCCCGCCGGGCAGCGTCAGCACCAGCCGGTCCGGACCGCCGCGGGCCACCACCCCGCCGTCGACCGGGGCGAGCAGCGGCACGATCAGCCCGTACTCCGGTCGCGGCCGGTACTCGACCAGGACGTCGACCCGGCCCGCGGTGCACGCCACACGGCGCACCAGCACATGGGGGACGTCGTGCCCGAGCCGGTGGCCGCCGTTGTCCTGCCCCAGCCCCATCGCGTCGGTGAGCACCAGGACGCCGTCCGCGGTGGTGAACGTCGTCTCCAGGGCCAGCGAGCGCCCGACGTAGCGCCGGCTCGACCGCCAGCCGCCCTCCGGACGCACCTGCCAGTGCCCGGCGTCGTCGTCGAGCAGCCGGGCGAACACCGACGGCCCGTCGAAGCGCGGGACGCACAGCCACTCGAC
>Ga0308173_10001859_pt1 | contig 10875 bp, 10 predicted proteins | sample PhyPR1_FD_203716 | JGI IMG/M metagenome (GOLD analysis project Ga0308173, IMG submission 203716) | Soil microbial communities from UC Gill Tract Community Farm, Albany, California, United States - DLSLS.P.R1 | ecosystem: Environmental > Terrestrial > Soil > Agricultural land | place: USA... | reverse complement strand
CTGCACGACGCGGGCGTGGTGCTCGTGCCCGGCGCGGACTTCGGCTTTCACGCGCCGGAGCGCTACATCCGGCTCTCCTATGCGACGGCTTATTCGAAGCTGGAGGAAGCGGTCTCACGGCTCGGCGACCTGTTCGGCCGCTAGTCGGGGCCAAGCGGGGCTTTTTGTTCATGCAAAAAGAAGGGGCGCTCAGTGAGCGCCCCTTCTTTCATCCAGACGTCGGATACAGTCTGAAAGTCAGGCTCCGAGATCCGCCGAAGCCACGTGCTTCGCTTCGCCCGAATCGCCATTTTCCTGACCGTCGGTCTTGCCCGGGGCGTCGATCGTCACATGAACGCGCTTGCCTGCATCCGTCGATGCCGAGGCCAGCACCTGCTTCGGCGCGGCCTGGACCGGCGCCTGAGGCGCGTTGATCGGCACGTTGCGGCCGCGGGCGACATCGCGCAGACGCGCACGCTCCGCCAGAACCTTCGCGCCGTAACCGCCGTCGTCCTGCGTCGTGGAGCCGACGTAGAAGCGCAGACCGCCCGCCACCGAGCCGCCGCGCGCAATGCAGTCCTTCAGCACCAGCGCGCCGACCTTGATGTTGGCGAGCGGATCGAGCGCCGCGTGCGAGCCGCCGAAGTACTGGAATTTGTCGGAATGAACTTTCGACATCACCTGCATCAGGCCCTGTGCGCCCACGCCGCTTTCAGCGTAAGGGTTGAAGCCCGATTCGATCGCCATCACGGACAGCAGCAAAAGTGGATCGAGGCCGACTTCGCGGCCCGTGTCGAATGCGGCGCGCACGAGCTGGCTCACCGGCTCCTCGGCCACGCGATACCGCCGGGCGATGAAGCTCGCGACGAGTTTCTGCTCGCGCGTCGAAACGAGGACGCGGTCGTCGCGCGCATCGGCGACGACGCGCTGCGACGGAATGGCGCTCGCCAGCATGCCGACGGACGGCATCGTCCGCGGATCGAGTCCATTGGGCGACACGGCGAGGCTGATGCCGCCGGTGAGTTGACGCGTGCTGTCGTCGTCGCTGGCCGCGGCGCCTAGGGAAGGCGCGCTGGGGGACGGCACCACCCTCGCCTCGGTGTTGGCCGCGACATTCACGGACGCGGCGGCGGCCGGCGGGCGATGCACCGCCGAAAACGGCGGCAGCGGCTGACCGGCCAACAGACGCGCGGGACCCGCCTGGACGGCAGCCGAGACAAACGGCATGATCCGTGCGGCAAAGGTCGTGCGCCAGGAAGGCAGAAGCCACAGCGCGAGCGCCGTGAGCACGGCCGCGCAGCCGACCAGACTAAACAGATAGTGACTCATACGGCTGCCACGACGCAGCGCGATGCGCACAACTTGCGTTACGCGAGTGTCGGGACGCCACGATACCCAAGCGTTCATCGATGCTCCCAATGTTGCATGATTTAGGCTGATGAATACCAATAAACTGGCATGCGAAAGCGTAAATCAGACACCGCTCGCTCTTGGCAAGCATAAGCGGCATCGGGGAAACGGCATGCGCCGTCTGGAAAGCCGAACCGGCGAAAATGGCCGGAGTGCGCGGCACGAACAGCATGCCCTTGGTGCGCAGATGGCTTCCCACGCGAAAAAACCGGCGCGAGAAACGCCGGCGGTGACAACCGATAGCCATGAATCGCCAGGCAGGTACGGCGCAGGCGACGCATAGCGTCTGAGAGAAGACCTGAGGCAGCGGTTAAAAGTTTCAAAACCTGCAATTGATGCGAAGCGATTCTAGCAGGGTTTAATGATCCGTCAATGCTATAGCTTTGTGTTTCAATTACTTACAGTTATGATGAACACCGTTTAGGAGCGCGAACGCACGTTTGAAGCGCGGTTTCAAGCGGAATTTCCTGAGTGTCTCCCAGCGCACGGACTCGCACGCAGGTAAAATCGACAATCGCTGAGCGCGCAGCCGTCCCGCTTTCTGTAGCGGCCTCGAGTCACCATCCGACCATCGATGAAATATAAAGATCTGCGCGAGTTCACCGCCCGCCTTGAAGCGCTCGGTGAACTGCGCCGCATCCGGCAGCCTGTGTCCCCTGTCCTCGAAATTACGGAACTTTCCGACCGGGTTCTGCGCTCCGGTGGCCCGGCGCTGCTATTCGAAGCGCCGACCGGACACACCATGCCGGTGCTGGCGAATCTTTTCGGGACGACGCGCCGTGTGGCGCTCGGAATGGGCATCGAAACAGAAGCCCAAACGGGCGCGGACGCGAGCCTCGGCAGCGACACCGCCGCGCTCGGTTCCCTGCGCGATGTCGGGCGGCTCTTGTCCGCGCTCAAGGAGCCGGAGCCGCCGCGCGGCCTGAAGGACGCCGGCAAGCTGCTCTCGCTAGCGAAAGCGGTATGGGACATGGCGCCGAAGGCGGTCAACTCGCCGCCCTGCCAGGAAGTCGTGTGGGAAGGCAATGACGTCGATCTCGGCCGTCTGCCCATTCAGACATGCTGGCCCGGCGACGCCGGACCGCTCCTGACCTGGGGCCTCACCGTCACGCGCGGGCCGAACAAGTCGCGGCAGAACCTTGGCATCTACCGTCAGCAACTGATCGGTCGCAACAAGCTCATCATGCGCTGGCTTGCGCATCGCGGCGGCGCGCTGGATTTTCGGGAGTTTGCGCTCGCCAATCCCGGCAAGCCTTATCCGGTGGCGGTCGTGCTCGGCGCCGATCCGGCGACGATTCTAGGCGCGGTCACGCCCGTCCCCGATACGCTCTCCGAATACCAGTTCGCCGGCCTCCTGCGCGGATCGCGCACGGAACTCGCCAAGTGCCTGACGCCGGGCGTCGATACCTTGCAGGTGCCGGCGCGAGCGGAAATCGTGCTCGAAGGTTTCATCCATCCGCAGGACGGCGCGCCGCCGCCTGCGCCCGCTGGCGCGCCGCCGCGTCCGTCGACGGGCGCCGCCGCGCGTTACGAACACGCGCTCGAAGGTCCGTATGGCGATCACACCGGCTACTACAACGAGCAGGAGTGGTTTCCCGTCCTCACCGTCGAGAAGATCACCATGCGCCGCGACGCCCTTTTCCACTCGACCTACACCGGCAAGCCGCCCGATGAACCCGCCGTGCTCGGCGTCGCGCTCAACGAAGTCTTCGTGCCGCTTCTGCAGAAGCAGTTCCCGGAGATCACGGACTTCTATCTGCCGCCCGAAGGCTGCAGCTACCGCATGGCCATCGTGCAGATGAAGAAGAGCTACGCCGGTCACGCCAAGCGCGTAATGCTCGGCGTGTGGAGCTTTCTGCGGCAGTTCATGTATACGAAGTTCATCGTCGTGGTGGATGAGGACGTCAACGTGCGCGACTGGAAGGAAGTCATCTGGGCGATCACTACGCGCGTGGATCCCACGCGCGACACGGTCATGGTCGACAACACGCCGATCGACTATCTCGATTTCGCGTCGCCGGTGGCGGGCCTGGGATCGAAAATGGGCCTCGACGCCACCAACAAATGGCCCGGCGAGACGAACCGCGAATGGGGCCGCCCGATCACGATGGATGCGGCGGTCAAGCGGCGCGTCGATGCGCTATGGACTGAAATCGGACTGTCCGACACGGGGAAACAGGCATGATCGCCGCGACGCTGTATCGGGGAGACGCCGTCGAGAATACGCACGCCGCGCACGTCGCCGTGGTCGACGCGAACGGCCGGCTCCTGCGTTCCTTCGGCGACCCGCACCGTGTGACTTTGCCGCGCTCGGCGGCGAAACCCGCCCAGGCGCTGGCGGTCATCGAAACGGGCGCGCTGGAGCGCTTCGATTTCGACGAAGCCGATCTCGCGCTGATGTGCGGCTCACACAGCAGCGAAGCGCGCCACATCGAGCGCGCCCGCGCGATGCTGGCCAAGTCGCAAGCGAACGAAAGCGATCTGCGCTGCGGCGGTCATCCGCCGATTTCGGATGCAGTCCATAAAGACTGGATCCGGCGCGATTTCACACCGACGCCCGTGTTCAGCAATTGCTCGGGCAAGCACGCCGGCATGCTCGCGGCTGCGCGGGCGATGAACGAGACGCTCGACGGCTATCACCTGCCGGAGCACCCGCTGCAGGCGCGCGTCAAGCGCACGATGGCGGATGCCGTCGATCTTCCATACGACGACGTGCAATGGGCCATCGACGGATGCAATCTGCCGACGCCCGCGTTCCCGCTGGATCGACTCGCGCGGCTCTACATGAAGATCGCCGCCGCGCCAGAGGGCTCGCCGCTCGCGCGCATCCATCGCGCAATGACGTCGCATCCCGAACTCGTCGCGGGCGATGGCCGGTTCTGCACGCGCCTCATGCGCGCGTTCGGCGGCGCGGTCGTCGGGAAGACCGGCGCGGACGCGAGCTACGCCATCGGCGTGAAGCGTCCGGAAGGCGCGCTCGGGATCGCGGTCAAGGTCGAGGACGGCAACACGCTCGTGTTGCATGCAGTCGTCGCGCATGTGCTGGAACTGCTCGGCATCGGCACGACAGAGCAACGCCGCGCGCTCGACGACTTCCGCCATCCGCCGATGCGCAACACGATGGGCATTCCGACCGGACACCTCGACGTGACGCTCGCGCTGACCGAGCACGAATGATGCACTCGTGGTCGTTGATATCCGACGGATTCTTTCTGTCGCTTTCGCTGTGTCTGGACATTGGCATTGCCAACGTCGCGATCATCTCGCTCGCGCTGTCGCACGGCTTCAAGCCGGGTCTGGTGCTCGGCCTCGGCACGTGCTTCGGCGATCTCTTCTATGCGGCGCTCGCCCTCGCGGGCATGTCGGCGCTCCTGCAATTCGCCGCCGTGCGCTGGGTGGTGTGGATCGGCGGGGCGATCGTGCTGCTGTTCCTGACCTGGAAGATGGCGCGCGAGGCGTTGAACCCGGCTTCCGCGCCGCCCGTCGAGGGCGAAGCCGATACGCGCACGCCGCGCCAGAGCCATTTGCGGTGCTTCTTGCGCGGATGCCTGCTGGCGGTCTCATCGCCGAGCGCGATCTTGTGGTTCGCGGCTGTCGGCGGCGCGCTGATCGCCAAGGCCGGCGCAACGAGCCCGGTGAGCGCGTCGGTGTTCCTGCTGGGCTTTTTTTGCGGCGGGCTCGGCTGGACGATCTTCATCTGCACGCTCGCCAGCCACGGCCGCAAGCGCGCGGGCACGCGCCTCTTGCGCGCGTGCCATGTGCTGTCGGCCGTGCTGTTCGCTTATTTCTCATACAGCGTGATCGTCAACGGATACCGCGATCTCATCGTGAACGCTGCGTCGTAGGCGTCGTAGTCGTTGATTAAGCGATGAACTGCGCAAGCCGCGACAAGTCGACGTTGCCGCCGCTCACGATCACGCCCACGCGCTTGCCTTCCACGGGCACGACTTTCTGAAGCACCGCCGCCGCCGCGAGGCAGCCGGTCGGTTCGACGACCATCTTCATGCGCTGGGCAAAAAAGCGCAGCGTGTCGATCAATTGCGCGTCGCTGACGGTGACAATGCGATCCACGTGCCTCTGGATGATCGGAAAGTTGTATTCGCCGACGTGCGTGGATGCTGCGCCATCGGCGATGGTGCGCGGAACGTCGATATGCACGATCTCGCCGCGCGCGAGCGACTGCTGCGCGTCGTTGCCCGCTTCCGGTTCCACCCCGATCACCATGCACGACGGCGACAGCGCCGCCGCGGCGAGCGCGCATCCGGCAATCAGCCCGCCGCCGCCGAGACATACGAAGAGGTAATCGAGCGGCCCGCTTTCCTCGATGAGCTCCTTCGCCGCCGTGCCCTGCCCCGCGATCACGTGCGGATGGTCGTAAGGCGGAATGAGCGTCATGCCGCGCTCTTCGGCAAGCGCGCGGCCGATTTCCTCGCGATTCTGCGTATAGCGGTCGTAAGTGATGACTTCGCCGCCGTAGCCGCGCGTCGCTTCCATCTTCGCGGCAGGCGCGTCCTCGGGCATGATGATCGTTGCGCGGATGCCCGCGAGCCTCGCCGACAGCGCGATCGCTTGCGCGTGATTGCCCGACGAGTACGTGATGACGCCAGCGGCGCGCTGGCGGTCGTCGAAGTGGGAGATCGCGTTATATGCGCCGCGAAACTTGAACGCGCCCATGCGCTGGAAGTTTTCGCACTTGAAGAAGAGCGACGCGCCCGCTATTACGTCCGCCGTGCGGGATGTGAGAACGGGCGTGCGATGCGCAACGCCGTCGATGCGCCGGGCGGCGTCGGCGACGTCTTCGAAAGTTGGGACAGGAAGTGAGAGCATCGGTGTCGGGAGTGTCGTCGGGAGGAGGATATTCTCGCAGGTCAGACGGGAATCGAAATAGTCCGCACACATTTTGGCGCGGTAAAAAAGACAAGCCCCTAAAAAGGGGCTTGCATCAAGCATTCTTCCGGACAGCGATTATCTGCGCCAGTGGTCATAGCCACCGTGACCATAACCGCCATGACCATAGGGATGGCCGTAATACCCGTGGCGCCAATATGGCCGACCGTAGTATCCGTAGTTATATCCGCCGACGACTACGGCGGGCGCCGGTGCATAAACGACTGGCGGAGGCGCGACATATACCGGCTGCGGCGGCGCCATGTAAACCGGCGCGGGCGGCGCCTGATACACAGGATATGCAGGCACTCCGATACCAACCCCGATTGAAACATGCGCTTGCGCCCCGCTGGCGATACCCAGACCGAGCGCTCCAGCAAACAACAAACTACCGAGCTTTTTCACTTTCGTTCTCCTCGCCGCTTTCGGCCGGTCTATCCGGTCAACGGCTGCGTAAGAATAATTTAGCGAAAAACGCGCTCGCGCGCTGCCGCCATTTGTTGCAAATTGCAAGTTCTTCGCGGCGAGATTCGTACGCCTGGATCGCCCCACCCGCGGGGCAGGCCAACCGGCACGCCGGGCGTCTTCTTATCGTGCGACTTAGCTGGTGACCGGGGTAACGTCTCTTTACAAAAGAAACCAAAAGCCCCGCCGGACATAACGTCCGGCGGGGCTCTTAACGAATAACAATGACTTCTGTCCGGCGGCGTCAGCCGACCTTCACGTAAGCGAACTCGCGCGAAACATTGGGTGGAACGTAGGCGCCGCCGATTACCACACGCGGCGTCAATCGCTTCTTCTGATCCCACCAGCGACGCCGCTGGGCCTGGCTCAAGAACCGCAGATGCTTTCGATAAGAGAAAATGCTCATGCGACCTCCGAACGTAGCGTATTGGAAACCCTTCGGGAAAGCGTGCGCTCGACGCGCAATGCCATTCCTGTTGAATCTGTCTTCTCTTTAGTATTCGCGCCGTGTTCGTTCGTTAATGTTCGCAAAGGAACCAAACCACGCGATCCACGTGTGTCGAACCACATTTCAGCAGAAAACATGCCATGGATTGAACGGCTCGCCGCCGCCGGATCCTAATACAACCCTCGTTCGCTCGTTTTCCGAAATCCTATCCTGCCATCTTTGCGTTCAATCTGCTCGCCGAGAGCGTCGCCGGCAGGCAACATCAGGGTTTTCCGGCGATGCCAACGCGCGCGGACCACGCCTTGCGGCTCGCTTTCAATTGGCCCGGGCGACAATCCCTCCTCCTTGTTCGACAACGCCCCCAAGCAGTCTTAAAGCCATGTTAAGGTGACGTCCGGCACCCGACCGGCTTCCACCGTGGGCGGGGAATGCAAGTCGCCGGCCGCCGTAAAAAAAACAGTGGCGACGCTGCAATCGGCGCCTCGCCCTGTTTCGATGACTTTGGCACGACAATCAGTCCAGAGAACAAACAATGATCAAGGTCAGCAGATACCATTCACGCGGCGGCGCTTCCGCCATGGCCGCGTCGCCGCACGCTCCACGGCCGTATAGAGGCTGTTAGCGTCATCGCCCGTTCCCTTCGCTTTTCCCGACCCCGGTGCAGCCACTGTGCTGCGCACGTTTCCAAGAGGACCCGAGATGTTCGGCGATATCGCCCGTTTTCTGCTCAATACCGTTTTCACCCTGTTCGGCGCGGCGCTGCTGCTGCGCGCCTGGATGCAGGTCGTGCGCATGCCGCCGTACAACCCGGTTTCGAATGCCGTGATGCAGGCGACCAACTGGATCGTGCTGCCGCTGCGCAAGATTCTTCCGGGCGGGAAGATCGACTGGGCAAGCATCCTGGCCGCGTTCATCGCGGCGCTCGTTTATGTGACGCTGATGGTGTACCTTGCCGGCGTCGACCCGACGGTGATGATGCCAATGCTGCTGCTGGTCGCGGTGCTGACGGTCGTCAAATGGGCGCTGAACCTCATCATCTGGATGACGATCCTGATGGCGCTGCTCTCGTGGCTGAACCCGCAATCGCCCGCGATGCCGCTGCTCTTTCAGATCACCGCGCCGTTTCTCGATCCGCTGCGCCGCATCCTGCCGCGCCTGGGCGGTATCGATCTGTCGCCGATCCTGCTCTTCGTAATCGTGCAGGTGCTGCTGATGGTCGTGACGCGCGTCGCCGTCTCGATGACGCTGTTCGGCATCTGAACGTGAGCGCGCCGCCCGCTGCAATTGCGCGGCGGCGCGGGTTGCGCTTACAATAGCCGACTCACGCGGGCGTCGTATAATGGCCATTACCGTAGCTTCCCAAGCTACAGACGTGGGTTCGATTCCCATCGCCCGCTCCAGAATCACAGCGAAAGCCGCCTTCGATACCCCGAGGCGGCTTTTCACTTTCTGCGCGACGTTTCTCCGCATTTCATTCTCGCCATGACTCACGATTCCCACGACGCCGACGACGCCGCCGCTCAACCTGCAGAAAGCGAAGCATCGCAGCCGCTGCATCATCGCCGCATCCGCAGCTTCGTCACGCGCGCGGGTCGCGTGTCGCCGGGCCAGCAACGGGCCATCGACGCGCTCAGCCCGCGCTTCGTCGTGCCGTACGCGCCGCACGCCGCCGACTGGGACGCGGTGTTCGGGCGTCAAGCGCCGCGCGTGCTGGAAATCGGCTTCGGGATGGGTGCGACCACGGCGGAAATCGCCGCCGCGCGCCCAGGCGACGACTTTATCGGCGTGGAAGTGCACGAGCCGGGCGTCGGCGGGCTGCTGAAGCTGGTCGGCGAGCAGCAACTCGGCAATATCCGCATTCTTCAGCACGACGCCGTCGAAGTGCTGGAACACATGATCGCGCCCGACAGCCTCGACGGCGTGCACATCTATTTTCCGGATCCGTGGCACAAGGCGCGCCATCACAAGCGTCGGCTGATTCAGCCGAAGTTCGTGTCGCTGCTGGTCTCGCGGATCAAGCCGGGCGGCTATCTGCATCTCGCGACAGACTGGCAGAACTACGCCGAGCAGATGCTCGAAGTGCTTTCCGCCGAACCCGCGCTCGACAACACCGCCGACGGATACGCGCCGCGCCCTGAATATCGCCCGGTGACGAAGTTCGAGCGTCGCGGGTTGCGCCTCGGACATGGCGTGTGGGATCTGCTGTTTCGACGCAAACAAATCGCATAGCGAACAGCTGATAGCAGACAGCAAAACGCCACGGCAAGCCGTGGCGTTTTCGTTTCCGCGCAAGCAATAACGTGAGTCAGGCGAATCAGTCCGCCCAGCTGAGCCCGCCGCTATAACCGACGATAAGAATCAATAATCCGAAGCCGATGCGATACCACGCGAACGCCGTGAAATCGTGCGAGGCGACGTAGCGCAGCAGCCACCGCACGCACACAAACGCGCTCACGAACGCCGCCACGAGTCCGATCGCAAAGAGCCCCAGGTCGTTGACGGTCAGCGTGCGCCAGTACTTCGCCATCTCATAAAGCGTCGCGCCGAAGATGATCGGGATCGCAAGGAAGAACGAGAATTCGGTGGCCGCGCGCCGGTCGAGCCCGAACAGCATGCCGCCGATGATCGTCGCACCGGAGCGCGACGTGCCCGGAATCAGCGCGAAGCATTGCGCGAGGCCCACTTTGAAGGCGTCGGCGTACGACAGATCGTCGATCGAATGCACGCGCGGCGGTGCGCCGCGGTCACGATGACGCGCTTCCGCCCACAGAATCACGATACCGCCGACGATCAGCGCCACCGAAACCGGCACCGGCGAAAACAGCACGGCCTTGATCTTCTTCTCCAGCAATAGCGCGAGGACGATGGCCGGAAGCGTCGCGATGATTACGTTGACCGCGAAGCGCCGCGCGTCCGGACGGCTCGGCAGGCCGCCGACGACCGACCCGATCTTGCTGCGATATTCCCAGCAAATGGCGAGAATCGCGCCGAACTGAATGACGACATCGAACGTTTTTGCTTGCGCGTCGGTGAAGTTGAGAAGACTTCCCGCGACGATCAGGTGCCCGGTGCTGGATACGGGCAGAAATTCGGTCAGGCCTTCGACAACGCCCAGAACGAGCGCCTTCACCATCAAAATCCAGTCCATCCGTCAGCCCTTGTTCGCCGTTTTTGCGGTTGGTGTGGAGCAGTGCGCGCCCGGATTTCGATTTACTTTTCGACGATCTGAACGCGTATGCCGTTTGTAAGGACTGTGATTGTACCGGGTTCGTAAGACACGCCGGCAAACTGGAGTTCTTCGGGCTTGAACGTGTAGATGGGATAGCGGTCGAGCAACTGGGCGGCAAGCAGCGCGCCGGCGGCGGCGATTTGTTGGTTGTACTGCGCAGCGTCGCCAGATAGCTGCGAATCGTCAACTGTTGGAGAGACGAGGACGACCGAGCGGCTTGTCGCATCGTAGGCGAGTTGCGTCGACAGGACGAACGCGCCGTTCACCGGATTCGGCATGAAAGGCGTCGAAAGCTGCGCATCGACACGCACTGTCACCCGATTTCGATCCGCCGCCATGCCGACGACGGGATTGGTCAACACGACATCGAAGATTTGCCGGGCGGTGCGCTGGAGCGGAAACTTGCGCGCCACCGCGTCTTGCACCTGCTTTTGCGAGAACGTGTAGTGGTCCGGAA
>Ga0308173_10001858_pt1 | contig 10876 bp, 7 predicted proteins | sample PhyPR1_FD_203716 | JGI IMG/M metagenome (GOLD analysis project Ga0308173, IMG submission 203716) | Soil microbial communities from UC Gill Tract Community Farm, Albany, California, United States - DLSLS.P.R1 | ecosystem: Environmental > Terrestrial > Soil > Agricultural land | place: USA... | reverse complement strand
GAACGAGAGCTGCAGCACCTCCAGGGCGAGCAGCGCGACCAGCCAGGCCACGATGACGACGACGAAGTGCCGGGCACACCACTCGCCCAGACGGCCCAGCCGACCGGGCGCGGGCCCGCCGTCCTTCGGCACGGACGAAGTCGACGGCATGGTCCGCTCCAGGACGACGAGGTGATGACGAGGGACGATCCAGGACGGTGACAGGGGTGGGGGTGGCGAAGGGACGACGAGGTGGGACGACGACGGGACGCCCCTCCATTGATAAGCCGGGCGGGTCCCCCTGTCCTGCCGGACGCGTCCGCGCGGGCGCCGTACCGCGCCGCGGGGGACCCCCGTTCCGGGAAGCGTCCCCTCACGTGCCCTGTCGGTGCCCGGAACCGGTCGCTAGGCTGACCGCGGACGACGAAACGGGAGGAGCACGGCCGTGGCCGAGAGCACCATCCAGCAGCACGCCCTCACGGGTTGGGACAAACCCGACCTGGACCTCACCAACGCGGAGTGGCACTCCAGCAGCAAGGGGCGCGGAGATGTCCAGATCGCCTTCGTCGAGGGCTTCATCGCGATGCGCAACAGTGGCCGCCCCGAGAGCCCGTCCCTGATCTTCACCCCCGCGGAGTGGGGCGCGTTCGTCTCCGGCGCGCGGGAGGGCGAGTTCGACCTCACCTGAGCTGACCCGGGCTGAGCCCCGGCTCCGGGCCGGACGCGGGCGCGGACACGTACCATGGCGGCATGTCCTTCCTCCGCCGCCGCAGCGCCACTCCCGCCGGGCCCGAATTCGACGTACTGGCCATGGATCCGGGCGACTGGCCGGGCAATCTCGGCGCCGGTCTGCTGCCCGCCCCCGACGGCAGCTGCCAGGGCGTGTTCCTGCGCTACGACCTGTTCGGCGGCCGGGGCCCGGCGATGATCATCGGCAACCTCCCGGAAGGATCCCCGGCCCGTGAGGTCGACGAGGGGGAGATCCCCTTCGAGGTGGCCCAGCTCCTCCTCGCCCTGGAGAACGACGAGGAGGTCACCGTCGTCGGCACCGAGGACATGCCGGTACTGCAGGGCGACAACCTGCTCGTGGTGCGCCGCCTCAAGCTGTCCGAAAGCCGCATCTCCTGCGTGCAGTTCGACCGCAGCGACAACGTCCTGGTGACCATCACCGCCTGGGACCGCCCCATCACCGACGACCTGTACGCCCTGCTCAAGCCGCTCCCCGCGGAGCTGTTCCAGCAGGGCTGACCCGCCGGAGCCGGCACCGGACACACAGGGGCCGGGCCCGCCTCCCGGCGGACCCGGCCCCTGACCATTTCCTTCGGCCCGTGACTCAGGAGACCGAGGGAAGCACCCGGACATCGGCGGCCCGCACGAAGCCGACCCGGTGGCCGTACTGGATCTCGTAGTACATGTCCTTGCCGGTCACGACCTTGTGCGAGGCCTCGTCGAAGGTCACCGCGTAGTAGTACTGGCCCGGCACCGCGTCACCGGCGACGTACCTCTGGCCCGCCGGGATCCGGTACGGCAGCGGCGACACCGCCTGCGCCGGGACGCCCGTCGGGTACGCGGACGCCTCCGGGTAGGCGCGGCCGTAGACGGGGACGTCGGCGGCCCCGGCCTTCGGCGTGACCACCAGCCCCTTCGCGTGCACGGCCGTCGGCTGCTTCGCCGGGTTCTTGAACCAGGCCTTCTGGCCCAGGTACCAGATCGCCGTCCAGTCCCCGTCCTGGCCGGCCACCGCGTACTGCTGGCCGGTGGAGACCCGCGAGGCGAGGTCGTTCACGTCGGTCGTGGAGTCGCCGCCGCCCGGCCGCAGACCGATGTCCTTGATCAGTGGCGCGCTCTCGTCCGGTGCCGTGTACAGCCGCACCTCGCTGGAGCCGTGCGCCGCGCACGGCTGGTCGCCGTCGGTGCAGCCCGTGTACGCGGGCTTGTTGGCCGCGTACACGGGCCGGATCGTCACCAGGCCGCCGTGCGCGTCGGCCGTGCTCTTCAGCGGGGCTCCCAGCAGGTCGAAGTAGTGCCGCCAGTCCCAGTACGGGCCGGGGTCGGTGTGCATGCCGGGCACGGTGGAGGTGGTGGGGCCGGGCACGTTGTCGTGGCCCAGCAGGTGCTGACGGTCCAGCGGGATGTCGTACCTGTCGGCGAGGTACTTCACCAGCCGCGCCGAGGAGCGGTACATCGCCTCCGTGAACCAGGCGTCCGGATCGGCCAGGAAACCCTCGTGCTCCAGGCCGATCGACCGGGAGTTCACGTCCCAGTTCCCCGCGTGCCAGGCCACGTCCTTGGCCTTCACATGCTGGGCGACGTGCCCGTCGGTGGACCGCAGGGTGTAGTTCCACGACACGTAGGTCGGGTCCTGGACGAGGTTGATGACCCCGTCCCAGGCGCCCTCGGTGTCATGGATGACGATGTACTTGATTCTTTGCGAGGCGGGCCGGTCGCCCAGGTCGTGGTTGCCGTAGTCGTCGTCCCCGAACTCCTCGTACGGTGCCGGGATCCACTCGCACGCCACGGACTTGGGGCACTCGGTGCCGGCGGCACGGCCCTTGCGCAGGCCCGCGCGGCGCAGTGGTGCGGTGTCGGGCCGGGCGCCGGGGCGCGCGGTCAGGGTGACGCGCTCCCCGGTGTCCGTGGTGCGCCGCTCGCCGGTGCGGATCACGTCGTAGACGTCGTCGGCGTACGCCGACGCGGTCGCCGTGTCGTCCGCGCCGGAGAACCGGGCGACGGCCCCGTACCAGTCGGCCGGGTCCGCGCTGAGCGGCTCGCCGAGTGCGCGCTGCGCGGCGGCCAGCAGGGCGGCGCCGCCCCGGATGTTGGCGGCTGGATCCTCGCGCAGGGCGGCGGCGGGGAGGCCGGTGAGGCCGGCGGCCCTGCCGAGCGTCCTCAGCCGGGCCGGCAGTGCGGCGGCGGCCGGGACACCGGGCGCCGCGGAGGCCGGGCGAAGGGCCGGGCGTGCGGTGTCGCCGCGGGCGTCGCCGACGCTCTCCGGGTGCGCGGTCGCGGTCTGTTCCGGGTGCGTGGCCGCATGGGTGAGCGCGGTGCGGGCGTCCGTCAGATGCATCGGACCGTAGCCGCCCGACACGCTCGGCGCGCCGGCGTGGGTGTCCCAGCGTGACTGCAGGTACGAGACGCCGAGCAGGACGCTCCCCGGCACGTGGTACTCGGCCGCCGCGGCGGCGAAGGCGCGCTGCAGTCCGAACGGTGCGCCGCCGGTGCGGACATCGCCCTGGCCGGCCGCCGGGGCGGCGCCGAGCAGGGGGAGCAGCAGTGCGGCGGACGCGGCGACGGCGGCCGCCGTCCTGCGGGTGGGTCTGTGTCCGGTGGTGGGGGATCCTCGCAAGGCAGGCCTCCTGGGCGGTCGAGCGCGACGGGGCGTGCGGGGCCGAACGTGCGTCAGTGCTATCGGCTCTCCGACGATCCGTCAATCATGTGCCGGAAGCCGGGTTCCACCCGGTCGACGGCACGTGCTCGGGCCTGCGGGGCGTCAGTGGAGTGGACCAATGACCCGGACGGGCGAGTGGGGGGTGGCCGTGCGAGGGGGACGCCCGCCGGCGGCGGGGAAGCCGGCGCGTGGCCGGCGCGGATCCCCCTCGCGTCAGCGGGTGCCCACCGCCGCGCGGACCGCGCGGCGGGCCAGCTGGCAGTCGTCGTGGAGACGGCGGAGCAGCAGACGCTGTTCCTCGCCGGACGGCGTGGCGCCCGGGGCCGCCGGGGCGCTGTCGTGCATCGAACGCTGGACGGCCGTCTCGTACGTACGGATCTCCCGGGTCAGTACCAGCATCAGGTTGACCAGGAACGCGTCCCGCGAGGCCGGGCCCGCCGACTGCGCGATGCCGCTGATCTGCCGTCGCGCCATCGGGGCGTCCCCGAGCACGGTCCACAGCGTCGCCAGGTCGTACCCCGGGAGGTACCATCCCGCGTGCTCCCAGTCCACCAGGACCGGACCCGCGGGGGAGAGCAGGACGTTCGACAGCAGCGCGTCGCCGTGACAGAACTGGCCCATGCCCTGGCGGCCCGCCGCGTGCGCGATGCCGTGCAGCAGCTTCTGCAGGTCGCCCATGTCCCGGTCGGTGAGGAGCCCGAGGTCGTGGAAGCGGGAGATGCGCTCCGCGTAGTCCAACGGGGCGTCGAACGTGCCCGCCGGCGGCCGCCACGTGTTGAGCCGGCAGATCGCGCCGAGCGCCGCCCGCACGTCCGCGCGCGGCGGGGCCTGCACCGGGTGCCGGTGCAGCGCGGCGACCCGGCCGGGCATCCGCTCGATCACCAGCGTGCAGTTGTCCGGGTCCGCCGCGATCAGCCGGGGCACCCGTACAGGCGGCCGGTGCCGGACGAACGCGCGGTAGGCAGCTATTTCGTGCCGGGTCCGCTCGGACCACATCGGCGAATGGTCCAGTAAACACTTGGCCACGACCGTGTTGCGGCCCGTCGTCCCCACCAGCAGGACCGAGCGGCCGCTGCGGCGCAGCACCTGCACCGGGGTGAACTCCGGGCAGATGCGGTGCACCGAGGCGATCGCCGTGCGCAGCTGCGCACCCTGGGGGCCGGACAGGTCGAGCCTTCCGCCGATCGGCGCGCCGGCCGCGCCGGGCACGCGCCGGGGCCGTCCGAGCGCCGGGGTCTGGGGACGTGCGGGGTCGAGGTAGGGGCCGCCCACTCCCGGCCGGCGGGTGCGCAGCGACGGGGACGGGGCGGACACGGAGGACGATGCTGCGTACATGGGTGAACACGGATCCCTTCGTGTGCCGGTGAGTTGCCGCGCCGCTCCGGCCCGGCCGCCGCGGCGCACCCTGGGGAATGTCCCTGGGCGGCCGGGTCGGGGTGGCGCTTTCCTACCTGACACCCAGGGGCCCCGGGCACACCATCTGGCGCACCCTGGCGAACCCTGGCGAATAGTCCCGGAGCAACTGACAGGCGGTTACTGTCAACTCAGCCGAGTACCTGGGGGCTTGACGTGAGCGGACAACCCAACACCCGTCTGGCGGACCTCTTCGGCCTGACCGGATGGTCCAAGGGAGAACTCGCGAGGCTGGTCAACCGGCAGGCGGCGGCCATGGGCCACCCCCAGCTGGCGACCGACACCTCCCGCGTTCGGCGCTGGATCGACCTGGGAGAGATCCCGCGCGATCCCGTGCCACGGGTGATGGCGGCCCTGTTCACCGAGCGTCTCGGCCGTGTCGTGACCATCGAGGACCTCGGTCTGGTCCGGCGCGGGCGTACGGGGAGACGGCAGGTCGGCGGGGACGTGGAACATCCCGACGGAGTGCCGTGGGCGCCCGAGCAGACCGCTGCGGTCCTCACCGAATTCACGGGAATGGACCTCATGCTCAACCGACGCGGCTTGGTGAGCGCGGGCGCCGCGCTCGCCGCGGGCTCCGCACTCAGCAGCGCCATGCACGACTGGCTGCACACCGATCCGACCCTCTCCGCCGACGCCCCCGATCTCGACCATCCCCTGCACGCCGACCCCGCCGGGTACGACCGCTACGAGGCCGCCCCCATCGGGACGCAGGAGATCGAGGAACTGGAACGCTCGGTCGAAGTGTTCCGCGCCTGGGACGCGGCCCGCGGCGGCGGGCTGCAACGCAAGGCGGTGGTGGGTCAGCTCAACGAGGTGGGAGGCATGCTCTCCTACCGGCACCCCGACCCGTTGCAGCGGCGCCTGTGGGGCGTCGCCGCCAACCTCGCCGTCCTGGCCGGCTGGATGTCGCACGACGTCGGCCTGGAACCCACGGCCCAGAAGTACTTCGTCATCGCCGCCCACGCCGCGCGGGAGGGCGGCGACCGGCCCCGCGCCGGGGAGGCGCTGTCCCGCGCCGCCCGCCAGATGGTGCACCTGGGCCGGCCCGACGACGCGCTGGACCTGATGAAGCTCGCCGAGTCCGGCTCCGGCGAGGAGGTGCTGCCGCGCACCAGGGCGATGCTCCACACCATCGAGGCCTGGGCGCAGGCGTCGCTGGGCCGGGGCCAGGCCATGCGGCGCACCCTCGGACAGGCGGAGGAACTCTTCGTCTCCGACAAGGGGGACGTGCCGCCGCCGAGCTGGATGCAGCTCTTCGACGAGGCGGACCTGCACGGCATGCAGGCCCTGGCCTACCGCACCCTCGCCGAGCACGAACCGGGCGCGGCGGCCATCGCCCAGCAGCACGCCAAGAGGGCGCTGCACCTGCGGGAGGGCGGGCGCGAGCGGTCGCAGATCTTCGACCACATCTCGCTCGCCTCGGCCTGCTTCATCGCCGACGACCCGGACCAGGCCGACCGCTACGCACGGCTGGCGCTGAACTCCATCGGATCGAACTCCTCCCACCGCACCTGGGACCGGCTGCGCGAGATGTACCGGCTCACCGCCCGGTACTCCAGCTACCCGAAGGTGCGCGACCTGTGCGAGGAGATCGAACTGGTCATGCCGCCGGGCTGGAAACGCAAGGGGGGAAGCAGCACCGCCCGCGCCTGACACACCGTCGGGCGACCACCGTCCGCCGCCGGCATCCGGTGGCGGTGTCAGCCGACGACCCTGGCCACCAGGACGCAGGCGTCGTCCTGCCGCCCGGTCCCGCCGAACTCCTCGACGACGGCCCGTAGGCAACTCTGCGCGTCCCGGGCCGCGCCGAACCGCTCGGCCAGTCCGAGCAGCCGGCGGGTGCCCCGTGGGCCGGGCTGCCGGGGGACCAGTCCGCCGGTGTACAGGAGCAGCAGGTCGCCCCGGCGCAGCGGTTCCTCGGCCGCACCGTAGGAGGCACCGGAGGTCGCCCCGAGCAGGACGCCGTCCGGCGCGTCGAGCGCACGCCCCGTCCCGTCGCGGAACAGCAGCGGGGCGGGGTGTCCCGCACGCGCCCAGCTCAGGGTGCGCGTGGCGGGCCGGTACCGGCAGCACAGCGCGCCGCCCAGCGCGGGCTGCGCGAGCGAGGCGTCGAGCAACTGGTTGAGCCGGCCCAACAGTTCGCCCGGCGGGGCGCCGGTCACGGCCATGCCGCGGACGGCGCCCAGCAGCATCGCCACCCCGGAGGCCGCGGTGACACCGTGCCCGGTCAGCTCCCCGACGCTCAACAGCGTCTCCCCGTCCGGGAGTTCCAGCGCGTCGTACCAGCCGCCACCGACCGGCGCCCCGGCTGACGACGGCAGACAGCGGGCGGCCAGGTCCAGGGCGCCGGGGCCCTTGCGCGGGAGCCGAAGGGGACCGCGCCACGTCGGCAGCACGGCCTCCCGCAACTCGACCGCGACCCGGTGCTCGGTCTGCGCGAGCCGGCGGCGCCGGTGCAGCGAGTCACGGGTCTCGCGCACGGTCCGCCGCTGTCGGCGCAGTTCGCTGACGTCCCGGAACACCGCCCACATCGAGACGGTGGAACCGTCGGCGTCGAGCACGGGTTCGCCCATCATGTGCACGGTGCGCTCCGCGCCGTCCGGGCGCAGGACGCGGAACTCCCCGTCGATGGGCCGGGCATCGATGAGACAGTCCGTGACCGCCGTGGTCAGCCGCGCGCGGTCGTCCTCGTGCACGAGGGAGGGGAGTTCGTCGAGAGTGAGGGCGGCGGCCGCGGGGTCGCGGCCGAGGATCCGGTACAGCTCGTCGGACCACGCGGCCCGGTCGGTCAGCAGGTCCCACTCGGCGGAGCCGACCCGGCCGAGCAGGGGCCCGCCGGAGGACGGCCGCGCCGGTGCCCGCGGGCCGGCCGCCGGGGCGCGGTCGGTGGGAAGGGGCGGGGGACCGTCCCGCAACTGCGCCAGGTGCGCGTCCACGTCCGCGAGTTGGTGCAAGGCCAGATCGCACAGAGCACGCTGCCAGCGGGCCTCCGGGTCAGCGCCGTCCGCGGGCGCCTCGCGCCGTACGGCGTCCATGTCGCCGCGCAGCCGCCGGGTCCGCGAGATCAGCGCGTCGACCGCACCGCGCCGGGGCGGCTGCGCGGCGGAGCGGTCCGCGGGCGGAGGGGACGGCATGGCGTACTCCGGGGGACAGTGCGACCGACTGGTGAAGAAGAACCGCTACGACTGTCGCACAGCCCGTCGCGTGCTGTAAGGGATTTGGCAACATGGGGGACGGTGATGCGGGTGGCATATGACGGTGTCTGCAGGGGGCCGGGGACACCGGCGGCCCGGGAGGCGGAGCAGCCCGCGCCCCTCACGCGTACAACGCCGGGCGCGGGGCCAGGTTCACCGGCGTGCGGGTGCCGGTGCGCAGGGAGCGGACGCCCGCCTCGGCCGTCGCCGAGGACGCGTAGCCGTCCCAGGCGCTCGGGCCGGTCACCCGGCCGGCCCGGCACGCGTCGACCCAGGCCCGCAGTTCGCGGTCGTAGGCGTCCGCGAACCGTACGAGGTAGTCCTGGGGCACCTCCCGGAACTCCTGTTCCGGTCCCGTCACCGTCATGCCGTGCTCCTCGCCGATGCGCGCGCTGCCGCCCTCGCAGACCGCCTCGCACCGCACCTGGTAGCCGAACCCGGTGTTGACGAAGATCTCCACGTCGACCAGCACGCCGCCGTCGGTCTCCATCACCACGAACTGCGGGTCGACGAGCCCCTCCGGGGCCCGGCCCGTGCTGCCGGGCCGCAGCACGGTCACCGCGGCGGGCTCCTGGCCGAGGAGCCAGCGGGCCGCGTCGATCTCGTGCGACACCGAGCTGTCGACCAGCATCGCCGAGGTGAACCCGGGCGGCGAGGAGACGTTGCGGTGGACGCAGTGCAGCATCAGCGGGCGGCCCAGCCGGCCCTCGTCGAGGAGGGCCTTCAGCCGCAGGTACTCCGCGTCGTAGCGGCGCATGAACCCGACCTGGACCAGCCGCCGGCCGTGCCGCGCCTCCGCCTCGACCACCCGCAGCGCCCCCTCCGCGTCGGGCACCAGCGGCTTCTCGCACAGCACGGGCAGCTCACGGGCGAACGCCTCGTGCAGCGCCGCCTCGTGGGCGGGGCCCGGCGAGGCGATCAGCACCGCCCCGACCCCCGGCGCGTCCAGTGCCGCGGCGACCTCGGCGTGCGCCGACGCGCCGTCGATGCCGGCCACCGCCGCCTCGGCCCGCGCGGTGTCCGGGTCGGCGACCGCCACCACCCGGGCGCCGCTCGTCACCCGGTCGAGACGACGGATGTGGTCGGCCCCCATGTGACCCGCACCCAGTACCGCGACACCCAGCAGTCCGCTCACGTCCGTACGCCCCTTCACGATCACCGGCCTCGGCGTAGCGTAAGCCGCCCGTACGCGGGGAGGGAGGTCAGCCTTCTTGCTCCGGTCCGCACGAACTGCCGTCCGGCGGCGTGGTGCCGTAGAGCAGGAAGGCGTCGACCTTGCGGTGGACGCACGGCGAGGTGGTGTAACCGGTGTGTCCCTCGCCCCTGTTGTCGAGCACCACGGCGGAGGGGCCGAGCCGCTTCGCGGTCTCCACCGTCCATCGGTACGGGGTCGCCGGGTCGCCGCGGGTGCCGACCAGCAGCATCTTCGGCGCGGGCACGTCGCGCACCTTCTCGCGCACGAAGCCGGTGCCCCGGGGGCGGCCGTAGCACATCAGCACCTCGGACAGGCGGTAGCGGCCGAAGACCGGCGACGCCTCCTCGTACCGGGCGCGCAGCCGGTCGAGGTCGCCGACCACCTGGGCGGCGGTGCGCCGGTCGGGGTCGTCGGCACAGTTCACGGCCATGAGGGCGGCCGGAAGGTTGTCGACGGGCACGTCCTCGGGATCGACGAGCCCGCCGCCGGCCCGGGAGGCCCCGGCGGCGGCGGGGGAGGGGCCGGTCCGAGGGCCGTCCTCGTGCGCCGGGCCGGAACCGGTCAGGTCCGCGTACCCGGGCACCCGGCCGGGGCCGGGCGGTTCGACGGCGATGGGACCGGTGGTGGGTGCGGCGGAACCCGGCGCGGTGGCGGCGGGCCGGGCGGCCCGGGGCGGGACGACCGTGCCGCCACTGGTGAAGCCGGTGAGCCGGCCGGCGTCGCCGCTCTGGATCAGATCGGCGAGCGCCTGCTCGAGCGCCGGCCAGAACTGCTCGCTGTAGAGGCCCTGTCCGACGGCGGCCACCAGGTCCTGCCCGGTGAACGTGCCGCCGAAGTCGGTCGGCAGCGGTTCCTCGTCCAGCGACCGCACCAGCCGTACCACCTGCTCCCGGGCCGCGCGGGCGTCCTGTCCGAACGGGCAGGCGATGTCCTCGGCGCACCAGGCGAGGAAGTCCTCCAGCGCTCGCTGCTGCCCCGCCGCGCTCACCACGCCCTGCTCGTCCAGCGATTCCGTGAGGGTGTCGACGCCGTCGAACACCATCCGCCCGACCTTTTTCGGGAACTGTGCCGCGTACACCGCTCCGAGCCGGGTGCCGTAGGAGAAGCCCAGATAGTCGAGCCGGTCGTCGCCCAGCGCCTGGCGCATGACGTCCAGGTCGCGGGCGGCGTTCACCGTGCCGATGTGCCGCAGCACCGGACCGGAGTGCGCGACGCACTGGGCCGCCGCCGCCCGCAACGTCTCCAGCGCGGCCCGGGGGTTCCGCTCGACGGCGCCGTCCTCGGTCGCCGCCAGCATCCGGTCGGTGCCCTCGCCGCAGCTCACGGGGGAGGAACGGCCGACGCCGCGCGGGTCGAAGGTGACCACGTCGTAGCCGTCGGTCAGGCCCATGAAGTCCTTGCCGCCCAGGGCCAACTGGGGGACGCCCGGACCGCCGGGACCGCCGAAGTTCAGCAGCACCGAGCCACGGGACGGGCCGGAGGCACGGTAGCGGGCCAGCGCCAGGTCCAGCGTGCCGTCGGCGGGGTGGGCGTAGTCGAGCGGCACGGTGACCTTGCCGCACTGCAGGTCGGCGGGCATGCCGTCGCCCTCGCACGCGGACCAGACGACGCGCTGCCGGTAGAAGCGCGACAGGTCGGGGCGGGGGGCGGGGGCGCGGGGAGCGGTGGCGTGCGTCGCGGCGGGACCGGCTTCCGGGGCTGCCG
>Ga0308173_10001857_pt1 | contig 10877 bp, 8 predicted proteins | sample PhyPR1_FD_203716 | JGI IMG/M metagenome (GOLD analysis project Ga0308173, IMG submission 203716) | Soil microbial communities from UC Gill Tract Community Farm, Albany, California, United States - DLSLS.P.R1 | ecosystem: Environmental > Terrestrial > Soil > Agricultural land | place: USA... | reverse complement strand
CGCGTCCCAGCACCAGATGGACGGCCGATGGTCATGATCACTCCCCCGCCCGCCCCGGCCGCTCGACGGCCGGGCATCGCGCCGCCCGTTCACGGCCGCGCCCTGCGCACGCCCGTGACCTGGGGCGTGGTGTGGGGCTGTTTGCAGGCTGCGTCGCCGCTGGCCTTCTTCTGGCTCGACGCGGCGACCGTCTACGCGTTAGGGCTCGCGCTCATCGCCGCGGTCTACATCGGTTTCAGCGTCGCCGACGGCCGCGGCAGGGTCATCGCGGTGGAGACGGTGGTGGCCGCCGCGTTCGTCGTCATCGCCGCGCTGGGGGTGACCGGCTCCGGCTGGCTGCTCGTGGCCGGCCTGGCCGGCCACGGCCTCAAGGACCTCTGGCAGCACCGCACCGGGTTCGTGGCCAACACCCGCTGGTGGCCCCCGTTCTGCGCCACCGTCGACTTCGTCGCCGCCGCCCTCATCGCTGCCGCGCTCGTCGCGGGCATCACGGTCGGCTGGTGATCACCGGCGCCAGTGCCTTGACAAGCTGGCCCAGCCAGCCGTCGGTGGCAAGCAACCCCGGGGCCGCGCACACGCAAGACGACTGCACCACCACACGTCTCACGTAAGCAGGACCGCCATGACGACCACCACGAACCCCACCCAGCGGCCCCCGACCCCTGACGGGCCTGAAGGCGCCGCCCGCAGCGATGGCAGCGGACCCATCCGGCGGATCATCGCCGGGTCACTGGCGACCGGGCTGGTCGGCGCCGCCGTTCTGACCCTGGTCGTGTTCGCGGGAGCGAGCGAGCCCGTCATCACCGGGTCGATACTGCTGGCGTTCGCCTTCGGCTGGGCGATGCTGGCCGTGCTCTCGACCCGAATGACCAACCAGCCTCAGCGCTGGGCCCTTGTCCCGGCCGCCGGAATGGCGGTGACGGGACTCGGGCTGCTAGTCCTCGCCCCCGGGAACGGCGCACTCACCGCAGCCGGCTGGGTGTGGCCGCCGGTCCTGCTCGCGCTCGCCGTCTGGATGGGCCTGCGCGTGCACCGCTCGCTGGCTGCCCGCAGCGGCCGCTGGCTGCTGTACCCGGTCGTAGGGGTTCTCGCGCTGGCCGCCGTCGGTGGGGCGGTAGAAACTGTTTCGCTCGCCTCCGCCCGGAGCAGCAACACCATGCCCGGGCAGTCCTACGACGTCGGCGGCTACCGGCTGCATCTGAACTGCACCGGCTCGGGCAGCCCCACGGTCGTGCTGCAGAGCGGGCTCGGGGAGTTCTCGTCCTCCTGGGCCCGCATCGTGCCGACCGTCGCCCAGGCCACCCGAGTCTGCGCCTACGACCGCGCCGGGCAGGGCTGGAGCGATGACGCCCCGCACCTGCAGGACGGCGTCCAGGTCGCCACCGATCTGCACACGCTGCTCAACCGGGCAGGCGAGAACGGTCCCTACGTGCTCGTCGGCCACTCGATCGGCGGCAACTACGCCATGACCTACGCCGCCCGCTACCCCGAGCAGGTCGCCGGGCTGGTCCTGCTGGACAGCTCCGACCCGTACCAGGTCACGGGCGCCGTCGGCTCCGCCGGCGCGAGCGCCCCGAGTTGGGTGGCCCTTCTGCCCAGCGTGACCCGGCTGGGCATCGGCCAACTCGTCCCGACCAGCACCTGGTCCAGCCTCCCCGAACCGGCAGCCGGGCAGGTGGCCGCATTCGAAAGCAGTCCCCGCGGCTGGCGCAACGCCCGCGACGAGTTCGCCACCATGCCTGACCTGTTCCGCCAGGCACAGGCCCTCACGACCCTGGGCAACAAGCCTCTGGTCGTCGTGACAGCCAGCGAATCGGTGCAGATGACTCCCGGGTGGTCCGCCGCCCAGGACCGGATGGCTGCGCTGTCCACCAACAGCAGCCACCGGCAGGCGGACAGCACCCACGTCGCACTGCTGGACGGGCAGCGAGAGTCGGCCGTCTCCGCGCAGGCCGTCCACGACGTCGTTCAGGCGGTCCGGAGCGGGGCGCCACTGCCATCCAACTGAGCGCTGGCTGGCCGGACGTCACCCCGAGGATCCGGCGGCCGTGGCACCGCACGGAGCCGGCGATGCCTCCGGGGAGTGCCCTACGTGCGCACACCCAGCCGTTCCGCACCGGCGCCCATCGCTCACCGGCGGCAGCAGCTGCCACCAGAAATGGAGATCAGGATGACCGACCAGCAGCTCAGCAGCGCGCAGCAGCCCTCCTCCGGAACGGCCGCCGCGACGATGACGGGGATGGCCCAAGAGCGGTACGGCCCGGCACCCGAGGATGTCCTGCGGATCGCCGAGTTGGCGAAGCCCGCCATCGCCGAGGGCCAGGTCCTCGTCCGGGTGCGTGCCGCCAGCGTCGACCGCGGCACCTGGCACGTGATGGCCGGCCTGCCCTATCCGATCCGCCTGGCCGGCTTCGGCTTCCGCCGGCCCAAGTACGCCAACCCCGGCCGGGCGCTGGCCGGAACCGTCGAGGCCGTCGGCGCTGGCGTGAGCGGCTTCTCGCCGGGCGACCCGGTGTTCGGCATCGGGCAAGCGGCGTTCGCCGAGTACGCCCTTGCCCCGGTCGGCAAGGTGGCCGCCAAGCCGGCCACCCTGTCCTTCGCCCAGGCGGCCGCCGTGCCCATCTCCGGGCTGACCGCCCTGCAGGCCGTCCGCGACCACGGCCGCATCCAACCCCGCGAGCGAGTGCTGATCATCGGCGCGTCGGGGGGCGTAGGCAGCTTCGCGGTGCAACTGGCCAAGTCCGCCGACGCGGAAGTCACCGGCGTGTGCAGCACCGGCAAGGTCGACGAGGTGCGGGCGCTCGGCGCCGACCACGTCATCGACTACACCCGCGAGGAGGTCACCGACGGGCGGCGCCGCTACGACGTCATCCTCGACATCGGCGGCAACCGGCCGTTGTCCAAGCTGCGCCGGGCACTGACGCCGCGGGGCCGGCTGGTCATCGTCGGCGGGGAGAACGGCGGACGGTGGCTCGGCGGCACCGACCGGCAGATCCGCGCCCGGCTGCTGTCGATCTTCGTCCGCCAGCAGCTGGGCACGTTCATCAACAAGGAGAACGCGCGAGACCTGATCACCCTGCGGGAGTTGTTCGACACCGGCACCCTCGCCGTTGCCGTCGACCGGAGATACCCGCTTGCCGACGTCCCAGCGGCCATCCGGTACCTGCTCGACGGCCACACCCGCGGCAAGATCGTCATCCTCGTGCACGACGCCGACGCGTCGTGATCGGCGAGCAGCTCGCGCCGTTGGCGGTGCTTGCTCCCGCTTAGCCCCGCCCGCGTGATCCGCTCCTGGAGCAACTGCTCCGTGCTGCGCGCGTTCGTCTGCCGCTGCTGACCGCCGCGGCGGTCAGCGGCCTGCCACGCGGCAACGTCGTCGGCGCAGCCGTTCCTCTTGATGCCCACCCCCTGACGGAGAACCCTTCTCGTCGGTGCCCTTCCCCGAGGGCAGCAGGCCCTCCCGGCGCCGTAGCCACGAGGAGGCACGCCGTGACCGCCGTCGCTGACATGCTGCGCACCTACCCCAAGGACCTCGGCGGCATCGACCAGGAGAAGCTGCGCGACTGCATCGAGGCCTGCCTGGACTGCGCCCAGACGTGCACCGCCTGCGCCGACGCCTGCCTGAGCGAGGACATGGTCGCCGAGCTGACCAAGTGCATCCGCACCTGCACCGACTGTGCCGACGTGTGCGACACCACCGGCCGGGTGCTGTCCCGGCACACCGGCTACGACGCCAACCTGACCCGCGCGGTGCTCGAGGCCTGCGCCGCCGCCTGCAAGGCGTGCGGCGACGAGTGCGCCGGGCACGCCTCGATGCACGAGCACTGCCGGGTCTGTTCCGAGACGTGCCGGCGCTGCGAGGCCGCCTGCCGGGAGCTGCTCGCCAGCCTCGGCTGAACCGCCTGCCCAGACGGCGCCGGGGCCGCGGCCGGGCGCCCAGGCCGCGGAGTGCGCCCGATCCGCAGGACGCCCGCGCCACGTCCGGCACTGACCGCCGAGCGTCGGAAGGAAGCTGCCATGTCCCGCGGTGAGAAGGTCCTGGCGTTCCCGGTCTACCCCGGCGTGACGCCGCTGGACCTGATCGGCCCGCTCACCGTGCTGATGGGCCCCGGCATCGGCGGCATGCGGTACCGCACCGTGGTGGTCGGCGAGCGCGCCGAGCCGCTGGCCACCGACACGCCGCTGCAACTGCAGCCGGCCGCCACCTTCGCCGAGGTGCCGAACCCGTGGGCGGTGATCGTGCCCGGCGGCGGCGCGGCCGCCGTGGCCGCGACGGAGGATGAGCCGCTGCTCTCCTACGTCCGCTCGGCCGCCGGCGGGGCGCAGGTCGTCGGCTCCACCGGCAACGGGGCTCTCGTGCTGGCCGCGGCCGACCTGCTGCACGGCCGGCGGGCGGCCGTCCACTGGGCCTTCCGCGAGCCGCTGGAGAAGCTAGGCGCGATCCCCGCCACCGAGCGGTGGCTGGCCGACGGCCGGCTGCACACCGCCGCCGGCGGCACGGCCGGCATCGACATGGCCCTGTCCCTGCTGGCCCGGCTGCGCGGCACGAGCATCGCCCGGCTGACCCAGCTGTCCGCGGAGTACGACCCGCAGCCGCCGTTCGGCCGGGTGGGGCCGGACCCCGCCGACGACGATCTCGCCCAGACGCTGCGCGACCCCGACAGCGCGCCCACCGCCGATCCCGGGGGAGGCGACGAGCGGCTCGTCGCCTTCGTGCTCTACCCGGGGCTGACCGTGCTGGACGCGATCGGACCGCTGCAGGTGCTGACCGCACTGCAGCGGCTCGTGCCCGGCTACCGCACCGTGACCGTGTGGGCCCGCCGCGAGCCGGTGCCCACCGACGTGGGCGTGCCGATGATCCCCGACCGGACGTTCGAGGAGGTCCCGCACCCGGCGATCGTGCTCGTGCCCGGCGGCGCGATCCCCACCATCCGCGCCATGAGCAACCCACTGGTCCGCGACTACGTGCGGTCCGCCGCCGCCACGGCCGAGCTGGTCACCTCGGTGTGCACCGGCTCGCTGATCCTCGGCGCGGTCGGCCTGCTGGAGGGCCGCGACGCCACGACCAACTGGTTCTACTCCGGCATCCTCGAGAACCTGGGCGCCACGTACCACCAGCGCAGATGGGTCGAGGACGGCAACCTGATCATGTCCGCCGGGGTGTCGGCGGGCATCGACATGGCCCTGCACCTCGCCGCCCGGCTGACCGATGAGACCACCGCCCGCCGCGTGCAACGAGCCATCGACTACGACCCGCAACCGCCCTGGGGCGGCATCGACTACGACCACATCCCACGATTCACGCGCGCCCTGCGCGGCGCGATCGGGCTCACCGGACCGGTCGTCGCCGGCCGTGCCAGGCGCCTGACCCGCGCCGGACGCTGACTGCGTTCGCCCACCCGCTCGACGACCGGCACCGACGAGGACACGCCGTGAAAGCTCTGGCCGATCGAGCAGCACAGCACAGCGGTGCGCATGGCAGCGAGTGAGGTCGCGGGCCGCGCGAGAACGCCGCCGTTCGCGCTTGCTACCAGCATCTATGACAGCTCGACCACCGAGATCACCGACCTGCAGAAGCTGATCACCGAGCTCGGCAGCTGACCGGCGGGCAAGGGCGGGCGGAGCCATACCCACCTCGGTACTGCTCCGCCCGCCGACGACCCTGGATCGTCACGGCGCGCTGAGCCTTCGGCCAAGCTCACCAGGGTCGAGGTGTGGAGCCAGATGGGGAGGCCGGCGGCGGGGCTAGCGTGCCGTCATGGCCCGGAACGAGGGCCGCCCCGTGGCCTGCGCACACCGATCATCTGGGGCGTGGTCTGGGACTGCCTGCAGGCGGCGTCGCCGCCCCGTGCGGACCGGCCGGGCAGCCGGCCGGGGTTCCGCCCGCGCCGGTCCAGTGCCGGCCGAGCCGTGGTAAGCCCCGGACAGAACGGACAGCCGATGAGCCCTTCCGACGCGCCCCTCCAGGCCGGTCGCGAACCGGCCGGTGGCACCGGGCCGACCCACTACCCGGAGCAGCAGCACCGCAGCGAGGTCAGCCTGCCGGTGCTGCTGGTCGTCGACGCGGATCCGGGGGATCTCGCGACCACCGCCACCGCGCTCACCCGCCGGTTCTCGGCCGACTACCGCATCGCAACCGCCGACTCGGCCGCCGCCGGACTGAACACCCTCCAGCGCCTAACCGAGCACGGGGAGCAGGTCGCGCTCGTCGCCGCCGAGCTGCACCTCCCGGACCTGGACGGTGTCGCCTTCCTCGAGCAGGCAGCGGCACTGCAGCGCGGCATCGCCCGGGTGCTGCTGACCGCGATGGACGAACACCACACCCGCATCCCGTTCACTGAGCTACCCACCCTGCAGCGCGCCACCGCGCTCGGACAGATCGACTTCTTCCTGGTCAAGGGCTGGGTCAACCCCGAGGAGTGGCTCTACCCCGAAATCCAGGAGGCGCTGACCGCCTGGTCGACGGCGCACCGGCCCGGCCACGTCGTCTACCGCATCGTCGGCGAGCAATGGACGCCCCGCTGCCACGAGCTGCGGGACTTCCTCACCCGCAACGGCGTGCCGTTCGTCTTCCACGACACGGGCAGCGAGCCCGCCCGGCAGCTGATCCGCGAGCACCGGGTGGACACCAGCCGGCTGCCCGCGCTCATCCGCCACGACGGCTCAGTGCTGCACGATCCCACCGACGCCGAGATCGGCGCCTCCCACGGCATCCAGGTCGACCCCCGCGCCGACGTCTACGACCTGATCGTCGTCGGCGCCGGACCAGCCGGCCTGGCCGCCGCCGTGTACGGCGCCTCCGAGGGGTTGCGCACCCTGGTGCTCGAACCCCGGGCGATCGGTGGGCAGGCCGGCACCAGCTCGATGATCCGCAACTACCTGGGCTTCCCCCGCGGGATCGGCGGCGCGGCACTGGCCCACCGGGCCTGGCAGCAAGCCACGTTCTTCGGCGTCGACTCCGTATTCACCCGACAGGCCACCGGGCTGACCGCCGACCGTGACCGGCACCTGCTCACGCTGTCCTCCGGCGGCCAGGCCATCGGCCGTGCCGTGATCATCGCCAGCGGCGTGGCCTACCGCCGCCTCGGAATCCCCGACCTCGACCGGCTCATCGGCGCCGGCGTCTTTTACGGCGCCGCCGCAGCCGAGGCACCCGCGATGACCGGTCAGGAGGTCTACGTCGTCGGCGGCGCCAACTCCGCCGGCCAGGCGGCGCTGCACCTGGCCCGATACGCCGCCCGGGTCACGCTGCTGGTCCGGGGCGGTTCGCTGGCCGCCAGCATGTCCGACTACCTGATCCGGCAGATCGACGCGACCGCCAACATCACCATCCGGCTGGGCACACGGGTGGTCGCCGGTCGCGGCGACACCCGCCTGACCGGCCTCACCCTCGAAGGCGCCGAGCAGGGCCGGCGCGAGGAGGTGCCGGCCGGAGCCCTCTTCCTTCTCATCGGCGCCGAACCCTGCACCGACTGGCTCGCCGCCGTGCTCAGCGTCGACGACCGCGGCTTCATCCTCACCGGCCGCGACATCCCCTCCACGGCCTGGCCCCTGACGCGCGCGCCGTTTCCGTTCGAAACCAGCAGGCCCGGCGTATTCGCCGCCGGCGACGTCCGGTTCGGCTCGGTCAAACGGGTCGCCAGCGCCGTCGGCGAGGGATCCGTCGCCCTCGGCTCCGTCCACCAGTACCTCGCCGCCCTCGCCGAGCAACCGAGCCCCCAGGCGAGCGTCGGGTCCGCCCCGCGCTGACCGGCTCCCCGCTCCCCTCCCCCGCCTCCGCCGCGCCGGCGTAGATCCCCCGATCGCTGTGGGCTCGACGGGCACCCGCCGGCCAGGTGGCGCGAATCGAACCCTCGTCCTTCGGGCTCCGCAGCCGCGGGTGGACGGCGCGCATGGGAGTCCGCCCGATCGCCACCGCGGCCGTGATCGGCACCGCCGGGAAGACGTCGACGGCGGGCAGTCCCGGGTGGCGCTGCTCGAGTTCGGCGAGCAGGTCGGCCCAGCTGCGCGTGAACCGGTCCAGGGATTCCCGGGTGCGGATCAGCTCCCGGTTCGGCGTGACGCCGGCCGGCCGCAGTTCGTAGATCGTCGTGCCCTCGCCGACCGTGGCCGGCAACCGCCCCCGGTCGACGGTGCCGGACACCGAGAACAGCACCGCCGCCTGGTGCGGATCGGTGCCCTCCTGGAGCAGGCGGTGCTCGAAGTCGACATCGGGTGCGCCGGGAGTCCAGCCCCAGCCCTCGTCGCCGGCGCGGCGCTTCGGGTGGACGACAGTGGGGACCGTGTCGTCGAGCAGCGAGCCGAGGGTGACCAGCATCGGTATCCGGGCGATCGCGAACACCGACAGATGCCGGACGTTTTCCTTCCCGACGTGCGCGGCGAGCCGCGCGAGCCGTTCGGTGACGATCGCCCGGCCAATCTCCCAGTAGCCGGGGCTGCCATCAGGCTCTCCAGGCAGCTGACGCAGGTCGACCTCGTACTCATCGACCCCGAGGAGCGTGTAGTCCGGGTAGCGCCCGTCGGCGAGCAGCGTCGAGGCGACCGTCTGCGGACTGAGCTCCACCCCGGTGCCGTGCAGGTTGCCGACCATGCGGATCACCGTGGTGCGGTCGTCGTCGCGCAGACCGGTGAGCTGCTTGATCCGCTGCTCGTGGGTTCGCTTCATCGCCCGGAGCGTGTCGGCGCTGTAGACCTCCCACATCGTGCGGTGGTCGATGACCCGGTGCTGGTCGTAGCAGAGCAGCATGAGGTTGGCCTCGTCGTTGCGCTCGGCCACGTCCAGCGGGTCGGTGCCGCGTGGCGAGCCCTTGCTCGTCGTCCAGCCGACGATGTGCGCGAGCTGCCCGATCGAGACGGGAGCACCGGTGTGGTCGTCGGTGAGCAGGTACCGGTTGCACATGGTGCACCGGCCGCCGGCGGCGACCCAGACCCGCCGTGCCACGGTTTCCGAGATGCTGCGCGTGGCGCCGTCGGGACCCACGGCGGTCGTGGGCGACGGATTTGCCGCAGGCTCCTCCGGGCTCATGGGCATGGACGCAGGCATGGGCACCTTCCGACGACTCCGGTGACGCACGAGCAGATCACGACGTACTGACAGTTCCGGTCCGAGCGAGGTCCGCAGTGGACCAGGGCCGATGGCCTCATGACTGGTCACCGGCCCCCGCGGCGGCTGCCCCCGGGAGACGTCCGGCGGCCGCCCAGGCGTGCGCGGCGCTGAGCCGGCGTTCGAGCTGCTCGATCGTGGCGTCCTTGATCGAGCGCACGCCGATCGCGGCGTTCAGCCGCCGGTTGACCTCGGCGTGCTCCAGCCCCAGCCGGTACGCCAGGGAGCGGGCCGTGGTGTTGTTCGCCTTGCGCAGCTGCTGCCGCCGGCGAGCGGGAACCTGCACCGGTGGGGTTCCGGGCACCGGCCCCGCTGCCGCCCGCTCCAGGGGTTCCCGGTCGGCGTCGTGTGCTCGCAGCAGCAGCGCGACGGCGATGGTCGGCAGGCCGGCAGCCTCCGGCGTCCTCGCCTTCAGCTCGGCGGCGTGCTCGAGCTCGGCGGGCGTCAGGTGCGCGCCGTGGGCGATCACGCCGGCGTCGAAGGCCTCGGCTGCGATCGGCCGGAACGCCCCGGCAGGGGTCGCTCCACCCTCCCGGGCGGCGAGCTCGCCCGCGGCGGCAGGGTCCTCGCCGATCACATGCTCTCGCTGCAGTCTGATGGTCTCGGCGAACTGCCGCAGCCGCGGGTCGTCGGGGATGTAGAAGTGGGCGGTCTCGTCTTCGCTGCCGTCGCGAACCCGGACGACCCGACCGACGGCCTGGCGGAAGAACATCTCGGTGATCGTGTTGGTGGCGAACACCGCCACGCGCAGCCGGGGGATGTCCACGCCCTCGCTCACCATGCGGACCGACACGATCCACGGAGCGTCGCCGTTCGCGAAGTGCTCGATCGCGCCGTTCGACCCCGGCTCGTCGCTGACCACCAGCACGGGGCTGACGCCGTGGCGGACGCGCAGCAGCTCGGCGATGCCGCGGGCGTGGTCCTGGTCCTTCGCCAGCACCAGCCCGCCGGCGGTCGGGTCGGTGGCGCGCAGCCCGGCGAGCTCGGCGTGTGCGTCGGCGAGAACCGACGCGACCCAATCCCCGGTCAGCGACAGGGCGGTGTTGAGCCGCTGGTTGCGCAGCCGCTCGTCGACGACGTCGTCGAACGTCGCGCGCACGATCTCCCCGCCGGTCGTGGCCCACTCCATGCGGCCGCCACGGCGGGGGAAGAACACCGGCCGGCAGACACCATCGGCGACGGCCTCGCCGTAGTCGTAGGTGTGGTCGGGGGTGCCGACACCGTCGACGTAGTGGACGAACGGGATCTGGTTGTTGTCGGTCCGGAACGGTGTCCCGGACAGCGCCAGGCGGTAGCGAGCCGGTCCGAACGCCTGCCGGATGGCGTCACCCCAGTTGCGGTCGTCGCCGCAGTGGTGGATCTCGTCGAGCACCACCAACGTCGCCGCGGACGAGGCGTGCCTGCGGAACAGCGGCGGGAGCGCCGCCACCTGGGCGTAGGTCACCACGACGCCGTGGAACCCAGGCGGGAACGCGCCGTCCCCGTTCTCCCAGTTCGACTCCAGGGCGATGCCGAAGGGGGCCACGGCGTCGGCCCACTGCTGCTTCAGCCGCGTGGTCGGTACGACTACCACTACCCGGCTGACCGCGCCGGCGTCGAGACGGCGACGGAGGACGGTGGCGGCGAAGCGGGTCTTGCCCGCGCCGGGCGTGGCGACGACGAGGAAGTCGGACGGGTCGCTGCGCTCGTACTTCTGGAGAGCGGTCCGCTGCCACGCGCGCAGGCCCCGGATGGGGGCGCCGTCGACGTCGTGGGCGCCGAGCGTGCCGTTGCT
>Ga0308173_10001856_pt1 | contig 10877 bp, 6 predicted proteins | sample PhyPR1_FD_203716 | JGI IMG/M metagenome (GOLD analysis project Ga0308173, IMG submission 203716) | Soil microbial communities from UC Gill Tract Community Farm, Albany, California, United States - DLSLS.P.R1 | ecosystem: Environmental > Terrestrial > Soil > Agricultural land | place: USA... | reverse complement strand
GAGCGGCATGTCCGCAGGATGCGCGCGGAGTACGCCCGGCGCAGGGAGCTCGTGGTGGAGTCGCTGGCCGGGTTCGAGCTGCGCGGCGACACGGCGGGCTTGCACGTACTCCTCGAACTGCCCACCGGTTCGGCGCTGCCGCTGATCGAGCCGGCCGCCGCGCGCGGCGTACTCCTGGACACGCTCGACCGGCACTACACGACGCCGTACCAGCCGGATCGCCCGTCCGGCCTGGTCATCGGCTATGCGCTCGAGCCGCCCGCCGCGCTGCGCAGGGGGTGCGAACTGGTGCGCGAGCTGATCGTGAACCGGCTCGGCAGCGCGGCGTGAACGTTGCCGAGCCGGGGGTCAGGAGCGGGCGCCCGCAGGATGCGGCGGCGTGGGATCGGGCATCGGGGTGTGCGGGGTGCCGCCCGCGGGGACGGACTCCAGCCGGGCGGCCCGGCGGGACAGCGATCCGGCGCCCTCGACCGGCACGGCAGGGGGGAGCGCCCGGGGCCGGGTGACCGGACGCGCGCGGGGCAGCTCGGCGACCGGTGTCTCCGGGCCGGTGATCTTTCGGATGTCGATGCTGCCCGGGCCGGGGCTCATGGCCTCCGGCACCTGGGAGCAGCCGAAGTGGCCGCCGCGCGCCCACGCGCGCCGGCTGCGCGGGCCGACGAAGGACTGCGGGGCGGGCAGCGGCGGGCCGCCGGGCCAGCGGCGGGCGACGCCCCAGGTGTCCAGCCAGGTCATGATCGCGGCCAGCCCCTTGAGCTGCCCGGCGGTGAAAGGTTCAGCGGCGTATCCGACGACCATGAGCTGAAGGCAGATCCGGCCCTCGACCGCCACGTCGGTCGGCAGCATGCAGCCGCCCCGGGTGGCCGGGATCATCTGGACGATGTCGCCGTTGATCGGATTCCAGGTGAGATGTGCGGCCTGCCCGGCGCTGGACAGGTCCTGGGCGACGGACCGGGCGGACACCAGCCGCGGGTCCGTCTCGCTGGTGAACCAGACGGCACGTGGCGCGCCGCCGCGCAGGAACCCCCCGTCGTGCTTCGCCGGCATGCGGGCCGCAATGGGCAGCCATGCGTCAGCCACGGTAAGTTCCCCCCAATCGGGCTGGTCACAGCCCTGAATTGGTCTAGTCCTACGTTCGTAGCCCAGCGGACCCCATAAGTCCAGGGCTGCGCTATCCCTTTGCTGCCCCTCTGCCACGCCGTCAGCGCAGATGCGTACCCTGTCCGGACTCTTCGCCAAACCTCCGGCTTGGGATTTCCTGTGAGCACTCTCGGACCGATCCAACCGCCCGCGCGGTTGGCGCAGCTCAGAGCTGCCGCGACGGCGACTTTGCACAAAATCACAGACCCACGGCCGGAATCGGCCGGGCCGGGTTCCACAAGCAAACCGAGTAGCGTTCTAATAGGTCGTCATGACGGTAGATGCGCACACCTCTGAATCCGATCTTCCGCCCGGCATCGACGTCGCCCGGCTGGACGAGTGGCTGGCTCGCACGTTGCCGGCGCTGGGCCGGGTCGGCGGCGTCGAGCTGCTGGCCGGTGGCCGCTCGAACCTGACGTACCGGATCAGGCTCGACGGCGGGGAGAAGCCTTCGGTGGTGCTGCGCCGTCCGCCGCTCGGGCATGTGCTGCCGACCGCGCACGACATGAGCCGCGAGCACCGGGTCCTGTCCGCGCTGGCCCGGGGGAGCGACGTTCCGGTACCGACTCCGCTGGCGCTCTGCACGGACGAGGCGGTGCTCGGCGCGCCCTTCTACGTCATGGACTACGTCGAGGGTCGGATCCTGCGCACCGTGGAGGACGGCGCGGACGTCACCGCCGAGCAGGCCCGCGAGCTCAGCGAACGCCTCGCCGAGACGCTGGCCGCCATCCACACCGTCGATCTGGACAAGACCGGTCTCACCGACTTCGGGCGTCCCGCCGGCTACCTGACCCGCCAGCTCAAGCGCTGGGGCCGTCAGTGGGAGAGCTCGCACGCCGCCAGGCTGGCCGCCGAGGGCACCGCCGACAGCGGGCTCACCGCCGACTACGAGCGCTTGGTCGCCAGGCTCACCGAGCGCCTTCCCGCCGAGGAGCGGGTCGGTCTCGTGCACGGCGACTTCCGGCTGGACAACGCGCTCACCCGGCTGACCCCGGCCCCGCGGATCGCCGCCGTCGTCGACTGGGAGATGTCCACCCTCGGCGACCCGCTGGCCGACCTGGGCCTGACCCTCGTCTACTGGGCCGAGGCCGCCGACGCCGATCTGCTGCCCGTCGGCTCGACCATCACCGCCGTCCCCGGGTTCCTGACCCGCCGCGAGTTCGCCGAGCGCTACGCCGAGCTCAGCGGTGCGCAACTGGCCGATCTCGACTACTACATGGCCTTCGGCTGTTTCAAGCTCGCCGTGGTCCTGGAGGGCATCCACGCCCGTTTCCTGCAGCACGCCACCGTGGGCGAGGGCTTCGATCACATCGGCGACGGCGTACCGCTGCTCGTCGGCCGCGCCCACGCCCTGCTGGACTGATTCCCGAGACTTAAACTTAGACTTAAAAAATCTCGTGTAAAAGTATTGACGCCCGTTCCGCGGGACAGCAGTCTCTTCCGGTGAGAGCTCTCACGTAGGTCTTCGAGCGGCGCATGCCCCGTGCCGCCCCACCCCTCGACAAGGAGACCGTCATGGAGCTCACTGCTGCCCGCAGGCGGCCGGCACTGGTCGTGCCACTGATCCTCGCGTTGTTCGCCCTCTATCTCTCGGTCGCTGGTGCGGCGGGGACCGCCCGGGCCGCGACCTGCGGCACCGCCGACGCCGCCCTCAACCATCCGGCCACCGCCTCGTCCACCGAGAACGGGTCCTTCCCGGCCGGTGCGGCCGTGGACGGCAACAGCGGGACCCGCTGGTCCAGCGCGTTCAGCGACCCGCAGTGGCTCCAGGTCGATCTGGGGTCGAGCCAGCAGATCTGCCAGGTCGTCCTCACCTGGGAGACCGCGTACGGCAAGGCCTTCCAGCTGCAGACCTCGAACGACGCGACCAACTGGACCACCGTCTACAGCACCACGACCGGCACCGGCGGCACCCAGACCCTCGGTGTGACGGGCACCGGCCGCTACATCCGGATGTACGGGACGCAGCGCGGCACCCAGTGGGGCTACTCGCTGTGGAGCTTCGCCGTCAACACCGTCTCCTCCGGAGGCGGCGGCACCGACTCGTTCTGGGGCGACACCTCCGGCATCCCGGCCGCGCAGAACGTGCTGATGGTCAAGGTGCTCAACAAGACCAACGGCCAGTACCCCGACAGCCAGGTCTACTGGAGCTTCAACGGCCAGGAGCACTCGATCGCCGAGCAGCCCTACATCGACATGCCGGCCAACTCGGCGGGCCGCATGTACTTCTACCTGGGCTCGCCCACCAGCCAGTACCAGGACTTCATCGAGTTCACCGTCGGGCCCGACGTCTTCAACGGCAACACCACCCGGGTCGACGGGTTCGGGCTGAAGCTGGCGCTGCGCCTGCACGCGCACGACGGCTATGACACCCAGGTCGGCGAGGACCAGGCGACCTTCGCGGAGAGCCGGTCGGCGACCTTCCAGCGGTTCCAGAACGAGGTTCCGGCCGAGTTCAAGGGCCTGGCCACCGTGGACGCGCCGTACAAGATCCCCTCGCCCGGCAACTCGCCCGCCTTCCAGGCCGGTGGCGCGTACGCGAACTACTTCACCTCCTACGCCTCCTCGGTCGGCGTCAGCGCGACGACCTCCCAGGTGACCGGTTGCGCGGGGCCGCTGGCCAGCAACCCCGGCATGTGCTCGGCGCTCAACCGCCATGTCGCGCAGCTGCCGCAGTCGCAGTGGTCCGACCCGAGCCTCTACTACCAGGCGGCTCCGGCGAACTACTACGCGAAGTTCTGGCACGACCACGCCATCAACCACCTCGCCTACGGCTTCCCCTATGACGACTACGCGGGTCAGTCGTCGTTCATCTCGCACGGCGACCCGCAGTACCTGCTCGTGGCGGTGGGCTGGTGAGCACCGTCAAACCGGGCCTGCTCGTCTGCGCCCTGGTCGCGGCCCTGCTGGCGGTGATCCCGATCCGTACCGCCCATGCGGCCACCCTGCTGTCGCTGAACAAGACCGCGACCGCCTCCTCCACCGAGGGCGCGGCCTTCCCGGCGAGCGCGGCGGTGGACGGTGACACCGGCACCCGCTGGTCCAGCGCGTTCAGCGATCCGCAGTGGCTGCAGATCGACCTGGGCCAGACCGACTCCATCAGCCAGGTCGTGCTCACCTGGGAGGCGGCGTACGCCACCGGCTTCCAGGTGCAGACCTCGGACGACGCGGCCAACTGGACCACCGTCTACAGCACCACCACCGGCACCGGCGGCACCCAGACCCTCAACGTGACGGGCACCGGGCGCTACATCCGGATGTACGGGACGACCAGGGCGACCGGCTACGGCTACTCGCTCTGGGAGTTCTCGGTGTACGGGTCGACCGGAGCGACGTCCGGCGACACCCCGATCTCGGCCTTCAAGCAGGTCGCGGCGTCCTCGTACGAGGGCGGCAACGCGCCCGCGGCGGCGCTGGACGGGCGGACCACCACCCGCTGGTCCAGCCAGTTCAGCGACAACCAGTGGCTGCGGGTCGATCTCGGCGGCGCGGCCACCATCACCAAGGTCACACTGAACTGGGAGGCCGCCTACGGCACCGGCTACCGGCTGGAGACCTCCGACGACGCCACGAACTGGACCACGATCTACAGCACCACGACCGGCAAGGGCGGCATCGAGAACCTCAGCGTCTCCGGCAAGGGCCGCTACATCAGGTTCTACGGCACCACCAGGGCCACCGGCTACGGCTTCTCGCTCTGGGAGTTCCAGGTGTTCGGCAGCGTGGACAGCACGTCCTCGACGCCGCCGCTGCTGTCCGGCCCGACCAAGGCGCCCGCCACCACCGGCCAGTTCGCGCTGACCGGACCGGCCGACCACGCCATGGTCACCACCACCCGCCGCCCCGCGCTGTCCTGGAACGCGGTCCCGGGCGCGGCGCACTACGAGGTGTGGCTGAACGTCAGCCGCTCGGACTACGACTTCACCCAGTCCGGCAGGCTCCTCGACCTCTACACCAAGGTCGCCGAGCCGACCGGCACCGGCTACACGCCGAGCTGGGACATCAGCGACCGCTGGACCTACCAGTGGTACGTCGTCGCGGTGAGCTCCTCCGGCACCCGTACGACCTCCAACATCCGCACCTTCAGCCTCTACCTGCCCGCGATCACCGACGCCGGTGACGGCGTGCCGATCGTGAACGGCGCCCGGGACCTCAACAAGGACGGCACGATCGAGCCGTACGAGGACTGGCGGCAGCCGGTCGAGACCCGGGTGGCCGACCTCCTCTCCCGGATGACCCCGGAGGAGAAGGCATACCAGATGTTCTACAACGCGCAGACCTACCCGCTGTCCGGCTGGCACTTCGGCCCCGCGCAGGCCGCCGACCTGGACAAGGTGCTCCGGGCCGCGGCCGGAACCCGGCTGGGCATCCCGCCGGTCTCGGCCGGGGACACGATCCACGGCTACCAGACCTCGTACCCGACGCAGAGCGCGCTGGCGGCGGGCAAGGACTATCCGCTCGACTACAAGCTCGGCGACATGCAGCGCAAGGAGGAACTCGAGGTCGGGACCCGCGGGGTGCTCGGCCCGCTCGCCGAGGTCGGCACGAAGGTGCTCTATCCGCGCATCCAGGAGGGCAACGGCGAGAACGCCGATGTCGCCGCCGCGCAGGTACGGGCGCTGATCTCCGGTCTGCAGGGCGGCCCCGAGCTCAACCCGAGCTCGGTGCTGGCCACCGTGAAGCACTGGCCGGGCGAGGGTGCGGGCGGCGAGGCCGGCATCACCTTCGACGCGGTCACGATCAAGTACCACATGATCCCGTGGAAGGCCGCGATCGAAGCCGGCGCGGTCAACGTCATGCCGGGGTACGCGGGCAGCTCGTATCTCGACCCGAGCGGCGCCGCCGCGGGCGTCAGCGCGCCGACGCTGAACTACCTGCGCAGCAACCTGGGCTACACCGGGTTGATCACCACCGACTGGCTGCCGTCCGGCTCGTGGATCGACGCGGCCAAGGCCGGCTCGGACGTCATGGGCGGGGCCGACCCCGGCGCCGCCGGATTCACCATCGCGAGCTTCCTGTCCAGTGTCCCGACGGCCCGGATCAACGACGCCGTCACCCGGATCCTGCGGCTGAAGTTCGAGTTGGGCGTCTTCGACCGGCCCTACGGCGACCCGGTCAACGGCCCGTACCGCTTCCACCAGCCGTCCTACACGGCGCTGGCGAACCAGGCGGCACGGGAGTCGATCACCGTGCTGAAGGACGACGGGATCCTGCCGCTCAAGCTCAAGTCCGGCGACAACATCGTCGTGGCCGGCCCGCGAGCCACCGACGGCGCGTCCTGCTGCATCTGGACGAGCTACTTCCACTCCGAGTACGGCTCGCTGGACATCCTCGACGCCATCAAGGCCCGGGCGGCGACGGCGGGGGTGAACGTCTACCAGGACAGCGGCCCCTCGCCCAAGCTGGCCGTCGTGGCGGTCGGCGAACCCTCCTACACCCACGCGACGTCATGGGTGAAGGAGCAGCCCTACCTGCCCGCCGACCAGCTCGCCATCATCCAGAACTTCCACAGCCAGGGCATCCCGGTCGTGGTGGTGATGGACCTGCCCAGGCCGACGGTGATCTCGCAGTGGAACGACATCGCCGACGCCATCGTGATGACCTATCGCGGCGGAGAGGAGATCGGCCCGGCGACCGCGAGCCTGCTGTTCGGCGACTACGCTCCGCGCGGCAAGCTGCCCTGGCAGCTGCCGCGCAGCACCGACCAGATCCTCAAGGCCGGTGGCACCGACACCCCGGCCGACGCCGTCGAGGACTGGACCATCCCGTACGACCTGGGTGCGACCGCGGCACAGCGAGCGGACATCCGCGCGCACATCGACGCCGGTCAGACCGTGCCCACGACCTACGGGGATCCGTTGTACCCCTACGGCGCCGGCCTGCAGGGCTGGCCCTAGCTAGGGCCGTGCCTCGTACACGATGTTGAACGGCGTCTCCGCGGCCCTGCGGAAACGACCGAACCCGGCATCGGCGACGAGGCGCCGGATCGGCTCCTCGCCCGCCTGTGCGCCCAGCGCGTACCCGCCCTTCTGGGACAGCGCGTTGGGCACGCACAGGAAGGCGGAGAAGGAGTAGTAGACCCGGCCGACCGGGTTGAGATTGTCGCTGACGGTCTCCCCGGCGGCCGGTTCCACGATCATCCAGGTCCCGTCCGGGGCCAGCGAGTGCAGGATGTGCCGGGCGGCGCCCAGCGGGTCGCCCATGTCGTGCAGGCAGTCGAAGGTCGTGACGAGGTCGTACGGGCCGCCGGTGAAGTCCTGTGCCGAGGCCACCTCGAACCGCACGCGCCCGTTGCCGGCGCGCTGCCGGGCCTGGTCGACCGAGCCCGAGTGGTAGTCGGAGCCGCTGAAGGCCGACTTCGGGAACGCGGTGGCCATGAGCTCCGTCGAGGCGCCCAGCCCGCATCCGACGTCGGCGACCTTCGCCCCCGCCTCCAGCTTCTCGACGACGCCGTCGAGCGCGGGCAGCCACGCCGGCAGCAGGTTGGCGACGTAACCGGGCCGGAAGAACCGCTCGCAGCCCGCGAACACGTCCTGGTCGTGCCGGTGCCAGCCGAGGCCCGCACCGGTACGGAAGGCCTCGGTGATCTGCGGCTCCGCGCGCAGCGCCCCGAGCGCGAGCTGGAAGGCCCCGGGCGCGTAGAGCGGGCCGTCCGGATCGGTGAGCGCGAAGGCCTGCTCGGCGGTGAGGCCGTAGGCGCCGGTCTGCGCGTCGTACTCGACGTACCCGCCGGCGGCCTGGCCGCGCAGCCACTCCTCGACGTAGCGCGGTGCCGTGCCGGTGCGGTCGGCCAGCTCCTGCGGGCTGAGCGGCTTGTCGGCGAGCGCCTTGTAGAGCCCCAGCCGGTCCCCGACGACGACGCCCCCGGCCGCCATCGTCGCCCCCAGATCTCCGACGAACCGGTGCAAGAACTCGTTGAGTTTGTCCTGATCCACGTCCATGCGTCCCCCTTCAGGTCGGTATCCCTGCGGGGAAGTCTCGGCCGGGCGCGCTCGGGAGAGATCCGGGGCGACTACCTATCCGGGCCGATCTCGATACCCAGCTCGGCCGCCCTGACCACCGCCTCCCGGCGGCTTCTGGCCCGGGTCTTGCGGAGCACTTCGGCCACGTGGTTCTCGACGGTACGGGTGGACACGACGAGCCGTTCGGCGATCTCGGCGTTGGTCAGACCCCGTCCGAGCATGCCCAGCACTTCGAGCTGCCGCCCGGTGAGCCCGGCCGGGTTGGCCCTGGTCGTGGCGGCCCGGGGCCTGGGCACGTGCGGCACGCCGCGCAGGCCCCTGCGGACGATCCGGGCGAGCGGCTCCGCGCCCAGCCCGTCGAGGATCTCCAGAGCGCGTACCCGCTCCGCCACCTCGGGGCTCTCGGCCAGTGCCGCGGCCTCCTCGTACGGACAGCCCATCGCCCGCCAGGCCGCCGCCGCGCCCTTCCAGTCACCGGCCTGCTGGAGCGTGTAGGGGAAACGCCCGGTCACCTCGGGGGGTTCGATCTCCGCCCCCGCCTTGGCCAGCCAGTAGCCGAGCTCGGCCACGCAGACGTGATAGCCGAGGCGGCGGGCCTCCTCGTAGACCGGTTCGGCGACGGCCCGCACCCCGGCGTGGTCCCCGGCCAGCCAGGCGGCCTCGGCGCGGCCCGCGGCGACCGGGCCGAGCCGCTGCAGTTCGTTGATGCCGACGGCGAGCCGCCACGCGTCGTTCAGGAACGCGGTCGCCCCGGCCTCGCCGGTGCGCACCCGGACCCGGCCCAGCAGCATGAGCGCCGGGCAGGCGACCGGAGGCTGGCTGTCCACTCCGAACCGGGCGGCTCGCACGGTCTCGTCCCAGCGGCCGCGGGCGAACTGCATCCGGCCGCGAGCCACGTGCATGTAGGCCAGGAAGCCGAAGTGCTCGGATTCCTCGGCCAACTCGATCGCCTTCCCCAGCACCTCCTCGGCGGCGTCGAGCATGAACTCGTCGAGCCGGTGCCAGATGATCCCGACGTACGCCCGGCACGCGTGCTCGGTCTCGCCCGCCTCCAGAGCGACCCGCAGCCCGGCCTCAAGGGTGTCGTACCCGGCCGGATCGACCAGCCGGATCTGCGACATGCCGATGTTGGTCAGCGCATGGGCGAGGACCGCCGGAGCGCCCACCTCCCGGGCCAGGGCCGCGGCCTTGCGGCCCAGCTCGATGCTCTCCTCGGAGTGCTCGGCCAGCATGTAGAGCTGGGACTGGTTGCTGTAGGCCAGCGCCAGCAACGGCCGGTCCCCGGCCGTCTCCAGCACCGAGATCGCTTCGGTCGCCACCGCTTCGGCCCGCTCCCGGTTCCCGTTCCACCAGTAGATGCGCGACAGCCAGCGCAGCCCGGAACCCAGCGCGGCCAAGTCGCCCAGGCTCCGGCGCAGCCGTACGGTCTCCAGCTGGGCGGCCTCGGCCCGTTCCCCCGCGCCGATCGTGTAGGACTCGATCGCGTAGCGTTCCAGCAGGTCGGCGCGCTCGGCGTCCTCGAACCGGCCGCCCTGCTCCAGCACGAGTCTGAGATGCGCGGCGGCCTCGCGGTGCGCACCCGCGGCGGCCGCGTCGGTGGCCGCGTCCGGGGCGAACCTGGCGATGGCGTCGAGGTCGCCCGCCTCGGCCGCGTGGTGCACGAGCCGGGAGAGCGCGACCCCGTCCCGGCCGGTCAGCGCGGCCAGGACCCTTCGGTTGAGCTCGACCCGGCGCGCGGCGGGCAGGGCGTCCACCACGGCGCGGCGGGTGAGCTCGTGCCGGAACGCCACCCGGGTCGGCTCGACCACCAGCAGCCCGCGTTCCTCGGCGGCGGCCAGTGAGCCCAGCCCCTCCGGTACGAGCGCGTCCACCAGCGGACGGTCGAGCAGCGAGGGTACGACCGCGAGCTGTTCGACGGCCTCCCGCTCCCGGCCGGGCAGCCGGTGCAACCTGGCGAGTACGGCGTCCACGATCGTGCGCGGGACGTCGTCCGGATCGGCGGCGGCCAGGACCTCGCTGACGAAGAACGGGTTGCCCGAGGTCACCGCGTACACCCGCTCGGCATCCAGCGGCCCGCTCTTGCTGAGCTCGCCGACCGCCTCGGCGGACAGCCGGCGCAGCGGCAGTCGATGCACCCGCTCGGCGCCCGACACCTGGCCGAGCAGCTGGCGCAGCGGGTGGTCGCGGTCCAGTTCGTCGTCCCGGTAGGTCAGCATGAGCACGGCGGGCAGCCGGGCGATGCGCCGGACCAGGTAGCGCAGCACGTCCAGGGTGGCGTCGTCGGCCCAGTGCACGTCCTCGACGGCCAGGACGGTCGGATGCCCGGGCCAGTCCAGCTCGGCGCGCAGCGCCGCCGGCACCCGATCCCGGTCCCCCCCGGCCCGCAGCGCCCGGCCCAGCTCGGCTCCGACGCTGCCCACGAGATCCCGGAACGGTCCCAGCGTGCCGGGTGTGGCCAGGTCGTCGCAGTAGCCGATCAGCATCCGGCCCTCGGCCGGCAGCTGTGACCGTACGGTCTCGACGACGCTCGACTTGCCGATGCCGGCCTCGCCGAACACGAGCACGACCGAACCGGCGCCGGACGCCGCCTCCCGCACCGCGGCGGCCAGCACGGCCACCTCGTGCGCACGCTCCAGGATCCGCCGACCCATCCCCGAATCGTCGCGCATGCCCGCCCTCTCCGGCCACCACCCGACGCGGCCAGGACCGGCCTGGTTCACAGAGAGTCCGGCATTGGTCACAGACCATGATTATGTGTCAATTTACTCATTACCC
>Ga0308173_10001854_pt1 | contig 10886 bp, 13 predicted proteins | sample PhyPR1_FD_203716 | JGI IMG/M metagenome (GOLD analysis project Ga0308173, IMG submission 203716) | Soil microbial communities from UC Gill Tract Community Farm, Albany, California, United States - DLSLS.P.R1 | ecosystem: Environmental > Terrestrial > Soil > Agricultural land | place: USA... | reverse complement strand
TCCCGACCGTGCACTGTGGACGGATGGGCCGGACGGCGTCCCGGATCAGGCGGAGCGCAGCCGCAAGGCCGCGGCGGCGACGATCTCCTGGGCCGTCGACCCGCACCGGTCCGCGGCGGCGGTCGCGGTGTGCACGGCGAGGGCGACGAGCGAGGCCACCAGGTCGTCCAGCTCGGCGAAGGTGATCCCGTCGCGCGGCAAGACGGTCCCGTGCAGGTCGGCGTCCGCCGCCGCCCGCAGCTCGGGATCCAGCCCACAGGTCACGATCTCGACGGCAGCCGCGTCCGAGTCGAAGGCGGTCGGCTCGTCGGTCCAGGCGGGTGACGGCGGGACCAGTTCGCGCAGTACGAAGGCGAGCTCCCGGACCAGGGCCCGGTCGGCGAGCTCGGACCTCGCCTGCTCGGACAGGCCGGCGAACCCGGCGACCTCGGCCCCTGGGGTGCGAGTCGGCCAGCTGGAGCCGGCGCCTTGACTGTCCTGTTCGGAGTGCATGACGTCCCCACGGTCGGCGGCCGGCTACGGCGAAGCTGGTCGCCGGCCTTCGTACCCGCACGGACGAGAACCAATCCCGTCGATCTCATCCGGGCTTGATGACGCGCGAGCGACCCGGCCGACGCACGGTGACTAGCCACACGGACAGGTCCGAATAGTCGGAGGAACTGCGATGACAGACGACCGGCGGGATGTGGGAGGGGTCGACCTGGAGGAGATGGGGCCGATCGACTACCTGGTGATCGAATTCCCCGCGGGCCACCCGATCGGCGAGAACCTTCCGCTCCTGGTCGACCTCGTGGACCGGGGGCTCATCCGGATCTTCGACATCGCGCTGGTGAAGCGGGAGTTCGACGGGTCGATGTCGCTGCTCGCGCTCGCCGACGCCGACGGGGACGGCGAATGGGACTACTCGGTGTTCGAGGGCGTCTCGGCCGGTGTGCTCGGCCAGGACGACATCGACGAGGCCGGGCAGGCCCTGGAGCCGGGGCGGTCGGCGGCCATCCTGGTCTACGAGAACACCTGGGCGGCACCGCTGGCGGTCGCGCTGCGGCGCAGCGGAGCGCAGATGGTGGCGAGCGGGCGCATCCCGGTCCAGGCGCTGCTGGCGTCGCTGGACGCCACCGAGTCCGGCGCGACGGCCGCGACGGCCGGCTGATCCGGCGAGCTGAGAGGAGACAACAACCATGCCTGGACTTCTTCGCGGAGTCGCCCGCACCGCCGTCGTCGCCGGTACGGCGACCGCCGTCTCGAACCGGGTCTCCCGCCGCCAGGCGGGCCGATGGTCGGACAAGGAACAGCAGCAGTACGAGCACGAGCAGTACGAGCAGCAGCAGCAGCCGCAGCAGCCGCAGTACGCGGCGCCGCCGCCGCAGTACGCCGCCCCGCCGGCCGCCGACCCCATGCAGGACAAGCTGGATCAGCTCAAGCAGCTGGGTGCCCTCAAGGACCAGGGAGTGCTGAGCGATGCCGAGTTCCAGCAGCAGAAGGCGAAGATCCTCAACTCGTGAGGCCTGCGATGTGGACGCGTCCCGCCCGTGCGGCGTCGCCTGACATCGGGGTGAACGTGGGGCTGCTGGTCGCCTCGGCCACCGCCCCCGGCACGTTCGCCTCCTCCCTCGCCCCCCGCAGCGCCCTCGACCAGGGCCTCGTCACCGGCCTGTCCACCGGCCTGCACTACCTGCTCACGCTGGGCGCGCAGGACACCTTGCAGGCCCTCGCCGAACTGGCCACCGGCACGGCGGCGACGCCGGCCGAACAACTGGCCCGGCAGCGGACCCTGACGCTGCTGGCCGACCTGGCCGCCGTCCCCCTCGGCGTCGCCCTGCGGCAGGCGCTGCCGACCCGACCGGGCGAGCCTGTCCTGCGCGGGCTGCTGCGCCAGACGGGCTGGCGGTTCGCGGTGACCGGGTTAGGCGGCGCGCTGTTCACCGGCGCCCGGGCCGGTGCGGCCGGCGCCGACGCCCGGCTCGGCGCGCGCGGCCGGATCGCCGGCTTCCCGCTGGCCGTGCCGGTCGGCCTCGCGCTGGCGTACGTGCTCGAGCGGCGCCGCGTCCTGGGCGCGGGCGAGCAGGACACGGAGGTCGACCCGGTCGCGTCCGCGTCCCCCCTCCGGTCGCTCGGGCTGGCGGCCGGGACGACCGGCGCCCTGGTCGGCGCGGCTTACGCGGAGCACGAGCTGGCGACCTGGCTCGGCCGCCGTCTCTCCGCGGTGCTTCCGGGTGGCCCGTTGCTGTGGCGGCTCGCCGGCCACGCCGCCTGCCTTGGCGGCTTGACGGTCGCCTCGTCCTCGGTCTGGGGACGGGCCATGCGGCGGATCGAGGCCGGCACCTCGCACGAGTCGCCGATCTTCGGGGCGAATGAGGACATGCACTTGGCCGGCAGCACGATGAGCGGCGGGAAGGACAGCCTCGTGCCCTGGTCGACGCTCGGCCGGGAGGGACGCCGGCACGTCGTCGCCCACGTGCGTCCGAAGCCGGTCCGCGACCGGCCACCCGGAGTGCCGGACCTGTCCATCGAGACCGTCATGGGCGAGCCGGCGAAGGCGGCCCCGATCCAGGTCTACGTCGGGCTGGACAGCGCCGCGGGCCCGCGCGAACGGGTGGACCTGGCGCTGGCCGAGCTGGACCGGACCGGCGCGTTCGACCGGTCGGTGCTGATGCTGGTCTCTCCGACCGGCACCGGGTACGTGAACTACGTCGCCGTCGCCGCGGCCGAGTACCTCTCCCGCGGCGACATCGCGACGGTGACGATGCAGTACTCGAAGCGGCCCTCACCGCTCTCACTTGGCATGGTCGCCGGCGCGCGGGAGCAGAACCGGCTGCTGTGGCTGCGGATCCTGGACCGGTTGCACGAGTCCAGCGGGCCGCGGCCGCGGGTGGTGCTGTTCGGCGAGAGCCTCGGCGCGCACACGAGCCAGGACGTGTTCCTGCACTGGGGCACGCTCGGCCTGCGCACGCTCGGCATCGACCGGGCACTGTGGATCGGCACCCCGTACGCCAGCGGCTGGATGCACGAGCTCGGCGACCACGCCCGCCTCGACGTCGAGAGCGACCTGGTCGCCATGGTCAACGACTTCGGCCAGTTCGAGGACGTGGTCAGCAGGCGCGGGTCGCGGCCGCGGTACGTCCTGGTCAGCCACGACAACGACGGCGTGACGAAGTTCGGGCTCGACCTGCTCGCCACCGCACCGGCCTGGCTCGGCAAGGATCGGCCCAGGGTCCAGGAGGTCGACGGGGCCAGCCCGCGCGGGATCCCGCCCGGAATGCGCTGGCGGCCGATCACCACGTTCTTCCAGTCCCTTGTGGACATGAAGAACGCGCAGGCGCCCGGCGCCTTCCGGTCCTGGGCGCACGACTACCGCGCCGACCTGCCGCGGTTCGTCAGCGAGGTGTTCGACCTGCCGGCGAGCGCGGCGCAGCTGGCGGCTGTCGAGGCGGCGGTACGCCGCCGCGAGACGACACGGGAGGAGCTGTTCAGCCGGCCGGCCGCGACCGACGACTGATCGACCAGACCAGCGCGGAGCCGAGCACGCCGGCGGCGTTGGTCGCCCAGTGCAGCAACATCGGGGCCAGCAGGCTGCCGCTCAGCCGGCGCAGCTCGGCGAACAGGACGCCGGCCGCGGCCGTGAACAGGACGGTCCCGGCGACGGCGCCGGCGAGCCTGGCCCGGCGCCCGGATCCGGCCACCGCGGAGTTGGTCCGGGCCAGGTCGAGCGCCGGCAGCACGTGCCACAGCCCGAACAGCACCGCGGTCACGGCGGTCGCCCAGGCAGCGCCGGCCTCGTCCTCGACCAGCGCCCAGAGCACCCCGCGGAAGGCCACCTCCTCGAACACCACCGTCCCGAGCGGGACGGACAGGAACGCCGCGGCGAACGCGGGCCGGAGTCCCAGCCGGTAGCGGGTGTCGAGGAAGAACCGGTGCAGCGCCGGGACCGCGAGCGCCACCGCGTACCCGACGACCACGATCGCGGCACACGCTCCGCCCCACCGCAGCCCCCGCAGCAGCGACCCGGCACCGAGGCCGAGCTGCGTCCAGGACAGGCCGGCGGCCCGGCCGACGCCGACCAGCACGGCGGCCGCGAGCGGGCCGGTGAGCAGGTGTGCCCGGCGCGGACCCACGTGCACCCAGATGTTGACGGCGACGAGGACGACCAGGACGGCGGCGAAGGCCACGGGTCACCGCACGGCGCGGATGCCGAGGAAAGGCCCGAGCGGACCGGGGTCCCTGGCGATGACCGCCCCGAGCGCGGTGCTGCCGACGAGCGCGATCATGATCACGAACAACCAGGTGACGTACGTGAACGACACCCCGAGTGCCCCGAACTGGCGGGTCGCCGACGACAGTGCTCTCGGCAGGTAGATCCCGCCGGCGACGCTGAGCACGATCATGCACACCGCCATCAGCACGCCGCCCGGGACGAGCATCCTCAGCGGGTCCTGGCGAGCCAACAGGATCCAGGGCGTCCAGGTCCACACTAGACAGCCGAGCACGAACGAGACGATCGCATCGACCAAGCTGGAAAGTGGCACACCGGACAGCACCCGCCGGACGGTTGTGAGCAGGACGAGCAGGAGGACGACCCCGATCAGGACGGCGAGCAGCCGCCAGAACCCGCGCACCGCCGGCGGCCGGGGCGCGTCCCAGATCCGCACGTAGATTCGCACCAGCGCGCGGGAGAAGCTGGTCGCGGAGATCAGCACGACGAGGGCGCCGATGACCCCGAACGTGCTGGCGGCCGTGCCGCCGGACGGCAGCGCCGCCTCCAGCGAGCTCCGGGCCTGCTCGTTGAGTCCCAGGCTGTCGGCCAGCGCGGTGCCGACCTGGTTGTGGTTCTGCCGGGGACGCAGCGTCGCGACGAGGATGAGCAGCGGGAACACCGACGTGAACGCCTGCGCCGCCAGCGTCATGGAACGGTCCATGAACTCGATCTCGATGAGGCCGCGGGCGCCCTGCTCGACGACCCGGCCGGGCCAGGTGTCGAGGACTTTGGCGACCAGATTCCGCGCCGGCGCCGGCAGCCGCGACAGCAGGTCGCCGGTCACCAGCCCATGAGGCGGCCCCATCTCCGCCCGAAATGCCAGCCCGAGGCGAAGGCGCCGGTCACCAGGACCAGCACGACGACCCCGATGCCGGCCCACGGCACGTCGGAGTCGTCGTTCCGGTCCGTACGGTCGCGGTCGGTCTTGACGCCGTCGCCGCCGTCCGGGACGAGGTCGCCGCCGCCGGCCGGGGCTGGATCGGCGTCGCCGGCCGCGTGCGGGCCGAGGGTGGCCATGTCTCAGGCCCGGTCGACGTAGAAGCGGGTGCCAGCGCGACCGCCGTGCACGGTGATCCCGTAGATGACGAGCACGTTGAGGAGGATCACGGTGGCGGAGGTGAACGGCCGCACGGGCAGGAAGCCGATGTTGCCCACGGCGCTGACCACCGCGAGCACGACGCCGGCGAGCCGGGCCCACGGCTGACGCTGCTGCAGGCCGGCCGCCGCGGCGAAGGCGAGCACGCCCAGCACGATGTAGAACCAGCCCCAGGTCGGGTAGCCGACGTCCAGGACCAGCCGGCTCGTGGGGACGAGGAAGGTCTTCTTGCGCACCAGCGCGCTCAGGCCGGTGACGATCTGGAAGACGCCGATCGTCACCAGCATCGCGGTCGCGAAGTGGATCCAGCCGGCGTCGCGCTCCCGCGCCCGCTCCCGGGCGAGCGCGTCCGAGCGGGTCTCCTCGTCCCGGGTGTCGGCCGAGGTGCGCCAGGCGTTCCGGTTTCCGGGCGATATGTCGGTCATGGCCTGCCTCCTGCCGAACAGGGACGACCCCGGCGCGGGCCGGGCCGGCCTACCGACGGTACGGCGGAGCCGGGCCGGCCAGGATCATCCGCAGTGCATGAGCGGGATCGGGACCCAGCCGCCGTCATCAGGCGGTGCGCCGACCCGGGCACAGTCGGAGCTACGCCGCGCACCGTCCACTCAGGACTTGCCCGGTCCGGACGCTCGGGTCCGGAACGGGCGGCTAACGCGCCTTTGCGTAGCCCTGCAGGAACAGCGCTTCGGCGAGGGCCAGGTTCGCGATCTCGTTCGGGTCGACGCTCTCGTTGGGGGCGTGGATAAACGCCTGCGGCTCCTCCACCCCCATCAGGATGATCTCCGCGTCGGGATAGGTATCGGCGAAGACGTTGCACAGCGGGACCGAGCCGCCCTGGCCGAGCGTGGTCATCGGCTGGCCGTACGCCTCCGCCAGTGCGGCGGCCATCGCCGCGTGCGCCGGGCCGCCCTGCTCGGCGAGAAACCCCCCACCGGTCCCGTCCGGCTCGACCGTGACCCGCGCGCCCCACGGCGCGGCCGCGCGCAGGTGCGCGGACAAAGCCTGCTGGGCGGCATCCGGATCGATGCCGGGCGGAATCCGCAGGTTCAGCCGGGCCGCCGCCCGTGGCTGGATCGCTGCCGCCGACCCGACTACCGGCGGGCAGTCGATGCCGAGGACGGTGACCGCCGGCCGCGCCCACACCATGTCCGCCACCGAGCCGTCACCGAGCAGAGACACCCCGTCGAGCACGGTCGCGTCGGCGCGGAAGGCGTCCTCCGGGTAGTCCACGCCGGTCCAGGTTCCGGTGTTGTCCAGACCGGTCACCGTGGTGTTGCCGGCCGCGTCGCGCAGCGTTGCGAGCATGGCGATCAGGGCGGCCAGCGCGTCCGGGACAGGACCGCCGTACATCCCGGAGTGCAACTCTGACGCGAGCGTCTCGACGGTGACGACGACGTTCGCCAGTCCGCGCAGGCTGACCGTGAGCGCGGGCACGCCGACGGCAGCGTTGCCGGTGTCGCAGACCAGGATCGCGTCGGCCCGCAACTGGTCGGCGTGCCGGGGCACGTAGTCCTCGAGGCCACCGCTGCCCTGCTCCTCGGATCCCTCGATGACCAGCTTGAGGTTGACCGGGATGTCGTCGCCGAGCGCCCGCAGGGCGGTCAGGTGCATGACGATGTTGCCCTTGCAGTCGGCGGCACCCCGGCCGTACCAGCGGCCGTCCCGCTGGGTCAGCGCGAACGGCGGGGTGCGCCAAGCCCGTTCGTCCAGCGGTGGCTGGACGTCGTAGTGGGCGTAGAGCAATACGGTCGGGGCGCCGGCGTCGGCCGCGGGCCGGGAACCGACCACCGCACGGCTCCCGTCGGCGGTCTCGGCCAGCTCGAGGTCGGCGAACCCGAGCTCGGCGAAGCTGTCCCGCACCCACCCCGCCGCACGGGCGCACTCCTCCGGCGGGAACTGCCTCGGGTCGGCGACCGACCTGATCGCCACCAGCTCGGCCAAGTCGGAGTGCGCTCGTCCCATGAGGCCGGCGACCCGTCCGCGCAGCTCCACTCCGATCACCCGCCGCCCCGACCTACTTCGCGTGGTCTTGCTACGTCGTCCAGCCGCAGCGTGATCGCTGGAGATGTCGAGGTCCTCATCCGTGGTGAGTGATCGACGGCCGACGGATCAGGACGGCGGGTCGGGGCGGCCGGCGTCCTGCCGGCGGGGCCGGGTCACCATCGGGCGCTCGCGGCCGAACATCGCCACCAGCCTGGCGACCAGCGTCACGAGGAAGATCTGGCCGAGCAGCGCCTCGAGCACGGCCAGCGAGCGGCCCGCCGTGGTCGCCGCGGTGAAATCTCCGTACCCGGTGGTGGTCATCGTGACGAAGCTGAAGTACTGCAGCGTCGACGAGGTCGCCGGCTGCCCGCCGGCGAAGAAGGCATCCCGGTCGAGGTGGGCGACGGCGCTGAAGAGCGCCATGAACAGGAACCCGATCAGCAGGTACGCGGAGAGGCTGCCGAGCAGCGTCTGCAGGGTGACCGTCGGGTGCAGCAGCACCCGCCGGACGATGGCCGCGATCGTGACCATCAGAATGACGGCGAGCCACAACGCCACGGCCGCCGACGTCCCGCGACCGGGCGCCACGACGGCAACGGCCACGACCGTCACCGACACCACGGTGAACGCGGCCCGCAGCACCGGCCACGCGCCGCGGTTCGGGCTGGTCTTCCGCAGCACCAGCAGCAACGCGGCCAGGTAGACCAGCAGGATCGTGGACTGCGCCCGCGCGCTGGTGAGAACAGCGTCGAGCACGAAGCTCGAGATCAGCAGCAGGAAGACAAGCTCGAACCGGTCCTGGGTCTCCCGGATCCCGGCCCCAGCGGTCACCCCGCCGCCATCGGGACCTCCGCTGCCGGCACCGCCGTCCCCACGGGACGCCGCGGCGGCTCGGGCGCCCCTAGCACGGCGATCAGGAACAGGACGACGAGCAGCCCGACCAGGACCCAGGCGACGAACGACGGGGTCAGGTAGGCGGGGGCGATGAGCACGACCACGCCGACGGCCACCGCCACCGCGCGGATGACGCTGGCCCGCAGGGCGACCCAGTCGCTGACGGCCGGCATGTGCAGCCCGAGCCGGCTCAGCCCGGTCCGGGTCCCCACGGCCGCCCAGGTCGAGGCGCGCCGGACCGCCGTCGCGGTGACCGACGGCCCGGTGAGGAACGCTCCCGCGGCGAGGGCGACACCGATCAGCGCGATCGCCCGCAGCGTCTCCCGCAGGAAGCGCACGATGGTGTCGAACAGCACCGCGGCGGCGTCCGGCGGCAGCTGCGCGGCCGGCACGGCGTTGAGGTAGCGATGTCGGACCAGCGCCAGCAGGATCGCGACGAGCAACATCCCGCCGGCCAGGGCGAGACCGGCCACGATGGCCGCCCGCCGGTGGTGCGGGACGAGGTAGATCCCGATCACGCCGAGCCCGAGCACGATGAACGGCAGCCAGTAGCCGAGGGTGTTGAGCAGCTTGTAGCCGCGCTGAATCTTCGGGATGTCGGCCGACTGGAAGATGGTGAACTGGGCGTTGACCGCCGGGATCCGCTCCGCCAGCGAGAATCCCCGGCTCACCAGCTGCTGCTTGACCGTGGTGATCAAGGTGGCGAGCTGGACCGACACGGTGTCGCCCTGCACCACCACCGGCCCGCTGTTGTCACCGGTGAGCGCGTTCACGAGCGAGGTGTGCGCCGTACGGTTCGCGGCGACCCAGGCGTCGGCGAACGCCTGGCTCTGCACGACGTTCGAGACCTGGCTCTGGGTGAAGTTGCGGACCCCGTCGGTGATAGGGCCGACGAGCCCGTCCAGCCGGCTCGCGGCGGCGGGAGGCAGCCGACCGGACGACTTGATGGCGTCCACGGCCTGCTGGGTCAACCCCTGCACGTCGAGGTACTGGAAGACGACGTTGGTGATGTTGGTCGTCACCGCCGCCTGCACCGCGGGATCGGACGCCAGCGGCGCGACGGTCTGCACGTAACGCTCGGTGTCGCTGACCTGGCTGTTGGCCCAGACGGCCACCACGCTCAGCGGCGCGAGCAGCGCGGCGAGGGCGATGAGGACGTAGCCGACCGTGGTCCGGGGCCAGGTCCGGTGGCGCGGCGGCTTCGCCGGTCCCGGCGGGGCCGCGTCACCGTCCACACGCGACGTCTGCTCGCGGAGCTCCGCCACCTGGGCGCGCAGACGCTCCAGCTCGGCGCGCTCGTCCTCGGTGGGTACTCGCTGCGAGTTCTGCTCCGTCATGACTATCCCTCCCGGACCGCGGGTACCCGGACCCCGCGCCGGCCTCATCAGACCGGCGGGAACCCCCACCAGCGACGGTCCGCCCGCGGCGCGGGCGCCGCCGCCGGCTTGCCCGAGGTCGGCTTAAGCTTCCAGCACCACCACGCGTACGACACGCCGGCGAGCACCACGCCCTGCAGGGCCACGCCGGTTGCCGAGAGCATCAGGCCACCGAGGAACAGGACCAGGCCGAGCGCGATCGCGATCCGGACCACCCGGGGGCGCCGGTGTAGCGCAGGTCGCCTGCCCGGGAAGGCGGCCGCGAAGCGACCGCCGTCCCAGAGGCCCTGCTCGATCAGCTCGAGCTCCCGCTCTTCCCGTTCGCTCAACATCCGCCGGTCCTTCCCCGGTGCACCCGCCCGGCAAGACAATCGGGCCGAGGTGTCGCGCACCTCATCCCGACCGGGTGAACCAGCCCGAATTCCCGGGCCCGACCTCTGCGGCTTCGGTCATCCGACCCGCGGTCTCGGGACGACCAGGTCCGGGCAGGAACCCGGATATCAGACGGCCGGCCACATCGCCGGCTCCGGCGGCGGCTGACGGGTCAGCTGAGCCCGGCGGCGCGGTCCCGCAGCGGCAGCACGAACCAGAACGCGACGAACACGCCGGCCAGGACGGCGGCGAGCAGCGATGCCCACGGTCCGATGAGGGTGCTGGCCGCCAGGTCGACACCGCCGACGAGCGCGAGCAGCAGCAGGACGAGCCCGGCGACGGCGAACCGGTGCCCGGTCTCGACCAGCCGGTACTTCAGCCTCCGCCGGAAGACCATCCGGTGGTAGCCGACCGGCGCTATGAGCAGCGCCGCCGCCAGCACCGAGCAGACCAGGGTGCCCAGGTAGACCCCGTGCTGCCAGGTGGCCAGCCCGGCGAACCGGGGGGTGAACGCCAGCCCGAGCAGGAAGGCGAACAGGATCTGCACGCCCGTCTGGGCGACCCGCAACTCCTGGAGGAGCTCCACGAAGTTGCGGTCGACGCTCTGCAGCTCGTTCTCGCCCCGTAGCTCGAGGTTCCACGATGCGTTGTCGAGACGGGGAGATCCTGCCGTATCCATACCCTCTTGCATTCCCGCACGAGCGCGTCACACTCGTCCGGCGAGGCGTCTGCGGGCCAGGAGCTTGCCGAGCTCCCAGAGGACCAGCAGGACGAGCGCGGGCAGCAGGGCCCAGCCGAACTGGCCGAGCGTGATCTCGGTGGTGCCGAGCAGCCGATTGAAGACGTCCATCTGGGTGACCAGGACGGCGAGGACGAACTCGCCCAATACGGCCCAGTTCATCTGCTTGCTGTC
>Ga0308173_10001853_pt1 | contig 10887 bp, 6 predicted proteins | sample PhyPR1_FD_203716 | JGI IMG/M metagenome (GOLD analysis project Ga0308173, IMG submission 203716) | Soil microbial communities from UC Gill Tract Community Farm, Albany, California, United States - DLSLS.P.R1 | ecosystem: Environmental > Terrestrial > Soil > Agricultural land | place: USA... | reverse complement strand
ATGACACCTGCCACGCCGTATGGATTCGAGCAGTGGTGGAACATGGGCCGCGCGCACGATCTGACCGCGTTCCAGAACGCTATCCGGCCCAACCAGGTCACCGGCCAGAACATCATCTACGGGGATCGCGCCGGCCACATCATGGCGTTCTACGGCGGCAACTCGCCGGTGCGTTCGCATGGGGACCGCGCCTTCTGGGCCGGCATCGTTCCTGGCGACAGCTCGTCCACGCTGTGGTCCGCGTTGCATCCGTTCGCTGACCTGCCGATCACCCTCGATCCACCGAGCGGGTGGGTGCAGAACGCCAACGATCCGCCGTGGTGGTCCACCTGGCCGGTCGCCGTGCACGCGAGCGATTACCCGTCGTATTTCGGCCCCCTGGAGATGACGTTCCGCCCGCAGCAGTCCGTGCACCTGCTCCAGTCCGACTCGAGCTTCACCTTTCAGGAGCTCCTGCGCGACGTTCGCTCCACGCGCATGCTGCTCGCCGATCGTCTGCTCGACGACCTGATCCCCGTCGCGCGCGCCAGCACGAGCACCGACGCGCGCAGCGCTGCCGGCGTGCTCGCGTCGTGGGACCACAACACCGACGCCGGCAGCCGCGGCGCCGTGCTCTTCCTGCAGTGGTTCAACGAGTACAGCCGCCTGATGGGCACGAGAAGCCGCTTCGCGAAATCATGGAGCGAGCAGCATCCGCTCGACACGCCCGACGGCCTCGCCGATCCTGCGGTTGCCGTCACGGCACTGGAAGCTGCCGCTGCGTCGGTGACGAAGGCCTACGGCGCGCTCGACGTCCCGTGGGGCGACGTCTACCGCCTGCGCGAGGACTCGCTCGATCTGCCGGGCAACGGCGCCAGCGGTGGCTACGGCGTGTTCAGCGTCGTCGACTATCAATCCGCCGGCAATGGTCGCTACCGTGCCATCGGCGGCGACTCGTACGAGGCGGTGATCGAGTTCTCTTCGCCCATCCAGGTCCGCTCGCTCGTCGCCTATGGCAATGCATCCCGCACTGGCTCCCCGCATCGCACCGACCAGCTTCCGCTTTTTTCACGCAAGGAGTTCAAGACGGTGTGGCGGACCCGGGCCGAGGTCGAGGCGCACCTCGAGCGCCGCGACACGCTGCACTGATCGCCGAGCTCACGGCTGCAGGAGCGGGGGAGTGGAATAGGCCTTCGCGGTTGCATCGCGTGATCACGCGTCGCCTATTTGACCGGATTCCAGGTACGGCCCAAACAATCAGGAGATAGCCTCCGTGCGCTCCACTTTCATTCGCACTACGCTCGCCCTCTTCGGCGCCGCTGCTCTCGCGTCGTCTGCCATCGCCCAGCAAAGCGATCCCTTCGCCGCCATGCGCTGGCGATCCATCGGGCCGGTGCGCGCCGGACGCGCGCGCGCCCTCGCTGGGGTACCGAGTCAGCCGAATGTGTTCTACATCGGCTTCGACAACGGCGGGGTGTGGCGTTCCACCGATTACGGCGCGAACTGGAACCCCATCTTCGATGATCAGCCGACGGGCTCCATCGGCGCCATCGCCGTCGCACCCTCGAATCCCGACATCATCTACGTTGGCTCTGGCGCCGGCATCATCCGCCCCGATCTCGCCACTGGCAACGGCGTCTACAAGTCCACGGATGCCGGAAAGACCTGGACGCATCTCGGCCTCGACGATAGCCGCATGATCGCCATGATCGACGTCGATCCGCGGAATCCCGACCGCCTCTTCGTCGCCGTGCTCGGTCACCCGTACGGACCGAACGCGGAGCGTGGCGTGTTCCGCTCCACCGATGGTGGTCGTTCGTTCCAGAAAGTGCTCTACAAGGACGAGTACACGAGCGCCAACGACGTCCGCATCGACCCGAGCGATCCGAACACCGTGTACGCCACGCTCTGGCAGCAGCAGGAGTCGTTCATCGAGGGACGCGCCTTTGGTGGAAGCGGCAACGGCATCTTCAAGTCCACTGACGGCGGTACCACCTGGAAGCAGCTCACCGAAGGTCTGCCCACCGTCATTCAGGCCAACCTCGCCATCGCGCCCAGCAACTCGCGCGTCCTCTATGCTGCCGTCGCCGGCACCACGCCCGAGACGGCTGGGCGCACCACCACCGGCGTCGTCGGATTCTACAAGTCCATCGATGCCGGCGAGCACTGGCGCCTCGTCCTCCCCGACTCGGCGACCAACCGCACGCCCGCTGCGCAGGATCCGCGTCCCATGGTTCGCATCGGTGGTGGCGACCTCCCGACGCTCACCGTCGATCCGAAGAACGAGAACGTCGTCTACAGCGCATCCACCGTCTTCTGGCGCACCGAGGACGGCGGCCTCACCTGGACTGCCGTGCGTGGCGCGCCCGGCGGCGACGATTACCAGAAGTCCTGGGTGAACCCGAACGACCCGAATCTCATTCTCGTCGTCGCCGATCAGGGCGGGGTGGTCACCGGGAACCGCGGTGCATCGTGGAGCAACTGGTACAACCAGCCCACCGCCGCGATGTATCACGTCTCCACCGACAACGATTTTCCTTATCGCGTCTGCGGCGGTCAGCAGGACTCCGGCTCGGCGTGCGTGAAGAGCCGCTCTGACGACGGTGAGATCACCTTCCACGACTGGCATCCGGTCAACATCCAGGAGTACGGCATCGCCGCGCCCGATCCGAAGGATCCCGCCATGGTGTACGGCAGTGCGCGCACCGGTGTCTCGCTCTACGATCGCCACACCGCGCAGACAACCCAGGTTGGCCCGAGTGCCGAACAGAGGGGCACCGATTTCGGTCGCAACGTGCGCACGATGCCCATCGCCTGGTCGCCGGTGGATCCGAACGTCTTGTTCTACACGTCCAATGCGGTGTGGAAGAGCACCGACCACGCGCACAGCTGGACGCGCATCAGCCCCGACCTGGCTCGACAGACGTGGCAGACACCGGCGAATGCCGGGAAGTACGCCGGCACCATCCCACCCTCACCGCTTGGCAGCATCACCGCACTCTCCCCGTCGCCGCGCAGCCTCGGCGTCGTCTGGGCCGGGACCGACGACGGCAACATCCAGGTGACAACTGACGGCGGTGCCTCGTGGAACAACGTCACGCCCGCGGCCATCAAGCCGTGGACCCGCATTTTCAACATCGACGCCGGCCACTTCGACACGCGCACCGCGTACGCCGCGGCGAACACGATGCGCATCGACGATCCGAACCCGCATTTCTGGCGCACTCACGACGGCGGGAAGACGTGGACGGAGATCAGCGCCGGCATCGCCGCCGGCGCGGAAGCCAACTCCATCCGCGAGGATCCGCGTACGCCCGGCCTGCTCTACGCGAGCACCGATCGCCAGGTGTGGGTCTCGTTCGACGACGGCGCGCACTGGCGCTCGCTGCGGCTCAACATGCCGGCCATCTCCGTGCGGGACCTGCAGGTGAAGGACGACAGCACCTGTCACTGTGCCGACCTCATCGCCGGCACCCACGGCCGCGGCTACTGGATCCTCGACGACGTCACGCCACTCCGTCAGGCAGCCGAGCTTCGCCAGGCCGAAGCCTCGCGCTCACCGTATCTGTTCAAGCCGGTGACGGCGCTGCGCGTCCGCTTCGGCACCAACGATCCCACACCATGGCCGCCGGAGGTGCCGGCGGGCGAGAACCCGCCGCCGGGCGGCATCATCGACTACTACCTCCCCGCCGACGCGCAGGGACCGGTGAAGCTCGAGATCCTCGACGCAGCGGGGAAGCTCGTCCGCTCGTACGCCAGCACCGATCCCGCGCTCAATCCGGATCCCGCCGTGGATCCCGCGGCGTACAACGCCGTCTGTCAGCGCAACCCGTCGGCGCCTGACTGCTCACTGCCACTCTACTGGCCCGCGCCGCAGATGATCGTCTCGCCGAAAGCGGGGATGCACCGCTTCACCTGGGACCTGCACTTCGATCCCGTCGGCGGTCCCGCCGAGCAGACGGGTGAAGAAGCACAGGGCGCCGTGCCGCACCGTACGCCTCCCTCGGTGAACGCGCCGTGGGCGCCCGCCGGTTCGTACACGGTGCGGCTCACGGTGAACGGCCGCTCCTATTCCCAGCCCCTCATCCTTCGGCTCGACCCGCGAGTGAAGACGCCCGCCCCCGCATTGGCTCGGCTCGCGTCGCTCTCCCGTGAGCTCTACGACGCAGCGAAGGCGACGCATGCCGACTATCTCCAGGCGCGCGCGCTCGCATCGTCGCTCGCCAGGGAGCAGGGCGCTGATGTCATCGCCTTCCGTGCGCAGCTCGACTCCCTCGCGCCGGCACCAGCTCGCGGTGGTCGTGGCTTCGGTCGTCGCGGCGGAGCAACCACCGCTTCGCTCTCGCTCGAGGCGGCGAGCAACGCACTCACCGCCGCAGTCATGGCCATGCAGGACGCCGATGTGGCCCCTACTTCGTCCCAGGTCGCCACGGCCGATCGCGCCCGCGCTCAGGCGAACGTGGCCATCGCTCGCTGGAACTCGCTGCGCACCTCCGGACTCTCGGCACTCAACGCGAGACGGAAGTCCGAGGGCCAGCAGCCGATCGTCGTGCCCGACTCGAATCCTCAGCCGTGAGCCGTTACGTCGCCCTCCTGCGCGCCATCAACGTAGGAGGGCACGTCGTGAAGATGGACAGGCTCCGCACGCTGTTCCATGAGCTTGGCTTCACCGACGTCGAGACGCTCATCGCCAGCGGCAACGTCCTCTTCTCCTCGAGCGCGCGGAACGTCCCCGCGCTCGAGGACAAGATCGAGCGCCATCTCCAGTCAGCGCTCGGCTACGAGGTGACGACCTTCATCCGGACGCCGGGTGAGATGCAGGCGGTCGCGGCCTTCGATCCTTTTCCCGGACTCGTCGAGGAGGGCCACACGCTTTCCGTGGCCTTCCTCAAGGCGCATCCAGGCAGGCAAGTCGTCGAACGACTGCACGGGATGCGCACCGACTACGACGAGCTTCGGGTGCACGGTCGCGAGCTCTACTGGCTCGCCCGCGGTCGCTCGAGTGACTCCATGGTCTGGCGCACGCCGATGGAGAAGATCCTCGGCGGGCCGGCCACGTCGCGCAATGTCACGACGGTGCGCAAGCTCGCGGGAAAGCTCAGCTGACCTCCGCTGACTGCGAGTTCGCGTATGCCTGTCGCAACGCATCGAGCAGCACGTCCGCCGGCTGCGCGCCCGATACGCCGAACTGCTCGTCGATCGCGAAGAAAGGCACGCCGCCGATCCCGAACGCGCGGGCGCGGGCCTCGTCGCTGCGGACGTCGTTGACGAAGCGGTCCGAGGACAGCATCGCTTTCACCTCCGCTTCCTCGAGGCCCGTCTCCATCGCGAGCCGCACCAGCTCGGCCCGCTCGCCAATGGGCACACCCTCGGTGAAGTACGCCTTCATCAGCCGCTCCTTCATCTCTCCTGCACGGTCACTCTCGGCGGCGAGGTGAATCAGCCGGTGCGCGTCGAAGGTGTTGCCGCCCTTCGCCTCGTCCAGATTGAAATCGAGCCCTTCCTTCTTCGCCTCGCCGATGAGGCGCTGGTTCATCGTGGCCACCTGCGCCAGTGACACGCCATACTTCCGCGACAGTCGCTCGGCATGTGGTTCCGTCTGGACGCGTGGAGCGACCGGGTCGAGCTCGAAGCTTCGCCAGGTGATCTCCACCTCGTCCGCATGCTCGTACTGCGCGAGCGCCTTCTCGAAGCGGCGCTTCCCGATGTAGCACCACGGACACACCACGTCCGACCAGATCTCGATTTTGATCATGTGAGCTCAGCGGTTGATATCGACCCGTATTGACGAAGACTCGGGAAGCAGGAATGATTCCTCCCATGCGTGCGCATCGGATGCTCTCTCTCGTACTGCTGCTGTGGGCGCCTGCGGTCCGCGAATGCCGTGCTCAGTCCGGCTCCAGCGCCGGCACTCCAGCCGCCGTCGTCGACTCCTTCTTCCGCGCCACAAGGCAGGAGCGCTGGCGCGACGCGGCGCGGTTGATTGACCTCGAGGCCATGGGAGATCTTCGTGATCAGACCGTGCGTTTCATGCGCCGCCCGCCGAGCGTGCATCGGATCACGCCGGAAGAGATCATGAAGTCCGATCCGAAGATGCCACGCGTTGTCGCCGAGTATGAGGCGGCACGATCGAATGGGGCGGTGGCCAGTTACGACGCAGTCTCGGAGGAGTACGCGAACGTGCCGAACGTGGACAGTCTCGCTGCCCTCCCGGTCGAGGAAGCTGCGGCACGATGGCTCCAGGCCCAGGACCCACGGTACAAGATGCGCCGGTCGCTCGACGCAGCGCGCACTCGCTGTGGCTTGCCGGACAGTGTCGTCGCCAGCCTGCTGCACCAGTCGACCGTGACCCAGCAAGTGCTCGGTACCGTGCTCCAGGACTCGATTGCCTACGTCCTGTTTGCCGAGCGGCCCGTGCAGGCACCAGAAGCCGACTCGGCGCGCGCGCACTCGCGTCGCCGTCGTTCCAGCCGCCGCGCGTCGTGGGTCATGCCGCCGCCCGTGCTGACCCTGCGCAGACTGGGCGCGCGCTGGCGCATCGCTCCCGGCCAACCGTTCGGTGGATGGTCCGGCGATATGAGCGTGGGCTGCACGGTGACGACCGTCACCGACTCGACGCCGCCGCGAACCCCCTGACGTGGCATCTCCGCGCTCCATTCACCATCTTCGCGGGGCTGGCGCTTTCTCGCCGGCCCCGCCCGTATTCCCACCCGGCCCAACTGTGATGCCCCGCCCTCCTCGTCTCCACGCTTCGTCGCTCCAGCTGGTCACTCTCGCCGTCGCACTGATTGCGACGCCTGCCCTGCCCGTGGTCGCGCGCGCCCAGGCGCGTGGCAGCGTCGGCGCCGCCAACGTCTCCTCGCTCGACGACGCGCGTCTCTCCGGCATGCACTATCGCATGATCGGCCCCGCACGCGGTGGACGAGTGACCGCCGTCGCCGGCGTCGCCCAGGAGCCGCGCACCTTCTATATGGGTTCCACGGGGGGCGGCGTCTGGAAGACCACCGACGCCGGCGAGAGCTGGCAGAACATCTCCGACGACGCCCACTTCGCCGCCGCGTCTATCGGCGCCATCGACGTCGCCGACTCCGACCCGAACGTCATCTACGTCGGCACGGGGTCGCACGCCATTCGCAGCAACGTTTCCATCGGCAAGGGGATCTACAAGTCCACCGACGCGGGAAAGACGTGGCGCTTCATCGGCCTTCCCGACGCCGGACAGATCGGTTCCATCGTCATCCATCCCACCGATCCCAACACGGTGTTTGCCGCGGTGCTCGGCAATCCATTCGTGCCGAACCATACGCGCGGCGTCTATCGCACGAGGGACGGCGGCGCCACCTGGCAGCAGGTGCTCTTCCTTTCCGACAGCACGGGCGCAACGGACATCGAGCTCCAGCCCGGCAACCCGAACGTCGTCTATGCCTCGATGTGGCACGGCGTGCGCAGGCCGTGGACGATCATCAGCGGCGGTGCCGAGGACGGGATCTACAAGAGCATCGACGGCGGCGACCACTGGCAGCGCCTCACCGGCGGCCTCCCCACCGGCATCTTCGGCAAGAGCGACCTCGCCGTCTCGGCGGCCATGCCCAACCGCGTCTATGCACTCGTCGAGGCGAAGCCCGGTAACGGCCTCTATCGTTCGGACGACGCCGGCGAACACTGGACGCTCGTCAACGGCACAACGGCCGGCATCATCACACGGCCATTCTACTACGACAATGTCGACGCGGACCCGACCAATGCCGACGTCGTCTACGCTGGCGCGGAAGGGTTCTACAAGTCCACCGACGGCGGCCGCACCTTCCGGTCGGCTCGTACACCGCACGGCGACAATCACGACCTGTGGATCAATCCGCGCGACAGCCGGATCATGATCCAGTCCAACGACGGCGGCGCCAATGTCACCCTCGATGGCGGTCGCACCTGGAGCACCCAGTACAACCAGCCGACGGCGGAGATCTACCAGGTTGCCGTGGACGATCAGTATCCGTATCGCGTCTACGGCGCGCAGCAGGACAACACCACGCTCATCGTGCCGAGCCTGCCGGTGAGCGCAGCAGGTCTCGATGATCCCGTGCAGGGCTGGCGCACTGGCCCCGGTTGCGAAACGGGCCCCATCGCGCCGAACCGCACCAACCCGGACACTGTCTACGGCGCGTGCAAGGGACAGTGGAGCCGCATGAGCCTTCGCACCGGCCAGGAGCAGCAGTACTGGATCGGCGGCGAGTCGCTCTACGGCAATCCGAACGAGGCTCTCACCTATCGCTTCCAGCGCGTCTCACCGATGGAAGTGTCGCCGAACGAGCCGCACACGGTCTACTATGGCTCGCAGTACGTGCATCGCACGCACGACGAAGGCGTGACGTGGCAACGCATCAGTCCCGACCTCACCGCCAACGATCCGCGCTATCGCGCCACGATCTCCGGCGAGCCCATCACCATCGACGTCACGGGCGAGGAGATGTACGCCACGCTCTACGCCATCCGGGAGTCGCCACTCAAGGTCGGCGTGATCTGGACGGGCGCCAACGACGGTCCGGTGTACGTCACGCGCGACGACGGAAAGACGTGGACCAACGTGACGCCGAAGGATCTCGCGCCCGGCGGCCGCGTGCAGAACATCGAGCCCTCGCCGCATCGCGCAGGCGGCGCGTATGTCGCCGTGCTCCGCTACCAGCTCGGTGACTTCAGGCCGTACATCTACAAGACCGACGATTACGGGAAGAGCTGGACGCTGCTCACCACCGGCACCAACGGCATCCCCGCCGATGCGCCGACGCGCGTCGTGCGCGAAGATCCCGATCGTCCCGGGCTCCTCTACGCCGGCACCGAGTTCGGCATGTATGTGTCCTTCGACGACGGCGCGCATTGGCGGCCGCTGCAGCTCGACCTGCCGGTCACTCCGATCACGGACATCACTGTCCACAGAAAGGATCTCGTGCTCTCCACCCAGGGTCGCGCCTTCTGGATCCTCGACGACCTCACACCGCTGCACCAGCTCAGCGATGCCGTGATGGCCGAGCGCGCGCACCTCTTCAAGCCGCAGACTGCCATCCGCTATCACTATCGTGCCGGCTTCGGTGGGCCGGAGTCCGATCGCGGCGCCACGGACGACCTGCCGCAATATCCGCCCGCTGGCGCGATGATCGATTACTGGCTCGCGTCGTCGGGCACGCCCGTCGCGATCGACATCCTCGATGCGAAGGGCAGCATCGTCCGCAGCTTCTCCAGCGACAGCACCCGCGACACCTCCGCCGCGCGTGCGGGCACGCCGCGCCTCCCGACGCGCGCCGGCCTCAATCGCATCGTGTGGGACATGAACTATCCCGGTCCATGGAGCGCCGGTGGTGGTGGCCGTCGCGGCGGCAGCGGTCCGATGGCCGCGCCTGGTCGCTACACGGTGCGGCTCTCGTCCAACGGCAGCACGTCCACCCAGCCACTCGATCTCATTGCCGATCCGCGCGTGCTCAAGGACGGCATCACCCAGCAGATCCTCGACGACCAGCTCGCCTTCAACCTGAAGGTGCGCGACCTGGTGAGCGACGCGAACCGTCTCGGTGAACGGCTCCGCAGCGCTCGGCGTGCGGCGGGCGACAGCGCATCGACATCCTCGACGTTGCGTCAGGCAGAGGACGAGTTCCTCACGCCGGCAATCCGATACAGCAAGCCCGGCCTGCAGGCGCACATCACCTACCTGTACGGCATGACCACCGGTGCCGACCAGCGCGTGGGCAAGGACGCGCGCGATCGGTACGCCGAGCTCCGGCGCAGACTCGATGCGCTGTCGGCGAGAGTGGACGCGATCGCATCCACGCGATCACGCTGACGAAATCCCGCGGTACGGACAAAGGGCCCGGTGCATTGCTGCACCGGGCCCTTTGTTCATGTCGTGCGGACTGGCTTACTGCCAGTTCACGTCGAAATCGTAGTGGCCGTAGCCCGGCTGCGGATCGTGCACCCGGAGCACCGCGGTCCAGCCATTGGCCGCGCTCGGCTGCTGCACGATCTGCACGGTGCCGCGTGCCGTGCGCGACGAGATGGTCACCGTTCCGCCCTGCCTGACGCCGCCTCCGCTCTGGGATGAGCGCGCGTTCCGCAGGCCGTTGCCGCCGAGGTTGCGCTGGGTCACGCCATTGGGCCCCCAGCGAATCTCCACCTCGGAGTCCACGTCACCGGTCCAGCGCAGCACCGACGCCGCGTTCATGCGGCCGTTGCCTCGACCCATCTCGCGGCTGCGGTTCCCCATGTTGCCGCGCCCGTTCATGTCGCGGTTGCCACGACCGGCATACATCGGCGTCCAGGATACCCTCACGCGGTACGAGTCGGCACCGGGGTCACGGTCCCGCATCCGGACAATGGCCGTATAGCCGTTGGCCGAGGACGGCTGTTGAACGACGGCCACTTCACCGCGGCCTCGGCTCACGGCGACGTGCACTTCGCCGTCCTGCTGCGGCAGGGCCGTCTGCATCCGGAAGCGCCCATTGAGCTGCTGCCCGTTGAGGGTGTTGCTGCTGAAGTTGTTCCCACGGATCGTGAGCTGCATCTCCTTGTCGACGCGGCCGTTCCAGGTGCCGAGCACTCTCTCCTGCGCCTGGAGGGTGAGAGGCACTGCGAGCGCGATGACGAGTGGCGCCCACGCGCGGCGCGTGAACGAGCGACTGAGCATCATGATGCTCTCCTGAGGTGTTGGGTTGATGTGCGCGGTGGGATGCGCACCATTCTCGCAGGCGTCATGCCCGTCCGGCCCGCAAGCCGTGACTCAGTCCTTCCCTAAACGAAACGGTCGGCCCGAAGGGCCGACCGTGACGTGAATCACCGATAGCTGTACGCTGAGGAATCGTTCAGTGCGGCAGCCGCATCAGCATCGCGGTTGCGACCGCCGCCACGGTGACGAGGGCAGCCGCT
>Ga0308173_10001851_pt1 | contig 10887 bp, 8 predicted proteins | sample PhyPR1_FD_203716 | JGI IMG/M metagenome (GOLD analysis project Ga0308173, IMG submission 203716) | Soil microbial communities from UC Gill Tract Community Farm, Albany, California, United States - DLSLS.P.R1 | ecosystem: Environmental > Terrestrial > Soil > Agricultural land | place: USA... | reverse complement strand
GGCGGTGAGGGCCTGCGCCACCAGCTGGCTGGCCTCGTCCTGGACCGCGGCACGGCCCTCGCGGACCGCCTCGATCCCGGCCGGATCGCCCTCGGGGAGGTAGGCCGCGTACGGGCCGTAGGTCGCCGATTCGGCGCCGGCGGTCAGGAGCTCGTCGACGGTGGCGCGGCCGGGCTTGGCGATGAGCGTGACGCGCGGACGGGCGTTGTCGGCGGCCAGCAGCGGCTCGATCTCGTCGCGGCCCACCGCGTCACGGAGGGCCGCCACGACCCAGCGCGGATGGCTGTAGGCGATCGAGAGGCGGTCGAGTTCGTCGCGGCCGGGCGGGGCGACGATGTCCAGCCAGCCCTCGAGGTCCCGGCTGCCGACCTTGCGCAGCACGGCGTTGGCGAACTTGGCCTGCCCCGGCCCGGCGACCGAGCGGGCCAGGTCGACGGCGGTGGCCACGGCGGCGTGCGGCGGGATGCGAGTGGCCAGCAACTGGTGCGAGCCCATCCGCAGGATGGCCAGCAGCGGCGGGTCGATCCGGCGGACCGGGCGGTCGCTGCACAGGTCCAGAATCGCGTCGTAGGTGCCCTGGCCGCGCAGCGTGCCATAGGTGAGCTCGGTGGCCAGGGCGGCGTCGCGTCCGGTGAGGCCGCGTTCGCGCAGGCGGGCCGGGAGCAGCAGGTTGGCGTACGCGTCGCGCGTCTCGACCGCGCGCAGCACGTCGAAGGCGGTACGCCGGACCAGGTCCTCCGGACGTGGACGCCGGGGTCCCCGGGAGTCGCGGCCCTGGCCGCGTTCGGGGCCGCGGGCTCGCGGGTTCGGCCCGCGTCGGCGGGAGCCGGTGGGCATCAGGTCAGCCGATCCTCTCCGGTCGGACGGATGCCGCGGGCCCAGTCGAGGGCGGGCATCGGACGCTTGCCGGGGGGCTGCACGGTGCCGAGGGCGACGGGGTGCGTGCCGGTGCCGACGAGCACCTCGCGCTTGGAGACGCGCAGCTCGCCCGGCGCCAGCGGATCGGCGCCGTTCGCGAGCTGCACCGGGCCCAGCTTGAGCCGGTCGTCGCCGCGGAAGGTCGTCCAGGCCCCCGGAGCCGGGGTGCAGGCCCGGATCTGCCGGTCGATACGGGCGGCCGGGGCGGTCCAGTCGACCCGGGCATCGTCCACCGAGAGCTTGCCGGCGTACGAGACGCCCTCGTCCGGCTGCGGGCGGGCTTCCAGCACCCCAGCCTCGATCCCGTCCATCGTGTCGGCCAGCAGCCGGGCCCCGGCGATCGACAGCCGGTGCAGCAGGTCGCCGCTGGTGTCGTCGGAGCGGATCGGCTCGGTGAGCACTCCGAACACCGGGCCGGTGTCCAGCCCCTCCTCGATCTGGAAGGTCGCGGCGCCGGTGATGTCGTCGCCGTGCAGCAGGGCGTGCTGGACCGGGGCCGCACCCCGCCAGGCGGGCAGCAGCGAGAAGTGCAGGTTGACCCAGCCGTGCACCGGGATGTCCAGCGCGGCCCGGGGCAGCAGCGCACCGTAGGCCACGACCGGGCAGCAGTCCGGGGCGATCTCGCGCAACCGGTCCAGGAAGTCGGGGTCCTTGGCCTTGGCCGGCTTCAGCACCTCGATCCCCGCTTCGGCGGCCCGCTCGGCCACCGGGCTGGCGACCAGCCTGCGGCCCCGCCCGGTCGGGGCGTCCGGCCGGGTGACGACCGCCACGACCTCGTGCCGCGAGGCCAGCAGGGCCTCCAGCGGGGCGAGCGCGGCCTCCGGGGTGCCGGCGAAGACCAGGCGCACTAGATGGCCTTCCCGAAGGTCTGGTGCGGGGAGTCCTTCACGATCGGGGCGGGCTCGCCGAACCACTCGGCCTCGCGGATCGCCTTCATCGCCAGCTTGCGCTGCTCGGTGTCCATCCGGTCGATGAACAGGATGCCGTCGAGATGGTCGGTCTCGTGCTGGATGCAGCGGGCCAGCAGCTCGGTGCCCTCCAGGGTGATCGGCTCCCCGTGCATGTTGAAGCCCTTGGCCACGGCACGGTAGGCCCGCGGCGTCGGGAAGGCGAGTCCGGGCAGCGACAGGCAGCCCTCGTCGTCGGTCTCCTGCTCGTCCGACAGGTCCAGGGTCGGGTTGACCAGATGGCCGAGCCGGTCGTCGACGTAGTAGGTGAACACGCGCAGCCCGACTCCGAGCTGCGGCGCGGCCAGCCCCGCGCCGGGCGCGTCGATCATCGTGTCGGTGAGGTCCTTGACGAGGTTGCGCAGTTCCTTGTCGAAGTCCTTCACCGGCTCGGCCGGGGTCTTCAACACCGGATCACCGAAGAGACGGATGGGCTTGACGGCCAAGGGTGGCTCCCTCTTGCGTACCTGACGGACTAGTGAACAGTTTACGGAGTGGACGGCCCTGTCAGCCCTGCGCCATGGAGGACCGGGCCTTGAACGCCGCGCGCCGGGCCGCCTTGGCGACGGACCGGTCCGGGTGATGGTCGCCCAGCGCGTCCAGGACCTCTGGCACGTCGGGGTGGTCGACCCGCCACATCTCGTCGACCATGGCCCCGAGATCGGCGTCCTGCGGGGCGTCGGCCAGCGCGGTCTCGATGGCGTCGGCCGGTTCGTCGGTCTCCAGGAGCCCGGCGACGGTGTCCACGAAGATCCAGAGGGTCTCGGCCGGGGTCGGGGTGATCGAGGCGTCTCCGTGCTCGGCCAGCCAGAGCAGGGCGTACGGGCGCAGCAGCCGGTCCTCCAGGCCCTCGCGTACCACCGGCTCGCCCTCCGCGCCCACCCGGTGCAGCACCACCGCGGCGAGGTTGCGGGTGCCTGGGGTGCCCGCGGCCATCACCTCGAGCAAGTCGCGGGCCGCGTCCACGGGCTCCCTGCCGGCCAGCCAGAGGTCGATCTCCTCGTCGGCCTCCTCGGCCCGGTGCAGGGTGAGCCCGGCGACCAGTTCGTCGGCCGTGCCCTCGGCCAGCTCGCCGACCAGCGGAGCGACGTAGCCGTCGGCCAGCAGCAGCTCGCGCACGCCCCACACGCCCAGCGGGGTCAGCCGGTAGCCGTCGGGATCGCCGTCCAGAACGCCCCACCGGGCGAGGTCGGCCAGCTCCAGATCCAGGGCGTACTCCCCGGCCGCCCGCCATTCCCGGGCGGCCCGGCCGGTGACCTCGAAGGCCCCGAGCAGATGCTCGGTGAGCGCCCGCAGCAGTTCGGCCCGGGTGGCCGGCTGCTCCTGCTCGTAGACGTGCAGCAGGATGCCGGGCAGCGCGTCCCGTACGGCATCGAACGCCGTCAGCTCGTGGTCATGATCGTGATCGTCGTGGTCGTCGTGATCATGGTCATGCAGATCCAGGGTCACCACGTCGTCGAGCAGTCGTACCCACGCGGCCAGCGCCGCATCGTCGTTGTCGGTGCGCAGCGCGGTCAGGCCGGGCCCCGTGCGCGCGGTCCCGTCCTCGACGACCACGATCTCGGCCACCTGCAAGGCGTGCCAGAGCCGGCGGAACTGGTCGCGGTCCTCCGCGTCCGGCCCGAGCTCGTCCGGCTGTTCGGCCGGCTCGCCGTCCTCGCCGATCGAACGCCCGGCGGCCCACTCGGCCAGCCAGGCGGCGTCGGCCGCCAGGCCCGACGCGCGGGCGGCGTCGGCCAGCTCGGCCTCGGGAGCCAGTCGTACGGGCGGCACCACCGCGTCCTCGTCGACCCCGGACATCTCCTGGAGGTAGGGCAGCGCCCGGGCCGCCTGCTCGTCGTCGGACAGGGTCTGGAAGGCGGCGATCCACTCCTTGACGGCCGAGTCGTCGGTCAGATCGACGCCCTCGTCGCGCATCATCGCGAAGAACAACTCGGCCGCGGCGCCGTCGGCGCTGTCGGCCGCCGCGACTGCCTCCTCGAAGTCCGGCTCGACGCGGGCGATCATGTTCCGCAGGTCGGCGGCCCGCCGGCCGCCGATCTCCGCCGTGCCCTCCAGGTAGTCCACCAGGGTCTCGCAGGCGGCGAGGATGGCGGGCACGTCCTCGGGCTGGGCGGTCACCTGCTCGGGGAACTCGGTCACCAGCACCTCGCGCAGATCGTCCGGTCCGATCTGCCCGGCGCCGCGTATCCCGATCCCCTCGGCCAGTTCGAGCAGTATGCGCACCCCGGCGCTGTCGGCCTGCGCACCGTGATCGGCGGCCCATTCGGCCACCGCGTCCACCGTCGTCGTCACCCAGCTGTCTGCCACCTGAGAACCTTAAAGGCATTCGCGGATGGTGCAGGGCCACACACCACAACCCGCGGTCAGATGAGCTCCAGCGGATCAAGCTGCACCCGCACGGTCTCCGCGGTCTTGCGGGCGCTGCGCACGCCCTGCGCCTCCTTCAGCACCCGGGCCAGCGCCGGCCCGGCGGGCCTCGGCACCCGGACCAGCGCGCGTTCCTGCTCGGGGTCGCTCGTCGCCACCGGTCCGAGCACCTCCGCGCCCTCCGGCAGCCGTACGGCCTCCAGCAGCTCCCTGATGGCCGCGGGCGAACCGGTCAGCGCCGCCATCCGGACGGCCGGCGGGAACCCCAGCTCCTGCCGCTCGGCCAGCTCCCGCTCGGCCAGCGTCACCGGGTCCCACCTGATCAGCGCCTGTACGGGCGGCAGCCCCGCGTCGGCGACGACGACCACGGGCCCGCCGGGACGTACGAGCGCGGCGGCGTTCATCCAGCGACGCAGCGCCTCCTCGGCGGCCCGCAGATCGGCCCGGCCCAGCAGCACCCAGCCGTCCAGCAGCAGCGCCGCCGCATAGCCCTCGGCGGCGACCGGCTCGGCCCCCGGCGTGGCCACGACCAGCGCCTTGTCGGCCCCCACCGAGGCGAGCACCCCGTCCCGGCCGGAGGTCCGCACGTTGACCCCGGGAAAGGCCCGTCCCAGCTCCTCGGCGGTCCGCCGCGCCCCGACGACGACCGCCCGCACATGCAGGTTGCCGCACTCGGGACAGCGCCAGTCCCCGGCGATCCGCCCGCACCAGCGGCAGTAAGGCGCGGAGTGCGACGAGGTCAGCGACAGCGGCCCCTGGCAGTGGGTGCACCTCGCTGGCCCGCGGCACCGCCCGCAGGCCAGGGCGGGCAGGTATCCCCGGCGCGGCACCTGGACCAGCACCGGCCCGTGCTCCAGCGCCTGCCGTACCGCGCGGAATCCCACGGCGGGCAGCCGGGCCGTGCGGGCCGCCTCGTCCCTGGCCAGCTCGCTGTCGGCCCCGGACGCCTGGATGCGCGGCATCGCGCCGCGCAGCGTCACCCGGTCGGGCACCAGCGGCCTGGCCCATCCGGACTCGACGAGTTGGGTGGCGTCGGTGGTGCGGGTGACCCCGCCGATCAGCGCGCCCGCGCCGGCCCGATGCGCTCGCAGCGCCAGAACCTCCCGGGCATGCGGATAGGGCGCGTGCGGCTCGGCGTGCACGTCGTCCCCGTCGTCCCACAGCACCACCAGCCCCAGGTCCCGGACCGGCGCGAACATCGCCGCCCGGGTCCCCACCACGACCCGCACATGCCCGCGCAGCACCGCCAGCCATCGCTTGTAGCGCTCCGCGGGGCCCAGCTCCGCGGTCAGCGCCACATGCCGTCCTTCACCCAGCTCCACGCCCAGCGCCGCATCCACCCGGGCCACGTCCCGCCCGTCGGCCACCACGACCAGCACTCCGCGCCCACCGCGCAGCGTCGCCCCGGCCGCCCGCGCCACCGCCCGGGGCCAGTCCCCACCCGGCAACGCCGTCCACACCGCCCGAGCCGCCCGTCCCTCCGCCAGCGCCCGCAAAAACGCCGCCCCCGCCGGATAGGCCTCCCAGGGCTCCGCCGCATCCCCGGCATCCGGCCCAATCGGCGCTGCTTCCGCGTCCAACGCGGACGGCGCGGCTTCGGCGTCCGATGCAGGCGGCGCGGCTTCCGCATCCGACGCAGGCGGCGCGGCTTCCGCATCCGGTACGGGCGGTACGGCTTCCGCGTCCGGCGCGGGCGGTGCGGCTTGCGCGTCCGATGCGGCGGGCGGGGTGGTGGATTCGGTCCGTGCGTGGCGAGGGGGGATGGCCAGGCGGAGGACGTCGGCGAGGGTGCCGGCGTAGCGGTCGGCCACCTCGCGGGCGAGGGCGGCGATCTCGGGGGTGAGGACGGGCTCGGGTGAGGTGACGCGTTCGAGGTAGGCCAACCGGCCCTCGTGGTCGCTCTTGTCCAGGCGGTCGAGCAGGAAGCCGTCGACGAGCTGGCCCGCGAAGCGGACCCGGACGCGGCAGCCGGGGACCGCCTTGTCGGCGAGCTCGATCGGGACGAGGTAGTCGAAGGGCCGGTCGAGGTGGGGCAGCGACATGTCGACGGCGACCCGGGCGACCGGAACCTCCTCGGCGGGCTGCCGGGCGCCCTTGCGCGGCTTGGCAGCCCCGGCTTTGGCGGCGGCCTTGGCCGCGGGAGCAGGGGCGGGCCACACGGACTCCGGGAGGTCGAGTCCCGGGATCAGCCCTTCGTCGTCGCTGCTCACCACGCCCCTAGACCTACCATGCGCGAGCGTCATTTCCGCACGACAGCGGGCCGGTGTCCCCGGCCGCCGGGCGCGGGCCGAACGGATCCGCCCGCCCTCGGAAGGCTGACGGAGTCCGGCGCGCGCGGTTAGTGTGGTGGATCGGAGGAGTCGGATCTTCGTCGGCGGGAGGCGGCCATGCACAGCCAGATCTCCCCCAGGCGTCGGCTCTTCGTCCTGCTCGCCGGGTTCTTCGGATTCTTCACCTCGGCGGCCATCGCGGGTGTTCCGGGTGCGGCGATCACCGATGCGATCAGTGCGAACACCACCGCGGCCGCCGACTCCGCGACCGTCCGGCCGCCCGCGGCGATCGGACGGGACCGGCGGACCACCAGTCAGCCGCCGGCCCGGGCCGAAACGGCCCCGCCGCCGCGAACGGTGGCCGAGTCCGCCCCGCAGTACTCCGTCCTCGCCCCGCTCGCCGAGCCGCGACCAGTCACCGTGTCCGTCGCCGTCGTACCGGCGCATCCCACCGAGCCGCCGCCGCAGCGCGCCCGCACCACCGTTCAGGTACGCGGACCGCCCTCCACCACGGGTTCTCACACGACCAGTCGTTGACCGCGGCGTCCATATCGGGACGCTGCGGCGTTCCCGTATGGAGGAATCATCAATCGCTTCGCCATGCGGCGGGCCGGTCTGCGGCTCGCCCGGAATCCCGGAGCGCCCACGTGCTGACCGTCGCCGTGCGCGCTTTCCGTACGCCTGAACTGCGGAAGAAACTGCTGTTCACCCTGGCCATCATGGCCGTGTTCCGGCTCGGCCAGAACCTCCCGACCCCCGGGGTCGACGTCCAGAACGTCCGTGTCTGCGTCAGCGGCACCAGCAAGACCGGCCTCTACGGCGCCGTGGACCTGCTCAGCGGGGGCGCACTGCTGAAGCTGTCGGTCTTCGCGCTGGGCATCTTCCCGTACGTCACCGCCAGCATCATCCTGCAACTGCTCACCGTCGTGATCCCCAAGCTGGAGACGCTCCGCAAGGAGGGGCAGTCCGGGACCACGAAGATCACCCAGTACACCCGCTACCTGACGATCGGGCTGGCGATCCTGCAGGGCACGTCGGTCGTGGCGCTGGCCGCCACCGGCAACCTTTTCCAGTCGTGTGACAAGACCCTGCTGCACAATGCCCGGCCGCTCACCGTGCTGACCATGGTGGTCTGCATGGTCGCCGGGACCTCGGTCATCATGTGGCTGGGCGAGCTGATCACCGAGCGGGGCATCGGGAACGGCATGTCGATCCTGATGTTCACCCAGATCATCGCCGCCTTCCCCGGCGAGTTCTGGAACGTCCTGCGCAACAAGGGCGGCTTCGCCTTCACGGTGGTCGTGGTTCTGAGCATCGTGATCGTCGCGGGCGTGGTCTTCGTGGAGCAGGCACAGCGGCGGATCCCGGTGCAGTACGCCAAGCGGATGGTGGGCCGCAGGATGTACGGCGGGACCTCCACCTACATCCCGCTCAAGGTCAACCAGGCCGGGGTCGTCCCGGTCATCTTCGCGTCGTCCCTGGTCCAGCTTCCGGTGCTGGCCCAGAAGCTCTGGCCGCACAACGAGTTCCTGGCCAAGACACTGACCCCGTATCTCGACCAGCGCAGCGCCTGGTACCAGGGGGCCTTCTTCCTGATGATCGTCTTCTTCACCTACTTCTACGTCGCGATCACCTTCAACCCGGTCGAGGTCGCCGACAACATGAAGAAGTACGGCGGGTTCATCCCCGGAATCAGACCGGGCCGGCCGACCGCCGAGTACCTGGATTACGTGCTGACCAGGATCACCGCGCCGGGTGCGGCCTATCTCGGTCTCATCGCGCTCATTCCGATGGTCGCGTTCGCCGCGCTCGGCGCGTCCCAGGACTTCCCCCTCGGCGGCACCAGCCTGCTGATCGTGGTGGGGGTCGGCCTGGACACCGTCAAGCAGATCGAGAGCCGGCTCCAGCAGCTCAACTACGAGGGGTTCCTGCGCTGATCTCCCGGGGCGTCCGGAGCCCGGGCGCTCCCGGAAATGTCGGTGCCACCAGGGAGGATGGGAGGTGGAAAGGAGCCGTCGATGACAGCTCTGCACATCGAGGAGTGGGGCGAGGGCGACCGCGTCGCCGTGCTCCTGCACGGGATCACCGCCGACTCCGGCACCTGGTGGCGCGTCGGGCCCGAGCTGGCCCGCCAGGGCTACCGGGTGCTCGCTCCGGACCTGCCGGGCCACGGCCGCAGCCCCCGCCAGGACGGCTACACGCTGGCCGCCATGCGCGAGGCGGTCGTCGCCGCGGTGCCCGAGCGGCCCGCACTGGCGCTCGGGCACTCGCTCGGCGCGCTGCTGCTCGCCCCGCTCGTGGACGGCGCCGTCCTGCGCCCGGAGCGGGTGGTCTATGCCGATCCGGCGTGGAACGCCGCCAGTGGTACGACGGTGACCGACTACTTCAGGTCGCAGAAGGACTGGGATCTGGAGCAGATCCAGAAGGCGCTGCCGCGCTGGCCGGCCGAGGCACAGCGGGGAAAGCTGGAGTCGCTGGCCCGCTGGGATCCCGCCACGCTGCAGGCGACCGCCGACACGCCCGGCTACGAGCCGGCCGTCCCGGCTCTGGTCGTGCTCGCCGATCCCAGCGCGACCATTCCGCCGGATCGGGCCGGGAGGCTGCGCGACCGGGGCTTCGAGGTGCGCATCGTGCCCGGCACCGACCACGTCCTCTACATCGTGGACCACGACGGCTTCTGGGAGGCGCTCGACGGCTGGCGCTGAGCCGGCCGCCGCTGCGGCCGGACAGTAGGGTGATCCTTGTGGAGCCACGAGGCAGGACGTCGCCATGCGGGTGATGGTCCGGCGCTCACGTCACATGCTCCAGCCGGGCGTCGGCGATGAGTGACGTCGAGTTGCGCGAGCTGCGCTACTTCGTCGCCGTCGCCGAGGAGCTGAACTACTCCCGGGCCGCCGAACGCCTCGGCATGGCCCAGCCGCCGCTGTCCAAGGCCATCGCCCAGCTCGAGTCGCGGCTGGGCGTACCGCTGCTGGAGCGCACGACACGGCAGGTGTCGCTGACCCCGGCGGGCGAGGTGCTGCTGGCCGAGGCGCGTCCGGTGCTGGTCGCCGCCCGGGCGGCGGTCCAGCGGGCGGTACGGGCCGGACGGATCGAGCCCGGGCTCACGGTGGCCGTCAAGGCGGGCGGCGACGACACGCTGCTCCGCGAGATCCTGGCGAGCTACGGCGGGAAGGCCGAGCCGCTGGTCACCGGCTGGGGCGGCCCGGCCGACCGGGTCCGCGACGGCAGCGCCGACGTCGCCCTGGTCCGCAGCCCGTACGACGAGCACGGTCTGGACTCCGACGTGCTGCTGTCCGAGGCCAGGGTCGCCGCGCTGGCCCAGGACCACAAGCTGGCCGCGCATGCCAGGCTGCGCCGAGCCGACCTGGCGGGCGAACCGGTGCCGCACTGGCCGGATGCCACACCGGCGGCCGCCGCCTACTGGACCGGCCGCGACCAGGCCTCGCTCCGGCTCGAACCGCCGCCGCGAGGCCCGGCCGTCGGCGACCTCGCCCAGCTTCTGGCCGTGGTGGCGCTCGGGCAGGCTGTCGCCTTCCTGCCCGAGAGCCTCGCCAAGGCGCATCACCGCGCGGGCGTGGCCTACGTCCCGGTGACCGACCTCAGCCCCAGCGTGCTGGCGGTCGTCTGGCCGGAGGGTTCCCGCTCCCCCGAGATCGCCGCCTTCGTCCGGGCCGCCGCGCAGACCACCCAGGACCGTCCCGAACTGCTCAGGTCATCGTAAGGACGATCTTCCCGGCGGTGCGGTTGGTCTCGCCGAGCTCGTGCGCCTTGGCGGCCTCGGGCAGCGGCAGTACGGAGGCGATCTCGGCCTTGAGCCGGCCGGTCTCGACGAGCTCCTTGATGGCCAGCATGCCCGCCTGATCGGCCTCCACCAGCATGTTCTCCGCTCGGACCCCGAGCTCGGCCGCCTGCTCCGGCAGTCCCTCGACCCGGTTGCTGCCCACCAGCGAGATCAGCGCCCCGCCCCTGCGCAGGGTGCGCAGGGATCGGGGCCCGTAGTCGCCGCCCACGGTGTCCAGCACCAGGTCCAGGTCTCCGAGTTCCGCGGCGAAGTCGCCGGCCGTGTAGTCGAACACCTCGTCCGCGCCCTGCGCCAGCACGAAGTCGCGCTTCCCCGCACTCGCCGTACCGATCACGTGGGCGCCCCGGGCCTTGGCGATCTGCACCGCGAGGTGCCCCACTCCCCCGGCCGCCGCATGGATCAGCACCCGCTGCCCGGCCTGCAGCTCGCCCAGGTCCACCAGCGCCTGCCAGGAGGTCAGCGCGGCCAGCGGCAGTGCGGCGGCCCGCACATGATCGATGTCCGCGGGCTTGCGCACGAACCACCGGGGCTTGCCCACGACATAGTCGGCATGCGAGCCCACCGCGTACGGGTAGTC
>Ga0308173_10001849_pt1 | contig 10892 bp, 10 predicted proteins | sample PhyPR1_FD_203716 | JGI IMG/M metagenome (GOLD analysis project Ga0308173, IMG submission 203716) | Soil microbial communities from UC Gill Tract Community Farm, Albany, California, United States - DLSLS.P.R1 | ecosystem: Environmental > Terrestrial > Soil > Agricultural land | place: USA... | reverse complement strand
CGGCGGCGACGGTCGAGGCGGCGCGCAGGGCCTTTCCGAAGTGGTCCGGGATGCCGGCCGCCGGCCGGGCGCACTATCTGCGGAAGGTGGCCGAGGTCTTCGCCGCCAACGCCAAGGAGCTGGCCGAGCTGGAGACCCGGGACAACGGGCGGATCATCTCGGAGACCTCGAAGCGCGACCTGCCGGGGATGACCTACCTGTGGACCGCCGCCGCGGCGGCGTGCAGCGGTGCCGTCGAGGGGAAGACCGTCGACTTCGGGCCCGGATCGCTGGGGATGACGCGCCGGGAGCCGTACGGGGTGACGCTGGGCATCATCCCGTGGAACTCGCCGATCTCCACGCTGTCGGCCAAGGCGGCCTGGGCGCTGGCGGCCGGCAACACCGTCATCATCAAGCCCGCCGAGCAGGCCACCGTCTCCTCGCTACGGGTGGGGGAGCTGCTCCGCGACGTCCTGCCGGCCGGAGCGCTGAACATCGTCTCCGGGCTGGGCGAGGAGGTCGGGGATCCGCTGGTGCGCGACCGGGGGGTCAACAAGGTGAGCCTGACCGGGTCGGTGGACACCGCCCGGATCATCACCCGGGCCTCGGCCGATTCCCTGAAGCCGCTGGCCCTCGAGCTGGGCGGGAAGTCGCCGAACATCGTGTTCGCCGACGCCGACCTGGACAAGGCCGCCGTGGGGGTGACCACACAGGCGATCTTCACCGCCAACGCCGGGCAGATCTGTTACGGAGGGTCGCGGATCCTGATCCAGCGGCCCGTCTACGACGAGATGCTGGAGCGGATGAAGGCGGTCGCGGCCACGGTCACGCTGGGCGACCCGATGTCCAAGGAGACGACGATGGGGCCGATCGTCTCCAAGGAACAGTACGAGCGGGTCACCTCCTACCTGGAGATCGGGGCCAAGGAGGGAGCCGAGCTGGTCTTCGGCGGCCGGTTCGGGGCCGAGTTGGTCGGCGGCGACTTCGCCGGGGGGTACTGGGTCGAGCCGACGCTGTTCGCCACCTCCGACAACTCGCTGCGGATCTGCCAGGAGGAGATCTTCGGCCCGGTCGCGGTCGTGCTGCCGTTCGACACCGAGGAGGAGGCGGTGGCGATCGCCAACGACTCGGTCTACGGCCTCGCCGCCGGGGTGTGGACCCGGGACCTGGGCACCGCGCAGCGCATGATCCGGAACCTGGAGACCGGCACTGTTTGGGTCAATACTTACCGGAAGGTGCTGCTGAACCTGGAGGGAGTCAAGGACAGCGGTTACGGGCACGACTCGATGCTGGCCTACACCCGCGAGAAGGCGGCGCTGCTGGAGTTCTGACCCCCCTCGGAGGTGCAGGTTGCCCGGTAGAACCCTGCTCGGACCCATCCTCACACTGGTGCTGGTCGTCGCCTTCGGCGGCGTCGCGGCGGCGAAGCCGATCCCCGAGATCTCGGTGAAGGGCGGCCTCACCCAGCCGGTCTTCTCCTACGCCGACGCGATCCGCGAGCACGTGTACGTCGAGTCCTCGGTGGACAGCGACGGCGACGGCAAGAACGACCTCGTCAACGTCGACATCGTGCGGCCGAAGGAGACCGGCCAGGGGCTCAAGGTCCCGGTCATCATGGACGAGAGCCCGTACTACGACAACGCCGGACGCGGCAACGAGGGGCAGCGCAAGACCTACGACGCCGACGGCGACCCCCTGCAGTTCCCGCTGTACTACGACAACTACTTCGTACCGCGCGGTTACGCCTTCCTGGCCGTCGACATGATCGGCACCACCCGCTCGGAGGGCTGCCCGACCACCGGCGGGCCCGGCGATGTACTGGGCGGCAAGGCCGTCATCGACTGGCTGAACGGCCGGGCCAAGGCCTTCAAGGCCGACGGCACCCCGGTCACCGCGTCCTGGACGACCGGGCATGTCGGGATGATCGGCAAGTCCTACGACGGGACGCTGGCCAACGCGGTCGCCGCCACCGGGGTCAAGGGCCTGGACACCATCGTGCCGATCTCGGCGATCAGCAGCTGGTACGACTACACCCGGATGAACGGGGTCGTCTACTCGCGCGGCTACACCGAATGGCTGGCCAGCTATGTCGACACCCATCCGGCCGCGGGCTGCGCGGCGGTCTGGGACAAGATGGCCACCGACGAGGACGACGCCACCGGCAACTACAACGCCTTCTGGGCCCTGCGTGACTACAGGCACGGGACCGTCGGGCAGGTGAGCCGGGTGCACGCCTCGGTCTTCGCCGTGCACGGCCTCAACGACCTGAACGTCAAGCCCAACAACTTCTCCACCTGGTGGCAGGGGCTCAGGCAGGACGGCGTACCGCGCAAGGCCTGGCTGTCGTCGCGCGGTCACGTCGACCCGTTCGACTTCCGGCGCAGCGCCTGGGTGGACACTCTGCACGCCTGGTTCGACCACTGGCTCTACAAGCTGCCCGCCAAGGTCTCGCTCAACGTCCAGGTCGAGACCGCGCCGGACACCTGGATCACCCAGTCCGACTGGCCCGCGCCGGCCGTGCCGGTCAGCCTGCGCCCGCAGGCCGACGGCTCGCTGGGGCTGCTGCCCGCGGCGAAGGGCGCGACCGCCACGTACGGCGACCTGCCCGGCACCGACGAGACCGGCACCAGCGAAGCCGACATGGTCTCCGACCCGGGCACCGCCAAGGCCTACCGGCTGGCCTACGTGTCCAGCCCGCTGACCCGGGACATCCGGATCTCCGGTACCCCGTCGGTACGGCTGGCGGCGAAGTTCGACAAACCCGACGCACACCTGACCGCGCTGCTCGTCGACTACGGAGCCGACAACCGGATCGACTACCTCGGTGCGGGCGCCGGCATCACCACCCTGACCACCCGGGACTGCTGGGGCGAGAGCACCGGCTATGACAGCGCCTGCTACCTGCGGACGCAGACCGCCACCGTCGACACGCCACTCAACATCGTGGCGCGTGGCTGGATGGACAGCCGGCACCGCACGTCGCTGACCACCCCGACCCCTGCGGTGCCCGGCACCTACTACGGCATCACCTGGCAGACGCTGCCACAGGACTACGTCTTCAAGGCCGGCCACCGGCTCGCCCTGGTCCTCGGCGGCACCGAGTACGTGTACGACAACAACGACGCGACCCCGACCGGAACCCAGGTGACCGTGAATCTGGCGGGCAGCTCGATCACCATCCCGGTCGTGCTCGGCGGATCGGCGCCGTCCACGCTGCTCAGCCCCTTGTCGGCGACGCCGTACAAGGGCCCGGCACGGGTGAATCTGCCGCATCCGGCGCACGCTATTCCATAACCCGAAAATGGGGCGGTGCCGAATCCGTTCGGCCCGCCCCATGAGCGGGTTTGGCCGCGCTAAAGTGCGCTGGTGCCCGAAGACGTCGAAGGTCGCGAGCGCCTCTCCGAGGCGATGGAGGACCGCAGGATCGAGCTCGGCATGTCGTGGGCGGATGTCGCCGACGAAGCCAAGATCTCAATCGCCCATTTGCGGCGAATTCGTACTGGCCATGCCACTTTGACCCCGCTCGCCGCCCGCAAGATAGAAAAAGGCCTGCGCTGGAAGGCAGGCAGCGTCCGCGACATCCTGGGCGGTCAGAACGCCCGGGAGACGGGAGGGCGTCTCGATTCCACCTGGACCGCCGAAGGCGTGGTCGAGATTCCCGAGGACGTCCGGCTCGCCGAGCTTCCCGCCTGGGAGGCGCACCTCTGGCGCACGCCGCAGCTGTCGGTGCATCAGCGCCGTCTGCTCATCGACTTCATGCGCGACGTCCAGTCCCGGCTGGAGTCCGTCCGCTGAGCGCCCCGCGGACCGCCGGACGCTCAGCGGCGACCAGGATGTGAAGAATTTTTCGCATCTGGGCGGCGTCCGCCGCCGCCGGTCGTCGTCGTGCGGCTAGGTGTCCTTGCGGGCCTTGGACGGCTGCACCCGCTTGGGCTCCCCGGCCATCTTGGGGTAGTTCGGCGGGTAGGGGGCGTCGCCCAGACCGTGGTCCTGCTCGTCGCGGTCGGCCATCTCCAGCAGCCTGTCCAGTGAGAAGGCCTGGTCGTCGATGGCGGCGTGCAGGTCACCGACCTCGGCGAACCGGGCCGGCATCGTTTTGATGGTGAAATCCTCGGTGGCCACCTCGGGCAGTTCCGCCCAGGCGAGCGGAGCCGATACCGGGGCGTCCGGTTTGGGGCGGACGCTGTACGCCGAGGCGATGGTGCGGTCCCGGGCATTCTGGTTGTAGTCGATGAAAATTTGTTCGCCGCGCTCCTCTTTCCACCATTTTGTGGTGATTTTCTGGGGCATTCGGCGTTCCAATTCCCGGCCGAAGGCCAACGCGGCGCGGCGGACCTCGGTGAAGGTCCAGCGTGGCTCGATGCGGACATAAATATGCACGCCGCGGCTGCCCGAGGTCTTGGGGAAGCCGATGAAGCCGAGTTCGTCGAGCAGGTCGCGGGCCGGCCCCAGCGCCACCTCGACGGCGTCCTTGAAGTCGGTGCCGGGCTGCGGGTCGAGGTCGATGCGCAGTTCGTCGGGATGGTCGACGTCGCCGGACCGGACCGGCCAGGGATGGAAGGTCAGCGTGCCCAGGTTGGCGGCCCAGGCGACCACGGCCACCTCGGTCGGGCAGACCTCGTCGGCGGAACGCCCGCTGGGGAACTCGATCCTGGCCGTTTCGACCCAGTTGGGGGCGCCCTGCGGAACCCGCTTCTGGTAGAACGCGTCGGCCTTCTCCCTCGACTGCCCCGCCTGTCCGCGGGCGTAGTCCATCCGGGTGGCCAGCTTGGCGCCTTCGAAGACCCCGCCGGGCCAGCGCTCCAGGGTGGTCGGACGGTTGCGCAGAGCACGCATGATGCCGTCGCCGACCGCCAGGTAGTACTCGACCAGGTCACGCTTGGTCAGCCCGGCGGCCGGGAAGTAGACCTTGTCCGGGTTGGAGACCTTGACGGTCCGCTCCCCGACCTGGATCTCGATGAATGGAGACGCCATACGGGCACCGTACCCAAACGGGGGCACAAGCGATCAGCTGCCACCGAGAATATCGTCGAGGTCGTAGGCCACCGGGACCTCGAGCTGGTCGTAGGTGCACGACTCCGGGGTGCGGTCCGGACGCCATCGGCGGAAGCGCGCGGTGTGCCGGATCCGGTCGCCCTCCATGGCCTCGTAGGCGACCTCGCAGACGAGCTCGGGCCGCAGCGCCACCCAGGAGAGATCCTTCTTGCCGGTCCAGCGGGAGATCGCGCCGGGCATCCGGTCGACGGTCGCCTCGCTCTGCGCGGCCCATTCGCCCCAGGGATGCTCGCTGATGTCCTGGAGGCGGTACGGCTCCAGCTCCTGCACGAGTTCGGCCCGGCGCTTCATCGGGAAGGAGGCCGCCACGCCCACGTGCTGCAGCCGGCCCTCCGCGTTGTAGAGGCCGAGCAGCAGCGAGCCGACGATGGGGCCGCTCTTGTGCCAGCGGAACCCGGCGACCACGCAGTCGGCGGTCCGCTCGTGCTTGACCTTGAACATCACCCGCTTGTCCGGCTGGTAGGTGACGTCCTTGGGTTTGACGATCACCCCGTCCAGGCCGGCCCCCTCGAACTCCTGGAACCAGCGCATCGCCAGGTCGTGGTCCTCGGTGACCCGGGTGACGTGGATCGGCGCCTTGGCCCCGGCCAGCGCGGACTTCAGCAGCTCCCGGCGCTCGGCGAACGGCCGTTCCATGTACGACTCGTCGTCCAGCGCCAGCAGGTCGAAGGCGACGAAGGAGGCCGGGGTCGTCTCGGCCAGCATGTTGACCCGTGAGGCGGCCGGGTGGATGCGCTGCTGCAGGCCGTCGAAGTTGAGCACCGGGCCGTTGCGCAGCACGATCTCGCCGTCCACCACGCACCGCGGCGGCAGCTCGCGCAGCGCCGCGGCGACCAGGTCGGGAAAGTAGCGGGTCAGCGGCTTCTCGCCGCGGCTGGAGAGCTCGACCTCATCGCCGTCCCGGAAGATGATGCACCGGAATCCGTCCCATTTGGGCTCGTAGATCACGTCGCCCGCGGGCATCTCCTTGACCGCCTTGGCCAGCATCGGAGCCAGCGGCGGGCTGATCGGCAAATCCATGGGTCGAGGATAGCCTCGAAGGATGCGCCGTCTGTTGCCGGAACCGGCCTGCGATATCGACCCGTACGAGGCCTACGCCCAAGCGGAACGGGAGTGGCTGCGGGTGGGGATGGTGCTGAGCGCCGACGGTTCGGTGACCGACGAGGCCGGCTGGACCGATGGACTGGGCGGGGACGCCGACTTCCGGGTGTTCCGCACGCTGCGCGCCCTGGCCGACGGGATCATGGTCGGTGCCGCGACCGTACGTACCGGAAGAATCGGACCGGCCCGGCTGCGCAAGGACCTGCGGGAGCGCAGGGGCGGCCCGCCCGCGCCGATCATCGTGGTGAGCCGGTCGCTGGATCTGGACTGGGCGCATCCGCTGTTCACCGAAGCCGAGACCCCGACGATCGTCGTCACGTCGCACGCGGCCCTGGAAACCGGCAGACCGCCGGTGGACACGGTGGCGGCGGGGCAGGACCGGATCGACCTGGCCCAGGCCGTGAAGGAGCTACGGACGTCCTACGGGCTGGGCCACCTGCTCTGCGAGGGCGGTCCGGGGCTCACGACGTCCCTGCTCAACGCCGGGCTGGTGGACGAGCTGTGCCTCAACCTGGCCCCGACCCTGATCGGCGGCTCGCACCACACTCGGCTGCTCGGCGGCCTCTCCGGGCGCGCCGAGCTGGCCCTCGGCGGGGTCTGTACCGACGAGGGCCTGCTCTTCCTGCGCTATCTGGTGAGCCGTCCTATCCCGGCTGGTCCGGGTCGCCGGTGAGCGTGAAGGTCAGTTCACCGGCCTCGTAGATCGCGTCCAGCGTGGCGTGGTCCAGCACGGTCGCCGCATCCGGGGCCAGGTAGACCCGGGCGCCGTCGCTCTCGACCACCTGGTCGCCGGTCTCCGGCCCCGCCGTCAGTGACAGTGCCAGGGACCCGGTGCCATCGGCCTGCGGGGCGATCCGCACCCCGGTGTCCGCCGGCAGCTGGGGCTGGTCGGTCACGGATCGGATCGCCTCTGCGGCGTTGCCCGTCAGTGTGAGCACGGTGACTCCTTGGATCCAAGTACGTGTAGAGCTATCGGACCCGGCACGCCCTGCCCGTCCTCGGCGGGGGTAAACGCCCGATCTGGCCGTCACAGGTCAGCATCATCGCTTGATAGGCCTTCGATGATCATGGAACTTTGAGGCTGGGGACAGCGATTCCCCCGATGAGAAAGGGAGCCCTGTGACTTCTGGAAAACGCCTGCTCATGACCCTGATTGTGGGATTGGTCACATTGCTGGGTGCGTTGGCCGCACCGGCCGAGGCGGCCTCTACCACTTTCGCCGCCGCCGTCAAGAAAGCTGTCGAAGGCCAGGCTCCCGGATTCGCCCCGACGATCGCCCGGACCCTCACCAGTGAGTCGGAGATCGCGGGCGGCCCGCGCCTGGTCACCGACGAGGCCTTCTTTCAGTCCGGGGCCAACGTGATCGTGGCCCGGCGCTCGGTGGGCGCCGTACGCGAGGCGACGACGACGGCGAGGGTCCAGGCCAGGCGGGTGCTGGCCGGTGAGTCGATCAAGCGGGCCGGCGCCGGTACCCGTAGCGCTCTTCTGACCTCCACGGTGGCCTCCGGTGGCGACGGGCTGACCGTCCTCTCCTGGACCGAGCGATCTGGGGTGAACTACACGCTGGCCGGCCGTGGCACCGTCACCGCCGCGACGCTGAACAAGATCGCCAAAGCGCTGCCCAAGGACGGTTCGGCGGTCAGCGCGAAGACCCGGAACCTCATCGCGCACGCCAAGCCGCTGACGGCCACGAGCACCGACCAGACCCAGAAGTTCCCGGCCCCGGCCAACACCGCGGACAGGGCCGCGGCACTGCTCGACGGCGGCAAAGGGCTCCCCACCTCCGGCGGCATCACCGCGCTGAGCACCGGCAACCTCACCGTGGACGGCAGCGGCACCACCACCGACGACCTCAACAACGAGGCCACGTTGTGCAACGGCTGCTCCTACTCCCTGGGCAACTACACCGGAATGTGGCAGACCATCCTGTACGCCGACGGCAAGCTGTCCTACAGCAACATCGACTGCACGTTCGGCGCGCAGACCGCGTCGGCCACCAAGGCCTGGCAGAGTCACGAGGGGCTGGGCGCGGACGGCATCGTCGGGCCGAACACCCGGTCCAGGGCCAGCGGCCTGCTGCTCGGCGGCAGCGTCGTCACCTACGTCGGGCTCTACCACAGCCCGTACTTCTACCGGCACACGAGCAACGGCTACTACTACGACTCGAACGACTCGATCCGGATCAGCTACAACTTGTACGCCATCATGTCGTACTGCTGAACCGATGCTGAATCCGGCGGGTCGCTGACAACCATCCGGCCCCGGTCGCCGTGTTTGATGCGGTGGATGTTGCGAAGAGGAGGGGGCCACACGTGGGCCGGGACGCCGAGGCGGCCTTCACCACGTTCGTTCGCGAGCGTGGTCTCGGGCTGCTTCGTTTCGCGACGGCGGTCACCGGCGACCGGGATCAGGCCGAAGACGTCTTGCAGGGCGCGCTGGAGCGCGCGTACGGGCGCTGGGAGCAGATCACCGAGCGCGGCGACCCCGAGTGGTACGTGCGTAAGACGATCCTCAACGGCGTCCGGGACGGCTGGCGGAGCAGGCAGCGCAGGCCGGAGGTGCTCGGGCTGCTGCCCGGGCAGGGGGAGGGCACCTATCTGCCCTTCGACGAGTTCGTCACGCGCGACGCCGTACGCGGTGCGCTGGCGTCACTCCCGCAACGGCAGCGCGTCGTGCTGCTGCTGCGTTATTGGGAGGGGCTGACCGAGCCGGAGACGGCCGAGCTCATGGGCACCTCCGTCGGAACGGTCAAGAGCCAGGCACATCGGGCCATGAAGACGCTGCGCGAGCGGCTCGATCCGGCCGAGGACTGGCGGGAGTCGGTGGGAGCCGAGCATGGATGACGAACGGCTCGCCGCGCTGATCCGGGCCGGGTTCGAGGCCGAAGTGCTGGACGTGCGGCTGCCCGAGGATCTGGCCGACCGGGTGATCGCCAGACACGGACCCGCCGAGGAGCGTCCCGCGCCGCGCCGCGGCATCGGCCGGGTGCACTTCTTCGTGGCCGCCGGGGCGCTGGCCGCGACCGCCGCCGTGCTCGCGGTGCCGATGCTGCTGCTGGGCAGCGCGGGCCAGGGCGGCTCCGGCCCGGGCACCCCGGGCCGCCACGTGGTGCTGGCCACCCCGACGGTCCAGGCGTACGACCCGGTGCCACAGCTGGTGCTGGGCCCGCTGCCGAAGGGCTGGCGGATGGCGCCGGGGGGGTTCACGGAGACCACCACCAAGAACGACACCAGGTATCACCAGCGCTCGTGGAGTGCGGACTTCCTCCCGCGCTCGCCGGACCGCCGCCGGATGCGGCTGCAGGTCATGACCGGCCGGGTGACGCTGACCGAGGCCCGGGAGACGGTCACCGGGCTGGGCCGGACCGGGCTCAGCCCGGTGCGGGTGCCGGCCGGGGTCGCCGAGCTGGCCGCGGTCGCCGGAGCCGACCAGCGCGTCGTCGTGGTCTGGCAGCCCAGGACGGGCATCGTGGTGAGCCTCGTGTCGACCGGCCTCAGCCAGGCGAAGGTGCTCGGTTTCGTGCGGGGCACCGCGCTCCGTGGCTGACCGCGGCGGACTTCCGGCGCCGATTGTCACGGACCGTGCCGCATTACGTACGAATAGCTCGCGCGACAGCGAACCGCGGGAGACACTCGAACCTGGGTGGGACTCACGCTGAAAGGGGTGGGGGTTGGCGGTCGCGGCGACGGTGACCTGGGTCCTGGCTGCGCTGGTGGGGCTCTATCTGCTGGTGACCTGGCTGGCCGGGGGAGGGTTGCGCAGCCAGGCGACCAAGGTGACCAGGTTCCCCTCGATGGTGGTGCTGAGCCATCCGACGTTCGCGGTGGCCGGGCTGGCGATCTGGATCGGGTTCCTGACGACCGCCCGCGCGGTGTACGCGTGGAGCGCGTTCGGGGTGCTGGTCGTCGTGGCCTTCCTCGGTTTCGTCCTGCTCACCCGATGGCTGGTCAGCGGGGGTGGCCGGCACGCGCGCGGCGGACAGGACCCGTTCCCCTCGGTGGCGGTGGCCGCGCACGGCGTGGTGGCGGTGACGACCTTCGTCCTGGTCTTCCTGGCCGCGCTGCGCTGACGAGGCCGGCTCAGCCGAGGCGGCGCAGCACCATCAGGCCGTGCCCGGCGACCGAGATCCGATCCTTGGCCTTCACCGGGCTGTGCCGGCGCACCGTCGCCTCCGCGGTGTCCAGGCAACAGGCCCAGCGCTCGCCGAACTCGGCGGGCGGCAGGGTGAACTCCATGTCCTTGCCGTAGGCGTTGACCAGCAGCAGGAACGAGTCGTCGCGTACGTGCCGGCCTCTGGTGTCCGGCTCGCTGATGGCATCGCCGTTGAGGAAGACGGTCAGCGACTTGGCGTAACCGGTGTGCCAGTCCTTGTCGGTCATCTCCTCGCCCGCCGGAGTCAGCCAGGCGATGTCGCCGGGCCCCGCGCCCTCGAAGAAGCGCCGCCGCCGGAACACCGGATGGTCGCGCCGCAGCGCCGCGAGGTCACGGACGAAGTTCAGCAGCTCGGGATCGTGGTCCCAGTCCACCCAGGACAGCTCGTTGTCCTGGCAGTAGGCGTTGTTGTTGCCCTGCTGGGTGCGGCCCAGCTCGTCCCCGGCCAGCAGCATCGGCACGCCCTGTGACAGGTAGAGCGTGGCCAGGAAGTTGCGCTTCTGGCGGCGGCGCAGATCCTCGATCGCCGGGTTGTCGGTGGGGCCCTCGGCCCCGCAGTTCCAGGAGCGGTTGTCGTCCGTGCCGTCCCGGTTGTCCTCGCCGTT
>Ga0308173_10001848_pt1 | contig 10898 bp, 10 predicted proteins | sample PhyPR1_FD_203716 | JGI IMG/M metagenome (GOLD analysis project Ga0308173, IMG submission 203716) | Soil microbial communities from UC Gill Tract Community Farm, Albany, California, United States - DLSLS.P.R1 | ecosystem: Environmental > Terrestrial > Soil > Agricultural land | place: USA... | reverse complement strand
CCAGGCAGGATCGCCAGCCCCGCGGCGTCGGCCGATGTCCATCCATCCGGGCGGCGGCCGTTGGTTGACAGATTGAACACCGCCCCGGATCCCGCCTCCCAGTGCTGCCCCGTCCACCGCGCCGCAAAGAGCTCGAACAGCAGCCAGCGGTCGCGATCCACGATCAGCAGATGGCGATCGCCGCCCGCGCCGCCGCCAGGCACGCCGCCCTCGATGTAGTTCGGCTGCGTCTTGGCCTCATCCGGAATGGGATACCCGTTCTCGCCTGAAAAGCCGGAATCGCTCTCGCTGCCATAGCTCACGAACGTCACCGGAACGCGCGCTTGCGTCGCGGACACGCCGACGTAGGGAATGCCGTAGGGGGGCGGACCAAAGTCCGGGTGCGCCTGCCGAGTACGACCGATGAAGTTGATGTACACGTCGGATTGCGGATCGAGCGGGGCGCTGCTGATGTCCTGGTTCCACCAGTTGTCCGGCGGCGACAATCGACGTCCACCGAGATCGTCGATGAGCCGCACGCCTGCCGTGCCCGCGGTACCAGTCGCCGCAGTACTGCCGCCGGTCGGCGACGGACCGGCCAGTGCGCCGCTGCCGCATGCGGTACCAGCCAGCAGCGTCGCTGCCATCAGAAACAATGCGGGGACTCGCGCTGACGTCGTCAGTGACTGATCGCCTGCAGCGTGAACTGGTCGCCTTTCACGGGCGTGTTGTACTTGACCTCCTGCAGCGTCAGGCGCGTCCGCGTCCCGCGCCGCAGGTCGGCCATCTCGAGCAGCCGCGCCGTCCAGATGCCCTGCACGTTTTCGAGGTTCGAGTACGTGAGCCGCCGGACCACGTCGTTCTTGACGTAACTGTCGAGCCGCGCAAAGGCGTAGTTGTCCTTCCGTACCCAGGCCACCTCCCGTGTGTACTGCGACGATCGACTCGCTTTCGGGGTCAACTGGATCTTCCAACAATCGACGCCGCCCACCGGCTCGCTTCCGAGCATCGTGTAATCGAACTGCTCGACGTCCTGCTCTTCCAGATCTTCGAAACTGAAATCGGTTCCGAAGAAGCGCGTTGATCGATCCTGCAGGGCGACGCGCCGATCGCGCTCGAGCGCCGGCGTCCACATCCATTGGTCCGAGACCCGGTCCGGATGATTGTGGATGAGGAGGGCAACGCCCTTGACTTCGGCTGGAGCCGTAAACCGCAGCACCGACTTGCTCTGTCCGTGCGCACCCTCGCGGTCGAAGACCCAGCGCTTCTCGGTAATCCGATCCTTGGTGTCGAACGACTGCAGCAGCCCATCGTAGCGATAGAACTTCGCGTCAGTGCGGCGCTGCGATTCCTGCATGATGCTGCGCGCATCGTCGTGCGCAGCGGCCGGACCTGGGACGACCGTCGGCACTGGCGCGGCTGCGACTTCGGGCTCCGGCCGCGCAACAGACCCGTCGACATTGGTCGGCGCCGACAAGCCAGTCGGGTCGCTCGTGGGAAACAGCGTCGTCACATCGGCGTCGGCGCGATCCGGAGGTGCCGCCGGCGAGTCAGTCGCCGCGGTGCTCGCGACGGATGCCGCTTCCCCGCCGCTGCCATTCTTCGCGGCGCGCACCTTGCGCTTCGGCGCAGGCGGGGCTGGCCGCTCCTCTGGGGCGGTGACCGTCTGTTGCGGTGCCAGGTGGACGACGAAATACCACCCGGACGCCAGCACGGCAGCCGTGAGGCATACCGTGAGGACAACGATCCCGGCGATGTTCGGACGCTCTTGACTCATGATTGCAGGTCCTTGCACATCGGGCGAACGGGTCGCACCAGCGACGGCACCCGATCAGCCCGCTGCCTCGCGTATCGGCGGGAGCCGAGGCGCGCTGCAACCACGAACAACGACGATTGCTACCGCGAGAGTCTGTCGAACACCGGGCGCAGCCGACGCGCCGTCGAAGGCAGATCCTCCGGCAGTACGCGCGTCTCGCCCACCACCGTCATGAAGTTCGTGTCGCCGTGCCAGCGGGGCACCAGGTGGACGTGGAGATGCTCCTCGATACCGGCCCCGGCGGCCTTCCCGAGATTGATGCCGGCGTTGATCCCTTCAAGCGGATACGCCTCGCGCAGCCCCTGCTCCGCGCGCTGGGTGAACAGGATCAATTCGAGGAGCTCGTCGCGGTCGAGGCCCGTCAGCGTCGACGTATGCGTATAGGGCACGACCATCAGGTGGCCGTTGTTGTAGGGGTAGCGATTGAGCACGACGTAGACGTGCGCGCCCGTGGCGAGCACGAGCGAATCAGGATTGTCCGGGTTGGCGCGGGTCTCCTCCGCATGGCGGCAGAAGACACATCCGGATTTCTCTTTGGGACCCGCGATGTAGTCGAGCCGCCACGGAGACCACAGGCGATCCATGAAAGTTGGAAGTAGGAAGTTCGAAGTTCGAAGTTGAAGTGTGAAGTTCGAAGTTGAAGTGTGAAGCTACTTCGAACTTCGCACTTCCAACTTCGAGCTTCCTATACGGCGGCGGCTGACGGTGGCACGATCGGATTGACTGCGGCGGCCGCTTCGGCCTCCTCCGCCTCGCGGTTGATCAGGTCCTTCAGTTCCTTGCCCGGCTTGAAGTACGGCACCTTCTTCGGCGGTACGTCCACCTTGTCGCCGGTCTTGGGATTCCGGCCCTTCCGCGGTTCGCGCTTGCGCAGGCGGAAGCTGCCGAAGCCGCGGAGCTCAATCTTCTCGCCGCGATGCAGCGCATCGATGATGCTCTTGAACACCGTATCGACGATGACTTCGGAGTGTTTCTTGGTGAGGTCCGACACCCGCGAGACCTCCTCCACCAACTCCGCCTTCGTCATGCTCCCGCCGGTCATGCAGCTCCTCGCTACGAATCAGGTATCAGGGGTCAGGAACCAGGTATCAGGGCTGTGTCAGGTATCAAAGACTGAAGCCTTGCGCAGCCCTGATACCCGATTCCTGATCTGATTCCTGCTACCTTCGGTCTATCGGTTACGGAAGTGATCTCCGAGCGTCGCACCGCCGGTGCCGGAGGTCTCCTGATAGTCTTCCCAGTCGGTGCGGTAGTCGTCGCTCTTGAGCGCGCGGATGCTCAGGCCGATCTTCCGTTCCGATGGGCTCAGCTTGATGATCTTCATCTGGTAGGTCTGGCCAACTTCCAGACTGATCTTCTCGCCGCCGTGCGAGTCGTCGAACTCCGATACGTGAATCAGCCCTTCGATGCCCTCGTCGAGCTCGACGAACGCCCCGAAGTTCGTCATCCGCGTCACCTTGCCCTCGACAAGCTGGCCCACGTTGTGGCGTGAGAAGAAGTCGTCCCAGATGTCGGTGGCGAGTTGCTTCAACCCGAGCGACAGACGCTGGTTCTCGGCGTCGATGCTGAGCACCATCGCCTCGACCACGTCGCCCTTCTTGAGGACTTCCGACGGATGCTTGATGCGTTTGCTCCACGACATGTCGGAGATGTGGATCAGGCCGTCGATATCCTCCTCGACCTCCACGAACGCCCCGAACTCGGTGAGGTTGCGGACCTTGCCTTTGATCTTCGTGCCAACCGGGTACTTCTCAGTGAGCTCGTGCCACGGGTTGCTCTCGACCTGCTTGAGGCCGAGCGAAATGCGCCGCGCCGCCGGGTCGACCCCGAGCACCATGGCGTCGACGGAGTCGCCGACGTTGAGGATCTTCGACGGGTGCTTGACGCGCTTGCTCCACGACATCTCGCTGACGTGGATCAGGCCTTCGACGCCCGACTCGAGCTCGACGAATGCGCCGTAATCGGTGAGGCTGACGACCTTGCCGCTCATCCGCGCGCCCACCGGGTAGCGTTCCTGGACGGTCGCCCAGGGATCCTGCACGAGCTGCTTGTGGCCGAGCGAGACGCGCTCGGTCGCCGGGTCGTACTTGAGGACGATGACGTCCACTTCGTCGTTGACCTTGAACAGCTCCGACGGATGGCCGACACGGCCCCACGACATGTCGGTGATGTGAAGCAGGCCGTCGATGCCGCCCAGGTCGATGAACGCGCCGTAGTCGGTGATGTTCTTCACCGTACCGCGCAGGACCTTGCCTTCGGCGAGCGTCTCCAGCGTGGTCTTCTTCTTCTCGGCGTTCTCTTCCTCGAGCAGCGCCTTGCGCGAGAGGACGATGTTGCCGCGCTTCTTGTTGACCTTGATGACGCGCATCCGGAGCTCCTGCCCCTTCAGTGCGTCGAGGTTGCGGACGGGCCGCACGTCGATCTGCGATCCCGGGAGAAACGCGCGCACGCCGATGTCCACCGCGAGGCCGCCCTTGATGCGTTCGATGACGCGGCCGATGACGACCTTCTTCTCGGCGTAGGCCTTCTCGACCTCGTCCCAGATCTTCATCTTCTCGGCTTTTTCGCGCGAGAGGACGATGTGACCTTCGCGATCCTCGGTCCGCTCGAGCAGCACGTCGACCGTGTCGCCCGGCTGCACGGTCACCTGACCGTTCTCGTCGAGGAATTCGCTGATCTGGATGAGGCCTTCGGACTTGTAGCCGACATCGACGACGACCGCCGTGTCGGTGACTTTCAGCACCGTGCCTTTTACGACTTCGCCTTCCGCCATGTTGCGGAAGCTCTCGTCGTAGATACCGAGCATGGCCTCGAAGTCCTTCGGGTCCATTTCCTCGTGGTGCATCGGCTTGAAGGCTGGTCCCGCCGGCTTGCCGGCGCGGGTCCGTCCTGGTGCCGCGGGCTGCGTGCCCGTCATCTCGGGCGCGACCAACCCGTTCTCTGCATTCGCCATTACCTGCGCGTCCTCCTGTTGTCCCGCCCCTGGGTTGGCGGCCTGCGACGGGTGCCGAAGGCACCTGTCAGGCACAAACCCCCAGGTTCTCTGGGACACGGCCATCGGGCCGTTCCCTGCGATTGCTCTCAGGGTCTGCCGGTTGCCATAGGCTTCCTGCCCTCGAGGCCGCTCCGGGTGCGCCCGAAGACCTCGACGACATCTCCGCCGACTGCGCTCAGGATCCTGAATGCAATCGAAGGTTGCGGGGACCGGCCCCCCACAGCTATAACGGCGACAGAAATCGGTGTGCGAAAACCCCAGAGTGTCGGGCTGCCCGTGCGTGGCCCGAGTCGAGCGAGGCCCGGTTGAACTGCTCGCGCGCGACCCTCTGTTACTGATCTCTGTGCGCCGATAAGCAGTAGACTTTACGTCACTTACCGGGAACTGTCAAGGTAAGCGACGGCCGTTGAAGAGCCCGAAAAAGGAGCAGGTGATGGCCAAGCGCAAGGCAGCACGAGGCAGCAGAAAGGCGGCCGCGAAGACCTCGCGCGCCAAGGGCCGCTCAAGCGGACGCAGGCCCGCGGCCAAGGCCGCAAAGGGCATCCGCCGCCCGGCGCGCTCCAGCGCCAAGGCCACGCCGCGCCCACGTCGGGCGGCGCGCAAGCCCGTCAAAGCCAAGACATCCCGGAAGGCGACCAGACCGGCGGCCGCGAAGACCAAAGCGGTCAAGGCCCCGAAACGGGCTGCGCGGAAGACCGCCGCGGCAAAACCCCGCAGCGCTCCGCGGGCGCGTTCGCGCGCGGCGGTGAAGGCCGCCGGCGCCGCAGCACTGCGGAAGGCGCCAGCGCTCGATCGCGAACGCCGCACGATCGGGGATGAAGAAGATGAGATGGTGCCGATGCCGCCGTCAACGCTCGACCTCGACCGCAGCGCGTCCGCGGTCCGCAGCGGCCGTCGTGGCATGCAGCAGAAATTTGCCGACCATACCGAGACCAGCCCGGCGATGACGGCTGGCGATGTCGACGCCGACTGGGAGTCCGCGTATAGCGTCGGCGACGAAGCCCCCGGTGGCGACAATCCCACACCCGACCAGGACATCGTCGATGATATCGGGCGCGCGGTCGGCGTCCAGTACGACGACAACGAAGAGCTCAAAGGCGCTGACAAGGTGGCCAAACGCGATGCCCACCGCTGGGAACTCGATCCGGCGAGCGCAGAGGATTGGGACGACAGAGACTAAGACGCTTCGTGAATGGCGAATCGTGAATCGTGAATGGAGGCGCGGGGTCTCTCGACACCTCCGTGACCTCGATTCGCCATTCACGATCCACCAGTCACGATTGCATGGACCGTCCGCATATCACGCCGAAGTCCCGCCGCGAGTGGCGAGCCTGGCTGAAGACGCATCACGCATCGTCCCAGGGTGTCTGGGTGGTGTACGCGAAGAAGCACAGCGGCATTTCGTCGCTCACGTGGCAGGAAGGCGTCGAAGAAGCGCTCTGCTTCGGCTGGATCGACAGCGTGCGTCACGCTGTCGACGCCACCTATTTCAAGCAGCTCTACACCCCACGAAAGCCAAGCAGCACCTGGTCGACGATCAACAAGGCCTCCGTCGAACGGTTAATCGCGGCCGGCCGGATGGCGCCGGCCGGTTTCGCTGCGATTGAGGTCGCCAAGGCCAATGGCCGCTGGTCCGCCCTCGACCACGTCGAATCGCTCACCGTCCCGGACGATTTCGCTGCCGCGCTCGCCGGCAACAAGAAGGCCAAAGCCGGCTTCGACGGACTGTCGCCATTCGTCCGCAAACAGTTCCTGTATCGCCTGAACAGCGCCAGGCGTCCGGAAACGCGCGCGAAACGCATCGCGGAACTGATCGCGGCGGCAGAACAACGGCAGAACCCCTTTGTTACTCGACGCAAGCCCGCAAGATCGAAATAGGGGAACGTTGCTGAATGGCGATTCACCATTCACGATTCACGATTCACGATTCACGATTCACGATTCACGATTGAGAATGCGCCGCACCAGGTCCATGACTCGCGCGACGACACCGTCGACGGGCATGTCGGTGGTGTCGATGTGAATCGCGTCAGGGGCGACGGTCAGCGGCGAGGCGGAGCGGGTCGTGTCGGACCGGTCGCGGGCGGCGATCGCTTCGGCCACCGCGGCCTGGCCGGCCTGGCTGCCGGTGTGTGCCGTGTCATGGGCCCGGCGCCGGGCGCGCTCGGTGGCCGATGCATCGAGGTAGATCTTGAGGTCGGCGTGCGGGAAGACCACGGTGCCGATATCGCGCCCTTCCATCACGACGCCGCCGCGCGCACCGAGATCGCGCTGACGCGCGACGAGCACTTCGCGCACCTTCGGCAACCGCGCCACCGACGCCGCAATCTTGTCCACTTCCGGCGTGCGGATCGCGCGAGTCACCTCGTGACCGTCGATTTCGATGACGCCGTTCTCGACGATGAGGTTCGCGCGCGCCGCGACCGCGGCGACGCCGGCTTCATCGTCCAGCGCCACGCCTTCGAGACGCGCCTTCCAGCCCACCGCGCGATACATCGCGCCGGTGTCGACATGCCGGTAGCCCAGCTCCTGGGAGATCGCCCTGGCGATGGTCCCCTTCCCGGCACCTGAAGGGCCGTCGATCGCGATGATGAGATTCTTCATGCCTGAATGAACAAGGGTAACATCGCAGTTCGTGCTCAGGCGCCGGCTCAGTACCCTGGTTGTCCTCGTAGCCCTCGCCGCAGGGTGCGTGTACGCCGCGACACCGTATGCGCGGGCCGCGTCGCTGATAGTGCGCGGTGCTCATCTGGGCGGCCGGATCGAGGCGCTGGCGACCGAGCGCAGTTACGCCGTGGACGCGCGGCCAGTCCACACGGTGCCGACGCGGCACGGCGACATTCCGGCGCGCTTCTATGTGCCCGCAAAGACGGTCGGTTACCCGGTCATCGTGATCCCCGGCATTCATTCCGCCGGGATCGAAGAGGGACGGCTGACGGGACTGTCGCAACAGCTTGCCGCCACCGGACTGACGGTGATGACGATTGCCCTCCCGGATCTGCAGGCCTACCGGATCACGCCAGCCGCTACCGACACGATCGAAGATGCCGTCACCTGGCTGGCTGGCCAGGAGACTTACGCGCCCGACGGACGCGTCGGCATCGTCGGCATCAGCTTCGCCGGCGGACTGTCGATCGCGGCGGCGGGCCGGCCGGCGATCAGAAACAAGCTGGCCTACGTGATGTCGTTTGGCGGCCACGGGGATTTGCCCCGCGTCATGCGGTACCTGGTGACGGGCGAGGAAACGCCGGTGGCTGGCGTCACCCTGCACCCGCCGCACGACTACGGCGTCGGCGTGATCCTGCATGGTCTGGCCGATCGCGGCGTCGTCCCTGCCGATCAGGTCGCGGCTCTGCGCGAAGGCATCACCATCTTCCTGCTCGGCTCACAGCAGACGGTGCTCGAGCCGGACCTTGCGGTCAAGACGTTTGCACGCGCACGCGACTACGAAAAGATCCTGCCGGAACCATCGCGGACGTATCTGCACTACGTGAACGAGCGCGATACGAAGAAGCTCGGCGTGGTGCTCCTCCCATTCCTCGATCAACTCGCCGCGGATGATCCGTCGCTGTCGCCAGACCGGGCGCCGAGTGTGCCCGCGGCGCCGGTGTACCTCCTGCACGGCGTGGAGGACACCGTGGTCCCAGCCGTCGAGTCGGCGCTCCTGGCCGACTACCTGCGGAACCGGGGCGCTGACGTGCACCTGCTCCTGAGCGGGCTCATCACGCACGCAGAAGTCAGCAAGAACATTCCGGTCGGCGAGACGGTCAAGCTCGTCTCGTTCTGGGCCTCGGTGCTCCGGCAATGAGCGAACGACTGCAGAAGATCCTGTCGCAGGCCGGTGTGGCGTCACGACGCGCCAGTGAACAGCTGATCGCCGACGGGCGCGTCAGCGTCAACGGCAAGACCGTCCGCGAGATGGGTGTGAAAGCGGATCTGGGGGTCGACGACATCCGCGTCGACGGCCGCCGCATCAAGGCGCCGCAGCGCCACCGCTACATCCTGCTCAACAAGCCTGGCGGTTATGTGACGACGCGATCCGATCCGCAGCGGCGTCGGACGGTGCTCGACCTGCTCGGCGGCGTGCGCGAGTACGTCTACCCGGTGGGGCGACTGGACTACGAGACCGAGGGCCTGCTGCTCCTGACCAATGACGGTGATCTCGCCGCGCGGTTGACGCACCCGCGGCACGGCATCGAGCGCACCTACGAGGCGCGCGTCGCCGGCGTGCCGGAGGCGGACGCGATCGATCGCTTGCGGCGCGGCATTCCGCTCGACGGCCGGCGGACGCAGCCGGCGGCCGTGACACTGGTGAACAAGCCGCCGGCCACGCGCCTGGCAACCAGGCGAGAGCCCGAAGGCGTGCTGCTCATCACGATCCGGGAGGGACGCAACCGGCAGGTGCGCCGGATGTGCGAAGCGGTCGGGCATCCGGTGAAGAAGCTGACCCGCAAGCGGATTGGTCCGCTCACCGATCGACAGTTGAAGCCCGGCGAATGGCGCGAGCTGCGCCCCGAGGAAGTGCGCGCGCTCCAGAAAGCGGCTTCGGATCAATCGTGAATCATGAATCGTGAATCATGAATCGTGAATCGTGAATGGAGGTAACGGAGGCACCTCGGTGCCTTCATTCCCGATTCCCGATTCACGATTCACGATTCACCATTCACGATTCACGATTCACCATTCACGATTCACCATTCACCATTCACGATTCACCATTCACGATTCACCATTCACGATTTCCCCCGTCTCTTCGAGCGGCAGCATCTCCTCACGCGGCGTGCGTTCGATGAGGCCGGCGGGCGGGTCGAACCCGAGCGCGTCGGCCATGTCCTCGATGCGCGGCAGATCGCCGAGGTCTTTCAGCCCGAAGCGGATGAGGAACTCCTTGGTCGTGCCGTACATGAACGGCCGGCCCACGACATTCTTGCGGCCGACAATCTTGACCAGGTTGCGTTCGAGCAGCGTCGAGAGCACGCCGGACGCGTTGACACCGCGGATCTCGGTGACTTCGAGCGCCGTCACTGGCTGCTTGTACGAGATGACCGCCAGCGTCTCGAGCGCGGCCACCGACAGCTTCTGCGTGGATCGCTCATGGAACAGCCGCCGCACCCATTCGTGGAGTTCCGGCCGCGTGGTGATCTGATAGCCACCGGCGACTTCCACCATCTGCAGGCCCGGCCGGTTCAGATAGTCCTGGCGCAGCTCGTTGACCGCGGCCGATACGTCGTCCTTCGACTCGTTCGCCAGCAGCTTGTAGAGCGTCTTCGGCGTGATCGGTTCGGGCGACGCAAAGATCAGGGCCTCGACGACCGCCCGCAACTCCGCCGACGGCATGACGTCCGGGGCCGGCGCAACGGCGACATCCGCGTCGGCGGCTGGCTCGTGCGACAGTTCGTCGGCCACCGCCGCCTCGGCGGCGAGATCGCGATCAACGTCAGGGTCTGCGAGCGCGTCGGATTGGAGTTGCGTGTTGTCGTTGGCCATGTTCCTGACTGATTCCTGATTCCTGATACCTGATACCTGATACCTGATACCTAATTTTCCGGGTCGCCGATCGGATGCGGGGCATCGGTTGGGCGCGCGCGTTTGTAGACGCGAATGGCGCCAAAGCTCCCCGACTGGAAGGCGCGAATGAGCTTCAGCCGGATCATCTCCAGCAGGGCGAGGAACGTCACGATCATGAACGGGCGCGACCCGTCGCCGTCCTCGAAGAGGTCCTCGAACCCGCAGGCCTGCGTTTCCGACAGTCGGCCGAGCAGCTGCTGAATGCGGTCCTCGATCGAGATCTGCTCGGGCGGCAGGATCATGCGCGGGCGCCGGCTGGCTCGCGTCAGCACGCCCTTGAAGGCGGTGAGCAGGCTGAACAGGTCGACCTCCAGCTCCGGCTCGTACTCGTCGCTCACCGCGTCGGCGACGCGCGAATCAGGCCGCGTGAACTGTGCGCTGCGGGCGACCTCGCGGTCGTGCAGCGCGTCCGCCGCCTGCTTGAACCGCTGGTGCTCGAGCAGTCGCCGCACGAGCTCGTCCCGTGGATCCTCCTCTTCGAGGAAGCTCTCCTGCGCGGTCTCCGGCCGCGGCAGCAGCATCTTCGACTTGATGTGAATC
>Ga0308173_10001846_pt1 | contig 10908 bp, 11 predicted proteins | sample PhyPR1_FD_203716 | JGI IMG/M metagenome (GOLD analysis project Ga0308173, IMG submission 203716) | Soil microbial communities from UC Gill Tract Community Farm, Albany, California, United States - DLSLS.P.R1 | ecosystem: Environmental > Terrestrial > Soil > Agricultural land | place: USA... | reverse complement strand
GCCGGGTCGACCGCCGACACCAAGGTCTGGGTGACCATCGCCACGACCTGCCGCCCGGGCAGCGCGTTCTGCAGGGCCTGCAGCATCCAGTAGCCGATCATGCCCTGGGTCTCGGCGACCAGCGTGTCGAACGGATAGGGCCTGGACAGACCGGTGTCCTGGGCGCTCTCCAGGGCCAGGACACCGACCTGCGGGCCGTTGCCATGGGTGATGATCAGCTCGTGCCGCTCGGCCAGCGGGGCCAGCGACTTCACCGCCGTCCTGACGTTCTGCAGCTGGGAGTCGGCGTCCGGCTTCTGCCCGCGCTCGAGCAGCGCGTTCCCACCGAGCGCCACGACGACGCGCATCAGGACCCCAGCGTGGCGACCATGATCGCCTTGATCGTGTGCATCCGGTTCTCCGCCTCGTCGAAGACGATCGAGGCGTCGGACTCGAAGACCTCCTCGGTCACCTCGAGCGCGTCGAGCCCGGTGTGCTCGAAGATCTCTTCGCCGATCGCGGTCTCCCGATTGTGGAAGGCCGGCAGGCAGTGCATGAACTTGACGTCCTTGTTGCCGGTGGCCTTCATCAGCTTCGCGTTGACCTGGTACGGCTTGAGCAGCTTGATGCGCTCGTCCCAGACGTCCTTGGGCTCGCCCATCGAGACCCACACGTCGGTGAGCACGAAGTCCGCGCCCTTGACGCCCTCGGCCACCTTGTCGGTGATCGTGATGGACGCCCCGGTGCCGGCCGCGACCTCCTTGGCCGGTTTGACGACCATGTCCCGGTCCGGATGGAGGCTCTTCGGCGCGACGATGCGCACGTCCATGCCCATCAGCGCTCCCGCGGCGATATAGGAGTTGGCCATGTTGAACCGCGCGTCGCCCACGTAGGCGAAGGTGATCTTGGACAGCGGCTTGTCGCTGTGCTCGACCATCGTGAGCTGGTCTGCCAGCATCTGGGTGGGGTGCCACTCGTCGGTGAGCCCGTTCCAGACCGGTACGCCGGAGTACTCCGCGAGCTCCTCGACCAGGTGCTGCTTGGAACCGCGGTACTCGATGCCGTCGAACATCCGGCCGAGCACCCGCGCGGTGTCCTTCATCGACTCCTTATGCCCGATCTGCGAACCGCTCGGGTCGAGGTAGGTCACATGGGCGCCCTGGTCGTGCGCGGCCACCTCGAAGGAGCACCGGGTCCGGGTCGAGGTCTTCTCGAAGATCAGCGCGATGTTCTTGCCGACCATCCGCTGCCGCTCCGAACCGGAGTACTTCGCCGCCTTCAGCTCGGCCGACAGGTCGAGCATGAACTTCCACTCCTTGGGCGTGAAGTCGAGCTCCTTGAGGAAGCTACGCCCGCGCAGGTTGAACGCCATTTTCCATCTCCCCCGAATGTCTGGATCTCTAGGCTTCGCGCTCGAGCGGGCAGCTCATGCAGCGCGGTCCGCCACGGCCCCGGCCGAGCTCGCTGCCCCTGATGGTCAGCACCTCGACGCCGTTCTCCCGCAGGAAGTTGTTGGAGGTCGCGTTGCGCTCGTAGGCGATGACCACGCCGGGCTCGACGGCCAGCACGTTGCTGCCGTCGTCCCACTGCTCCCGCTCGGCGTTGAAGACATCGGTCTTGGGGGTGAGCACCTTGATGGAGTCCAGCCCCAGCGCCTTGGCGATCGCGTCGTGCATCTCCTCGGGCTCGTGGTCGGTGATCTTGAGTTCCTTCTCGTTGTCACCGGGTTCGACCGTGTACGACGGGAGCATCCCCATCAGCGAGGTCGTGGTGAACACGCCGTGGTCCACCATCGTCATGACAGTGTCCAGATGCATGAAGGCCCGCTTCTGCGGCATCTGCAGTGCGACGATCTTCTGCGCGGCGCCGCGCTTGAACATCGTCTGGGCCAGCATCTCGACGGCCTGGGCCTGGGTGCGCTCGCTCATCCCGATGAGCACCGCGCCATTGCCGATGACCAGGCAGTCGCCGCCCTCGATGGTGGCCGGGGCCATGGACGTGCCGTGGTTCCAGACGTTGAAGCCGGTCTCGTACTCGTCCGCGAACAAGGGGTGCCACTTGTAGATGGCCTCCATGTTCACGGTCTCGCGCATCCGGGCCTTCTTGCGCATGGCGTTGATGGAGACGCCGTTGTAGATCCAGGCCGAGGTGTCGCGGGTGAACAGGTGGTTGGGCAGCGGCGGCAGAATGAAGTCGTCCATGTCCATCGAGTGGAAGGCGATCGACTTCGGCTCCTCCGTGCGCTCCAGCATCTCGCGCTTGGTGATGCCGCCGATGAGGTACGAGCCGAGCTCGGTCATCGGCATCGAGTCGAAGGTGTTGCGGATCGCGTCGGTGGCCAGGGGGCCGTACCAGCGCTCGTCCACCACGTAGTCGAGGATGTGCTTCTTGGCCTCGGGGATCTCGATGGTCTCGCGCAGCAGGTCCAGCAGCCGGTAGACCGTGACGCCGCGCGAGCGCAGCAGCTGCTGGAACTCCTCGTGCTCCTCGCCGGCCCGCTGAACCCACAGCACGTCGTCGAACAGGAACTCGTCATGGTTGGTCGGGGTCAGCCGCTTGAGCGACAGTTCCGGCCTGTGCACGAGCACCTGCTTGAGCCGGCCGACCTCGGAGTCGACGTGGAACGTCATCACATAGTCCTTTCCAGCGTTGGGCCGTATTCGCCGCGACGGGACTTGATCCAGATGTAGACCGGAACCCCGACGAGCATCAGCAACATCCCGTACATCACCGCCTGCTGACCGGACGCGTAGACGATGGCGAAGGAGAACAGGGTGGCCAGCGCGGCCATCGTGAGGTCCCTGACCATCCGCGCCCTCTCGACCGCACGGCCCCCGGTGGCCAGCCAGAACAGCTGGGCCGCACCGGAGAAGAAGTACGGGATCGCGGTGGTGAAGGAGGCGAACAACAAGATCGTGTTGAAGGCGTTCTCCGAGCCGAGATAGGCGAACAACAGCATGGCCGAGGTCAGCAACGTGCCGACCAGGATGCCGACGTACGGGGCACCGCGGCCGTTGAGCCGGCTGAACTCGGTCGGGAACATGCCGTCCCGCGCGGCGGCCATCGGCATCTCGGCGACCAGCATGGTCCAGCCGTTCAGCGCGCCGATACCGGAAATGATCGCGCACACCGCGACCACGCCGCCCCACGCGCTGCCGCCGAACATGTTGTTGATGGCGTCGGCGAACGGCGCGGTGGAGTTGGTGAGCTGGTTGTGCGGGACGGTGCCGAACACCGCCACCGTTGCCAGCAGATACATGATCGCGCAGGCGGCCACGCCGTACACGCTGGCCTTGCCGATGTTGCGCACGGGGTCCTTGATCCGCTCGGCGACGATCGTGACGCTCTCGGTGCCGGAGAAGATGAACAGGATGATCCCGGCCGCCAGCCAGATGGCGTTCCACGTGGAGTCCGCGCTGGCGTTGAACGGGCCGAAGTTGGCGCTCTGGATGTAGAAGAGACCGACGATGCCGATGAAGATCAGCGGGACGAACTTCAGGACCGTCGTGACGAGCTGGAAGAGCCCGATGTTCTTCACTCCGGTCAGGTTGATCAGCGCCGGTATCCAGAGCCCGACCAGACCGATGATGATCTTGCCCCAGGTGGAGTCCCACTTGAGGAAGTAGTTGACGTAGCCGACCCAGGCCACCGCGATGCCCGCGTTGCCGGCCCAGGCGGTCAGCCAGAACGACCAGGCGCTCCAGAAGCCCATGAACTCGCCGAACGCGTTCCTGGCGTAGGCGTATGGCCCGCCGCTGGCCGGGATCCGGCCGCCCAGCCTGCCGAAGACCACCGCCAGCGCGATGGCGCCGATCGCGCTCACCACCATGACGACGAAGCTCAGCGTGCCGATGGCTGCGAGCGATGCCGGCAAAAGGAAGATCCCGGTACCGACGATGTTGCCGACGACCAGTGCCACAGCCTCCGGCAGCCCGAGCTTGCCTTCCCCGGACGCGGTTCCGTCGCCGCCTGCCGGCACGTCGGGCGGACCCGGGCGCGCCGAGACGTCAGCGGAAGAACGCGGCTCGTCCATGTCGCCCCCGAACAACACAGAACCCCTGCGTCACCGGAGAATTCCGGCGACGGGGGGTGACGTGCCCTGGGGCAGATCAGGCGAAACAAGCAGCGAACGGCCGCCGTTTGCCGGTTATTTGCCGTTCGACGAGGGGATCGAGACCCGGCCGCCAGAGGTTCCCGCGGCGTGGCTCGCACCGGCGATCGGCAGCGCGAACGCGGCCAGCATCAGCACCGCGGCCAGCAGCGCCACCGGCCAGGCCGCCCACTTGGACGGTCCGCTGAACTCGGTGAGGCGGCGGCACAGGAGCGGATCGTCCTGCACCTCGTGGTGCGCGATCTGCTCGAGCACCCGCTGTTCGCGAGCCGTCAGGGCCATGCCGCCTCCCCAGATGCGACGACGATCGATTCCTGTCGTTTTACCTGGTCTTTGACGGTTCTCCAAACAGTCTTGAAGCGGCTAATGGCCCTCTGAGAGCGCGTTTGCCCCGGCGACGATCTCGCTCAGCTCGTTGGTGATCTCCTCCTGGCGGGCCTCGTTGGCCTTGCGGCTCAGTGCTCCGATGAGCTCGTTGGCGTTGTCGGTGGCCGACATCATCGCCTGACGGCGGGCCGCGTGCTCGGCCGCCGCCGATTCGAGCAGCATGTGCCAGATCCGCGCGTGGACGTACTGCTTGAGCAGTTCGTCGAGGACCAGCGCGGGCGTCGGCTCGAAATCGTACGCCGGAGGTAGATCTTTGCCGTCCTGCGCCTCGACGTCCTCGATCTCCAGCGGAAGGATCCGGCGGACCGTCAGACGCTGGGTGAGCATCGACACGAACTCGGTGTAGACGACGTGCACCTCACCGACCCCGCCCTCCCGGGTCGGCCGGACGTAGGTCTCGGTGAGGAGTTGGCCGATCTCGGCGGCCGTGGCGTAGGTCGGGGCGCCGGAGAAACCGGTCCAGCTCGCCTCCATCGGCCGATGCCGGAACTGGAAGTAGTCGGTGCCCCGGCCGCCGGTGACATAGAACAGCGGCTCCCTGCCCTCCTCGCGCACCTTCTCGGCCAGGGACTCGGCATTGCGCAGAACCGTATGGTTGTAACCCCCACAGAAGCCGCGGTCACTGGTGATCACCAGAATCGCCACCCGGGAACGGTCCGGAGCGAAGTTCAGGATCGGATGTTCCAGGTGAACGTGGTGGGAGAGCAGGGCGGACACCGCGTGGGTGATCTCCCGGGCGTACGGCTTGGCCGCGGCCAGGCGGGTCTGCGCCCTCGAGATGTGCGAGGCCGCGATCAGCTCCTGCGCCCGGGTGATCTTCGCGGTGGACTTGATCGACCTGATGCGCGACCGCAGCGCGCGTAGCTGTGCCCCCATGGCGTTCCATGCTTCCGGGCCCGGGGACGGCGCGGCCGCGACCCGATCGGGTCTTGGGGCAAGCTTTGCCGGGACCGTGGTCGCTGATCACCGGTGGGGCCAGCCTAGACTCGGCCCATGTGTCCTCCTCCCCGTCCGCACCGATGAGCGCGCCCGCGACGGCCGTCCAGATCTCCGGGCTGGTCAAGAGGTACGGCGGCGCCACAGCGCTCGGCGGGCTTTCGATGACCGCCGAGTTCGGCCAGGTCACCGCGTTGCTCGGCCCGAACGGGGCCGGGAAGACCACCACGGTGGAGATCTGCGAGGGCTTCCGGCGGCCCGACGAGGGCAGCGTCCGGGTGCTCGGTCTCGACCCGGCGGATCCTTCGGTGAAGCCGCGCATCGGCGTGATGCTGCAGTCCGGCGGAGTCCCGGCGACCGCACGGGCCGGGGAGTTCCTGACGCTGGTCGCGTCCTTCTACGCGTCGCCGGTCGAGCCCGCCGTCCTCCTCGACCGGCTGGGCCTCACCGAGCACGCGCGCACCCCGTACCGGCGGCTGTCGGGCGGCCAGCAGCAGCGGCTGGCGCTGGCCACCGCCGTCATCGGCCGCCCCGAGCTGGTCTTCCTCGACGAGCCCACCGCCGGGCTCGATCCCCAGGCCCGGCACGCGACCTGGGAGCTGATCGAGGAGCTGCGTGCCTCCGGGGTCGCGGTGCTGCTCACCACGCACTACATGGACGAGGCCGAGCGGCTGGCCGACAAGGTCGTGATCGTGGACGGCGGCCGGGTGGTCGCCGAGGGCAGCCCGTCGTCGCTCACGGGGGCCGAGCGGCAGCTGCGCTTCCGGGCCAGGCCCGGGCTCGGGCTGGACGAGCTGGTCACCGCGCTGCCCGCGGGCAGCGCGGCCAAGGAGTCGCCGGCCGGGCACTACCTGATCGAGGGCGAGGTCCAGCCGGAGCTGCTGGCCACCGTGACCGCCTGGTGCGCCTCGCACGGAGTGCTGGCTGAGGACCTGCGCATCGAACGCCGCACTCTGGAGGACGTCTTCCTTGAACTGACCGGACGGGAGCTGCGTTCGTGACCACCTTCACACCCGCTCCCGGCGCGGCTCCGCTGCCCCGGATGATCTCGGCGCAGACCGGCTACGAGCTGCGGACGCTGCTGCGCAACGGCGAGCAACTGCTGCTGACGCTGGTGATCCCGATCGTGCTGCTGGTGCTGTTCAGCGGCACGTCGCTGGTCGACGTCGGCGGCGGCTCCCGGGTCGACTTCCTGACCCCGGGCATCCTCGCGCTGGCGGTCCTGTCGACCTCCTTCACCGGGCAGGCCATCGGTACCGGCTTCGAACGCCGCTACGGGGTGCTCAAGCGGCTGGGCGCCACTCCCCTGCCGCGTTCCGGGCTGATCGGCGCCAAGACGCTGACCGTGATCATCGTCGAGGCCCTGCAGGCCGTGGTGATCGCCGTGGTGGCTCTGGTGATGGGCTGGCACCCACACGGGAATCCACTGGCCGTCCTGCTGCTTCTCCTTCTGGGGACCGCCGCGTTCAGCGGGTTCGGGCTGCTGATGGCCGGGACCCTGCGCGCCGAGGCGACGCTGGCCGCGGCCAACCTGGTCTACGTGCTGCTGCTGATCCTCGGCGGGGTCGTGTTCCCGCTGACCAAGTTCCCCTCGGGGCTGCGGTCGGTGCTGGATCTGCTGCCGATCTCGGCCCTGGCCGACGGGCTGCGCCAGGTTCTGCAGCACGGCTCCGCGCTGCCCGGCAAGGACCTGCTGATCCTTCTCGTCTGGGCGATCGCGGGTCTGACGCTGGCCGCCCGGTTCTTCCGCTGGGAGTAACTCGCTTTTCCGGTTTTGTCGATCATGAAAGACTTCTTCGATGGCACTCGCTGACGCTCCACGCTCCCTCGACGCTCCGTACGGCCGGGGACGCGGGCGCGCGGCGTTCTCCCTGGGCGCGGTGCCGCCGCCCGCGCTGATCCTGCTGGGCATCGTCTCGGTGCAGGTGGGCGCGGGAGTGGCCAAGCACCTGTTCGACCAGATGTCGCCGGCCGGGGTGGTGCTGCTCCGGCTGGCCACCTCGGCGGTGGTGCTGACGGTTCTGGGACGGACGGCGGTACGGACGGCGCTGCGCACCCGGTCGCGCCGGGACCTGATGGTGGCGGCCGCCTTCGGGCTGACGCTGGCCGCCATGAACCTCTCGTTCTACCAGGCGCTCACCCGGATCCCGCTGGGCCTGGCCGTCTCGATCGAGTTCCTCGGGCCGCTGAGTGTGGCGATCCTGTCCTCGCGCCGCAGGCTCGACCTGATCTGGGCTCTGCTGGCGATGACCGGAGTGGTGCTGCTCGCCGGCGGCGGCTCGGTGGACGTGCTGGGCATCGGCTTCGCGGCGCTGGCCGGCGTGGGCTGGGCCGGCTACATCCTGTTGAGCACCGCCACCGGCCGCCGGTTCAGCGGCTCGACCGGCCTGGCCATCGCGAGCACGGTCGGCACGATCGCGCTGCTGCCGGTCGGCATCATGTCGGCCGGCTCGGCGCTGCTCGATCCCAAGCTGCTGGCCGCCGGGCTAGCGGTCGGCCTGCTGTCCTCGCTGATCCCGTACACACTGGAGCTGGAGGCGCTGCGCCGGGTCCCGGCCAGGGTCTTCGGCATCCTGATGAGCCTGGAGCCCGCGGTCGGCGCGATGGTCGGCCTGGTGGTGCTGGGCGAGGAGCTCAGCCTCCGGGAGTGGACCGCGGTCGGCTGCATCATCGTCGCCTGCCTCGGATCCACCAGGGCTCAGCCGGAGATCCCCGAGGCCTGACGGTTGCGCCGGGGCGGCCGGTCCGCCCGATAGCGCCAGACGACGGTACGGACCAGCAGGTAGAGCGCCCCGGCCCCGGCGAAGAACGCCAGCAGCGGCATCAGCGCGACGATCAGCAACCCGTTGTCGTTGAGCAGACCGGCCACGCCCGCGTCGTCGGCGCGCACCACGAACGCCATGCCGACGGCGGTCACACAGCCCGCCACCGACAGCGCGGCCAGCACGGTCACCCTTCGGGCCCGCTCCCTGCGCAGCAGGGCGACCGCCAGGCAGCCGAACGACACCAGCATGATGGCCATCTGCAGGCCCCAGAGAACGGGCCTCGGCGACATCCGGAACTCCACCCACGGCGTGGGGCCGGCCTGGTCCAGGTTCCACTCGGCGGCGCTGCCGTCCCAGCTCGCCACCCCGTCGGTACGGGCGCTGACGGGCACGCCCGGGGCCTCGACGCGCAGCCGGGCGCCGGTGATCGAGTGCTGAACCAGGATCTTGCGCAGGTTCGCGCCGTCGAACCGGTACCTGGGATGCGGCCCGGGCTCGTAGGCGTCGTCGACGTGCGTACGGGCGAAGGAGTAGTTGTCACCACTGCCCTGCACGGTCATGTCCGGGTTGCCGCCGAACACCGACTGGACCAAGATCGCCGCCAGGTCCTGCAGCTGGGCGTCGGAGGAGATCGGCTCGGCGGCCCTGATCCGCACGTCCGCGCCCCCGTCCGGGGTCAGCGAGATCACCATCTCCATGCGGCCCGAGCCCATCGGGGTCGAACTGCTACCGCACGAGCTCAGCACGGTCGTCAGCAGCGCGGCGGCGAAGGCCCAGCCGATCCAGCGGCGCCAGGTCATCGGACAATGATCTCCTGTCTCTGTCACGGCGGCGTCTCGCCGCTGAAGGCGGGTCGGATCCAGGTACCTTTAATACGCCCATACGATGAGTGCCGTGACCGAGCAGTCCATGACTCCCCTGATCAAAGTTCGTGACGCCGTCTGGAACCCGACCCCGGCGTCCTTGCGACTGCTCGCGCTGCTCGGCGTGGTCGCCAACACTGCGATCATCGTAACCGGCGGCGCGGTCCGGCTCACCAAGTCCGGCCTGGGCTGCCCGACCTGGCCACGCTGCAACGGCGACAGCCTGGTGCCCACCTCGCACAGCCAGCACGCGGCGATCAACCAGACCATCGAGTTCAGCAACAGGATGTTCTTCTTCCTGGTGCTCGCCGTCGGGATCGCGGTCTTCATCGCCGCGCTGCGCCTGCGCCCACGCCGCCGCGACGTGCTGGTCCTGGCGACCGTCCAGCCGTTCAGCGTCATCGCTCAGGCGATCATGGGCGGTATCACGGTGCTGACCGATCTCAATCCGATCAGCGTCTCCGCGCATTTCCTGCTGTCGATCGCCCTGGTCGCGGCGGCCGTCGCGCTCTACGTCCGGACCAGTGAGGGCGACCAGCAGCCCCGTCTGCTGGTGCGCAACGAGCTGCTCTGGCTGGGCTCGGGACTGCTCGGGGTCATCGCGGTCCTGTTGCTCGTCGGCACGATCGTCACCGGCAGCGGCCCGCACGCCGGGGACGACAACGCCCCGCGCTACCACTTCGCGATCGACCAGGTCGCCCAGCTGCACGCCGACCTGGTCTGGCTGACGGTCGGGCTGACCTTCGCCCTGCTGCTCGGGGCCCGGCTGACCGGCGCGCCCATCCGGATCCAGAGGTGGGCGCTGGCCCTGCTGGGCATCGAGTTCGCCCAGGGGGCGATCGGCTATGCCCAGTACTGGTCCGACGATCCGGCCGTGCTGGTCGGCATGCACATGTTCGGCGCGACCCTGGTCTGGATCGCCGCCCTGCGAACCGTCTTCGCCATGCGCGACCGGGGCCCGGTCCCGGCCGCCGAGCCGGCCCTCGCCGCCGTCGGCGCCCCCGCGGCCGCCACCGATCCGGCCTAGGCCCCCTGTTTTTCGGCCCTTCCAGAGGGCGTGCGGGCGAGTTGGCAGCGGCGGTTAACACGTTTGACGGGTCAAGTAAATAGGTCCCATCGCACAGCCTCCGCGGGCCTCTTCGCCCTTCGGCCACAAGCCTTGACCGATCTCCCGACGTACCGTCCGGCATAGCTCGACTCCGACCGATCCACCCCCGGAAAAGGAGACAGCCATGCGCAAGACCTCGGCCCTCGGCCTCGCGGCGGCGACCGCACTGATCAGCGCCGCCTCACTGGGCGCCGCGTCGCACGCCGCCGCGGCCACCACCTTCACCGTCACCCCCGGCGGCGCGACGACCGCCACGGCGGGCTCAACGACCGTGCAGGACACCGCGACCGGCACCTCGATCACGTGCACCTCGTCCACCGCCAACGCCACCGTCGCCAGCGGCTCCGGGCTGTCCGGCAACGGCATCGCGACGATCAACTCGATCGTGCTCAACGGCTGCACCGGGCCACTGGGCATCAGCTTCAGCGGTACGGTCGCCGGCGCCTCCACGCTCAACGCCGTGTCGTACTCGGCCGGCGTCACGTCCGGGAACCTGACCGGTATCACGGGCAGCGCGAGCAGCTTCCTGTGCTCGTTCAGCGTCGCCGGAGCCAGTGCCTCCACCCCGGGCACCGTCACCGGCACTTACACCAACAGCACGCACACGCTGAGCACCAGCGGCGGCGACCTGCACCTGTGGGGCGTCTCGGGCTGCTTCGGCTTCGTGCGCAGCGGCGACCCGGTCGCCTTCAACGCCAGCTACTCGCTCTCCCCGGCGCAGACCATCACCAGCCCCTGATCACGTGCCGTGGACCCCTG
>Ga0308173_10001845_pt1 | contig 10909 bp, 9 predicted proteins | sample PhyPR1_FD_203716 | JGI IMG/M metagenome (GOLD analysis project Ga0308173, IMG submission 203716) | Soil microbial communities from UC Gill Tract Community Farm, Albany, California, United States - DLSLS.P.R1 | ecosystem: Environmental > Terrestrial > Soil > Agricultural land | place: USA... | reverse complement strand
CGACGACGTGCGGGTGATCGGGTCGCAGCTCGGCGGCGTCCTCCACCAGCACGATCCGCTCGCCGGGCGGCACGCGCGACAGCAGCGCCGCGAGCAGCGTCGTCTTGCCCGAGCCCGTGCCGCCGCTGACGAGGAACGCGAGCCGCGCCCGCACCACCGCCTCCACCAGCCGGGCGGTCGCGTCCGACAGCGTCCCGGCCGCGACGAGCTCCCCCACGGTGAAGGTCCGGGACCGCGGGACGCGCAGCGAGATCGCCGTCCCCGGCCGGGCCAGCGGCGCGAGCACGGCGTGGAACCGGGTGCCGTCCGCGAGCCGGAGGTCGACGTGGGGCGCCGCGTCGTCGAGGCGGCGGCCGGCCTGGGCGGCGAGGCGCTGCGCCAGGCGGCGTACGGCGGCCTCGTCGGGGAAGCGCACGTCGGTGCGCTCGAGGCCGCTCCCGCGGTCGAGGTAGACGCGGTCGGCCCCGTTGACGAGCACGTCGGTGACGTGCGGGGTGCGCAGCAGCGGCTCGAGCGGACCCGCACCGAGGACGTCTCGCCGCAGCGTCTCGTAGACGGCCAGCACCGTGGCGTCCCCGACCGGTCGGCCGCTGGACCGCAGCGCCTCGGCCACTCGGTGCGGGGTCAGCTCGCCGGGGACCCGGGTGAGCCGGTCGCGCACGACCTCGAGGTCCGCCGGGTCGACGGTGGTCGTCATGCGGCCGCCACGCGCATCATCCAGAGCTGGTCGAGGACCTCGGTGGCGGCGCGACCGAGCGCGCTGCGGCGGGACCGCACCGGCCCGAGCCCGAGGTCGATCGCCTCGGCCAGGCCCCGCTGCTCGGCCATCTCGGCGAGCACCGGCACGCCGGCCGCCCGGCCGATCGCCCGCGCCTCGATCCCGCTGCCGCGCAGCACCAGCCGCACCCGGGTGGGGTCGTGGTGACGGGCACAAGTGCGGACGGCCGAGGTCACCCCGACGACCGTGGGGACGACGACGACCAGCAGTCGGTCGCACCGCGCCGCCACCTCGTCGAGCAGCGGGTCGGGACGACGGGGCAGGTCCACGACCACGACGTCGTGCCCGCGCCGGGCGGCCGACAGCACCTCCCGGACCGCGAACGCCTGGAGGCTGGCCGACTCCCCCGGCCTCCACGTGAGCACGCCCAGCGACCCGCGCCGCGGCAGCGCCTCGCGCAGCGCCCGGCCGCTGAGCCGACCGGTCGTGGCGCACAGCGTGTCCCACCGCGCTCCCTCGGCGTCGTCGAGACCGAGGATCCGGTCCAGTCCCGGCCCGAGCGGATCCGCGTCCACCACGACCGCGCGCCCCCGGCGGGCAGCCTCCTGACCGAGGGCGCACGCGAGCGTGGTGGCGCCCGCACCACCGCTGCCGCCGGTCACGCCCACCAGCAGCCCCTCCGCGGCGCCGTCACCCCGGTCGCCGAGGTCGGTCAGGAGCTCGACCAGCCAGCCCTCCGAACGCTCCAGCTGCACGACGCCCTCGACGCCGAGCGCCACGGCGGTGCGGAAGACGCCGTCGGTGACGCCGCCCCACGACAGCAGCCAGGCGTCCCGGCGGCGGACCGGCGACAGCGCCGCCAGGTCGTCGGCCAGGTCGGCGCCGACGAGCGCGACGGGGGCCCGCGCCCAGCCGCGCAGGGCGGCCCCGACGTCGGGGGCGACCTCGGGGGTGACGCCGGCGGCGGCGGCCAGCCGGAGGACCTCGTCGAGCAGGGGCTGGTCTCGGGTCGCGATGAGGGGTGCGGTCATGACTTCAGGCTGGCCCGGCGCCCGGCGCGGCCGGGCCGGCGGCGTACGGCTTGTGGAGGGCCACGCCGGGCGGCCGCGCTGTGGAGGGTCCGTGGTGCCCGACCTCCTACGATGGCGCCATGGCGCCCCGCCGCACCGCGGCCTTCTTCGACCTCGACAAGACGGTGATCGCGAAGTCGAGCACGCTCGCCTTCAGCAAGCCTTTCCAGGCCGGTGGCCTGATCTCGAGGCGGGCGGTGCTGCGCTCGGCCTACGCCCAGTTCGTCTACCTCGTCGGCGGGGCCGACCACGACCAGATGGAGAAGCTGCGGCAGTTCATGTCGCAGCTGTGCGCGGGCTGGGAGGTCGCGACCGTGCGCGAGATCGTCGCCGACACGCTGCACAACATCGTCGACCCCCTGGTGTACGACGAAGCCGTCTCGCTGATCGAGGAGCACCACCTGGCCGGCCGCGACGTCGTGATCGTCTCGGCGTCGGGCGTCGAGGTCGTCGAGCCGATCGCCGAGATGCTCGGCGCGGACCACGTCGTGGCGACGCGGATGGAGATCGAGGACGGCCGCTACACCGGCGGCATCGAGTACTACGCCTACGCCGAGGAGAAGGCCCGCGCGGTCGAGGACCTGGCGGCGCGGCGGGACTACGACCTCGCCGCGAGCTACGCCTACAGCGACTCGGTCACCGACCTTCCGATGCTCGAGGCGGTCGGCCACCCGCACGCGGTGAACCCCGACAAGGAGCTGCGCCGCGCCGCCGCCGAGCGGGGCTGGCCGGTGCTGGTCTTCACGAAGCCGGTCGTGCTGCGCTCCCGGATCCAGATGCCGCCGGCCGGCCCGACGCTCGCGGCGCTCGCCGTGGGCGGCGCGGTCGCGGTCGGCGGCGTGCTGTGGGCGAACGCCCGCCGCCGGCGGCCCGAGGACTGACGCCCCGCCGACCGGAATGCTCGTCGGCCCTTGAACGCGCCGGAAGTCCGGCGTAGACAGGATGACGAGAACTCCAGAGACCGCACGTGAGCCGAGTACCCACGCGGCGAACCACCCTTCCGACAGGGCGCTGACCCACCGGGAACTTCCCGGGGCAGCAATCAGTGATGCACGCCTGGTAGCCCGGCCCTCACGTGTCAGCGACGGCACCCGGAGCACGATCGAGAACGCCGGGTGCCGTTCGCATGTCCGGATCGTTCCGACCGGGGGACTCCGCGGAGCGCCTGCGGTGTGCCTCCGCGTCCCGCTCCCCGGTTCGGCCGTCTACTCCGCGGCCCGGCGCAGCGGGCTCGCCTCCGCGCCGGCGGCGTACGCCTCGGCGGCGTAGAGCAACCACGCGTGCACTCCCGCCGGCCCGCCCTCCGCGTAGCCGCGCAGGTTGGACTCGTAGGCCGCCCGCAGCGCGAGGTGCCCGGCCTCGGGCACGACCAGCGACTTCTCGTCGAGCCCTCGGGCGACGATCACGAGGCGCTCGGCCGCGCGGGCGACCAGCCCGTTGGAGGAGGCGAACGGCGCCGCGGTGGCGAGCTCGGCGTGGACGACCGCCGCGACGACCAGCGCCGGCGCGGCCGTGGGGGTCGTGAGCAGGTCCGCGACCCCGCGCAACCGGTCGGCCCCGCCCGCGCGGGGGCGACCGCGCTGGTCCTCCGGCAGCCGGGCGGCCGCGAGCGCGTGGATCCGGGCCAGGGCCTGGAGCGGCGACCGGGACAGCAGCGGCGCGAGCCCGAGCAGCTCGGTCGACACCCGGACCGCGTCCGCGGCGACGTCGTCGCCGCGGCCCTCGCGGATGTCGCCGAGCGTGGAGGCGGACCCCTCGAGGACCGCGCTGGCGGCGGCGCCCCGCAGCAGGGACTCCGTCGTGGTCTCGGGAGAGGTGCGCCGGAGACCGCGGTCGCGCAGCATCGCGTCGATGCCGTCGCGGGCAGCCGCGAGTGCCGACGGCACGCCCTCCAGGGCGGCCAGGCGGGCGAGGGGGTCGGGGCTGCTCGGCACGGCGCAACGCTAGCGACCGGGCGTGGCCGACCGGTCGGCAGCCGCCCGCGGGCCGGTACCGTGAGAGGTGATGAGCGACCACACCCCCGCCCGCTCGTTCGGCTCCGTCGCCGACGCCTACGACCGCGCCCGTCCGTCCTACCCGCGGGAGGCGGCCGCCTGGCTGGTCGGGACGCAGCCGACGACGGTCCTGGAGCTCGGCGCGGGCACCGGCAAGCTCACCGAGGTGCTGGTCGGGCTGGGCCACGACGTCCACGCCACCGACCCCGACGAGACGATGCTCGCCAGGCTGCGCCAGCGGCTGCCCGACGTGCGCACGTCGGTGGCCGGTGCGGAGGAGATCCCTGCCGCGGACGCGGCGTACGACGTCGTGGTCGCCGCCCAGGCCTTCCACTGGTTCGACCACGCCCGGGCGCTGCCGGAGATCGCGCGCGTCCTCAAGCCGGGCGGCCGGCTCGCCGTGGTGTGGAACCAGCGCGACGAGCGGATCCCGTGGGTGCGCCGGCTCGGCGCCCTCATCGGCAGCCAGGAGAACCAGGAGAGCGAGGAGCCGCTGGTGACCTCGCCGCTGTTCGGGTTCGTCGAGAACCAGGAGTTCCGCTTCTGGCAGGTCGTGGACCGGGTCTCGATCCAGGACCTCGTGCTGTCCCGCTCCAACGTCGCCGTGCTCGACGAGGCCGGGCGCGCCGCGAAGCTGGCCGAGGTGCTGGCGTTCTACGACGACTACGGGCGCGGCATGGACGGCATGCAGATGCCCTACATCGCCGCCTGTTTCCGGGCGCGGGTCGTCGACCGGCCGAAGCCGCCGCCACCGGAGCCGGGGCCCGGACCGGACCCCGACGGCGAGGGCGGGTCCGACCCGGCGGGCGACCCGGGGCGCGTCACCGACGACGGCTCCGACCCGGACGTGCTGCTGATCGACTTCCGCTGAGCAACGCGGAAGCCGCTCAGGAAGCCCCTGAGGAAGCCGCTGAGGCGCCCTAGGGTGGCGCCATGGCACGACGGCGGTGGCTCCGCACCAGCCACCTCGGCACGGAGGCGGACCGGGCGACGTTCCGGACGCTGCACACGGCCACGCTGATGACCCGGGCGCTGCGGGGCGGCCTGACGGCGACGTCGGCCGAGGCGTCCGTGCGGCACCTGCGCGACCTGCTCGGCGTCCCGGCGGTGGCGCTCACCGACACCGAGGCGCTGCTCGCGTGGGACGGCGGCGCGGCCCAGCACCGGGCCGACGCCGAGCCGCTCGCCGAGCACGTGGTGGCCGCCGGCGCCACGAGCGTGCACCCTCGCCAGGACCTGCGCTGCGAGGACTACACCTGCCCGATCCGGTACGCCGTCGTCATCCCGCTCACCGTCGAGGACCGGGTGGTCGGCACCCTGCAGCTGTTCTCGGCGTCCGCGTCGGCCGGGCTGGTCCGCGCGGCGACCGAGCTGGCGGACTGGGTCTCGGGGCAGCTGGAGCTCGGCGAGCTCGACACCTCGCGGGCCCGGCTGGTCGAGGCCGAGCTCCGCGCCCTGCGCGCCCAGATCTCGCCGCACTTCGTCTACAACTCCCTCACCACGATCGCCTCGTTCGTCCGCACCGACCCCGACCGCGCCCGCGAGCTGCTGCTCGACTTCGCCGACTTCACCCGGCACTCCTTCCAGCGGCTCGGGGACTACACGACATTGGAGGAGGAGCTGCGCTCGATCGAGCGCTACCTCGTGCTGGAGCAGGCGCGGTTCGGCGACCGCCTGCAGGTGACGCTGCGCATCGCTCCCGAGGTGCTCCCGGTGACCGTGCCGGTGCTGTCCCTGCAGCCGCTGGTGGAGAACGCCGTCCGCCACGGGCTGGCGAGCACCGAGCACGGCGGCACCGTCACGATCCTGGCCGGGGACGCCGGGCCGGACGCGCTGATCACGATCGAGGACGACGGCGCCGGGGAGGACCCGGAGCGTGTCCGCCGGGCGCTCGCGGGCGACCCGGCGCTGGAGTCGGTCGGCCTGGCGAACGTCGACGAGCGGCTGCGTTCGGCGTTCGGCGAGGGTTACGGTCTGGTCGTGGAGACCGCGCCGGGGGCCGGCACGAAGGTCACCGTCCGGGTCCCGAAGTACGCCTCGGGGGTGCACCCGTGACCGGCGACCGGCTGCGCGTGCTCGTGGTGGACGACGAGCAGCCGGCGCTGGCCGAGCTCGCGTTCCTGCTCGGCCGGGACGACCGGGTCGGTGAGGTCCGGACCTGCCTGAGCGCCGTCGACGCGCTCCGTCGGCTCCGTGAGGAGGGCTTCGACGTGGTGCTGCTCGACGTCGCGATGCCGGGGCTGTCCGGGCTCGAGCTGGCCGCGGTGCTGGGCGGCTTCGGCGACCCGCCCAAGATCGTGTTCGTCACCGCCTACGCCGACCATGCCGTCGACGCGTTCGACCTCAACGCCGCGGACTACCTGCTCAAGCCGGTGCGCGAGGAGCGGCTGCGCGAGGCGATCCGCCGGGTCCGGGAGAACGGGGCCGCGCCGCCGGCGCCGGAGGACACGATCGCGGTCGAGCTCGGCGGGGTCACCCGCTTCGTCCCGCGCTCGGAGGTCCGCTACATCGAGGCGCACGGCGACTACGCCCGGCTGCACACGGCGTCCGGCACGCACCTGGTCCGCATCCCGCTGAGCAGCCTCGAGGAGCGGTGGCGGGACGCCGGCTTCGCGCGGATCCACCGCTCGCTGCTGGTCTCCCTCGCCCACGTCGAGGAGGTCCGGTCGGGTGCCGGCCGCTGCTCGGTGGTGGTCGCCGGCGCCGAGCTGCCGGTCAGCCGCCGCGCGGCCCCGGCGCTGCGGGACCTGCTCCTGGGGCGCCCGGCGCGGGAGCGGCCGTGAGCTCGACCCCGCACGGGCCCCGCGCCCGGGTCCGGGTGACCGGGCCGCGCACCGGCCGGCGCCGGCCGACCACGGTCGCGGCGGAGATCGACGCCCGCACCGAGCTCGGCGCGGTCTACATGCGCTCGCTCGTCCGCTCGCAGCTGCGGCTCGCCGTGGGGGTGGTCCTGGTGGTGCTGGCGACGCTGGGCGCGGTGCCGCTGGCCTGCGCGCTGTTCCCCGCGCTCGCGCGCCTCGAGGTGCTCGGCGTACCGGTGGCCTGGGTGCTGCTGGGCGTGCTCGCGTACCCGTTCCTCGTCCTCCTCGCGGCCGGCTACGTCCGCCGGGCCGAGCGCAACGAGGCGGCGTTCCGGGACCTCGCCGGCGCGCGGGACGTCCCCCGGTGAGTGCCGTCGCCGCCGTCATCGGCGTCGTCCTGGCGTCGCTGCTGACGCTCGGCGTCGGCGTCTTCGGGCTGCGGCTGTCCCGCACGACCAGCGACTTCTACGTCGCCTCCCGCGCGATCGGCCCGGGCCTCAACGCCTCGGCGATCAGTGGCGAGTACCTCTCCGCCGCGTCCTTCCTCGGCGTCGCCAGCCTGGTGCTCAGCCGCGGCGTCGACATGCTGTGGTACCCGGTCGGCTGGACCGCCGGCTACCTCGTGCTGCTGGTCTTCGTCGCCGCTCCGCTGCGCCGCTCCCGCGCCTACACGCTCCCGGACTTCGCCGAGCTGCGGGTGGAGTCGCGCCGCGCCCGCCACGTCGCCAGCGGGCTGGTGGTCGTGATCGCGGTCCTCTACCTGGTCCCCCAGTTCCAGGGCGCCGGCCTCACCCTCGGCGCCCTGACCGGCTCCCCGAGCTGGGTCGGCGGCGTTCTCGTCGCGCTCGTGGTGCTCGTCATCGTGGTCTCGGGCGGGATGCGCTCGATCACCCTGGTCCAGGCCGTGCAGTACTGGCTCAAGCTCACCGCCCTGCTGGTGCCGCTCGCGGTCGTGCTGGTCCACACCCACGGCGGCGCCGACGCCACGACCGTCCGGCTGCACGACCAGGCGTGGGCGGTCCCGCTGCAACGCCCGCACGCCCTCTACCTGACCTACTCGCTGGTCGTGGCCACGTTCCTGGGCACGATGGGCCTCCCCCACGTGGTGGTGCGGTTCTACACCAACCCCGACGGCCGCGCGGCCCGGCGCACGACGGTCCGGGTCCTCGCCCTGCTCGGGCTGTTCTACCTGCTACCGACCGCCTACGGCGTGCTCGGCCGGCTCTACGTGCCGCACCTCGCGGGCACGCCGGCCGCGGACTCCGTCGTGCTCCGGCTCCCCGCCGAGGTCCTGGGCGGCAGCACCGCCGACGTCGTCACCGCGGTGCTGGCCGCCGGCGCGTTCGCCGCGTTCCTGTCGACGTCCTCGGGCCTCGTGGTCTCCATCGCGGGCGTGGTCGGCCAGGACGTCCTGGGCCGCTGGCTCCCGCCGGTCGCCGCGTTCCGGGCCGCCGGCGCGGCCGGAGCGCTCGTCACCCTCGGCATCACCGCCCTGTCCTCCGGGCTGGCCGTCGCCCAGGCGGTCGAGCTGGCGTTCGCGGTGGCCGCCTCGACGTTCTGCCCGCTGCTGCTGCTCGGCATCTGGTGGCGCGGGCTCACGGCGGCGGGGGCCGTCGCCGGCCTGCTCGCCGGCGGGCTCCTGTCGGCGTCGGCCGTCGTCGCGACGATGCTCGGCGCCGCGCCGACGGGTTGGCTGGGCGCGGTGGTCGCGCAGCCCGCGCTGTGCACGGTGCCGCTCGCGTTCCTGACGATGACCGTGGTGTCGCTGATGACGCCGGGCCGGCTGCCGGCCCACCTGGAGAGCACGATGGTGCGGCTGCACGCCCCGGAGGCCGTCGACCTCGACCGCGGCGGGTTCGTCCCGGTCGCCGAGCGCGCGGGCTGACCGCTCGGGCCGCTCGGGCCGCCCGGGCCGGACGGGCCGGCTGACCGCTCGGCGCGCGCGGCCCACCGCTCGTCGTGCGCCCCCGGTCACCCGGCGACGGCTCGGCACCGCTGGGCGAACCGTCGCGCCCGCGACCTGTCGCCGCGGCCACCCCGGTTCCTACCGTCCCCCTAGGTCCGGTGCACCGCCGGACGGCGCACCCCCCAGTCCGAGGAGCCACCATGTCCGCCATCCCTCCGGAGCCCCGCCCGCCGGTCCCCGGCGCCCACATCGCCGACCCGGCGCCGCTCGGGCTCGCCGCCTTCGCGCTGACCACGTTCGTCCTCAGCTTCGTCAACACCGACCTGTTCAAGGTCGAGCCGGTCGTGTTCGGCCTCGCGCTCGCGTACGGCGGCATCGCCCAGTTCGCCGCGGGCATGTGGGAGTTCGCGAAGGGCAACACGTTCGGTGCGACCGCGTTCGCGTCGTACGGCGCCTTCTGGGTCTCCTTCTGGTGGCTGACCGGACACACCGACCTGAGCGGCGACCCCAACGACGTCGCGAACAGCGTCGGCCTCTACCTGCTCGCGTGGGCGATCTTCACCGGTTACATGACGTTCGCCGCGACCCGGGTCAGCGGCGCGGTGCTGGCCGTGTTCGTCCTGCTGACGCTGACGTTCCTGCTGCTGGCCATCGGCGAGTTCGCCGACTCCGAGACCATCCACAAGATCGGTGGCTGGTGCGGCATCCTGACGGCCCTCGCCGCCTGGTACGCCTCGCTCGCGGGCGTCACCACGTTCACCCACAAGCGGCCGGTCTTCCCGACCGGCGTGCGCTGAGGCGGGCGCCCGGCGGGCCGGCAGCGGTGGAGCACCGGTCGGGCGGCCGTCGTGCGACCGCCGGGCGGCCGGAGGTGACTAGTGTGGTCGGAGCCACAGCGCCGCACGGGCCGAGGCCCGGCGGTGGCCGTGGACGAACCGTGAACGAGCCCTGGACGCGACGAGCGGGAGTGAGCGAGAAGTGAGCGAAGAGACCCTGTCCAACCTGCTGCGCGAGGAGCGGCGGTTCGAGCCGCCCGCGGAGATCGCCGAGCACGCGAACCTCAAGGCGGACGCGTACGAGCGGGCCGCGGCGGACCCCGAGGGGTTCTGGGCCGAGCAGGCCGAGCGGATCAGCTGGGACCGGACGTGGGACCGGGTGCTCGACTGGGACGACCCGCCCTTCGCGAAGTGGTTCGTGGGTGCGCGGCTGAACGCGGCGTACAACTGCGTGGACCGACACGTCGAGGCCGGCCGCGGCGACAAGGTCGCGATCCACTGGGTCGGCGAGCCGCTCGACGACACCCGTGACCTCACCTATGCCCAGCTGCAGGAGGAGGTCTGCAAGGCCGCGAACGCGCTCACCGAGCTCGGCGTCACCACCGGCGACCGGGTCGCGATCTACCTCCCGATGATCCCCGAGGCGGTCGTGGCGATGCTGGCGTGCGCCCGCATCGGCGCCCCGCACACCGTGGTGTTCGGCGGGTTCTCCGCCGACGCGCTCGCCTCCCGGCTCGTCGACTGCCAGGCCAAGGTCGTCATCACCTCCGACGGCGGCTACCGGCGCGGGCAGGCGTCGGCCCTGAAGCCGGCCGTGGACGAGGCGCGGGCGAAGACGGCCGGCCAGGGCCACACGGTCGAGAAGGTGCTGGTGGTACGCCGGACCGGCCAGGACCTCGGTCCCGACGGGTGGGACGACGCCGTCGACGTGTGGTGGCACGACGCGGTGGACAACGCCTCGGCCGAGCACACGTGCGAGTTCTTCGACGCCGAGCACCCGCTCTACGTCATGTACACCTCCGGCACCACCGGCAAGCCGAAGGGCATCCTGCACACCACGGGCGGCTACCTGGTGGGCTGCTCCTACACCCACTGGGCGGTCTTCGACCTCAAGCCCGAGACGGACGTCTACTGGTGCTCGGCCGACATCGGCTGGGTGACCGGGCACTCCTACATGGTCTACGGGCCGCTCGCCAACGGCGCGACGCAGGTGATGTACGAGGGCACGCCCGACAGCCCCGAGCGGGGTCGCTGGTGGAAGATCATCGCCGACTACAAGGTGACGGTCTTCTACACCGCCCCGACCGCGATCCGCTCGTTCATGAAGCAGGGCCGGGAGATCCCCGACAAGCACGACATGTCGTCCCTGCGGATCCTGGGATCGGTCGGTGAGCCGATCAACCCCGAGGCCTACGTGTGGTACCGCCACGTCATCGGCGGCGACCGCACCCCGGTCGTCGACACCTGGTGGCAGACCGAGACCGGCGCGATCATGATCAGCCCGCTGCCGGGCGTCACCGCCGGCAAGCCCGGCTCGGCCATGACGCCCATCCCGGGCGTCGCGGCCGAGGTCGTCAACGACGAGGGCGAGCCGGTCCCGAACGGCTCCGGCGGCTACCTGGTCCTGACCGAGCCGTGGCCCTC
>Ga0308173_10001844_pt1 | contig 10911 bp, 2 predicted proteins | sample PhyPR1_FD_203716 | JGI IMG/M metagenome (GOLD analysis project Ga0308173, IMG submission 203716) | Soil microbial communities from UC Gill Tract Community Farm, Albany, California, United States - DLSLS.P.R1 | ecosystem: Environmental > Terrestrial > Soil > Agricultural land | place: USA... | reverse complement strand
TGCCGGATGAAAAGTCCGCCGCCAAACCCCGAGCACCCACATTGGTGAGCCCGGCAAAAGCGTAACTCATCGACCAAATCGAGCCGGATTTATCCCACCGCTGAACCCCGCCATGGCCGGTGGTGACATCGTCGGCGATATAAACCGTGGTGAAGGATGGATTGAAGGCAAAGGCATAAGGATTTCCAGTGGTCGAGGTGAGGACCAGAGAAGGCGTGGCGGCGGTTGTTGGGTTTCCGGGAATCTCCCAAAGCCCAGCGGTGGTTTTCGTGGTGCTGAACCAGAGATTGGCACCAAGCTCTTGAAGCACATCCGTATTTTTCAGTGTCGTTTGCACAATGGAGGTCGGCCCATCACCGAAGTAGAAGGTCCCGCTGGCTGCGCCGGCGCCCCAGTAGTTTCCGCGGCCATCGGTGGCGCCGCCGCGCATGTTGTTTCCGCCGTATTGCGTGCTCGTGACGCCAACCAGGCCGAAGCCGCCGTAGCCATCAACTGCCGCGACTGCGCGAGGAGCATTGGTCGCATCCGCGTTGGCCAGAGAAGTGCCGAGCAGCGCGGCGTTCGTGAGGGCAATTTGATAACCCCCCAGCATCAGCAAACGTCCATCCCCCGAGCGGGTGAGCGCGCCTTCGGAAGAAGCGGTGCCGCTGATGAGGAGCGCGTTCGTTTGGTTATCCGGAAGCGCCAGGCTGTTCACGAACGTTCCGTTTGTGGTGAATTGGTCCAGGAAAACTGAATTGCCATGATTGCCCAGCGACTGCGAGCCGTCCCCAACGCGCAGGACCACGAGATTCCCCATCGCAAACTGTGGCGGAGGATTACTCACCAGGTTGTACATAGTGATAATGCTTCCGGACGCGCCGCCCACCGGTTGGTTGCGAAGGTCGTAGCCAGCGAGGTTCACAGTATTGGTGCCCGGCGTCAGCGTGAGCGTCGCCGTCCAATTACTCACGGTGGTCCAGGTAATGGGGACGGTAACACCATTAAACAGAAGGCTGGAGACGGTAATTGGGGCGGTGCCGGAAACGGTCTCGATATTGTTGGAGACAGAGACATTCGGGTTGATCGTGAACGGCGAGGCCACCGTGGCCAACTGCGATTGTAGGTAGCCGCGACGCTGGCTGAACCAGGTGATGACGGGGGAAGGATCGGTGAGCGCCTGCGAATCGCACCATTTAATGCCATTAGCGAACAGCGATTGGGATTTGGCCTGCATCACCGGCACGCAGTTCGCCGCGTTTAATGGACCATTAATCGCATCTTCAATGGCTCGCCAATAGGCGCGGGCGAACGGTGGGAAAGCGTAGAAACCGGCGATCGTTGGGTCCTCCGAGTTGAACAGTGGCGCACTGCTCGCGGCATAGCTGGACGACTGGCCGGCTGAGGCGAGCATCAACCAATCGAGGTCGAACATGAAGATCTTCGCCTTACCATCCGTGGGCATGAATACATACATGTTCTTGCCAATTTGATGGCCCCAGGAATCGAAGTTCACGATGATATGTTCGGTGGCAAACATCCGCATCCATTCCTCTGTGTCCACCAGATTGGAGACGTTTGTTGTATAGGGCTGCGGTTGCGCTGAATTAAACGCGTCCACCAGCCGGAACAGATTTGTGAAGTTGTTGACTCTATCCGCCGCCCGGAAAAGCCAATTCCAGCGATATCGAGCCACCTTTTTGACGCCGCCGCTCAGATAAACCTGAAGGCGTGGTTCGGGATCGGCTGCAAGGCTGCCAGCGTCGTTGAAATCAAACGCGCGCTCGACCTTGAAGAAGTCGCCGTCGGTTTGCGCAGGAGACCATTCGTCAATAAATTCACCGGCGGGCTGCATGACGGCTTCGAAAGCCACGTGCCGGGTTTCATCGGTGACGCCGTTTACATGAAGACGAATGATGTAACGATGGCTGTACGGAATGTTGAGTTGGTCGGCAATCCAATATCCCATCTCTTCCTGCAAAGCGCTCGTTTCTCCGCCATGACCTCCCGGCCAGTCCAGGACTAATTCGTTCCCACCCAGGAACGCATCGTCATCAGGAAGGCTGATCGCGTAGCCGCAGGGTTTGTTGGTCGGCCCGTTATATCCGGGAGCGATGTATGGGCTGCCAGCGTACAGCGCCTGGGCGTTATAAATCACGCGGTCATCGTTAAGCGCGAACGTCACGTCATATGGCGTGTTATCCATATGATTATGATTTAGCCAATTGCTCAAGGTGGCTTGCGTCATCCAAATGCGATAAACCGGGAAGTTGCCGGTGGGTTGAACTTCGCCAACTCGCACCAGGCATTCGCGGGCGGGCGCATCATTCGGGAATGTGCCTGTGGCGGAAATAGTGGCGGCATCCGTCGCTTGAACGTAAAAGGCAACCATCGTGCCATTCGTCTGGCCCGGAATGCTCCCGCTGTAAGTGCCGTCGGCATTATTCGTCATGACAGCGGTGGAATAGAGAGCGGAGGGATCCTGGCGGAACTTAACTGCTACCGAAGCGATGCCGTCAGGATCATTCACGTTTGCTTTGACGACGATCGGTTGGCCGGCCTGGGGCAGGGCAGGGGAATGGCTGACCGCCGTCATGGCCGGAGGCGCATTGGTAATATACCGGCTGTTAGGAAGCCCGGGCGTGCCCAGGTTTGCTGGCAAGTTCATCTCCCCAACGCACTCGAGCCAGTTGCCACGCAGCCGAATGAGCACTTCAGGCTGGCCTTTGAGCCAGCGCACTTTGGCCTGGATAGTCGCCACTGTGTTTGTGGGAAGAGTCGGAGACACAGGCGTTCGAACACGGTTTACTTCGTTATCACCTTTATCGATTGCCCGGATATGGAATGACTTCGCGCTATTATAGCCTTCGGTCGTTTCGAGGCTCGACTGCGACTCAGCGCCTTCCGCCGTCCACCCGGAGGCATTGGTTTCAAACGATGAGTTGGCGATATGATTTGTGCCCCCGGCGTCCAGAACTTGAACGTCATCAACCAGGCATTCGCCAACGCCCTGAAGCAGGACCTGCAATTCGTCTGCGCTCGTAAGATAAGTGGAATTGTCGAGCACGCCCGTCGCGGAAATAATTGTCCACGGTGCTTTACGCGTTTCGTCGCTATCGGCCCAGTTAGGAGCCAAAGAGTTGTCGGCCCGCGGGTCGATCAGTTCAAGACTGCTCCCACCTTTGTGTGACCATTGCCCCCACCTTCCGCCGGAAACGTAAGTCAGTTCGTTCTGAATTGGATAAATCGTGTTGGTAGAAACAACTCCGTGGCTGTTTGTTGCGACGAGCGTATCGGGACAAGCGAGTGAGAGCCGCTCCCCGTTATGGGAAAGTGAGCCTGAAAAATTCCCCACCAGTTGCGATGGCGTAAGATATGGATAATTTGCCGCGAGCCGCGCGGTGTTTGCGCCCACTACCAGATATCCTCCCGCAGGAATGGTGGTGTTTGATGGGAAGGTGAAGCTAATCCCGTGAACAAATTCCCAGCCACTTAGATCGGCGGGGGAACCGCTCCGATTATAAAGCTCGATGTATTGGTCATCGTTATTGAGTGAAATGGGGGCATACATGATCTCATTGATCACGACCGGCACATTGAGCGGGCCTGAGTTGGCCGAGCCCGGAGTGGGCGTGGCAAGTTGCCGGAAGACACCGGAGCCATCCGGGACCTGCCCATAAGCCGTATCTGTTTGCTGGTCCTCAAACCGCACACAATTCAGCACACGGTTACGTCCGGGATTCCACAGAAAAAGTATGTCTCCCGAACCATCCATTCCGAATCCAAGCTGAGCAGAGTTCCACGAAAGGAAGCCGTGCGCGGGAATGATCGTCGCAGGCGGTATAACGAAAACGTTCGTCTGAGAATCACAGCTCAACGAACAACCAGAGATATCGAGCGGAGCGGATGAATGATTATAGAGCTCGATGAACTGTGATTGCGCTACCCCATGAACGAGCACTTCGTTGATGACCACATTGCGCAGCGGGTCCAGACTGATTGGGTCCTGCCGCCCCGGCGAGCCGTCTACGGAATCGCTCGCGACCCAGGCACTGGGATCATTTTCCCCACGCGATGCCCGCGCCAGGACCAGCGAATGGCCTGCTCCGTCCGCCGCCGCCGGCCAGGCCCCGCGGTCGGCGTAATCGACTTCCAGTAGCACTGCTCCAGCCTGGTTAAGCAATTCAACTGTTCCCGAATCATTCGGTAAACTGCCGGTGAAGGGTCCCAAGACGCTACTGATGCCGTAAGCAGTCATCAAATCAGACGGCGACTTGGCCACCACGATAAATTGTCCGCCGCCAAGTGTGGTATTGGTCGGGAACGTGAAGCTGATGCTGCCAGCAAGATGGTAGCCACTCAGGTTCTGCGGTTCGCCGCGCGTGTTCAGGATTTCCACGAACTCCAATAAACTGTTCGTCGGGTGATACATGATCTCCGAAAAAATCAAGCTGGTGCGCCGGCTGGATTGCGATGTCGCTTCATACGGCAACGCCGCATTCGTCCCAGCCGATGTCACCGTTCCAAAATCGCGGAATGCTGCGCTCGCGGTTACGTTGGTGTTGTGGCTGGACGCAATCAGGCCGAAATAGATGGTTGCAGGCATCGTCAGATTGGTTGCGCCAAGCACGGTCCAATTGGTCCCATCCAGCCCGGCATAACCCGTAAAAATTGAACCTGTTCGCTTCAGCCTTACCCACGTATTGGGGTAGTTGACCGGGAACGAGCCAGCGAAGGCTGAAGCCCCATTCGTAGCAGACCGCCATTGAAAGAACGCACCGCTGATGCTCGGAGTTGCGAGCGATGCCACGAACCGGCCACCTGCCGTCAAATCCTCCCGCGCCATCAGCCCAGCCTCGGACCAGGCATCAGCGGTGCTCAGCGAGCCGAGCCGAGCCATAAAATCGAAATCGCCGGTTTGCGAGATCAAACCGGCGAGGATCTGGTCGTTCGTGCCGCCTGTGCCCGAGCCCCCGCCGGTGACATCCAAACCGTTTGTTTGCCCATTTTGTGCGCCAACGGGAGCAGGCGACCCGATTGCGAAAGGCACAAATCGGCTGGCATTGAATGTGGTCTGCGAATTTGGCGCTATGATATTTGCGGCGGCGGACAAGTCTCGCAGGTTGTTTACCGTAAGCAGGTAAGAAGCTCCGTCCGTCAACCCCGCCACATTCAATATGACATTACTCTGCGAGCCGTCCAGGCTGGCGGCGGAAATTGCTACCGCGCCCCCTGGACCAATCAAGGAGTAATTTGCTGTGTTGGTTGCGGTCGCATTGGAGATTCGTTCCGAGAACAAAACGAGTGCCTGAGTTAAGCCGAATGATTCCCCAGCCAGCAGGACGGGAGGATTGGTATCAGCGATAACGGTCAAATTTGCCACTGAACTCGTCACTGAATACGAGAGACCTGTGACAAAGTTCGATGCAACTATTTTGAACTGGGCGTTATTATCCGCGAGCGCCACTGCAGGTATGGAGTATGCCGCATTGATCGCGCCGCTGATCGGGGCGTTGTTCCGGTACCACTGCAAAGATGGAAACGGGCTGCCGTTGACCACGGATGTGAAACTGGCCTGGGACAATTCGGTCACGGTTGTGTTCGAGGGTGAAGCAATGACGACCGGCGGAAATTGCGTCGCGGGAACACCGCTCAGGGCGTAAATCGCGGTTGATTTTCCCGCCGACTGCGAGAACGTGATCGAAGCCAGCGGCTTGTTCGTCGCGCCAAAAAGCGCCGCGAGATCGAGCGACGTTTGATAAAAGCGCGGATTCGTCGTCGCCCCGTCAGTCGCGCCGGTGGAAAGGGTAATGCGCTCAAAACCTTGCAGCGCGAAACCGGTGTTGTTGAACCAATCCGGCGCGTTGAAGTTTGTGCTAAATGTGCTGCCATCGGCGAAGTTAAGCACCATCGGCGCGGCGCCGCCGCCGCTGGCCGAATTGGCGAGGACCGCGATCCTTTGAAAAATCGAGGGGCCGGTGAGCGTGAGCGTGCCCGTGGAAACGCCAGTATCGCTGCTCAACACCAGCCCATTGCTGCTCGTGAACGCTTGGAACTGAAACACGGCGTTGTCCCCGAAGACACTGACGAATCCTCCTGAAACCGGAAGCCCAAAGCTTTTGCCCGTCAGCCCTTTTTGGTAGAAAGCCCTGCCTTCGGCAGGGTTGAGTTCCAACGCATAATTGGTGTACCCGGGCCCCGTTGCATTCTTCTCGACCACCAGGTCCCGATTAAATCCGGTGACCGCAATTGGCATCATGTTTGTCGGAATGAACTCCTGCAACCGCAAGCTGGTGATCGCATACCCGTAAGGTCCGCTGGCTGTGCCACCCCCCGGAATTGAATTGGTGTATTGCGTGGACGTGACCACGATGCTGCCGCTCACGCTCGGAACGATGCTCTCCCAATCGACCATCTCCCCATTGGTATTGATGCCCGTATTGATCGCTACCTGATTGGTCGCGAGGCCGGCGGTGAATCCGCCTGTATGCGCGGACGCGAACGAGACCGCGCCATCCAACTCGAATAACGACCAGCGGTCAGTATAAGCCGGGTTGCCGCGCACGGCCCCCGCCTTAAAGCTATAAACTTTGGCCGGATTCAGCCCCGTGAAGGTGTAAGTCACCACCGAGCCAGCCGGAACCTGCACCACTGAGTCGGTGTTTGTCGCAGCCAAAAAATCCACGTAACCATTGAAAGTATTGTAGAGAGGTGTGCCGGGGTTAGGGTTTCCGGCAGTGCCCACGGCAGTCACGGAACCGCTGCGAGTAATGGTCAAGGTGACTCCGAGCGTCGTGCCCGAATCAATGTCCTTCAGCGCGCCAGCCGAACCTGGCGAGTTGCCCATGATGTTCCAGGTGGTGACGTTTGGGGCTGTGTTCGTCCCGGGAGAATGGTCGTTGAAAGCGATGAATTGGGCAGGCGCCACTGCGGCTGCAAGGAGAAGCCAACAAAGGAGAGAAACCAGCGCACTACCAGGGAACCAGCACTTCGAAATCATTCAAATCTTCCGGACGTGGCCAATAGCAGACGTAGCGATGAACTCGGGCAATCATAGTCAGAAAACTTGCCGTTCGACAAATGAAATCGAGGCTAGCGTGTCATCAATCCGAGGAGAACACGGCCGTGGAGAGACCGGCCGCTGCTAGCGCGTACCCGCTTGCTGTCCGCGCCTGAACATTGGTAAGGTATGGAAGTGATGAAATTTTCTATCTTTTTGGCAGTGCCGCTGCTTGCCTTGGCTGCGGGTTGCGCCCATGACAAAAGCGCGCATCCAGCCCAAGTCCAGGTCTCATCCCCGCACGAACTCGATGGTTATCGCGAACCGCTCTCCACTCCCGGCTACCGGTTTGCCAGTTTGCCCTTGCCCGTGCGAAATACCGTCCTGGCCGAAGCGGGCATGGCCGAGGTGATCGACGTCATCAAGGAGGTGCGCGATGGCCGGCTCATTTACAAAATCTATTTTCGAAACGCAGTAAATAATCCGCCGCTATTTGTCGGGGCCGACGGAAGCGTTCTCAACAAAAGCTACGGAGTCACCGTTCCCGCCCCTCCGCCTTCCATCCTGATGGAGTATTCCGACCTTCCTCCGGATGTGGCCAAAATGGTCAAGGAACGAGCGCCAGAATCCGAGGTCGCCACTGTCGTGCGCGAACCCTGGGGGAGTCAGACGGTTTACATCGTGTCGTTCCGCTCGGAAAACCGCTATCCCAGGATGTACATCGTGTCGGACGGAACGACGGTGAGCCCTGTGCATTAGCCAGACTCCGCGGGTTGGGGGACGGTGGAGAACAGGCACTCCCGGGTTTTTCGTGGATTTTCCCCATTCCTTCCGCTCAGGTGGCAAAATCCTGGTTCCGCGCCTAAGCCGTTTATTTAGAGCGCCTCGCGAGAGAGGCAGGATAAGCCCTCCGGAGCGGTTTCTCAATCCAGCCTCAAATTTGCGCTTGGCATAACCAAAGCTTTACTCATTTCCGCAAAACGGCTTCGCGGCTATGAGACTAGAACTCGGAACTTCTCACATCTCCCTAAGGAGAACTTCAGGCGGGTTTTTACCTTTAACCCTGCTGATTTCCGCCTTGGGCGCGGCACCGCAACTTCACGCCGCCGAAGCTGCCGCACAATTGGAGCTCGGCCGGCTCGGGCTGATGGAAGGTGTCAGCACCCTTCAAGGCAAGAAGGTTCGCGATGTTAATGAACATGCGATTGGCAAATTTGACGACGTAATGCTCGACCTTTCCCAAGGTCGTGTTCTCGTCGCCATGGTCAGCGACAACCCCGAAAATATTCCTTTACCACCAGCGGTCTTCCATGCCGTTTGCAGAGATAAGATCCTTTTGAACGTGGACCGAAAGCTCGTCGAAAGCGCGCCCCGGTATTCACGTTCCAAAGGTTCAGACTCGCTTTCCGGCGACTTGCTGGTGGGAACGATTCGACATTTCGGCAAACCGGTCCGTCAGGACATTTCCGGGTCTTTCAGCGTTTGCTCAGGAAAAGGCCTGATTGGCAAAGCGCTTCTTTCGAAAACCGGAGAAGCTCTGGGCCAGGTTCAGGATGTTATGGTCGATCTGGGCGGTGGGCGCGCGGTGTATCTGGTAATCAAGCCGGCGGGTCCGTCCGGCGATTTCTATCCGCTTCCTCCTGAAACCGTGCGGCTCGACGCAGGCACATTGAAGATTTCAACCGATCGGGAACACTTCCTGCGAGCCCCGCATTTTCAGAAAGAGTTCAGCGTCGACATCGTTGAAGCCGACCTCGCGACAAAAGTTTATAGATACTACGGATTGACCGGTTCCAACGAACTCGCGGCGCAGGTAACGGCAACAGGCTCACCGCAAGCAACCGCCTCAAACGCCCAGCCCAGAATGTCAGATACGGACATAACGAAGGGGGTCGTTACGCAAATCATTACGCAGAAACGAATTCTTCTCAACGGCGGCGTTCAGATCGTGACAACCGATGGCCGCGTCCGGCTCACCGGCACTGCCAAAAACGAAGCTGAACGGAAGGCCATGATCGCAGCAGCGGAAGAAATCGTCGGCGCCTCGAATGTTGAGAACGGCCTCCTGCTCAAGGGCAAAAACACGACGGCTCAGCGGTAGCGGGCAGTTTCCTTTCACGGTCGAAAGCGCCAGAGAACTGGCGCACTCCAGGACGCTGGTGCGAAATTCGAGCGCGCCTCAAACTTCCGTGAGGTCTTGGACTGCGCCAGTCCTCTGGCGCTTTCCCGGACGCCCCGCTCAGGTCCTCAGCGTTCGCCCGCCGCGCCTTTTTTCTTCGCCACCCACTCCTTAACGCGCTTCTCCAGCACATCCATCGGCAAAGCGCCATTCATCAGCACCTGATCGTGGAATTGACGCACATCAAACGCTGGCCCCAACTCGCGAGTAGCAAACGCTCGCAGCTCTTTGATTTTTAATTCGCCGATTTTGTAAGCCAGCGCCTGGCCGGGCCAGACTATGTAGCGGTCCACCTCGACAGTGATGTCATGCTCGTTCTTGCTGGCGTTCGAAAGGAAATATTCGATTGCTTGCTGCCTGGTCCATCCCATCGAATGAATTCCTGTATCCACCACCAGCCGGATCGCACGCCAGATTTCATAGGTCAGCCGGCCATAGTTCATGTAGGGATCTTTGTAAAAACCCATCTCGGTCCCGAGGCTTTCTGAGTAAAGGCCCCAGCCCTCGACAAATGCTGTGTAACCGCCATGCTTGCGAAACTCGGGTGCGTCTTCCATTTCCTGCGCGAGCGAGATTTGCAAATGGTGGCCGGGAACTGCTTCGTGAAGCGTCAGTGCTTCCATCTCCCACTTTGGCCGGGTATCCAGCGCATAGGTGTTCGCGTAGAACCAGCCGGGCCGGCCCGCGGCTGGTGAACCAGGCTGGTAATATGCAGTGGTCTGCGACTTCTCCGAAAAAACAGGCACTGGCCTGACGCCGTAGGGCAACCGCGGCAATTTGCCGAAGAGATGGGCCAGTTCAGGATCCGCTCGTTTGGCAATATCGCGGTAACCGCGCACGAGGCTCTCAGCGTCCTTATAATAAAATTGAGGATCGGTCCGCAGGAATTTCGTGAATTGGGCGAAATCGCCTTTGAAGCTAGTGCTCGCGATGACAGCGTCCATCTCCTTGCGAATCCGTTTCACTTCCGAAAGGCCAAGTTCATGGATTTCCTTTGGCGTGAGGGAAGTCGTCGTGGTTGTTCTTACGTTGAAGGCGTACCAGGCCTTGCCGTCCGGTAAATCGCTCATGGCAATGCTCTCCCGGGTCCCAGGCAGATAGGTGTTCACAAAGAAATCATGCAGCGAGGAAAAGGCGGGAACGACTTCTTCCTTCAGGGCCTTGGCCGCCCGGTTCCGCAACTGCGTCCGCTCTTCCTCAGGAATTTCTTTTGGGAAGTCGTAGAAATGCTTCAGCAGTTCGCTTTTTGCGGGGTCGGCGACCGTTTGACTTTCGATTTGCTGTGGCACATCACGCAGAGTCACGCGCGGGGGAGTAATCCCGGTTTCCAGGCCTTTGCGCAGGAGCACAATTGTTTGGGCTATGACATTCGAGACTCCATCGAGCCGGGCGAGCAGGTCCTGGTAATCTTTAACTGTGCTGTGCGGGGAAATCTCAAGCGTCTCGGGGACATCCTGTTGGACGCCGTTCAGTTGAGTGATCGGCATGTACTCGCCGTGAAACCGCATGCCTTCAATGGCATCCGAGATATTTTTTCTGAACAGGTTGTAATTGAGCTGGTCGCGGTCATTCAGGTTTGCGCGTGCAATTGACTCAATCACGCTCATCGGCGCGCGCATTTCACGTTTCCGCCGTTCGATTGCTTCGATCGATTGGTCGGTCCAGCGAGCGTTCTGTCCGGGATAACCAACGGAAGTGGCCCATTCCGGGCTCTCCTGCATCGCATGCTCCCAATCCAGCTTGAACAATTCAT
>Ga0308173_10001842_pt1 | contig 10911 bp, 11 predicted proteins | sample PhyPR1_FD_203716 | JGI IMG/M metagenome (GOLD analysis project Ga0308173, IMG submission 203716) | Soil microbial communities from UC Gill Tract Community Farm, Albany, California, United States - DLSLS.P.R1 | ecosystem: Environmental > Terrestrial > Soil > Agricultural land | place: USA... | reverse complement strand
GATCACCCTCGGCGATGGCGTCACCAGCGGCTCCAGTCTCATGCCGCAAAAGAAAAATCCGGATTCCCTGGAACTGATCCGCGGGAAGTCGGGCCGCGTCTTCGGCGACCTCACCTCGCTCTTCATTACTATGAAGGGCCTGCCCATGACCTACAACCGCGACATGCAGGAAGACAAGGAGCCGCTGTTCGACGCATTTCACCAGACCTCCGGCTCCCTGGCTATGGCAAAAGCCGTGGCCGAATCCGTCTCGCTCAACGAACAAAAGCCAGCGCTCGCCGCCGAGGAGAGCTGGGTCGTCGCGACCGATCTCGCCGAAGAACTCGCGCGAAAAGGAGTGCCTTTTCATCGCGCTCATCAAATCGTCGGCCAGTTCGTTCTGGAGAGTATCAAAAGCGGCGTGAACCCATCCAACTGGACGCCCGAAACTTTATCCCAATTCTCTCCGGAATTCACGCCGGACATGGCGCGTCTGCTGTCGCCCGCTGAAGGTATGAAGACTCGCGAGCTGCCGGGTGGGACCGGCCCGAACAGCGTAGCCGCGGCGCTCCAGGAAGCCGAAGCCCGTCTGGCCGCTCTCTCCTCGGCAGCATAAACAGTGCATAGCGAAGTACAACGATGAACAAGAGCTTTCGCCAGGGCCAGATTCTGAAAATTATTCGGCGCAAACCGATTTACACGCAGGAAGAACTGGCCCGTGAACTGGCGCAGCAGGGCATTCAAACCACGCAGGTCACTTTATCGCGTGACATGCGTGAGCTGCGGCTTGTCAAAACGGGCGAGGGCTACCGGCCCCTCCCCCAAGAAACTTCGGGCCCCGATCTGGGCTACGTCGCCAACGAGTATCTTCAGGACATACGGCTCGCTCAGAACCTTGTCGTTCTACGCACATCGCCCGGCAATGCCAGCCCGCTCGCGATCGCTCTCGATCGTAACGGCCTGGAGGAAGTATGCGGCACTATCGCCGGAGATGATACCGTCCTCGTAATAACACCAGACAAAGAAAACGCCGAACGGCTCCAAGCTAAGCTGATCGAATTACTTTCCGCTTAAAGCCTCGCGGAAATCCCACATAGCTCGCCTAAAGCTGCGAAATTATTCCTCACCTGCCGCTATCCACATGACGTGGCCGCCATTTCTTGTGCGGTCACAGACAACGGAAGGAAGTAGCTACCGGCAACTATGTACCACCACGTAAAAGAATTGATGTATACCGTGCGCGTTGACACTCCCGATCCGCGCTTTGGAAACATGCTCCTGGAGCAGTTCGGCGGAGAAAACGGAGAGCTTGCCGCCGCCATGCAGTACTCCATCCAAGGGATCAACTGTGACGATCCGGATCGAAAAGATCTGCTGATGGATATCGGCACGGAAGAACTAAGCCATCTGGAAGTCATCGGCGTATTGACGAAAATGCATCTGAGGCCGATGAAAACCAAGCGCGAGGCCGCCGAAGTAGACCCGCTGATCGCTGTCCCTGGCGGCGGAGGTGTGGCGCTTCGCAACTCGATGGGAGACGCCTGGACGGCAAACTACTTGAAGATTACCGGCGAACTCGACGTCGACCTGCGCAGCAACATTGCCGCCGAAGCCCGAGCCAAAATTACCTACGAACGGCTGATGGGTTTCTGTGACGACCCGGGTACGCTCGATGCGCTGCAGTTTCTGATGACGCGTGAAATCACCCACATGAAAGCTTTCAGCCTGGCCTTGGAAAGCCTCGGCAAGCCGTCGCTTTCGATCGGCCGGCTCCCACCAACACCTGGCGTTGTGGATCAGTACTTCAATGATTCCACCGGCATAAGTCAGCGTGGCGAACCGGATGCCCGCGGTCCCTGGAACGAAGGAAACGGATGGCAGTTCGTCGAAGCTCCCGCATTCCAGAAATTCGCGTCGCAACAGACCGGCGAGCGCGATGCCAGCCGGACCTTCTCTAATGGCGGCCATTCCTCCTCGGGTGCACGAGTCCCTGGCAGGAAGTAAAGGCGCTTAGTCCCACATCTTCATTTAGTACGAAAGGATGACGGCAATATGTCGCAATTGAAAGAACTGTTAGTCGAGGAACTCCAGGATCTCCTTCACGCGGAAACGCAGCTCACAAAGGCTCTTCCCGAAATGGCCAAAGCTGCCCATAATCCAAGATTGAAGGAGACGTTTGAAAAGCACCTGACGCAAACGGAAAACCACATTGAGCGTCTCAAGCAGGCCTTTGAACTTCTGGGCGCAAAAGCCCAGCCGAAGGCTTGCAAGGCCATGATGGGCCTGGTGGAAGAGGGCAAGGAAACCATTCAGGAAGGGAAGGACAAGCAGCCGCTGGCAGCCGATCTCGCCCTCATCACCGCCGCGCAAAAGGTGGAGCACTACGAGATCTCGGGCTACGGTACCGTCAGAAGCCTGGCCCGGCAGATCGGAGAGCCCGATGTAGCGCTCCTGTTGGCCCGTACGCTCGGCGAAGAAGAGGCGGCGGATTTTCTCTTGACCGAAGTAACGAAGCCACTCGTGCAGCAGGCCACACTCGAAGACAATATCGCAGGGAAACCACACCGCCAAGCGGTAGGAGCATAACTCTCGCGATGACGCTGGGCGCCTCTCCTCGGGGCAGACCGTCCGAGAGTCTACCGGGGTGCTGGGGGCGGAGCCGGAGCCGGAGTGCCATGAAACAGGCGATGAAAAAACTGCCCCAGGCGGACTTTTTTCTCCTGGCACTCCGGAGCCGGCGCAAAGCCGATCCCATCCGAGCCGCGAATCACGCTCAGCGATTCCAGTTCCGTACCCTTGGCCTGTACGTTCACCGTCACGAAGGCTTTGCAGCCGTCTACGGACGCGATCTTCCAGGGAGAGGATACGTTCTTTGAGGGACCCCAGTCCTCGAGAAAGCGTTGGTAATTATAACTCCGGCAGGTCTGGTCGGCGGCGCAATTCCACGTCTTGTACGCCTCTTCGTATCGATGATTGTTCAGCTCCCCCAGAAAGCGCTTCACTAACTGCTTCTCGGGGTAGTTGTGAAAAAACAGGTAGAGAGCGATGCCTACTACAATCACCGCCAAGCCGATCAGTCCAATCCGCTTAAATAGCGAGATGCGGTGTTCTTCGCCAGCGCCGTAGTTCTGTAAATAGCTTCCCATGACCCTACCTTAACGCCTTGACCGGCTTACCTGACTGGTCTGCTTACCTGGCTGGATATGCCTTATCGTACGCCGCAGTCGCCGCAGCCGTAATGTCCAGCGCCGGCTTGAAGTAAAGTGTGTTGCTGACGTCCACGATCACGTCGATTCCACGCTGCTCGGCCAAGGTCTTCAGAATCTCCTGCATCTGGCGGCCGGCATGTCCCAGGATGTCCTGGCGCTCGTGGTCTACATCCGATTGCAGATCCTCGGTCATCCGCTTCAGATCCTTTTGTTTGTCCGTGCCCTCCTGCCGTATCTGGGCCTCACGGTCCGGTGACAGATTCGGAGCATTCATCTGCTGCTGCAAATTCTGGAGATCGCGCTGCAGGTTCTCAATGGCCTGCTGCCTGGGGCGGTACTTCGCCTCCAGTGTGGCTTGCGCCTTCTTGATCTCTTGTGTGTCGGCCACCGCCTGTTGCGCGTTGATGATGGCGACTTTGGCCGGCTGAATGGTCTGTGCTTGCGCACCGGCAATGGCGAGGACGGCGCTGGCAGTAAACAGCACTGCGCTCCGAACTGGAAAAAGCATCAATTATCGACTCCTAGCAGAATGCACTAGTGATCGGCATAGCTGGCATTGCGAGCGTGCGTAGATCACGGTGCGAATATCAGGCTAACACGCAGTCGCCCAGCTATCGATCGAGCGTTTGTATGCGGCCGTCGGAATCCACCGTCAGCACGCGGTGCCGCCAGATAACCTCGTTGCTGGAATAGGAGCTAATCCACACGGCAAAGGCATACAAATCCCAAACGGGCGAAAGCCAGCAGAGTGTTGCTCCCAGTGGGCTCTTCAGTACGAAGCCTCCCGTGACCAGGCCCGACAGCACCCGAAGACCCACCAGAACGCGGGCCGCCACTGGTTCACCAGACAGAATCGCCATGATCGCCCACAGCCCCGCGTGGGTCAGAGGAAGCCCCGCGTAGCCGACTCCCTTCGATAAACGGATGGTTCTCGCCCATCGCAGTTGGTGCCGCCAGATTCCGCGCCAGCTTGCGTCGTTGAGCGCCGTTTCTACCGTGTACGTGGAGAGCACGGCTCTCTTTTGCAGTCCGGTAATGCGCTTCGCGAGTTGATAATCATCCGCGAGGTAGTCGGCCAAAACTGCAAACCCGCCCGCCTTCTCGAGATCCTTCGCACGGAAAACGAGCGTGGAGCCGAACCCGAACTCCCGCACGCCGGCCAGCGGAGCCACCAGCGCGCTCGGCATGAAATCCACCGCAATGCCCAGCGCTTCCCACGCCGCCGCCAGCGTGTGCGGCGTTGCCCGGTAAGGACAGGTCACCACGCCCACCGAGTCGTCCGACAGCGGAGCAACCACCGTTCGTAGGTATGCGGGCGTTACTTTGATGTCGCTATCGTTCACTACCCAGACCGGATACTGCGCGTGGCGCGCCAGGTCCATCAGCACGCCCACCTTTCCGTTGGCGGCCTCCTGGCTGCTGTAGATCAACCGAATGGAAATCTGCGGAAACTCGCGCTGCAGTCTGTGGATCTCGGCAACGGCGGGATCGCTCGGGTCTCGCACGCCAAAGAGAATTTCGAATAAAGGATAGTTCTGTTTGGCTTGTGAGACGAAGGCTTCGTAAGTGTTGGGATCCAATCCGCTGATCGGCTTCAGCACCGATACACCGGGTTCGAATGGAACCATCGCGGATTTCTTGGCGAGATGCCGCTGCCGCAGATGGCGCACGCCTGCCGCGATCGCAAGGACCTGGTAAGCCACCGCAGGAAGGAAAAGGAGGGAGCGCCAGCGCACAGGACGACTACTGCGCGATTAGCATGACGCCGATGGATACCAGCACTGCGCCCGTAATGCGTCGAAATCCAACGGCTTCTTTCAACAAAATCCCCGCCAGCACCGTTTCAAACACAATGCTCGCTGCGGAGGCCGGCACCGCGAAGCTCAGCGGAGCGCGTTGCACCAATGCCATGAAAGCGAAGAAGGATACGGCCATGCAGCCGATCGCCAGCAGAAGAAACTTCCGGCTTACAATCATCTGCAACAAGCGTCCTAAGCCGCGCAGCCTCGCGCTTTGCACCCCGCTGCGCTTCATCTCGTAGCTCTGCAGTAAATCGCCCGCGATGGTCGCTCCCACGATAATCGCCAACAGTATCCACTTCACTTTTGTTGTTCACCAGAGGCGTGAGAGTGCTTAACGGTAGTCCCCACTACCAGGGAGCCGGCAAAGATAAACACGATCCCCAGCCAGCGATGCAGCGTGATCGTTTCGCCCAGGCATATCTTCCCAAACACCGCCGCCAATACGAAACCGATGCTGGTCACCGGCAGCACGAAGCTCAAGTCGGCCCAACTCATCAACGTCATGCGCGTCAGCATCCAGAGCGTCAGCAGCGCCACTCCCAGCGCCACAAACGGGCTGAACATGGCGCGGACGTACCCCAAGGGGTCGAATCCCATCGCCTCTGGCAGGTGCTTCATGCCCCAAGCTAACAGCACATTCCCCGCAACGTTCAACGTCACCACGATCAGCGCCAACAGAAGGGTTTTCGTCTTACGGTTGCGTTGCCGTACGGGAGCCGCCTCTGTCTCCTGTTCCAGATAGGCGAGCCCGGATGTCGTTCCTGCTGACAGAGCTAATCTCCCGCGCTCAAGATTGTGGATTGTTGCCTTTCGGACTTTTCTGATTGAACGAACAGCTTGCGTTTGGCTCGAAGAGCCAGATACTCACGCGCTTCTTTGTACAAACGCCGCCGGTCGTTGCCGTTGAAAAGTGCTTTGCTCACCAGACGGAACGCGACCTTGGGACGGAAATAATATTCGCCGTAAAAGCGCTCCACCCAGTCCACCAGCTCGCCCCTGTCCAGGCCCGGATAGTTGTAATTCGGTAATTGATGCCCCGCGTCGTCGGTCATCCTCTCGTCAATCGTGATCAGGCCGTTTTTCTTGACGTGATCGTAAAACTCGGTACCCGGAAAGGGATGTGCGATCGAGACTTGAATCGTCTCCACATCCAGTTCCTTCGCAAAATTGATGCTCTTCTGAATCGTCTCGCGAGTCTCGCCCGGCAGTCCCACGATGAAGTCGCCATGAATCGTCAGGCCCAGCTTCTTGCAGTTGGCCGTAAACCGGCGCGCCATGTCGATTGTGGCGCCTTTTTTGATGTTTTTCAGAATCTGCTGGTCGCCCGATTCGTATCCCACGATCAACAAACGGCAGCCGGCATCGCGCATCGCCTTCAATGTGTCGTAGTCCGTCGTGACGCGTGAAGTGCAGCTCCAGGTGAACTTTAGTTCCTTTAATTTGCTGCAAAGTTCGATGGTGCGCGCCTTCTGATAGTTGAACGTGTCGTCGTCAAAGAAGATTTCCCTCAGGCCTGGAAAGTTCTCCAGCGCCCAGCGGCATTCGTTCACAATGTCGTCCGAGGAACGCAGGCGCCAGCGATGCCCCGAGTGCGTCTGGGGCCATAGGCAAAATGTGCACTGCGCGGGACAACCGCGCGTCGTGTAGAACGAAATGAAGGGATTTAGTAGAAAAGGAACGTTATAACGCCGGAAATCCAGGTCGCGTTTATAAACCTTTGTCGCCCACGGAAGCGCATCCAGATTCTCGATAACTCCCGCTTCGGGATTGTTCTGGAAACTGCCGTTCTTGCGAAACACCGCGCCCGGTATCTCCTCCAGCGGCTTGCCCATTGCAAAATCACGAATCTGGTAATCGAACTCCCGCTTAACAACGAAATCGATCGCCTTCGAAGCCCGCAGCGTCCTTTCCGGATCGGTAGTGACCGGCGGGCCGACAAAGGCGACCTTCAGCTTCGGGTTCACATCCTTCATCATTTCCGCGATCTTCACATCGACCTGGAAGCCAGGCGTGGAGGTGAATAGCGTCAGCAGTTCATAATCGGAGGCCATGGCCACCGTTTGTTCAATGGAAACTTTGTGCGGAGGCGCATCGAGTACTTTGCTGTCGGGAATCATTCCCGCGGGATAGCAAAGCCATACCGGGTACCAATAGGATTCAATTTCCCGCGCGGCAGGCCATCGCGAACTCGCACCACCATCGAAGCCCTCAAAAGATGGAGGGTTTAAAAAAAGCGTTCTCATGCACTTCCTTGGGATTAATTCTTTAGGGTACTTGGTTTTACCGCTCAGACTCAACTTCGCTGAGTCTTACGGGCCCTGTCCCGTAGCTGTCGGCAATAATACGGAGTCCAGTGGAAACCATCGGCTAACTTGCCCCGCTTACAAAAGCGGCCGATTGTGCCCCACCGTCGGCTTGGTCAGTCCCCGCATTCTGTTCGAAATTGGAGTAATTCACGTTCAGTTGAACTACTCCGATCAGGCGCGTGTCGATCGTGCTGCTCACTCGTTGCGGAATAGCCACGCCATTATGAATCGAGTAGGCTCGTTCGAAGTCCACTTTGCGAAAAAATACGCTCGGGTTCTTTACTAAACGGCCCTTCTCATAAACCGGCAGGTATGTGTGGGCATCCAGCCACATCTCGCCCTTAAACAGCCCCACTCGTTTGGCTCGCGGAGTTACTTGGAAGACGAAAACATCTTCGCCAGCATCCAGTTGATGTTCCCCCTTGTATTTGAACTTATAGTTCGCGGGAATAAGGGCCAACTTGTTGTCGCTCTGCGCTTGTTGTTCGGCGCTCAAAAATCTGGCAATTACCTGTTGCTTCACAGTATTGTCACCTTGAAAGCTAAGAACACGGTACGTAATTACTCCTACTTTGGAAATATTACGAAGAGCCTTCAGTTTGCCTTGTTCCTTCAGCTTGGGTACCGAGGCGTCGATATCCACTTGCATGCTTGCTCCCCGAAGCGTGTCCTCATGACCTTGGGTCGCCTGTAAGTACTTTTTGATAATGTCGCCGGCGGGTCCGGTCAACTCGCTCGAAGCGCCTTTGTCCGTCGCCTGCTGTTCCGAAGAAGAATTATCACAACCAGCCGCAAACAATAAACATACGGCAGCCAAAACGGCCAAACCCTTTAATCTCAAACTAGTTAGGTGCATGCCACCGGCTCCTGCGGTACGGAATCCGGAGGTTCGTCCGATTTGCCAGTTTAGCAAACCGAACGTCCCCGAGCCTTCTACCCCCCTCCAAACAATTTCTTAGATGTGCCAACACTCAAAAGCGGTTCTATGGAAATGTAATGAGATCGATAATCTTCAAATAGGAGATAACATGTCCAACGATCCCCGCGCAGGCAAGCCTGCCGATCCCTCGGTACTGGCGAACATCCCCCGGCTAATCACCAGCTATTATGCCCTCAAACCAGACGTTGCGGAAAGGACACAACGCGTGGCATTCGGCACGTCGGGACACCGTGGTTCGTCCTTGTCGGCCTCGTTCAACGAAAACCACATTCTGGCCATCACGCAGGCCATTTGCCACTACCGCAAGGGCGAAGGAACCACCGGGCCCCTGTTTCTGGCCATGGACACCCACGCCCTGTCCGAGCCTGCTTTTGTAAGTGCGCTCGAAGTACTCGCCGCCAACGGCGTGGAGGTCATGATCGATAGTGCTGGCGGATACACGCCCACGCCCGCGCTGTCCCATGCCATTCTCGCCTACAATCACGGCCGGAAGGACGCCCTCGCCGATGGCATCGTGATCACGCCGTCCCACAATCCTCCCGAGGATGGAGGCTTCAAGTACAATCCGCCCTCCGGCGGCCCGGCCGACACCAGCGCCACTAAAACCATCGAAAATCACGCGAACGAACTGCTCGCCGCAGGCCTCAACGGTCTGAAGCGCATGCCCCTCTCCGTCGCTTTGAACGGCCCGACCACCCACCGCCACGACTACATCTCCGAATATGTGAACGGTCTTGGCTCCGTGCTGGATTTGGACGAAGTGTCCTCCGCCGGACTCAAACTCGGCGTCGATCCCCTCGGCGGTTCCAGCGTCGCCTATTGGGAGCGCATCGCGGACCGCTACAAGCTCGATCTCACCGTCGTCAACAGGCACGTCGATCCCACGTTCCAGTTCATGACCTTGGATTGGGACGGAGAGATCCGCATGGACTGCTCCTCGCCGTACGCCATGGCCAGCCTCATCGCTCTGAAGGATCGTTTCGACGTGGCATTCGCCTGCGACACGGATGCGGACCGGCACGGTATCGTCACCCGCAGCGCCGGCCTCCTAAATCCCAACCACTACCTCGCCGTCGCGATCGACTATCTTTTCCGCCACCGCCCGCAGTGGAATCGGGAAGCCGGCGTTGGCAAGACTCTGGTCAGCAGCAGCATCATCGATCGCGTGGCGGCCGCTCTCGGGCGCAAACTCGTCGAAGTGCCCGTGGGCTTCAAGTGGTTCGTCGATGGACTCGTCACCGGATCTCTCGGGTTCGGCGGCGAAGAAAGTGCCGGCGCATCGTTCCTCCAGAAAAACGGCGGCCCGTGGAGCACCGACAAAGACGGTTTGCTGCTCGCTCTCCTCTCGGCGGAAATTACTGCCAAAAGCAAGCGCGATCCCGGCGAGCTTTATCGCGGACTCACCGAAAAATTTGGTGACCCCGTCTATGAGCGCATCGATGCGCCCGCTTCGCCCGACGAAAAAGCCATCCTCTCGAAACTGTCTCCCGAGCAGGTCAAAGCAAAAGATCTGGCTGGCGATAAAGTGGAAGCGATGTTAACGAAGGCTCCCGGGAATAATGCACCCATCGGCGGACTCAAGGTCGTCACGCAAAACGGCTGGTTTGCCGCCCGGCCCTCGGGAACCGAAAACGTCTACAAAATCTACGCCGAAAGCTTTAAGGGCAAGGACCACTTGCGCCGCATCCAGGACGAAGCCCGGCAGATCGTGGCCGCTACCTTCGAACAGGCCGGAGCAGCTTCGAAATGACGATGGTTTCGGCATAGAAATGGCTTCAGCACTGATCGCCCAGGGCGGTGGTCCCACTCCCGTGATGAACTCGACTCTTGTCGCTGCCATACGACAGGTCCGCGAGGTAGGGCGCACCATACCTCGCTTCCTCGGCAGCATCTACGGACTGCAGGGCATCATGAACGATCGCTACTACGACCTGCTCAAGCAGGATCGCGCAGTGCTCGATGGCCTGGTCGAAGCGCCCGGGGCCGCTCTCGGCTCCTCCCGCGAAAGGCTCGAGGACGAGGATATCGAACGGGTCCTTGCCGCATTCGAACGGCACGACATCCGTTGGTTCTTTCACAACGGCGGCAACGGCTCCATGGGCACCGCCCTGGATATCGACCGGTACGCCCGGTATATCGGCTACGAACTTCAGGTGATCGGAATTCCCAAAACCGTCGACAACGATCTGGTGGAAACCGACCATACTCCAGGCTACGGCTCTGCCGCCCGATTCTGGGCGCATGCCGTGCGTGACATGGGGCTCGATCACCTCGCGCTCCCCTCGCCCATTCTCATCTGCGAAGTGATGGGCCGCAATGTCGGGTGGGTCGCTGCCGCCACCGCCTTCGCCCGCTGCTATCCGGACGATGCGCCTCACTTGATCTACTGTCCGGAGCGGCCCCTTCCCAGGGCCAAACTCCTGTCCGACATAGAAGCTGTCTACCGCCGCCTGGGCCGGGTCTTCGTCTGCATCTGTGAAGGCCAGCTCGACGAGTATGGCGAACCCTTTGGAGCCGACGTGGACCGTCCCGACAATCCCCAGCACCGTCTGGCTTCGAATCTCGGCCATGCCGTGGCGAAGTTCGTCAGCAAAGAACTCCGCTTGCGTGCGCGCAGCGAACGGCCATCCTTATTAGGCCGTTGCTCTACAGCCTTTATCTCCGAAGTGGACCGG
>Ga0308173_10001841_pt1 | contig 10913 bp, 6 predicted proteins | sample PhyPR1_FD_203716 | JGI IMG/M metagenome (GOLD analysis project Ga0308173, IMG submission 203716) | Soil microbial communities from UC Gill Tract Community Farm, Albany, California, United States - DLSLS.P.R1 | ecosystem: Environmental > Terrestrial > Soil > Agricultural land | place: USA... | reverse complement strand
AGGCTCCACAGCTGGTTCGGGCCGCCGGTGCAGGTCCAGATCTGCAACCTGGTGCCGTTGGCCGAGGACACGCCGGTGGCGTCGAGACACTTGCCGGACCCCGCGTTGACCAGTTCGCCGGTGGAGTTCAGCGTCCACTGCTGGGCTCCGGTGCCGTTGCAGTCGTAGAGCTGCACCTGGGCGCCGTCGGCCGTCGCGGCCCCGGTCACGTCCATGCACTTGCCGAGCGAGCGCAGGCTGCCGTCACCGGGGCGGGCCCACTGCTGGGCGGCGGTCCCGTTGCAGTCGTAGAGCTGGACGGCGGTGCCGTTGGCCGAACCGGCTCCGGCGACGTCCACGCACTTGCCGCCGTACCCGGTGATGGTGCCGGCGGTCGAGCCGCCGCCGCTCTGCGTGCCGGACCAGGTGAAGGTGGCCGAGGTACGGGCCGGCAGGGAGTAGGTGAAGTGCTGGCCGCCCCAGTTGACGGTGAGGTTCTGCGCGGACGAGCCGCCGTTGTAGGCGATGAGCGCCTTCGACCCGTCGGGGTTCTGCCACGCGACGTTCTTCACCGTGCTGTTGGCGGTCGAGTCGACCCGGTAGGCGCCCGGCTTCACGAACTTGGTGAGGTGGCCCATCGTGTAGTACTCGATCGTGTAGTCCACCTGGCCGGAGCGTGAGTCCCCGTTGTGCACGGTGATCAGCCCGGTGCAGGTGCCGCAGCCGCCGTTGTGCGGGCCCATGTTCTGGTCGACGGCCAGCGACCACTTCACCCAGGACTTGCCCCAGTTGCGGGTGTAGTCGATGAGGTTGTTCATGTCCTCGGTCTGCTGGTCGGCGATCCAGGTGCCGCCGGAGTGCTCGGTGTCGAACGCCGGGACGTTCGGGTACTGGTTGTGCACCGTGGTCTGCTCGGTGACGTCGCCGCCGTAGCCGTGCCAGGCGATGCCGCCGAACAGCGAGTCATTGCGGATCGTGGCGTCGTCCACGGTCGGCGCGCCGTAGCCGCCGTAGGTGTCCCAGTTCCAGTCCAACGCCAGGACCTTGGTGGTCAGTCCCGCGTTGTGCAGGGCGGGCAGCAGGTCGGTCGTGGTGAAGTAGCGCAGGCCCTCGCCGTTCCAGTTCATCGAGGGGTAGCCGGAGCAGCAGGTCGGCTCGTTCTGCGGCGTGATGTAGTCGATGTGCACGCCCTGGTTCGCGTACGCCTGCAGGTACTTCACGAAGTACTGGGCGTAGGCCGCGTAGTACTGCGACTGGAGCCAGCCGAGGCTGTAGGAGCCGTTGTCCTTCATCCAGGGCGGCGCGCTCCACGGCGTGGCCAGCACGGTCAGCGCCGGGTTGAGCTGCCTGGCCTGCTTGGTGAGCGGCAGCACGTCCACGAGGTCATGGGCGATGGAGAAGTTCGTGAGGTTCGGGTCGGTCTGCCCGGCGGGCATGTCGTCGAAGGTGTAGCTGTACCGTGCGAGATCGGACGCGCCCAGCGGGTTGCGCAGGAAGCTCAGCCCGATGCCGTTCGCGGGGTCGAACAGCTTCTGCATGACCGCGGTCCGGGTGGCGGAGCTCAGCGCCCCGCTGCTGTTCATCAGGTACGCGGCGGTGTCGGTGAACGAGGCTCCGCCGCCGGTGAACTGCTGGTACTTGGTGTTCTCGTTGACGGAGACGACCTGGCCGGTCGAGCCCGTCCCGGCGGAGAACGCGATCGGGGTCTGCTGCTGCAGACCGCGGGTGACGTTGCGGCCGGCGGAGTCGGAGGTGGTGGTCAGCCAGACGTTGACGGTCTCGCCGGCCGCGTGCGCGGCGTCGGGGACCGCGACGAACAGCCCGGACACGACGATCGCCGCCAGAGCGGCGAGTCTTCGGACGAACACGGGGGTCTCCTCGAAGTTGGCCGAAGGGAACAGGGGTGGTCGCCCTCCGGCCAGGGCTTCGAGCAGAACAGCGGGGGAGAGGCCGCTAACTGCGCGACTTATTCTTAGAGTTGAAATTACTAGTGTCAAGCCCTGCGCGCGGGCCCGGTCGAGCCTCGGACGACGAGTTCGGTGGCCAGCTCGACGTGGAGCGCCTCGACGGCATGGCCGTCCATCAGCCGCATGAGCAGCGTGACCGCCATCCGGCCGAGCTCGGCCAGCGGCTGGCGGACCGTGGTGAGCTGGGGCAGCGTGCTCCGGCTGAGATACAGGTCGTCGAACCCGGTCAGCGACAGGTCCTCCGGCACCCGCAGGCCGCGTTCGTGGGCGGCGCGCAACACGCCCACCCCGGACTTGTCGTTGAACGCGACGATCGCGGTCGGCGGATCGGGCAGGTCGAGCAGCAGGCTCGCCGCGGCGTGCCCGGCGGCCGAGTCCGGCTCCCGGTCCCGGACGACCAGCTCCGGTGCGGGCAGGACGCCCACGTCGGCCAGCGCCGAGTTGTGCCCGGCCAGCCTGGCCTGGCTGGCCAGCCAGGCGGCCGGGCCGCCGATGACGCCGATGCGCCGATGGCCGAGCCCGGTCAGATGCGCGGTGACGTTGCGCGCCCCGCTGAAGTGCGCCGCCGAGACGGCCGCGAGATCGCGCGGCGGGGGAGTGCGAGGATCGACGACGACGAAGGGGAAGCCGCGTTCGCGCAGCGCCGCGAGCTCCTCGCCGGACTCCGGCGGCAGGATGAGCACCGCCCCGCCCAGCGAGCGGTCGTCCGGCAGCCCGTGCAGCACGTCCTTGCCCCGGACCGCGTCCCCGGCGCTCAGCGTCACCCGCCGGCCGTGCAGCTCCAGGGTCTCGGCCACCGACGAGACGATCAGGCCGAAGTAGTCGGTGAGCATGTACGGACAGCGCACGTAGACCGCGTCGCCGCCGCGCCGGACGGGAATCGGCGCCCCGAGCCGGTCCAGAGCACGTCGTACCAGCTCCCGGGTCTCCTCGGCGACCTGCCCGTTGCCGTTCATCACCCGGGACACCGTCGCGATCGAGACCCCGGCCTCGGCCGCGATCGTCCGGACGGTGACCCGCGAAGACCGGGTTCTGGCCACGTTCGCCCCCTTGACACTCTCCGGGCAGTGAGCGTACCCCTGTAGCCGGGAGAAGTTACAGAATCTGTTTCATTCTGTTCCAGTGGGGAGCGGGCCCGGCCGCCCGCTCCCCACGGCCGCCATTGTGGTTTGATGCACCTCTTGACCGCATTGCCGTTCAGAAGTTAAATCAAGTCGCGAATCAACTGCCAGGCGGCCTCGAGGAGGCATTATGCCCAGCCCTCGCTCTCGTGCCTCGCGTGCACTGAAGACCGCGGTCGCCGTGGCCACCGGCATCGTCACGCTGCTGGCGCTCTCCTCCGCGGTCCCCGCGGTCGACGCGGCCTCGGCGACGTGTCCGTGGGTCGGTTCCAGTGCGCCGATATCGCAGCGGGTCGGCCAGGTGCTGGCCAAGATGTCGACGCAGCAGAAGGTCACGCTGCTGACCGGTTCGGGCGGCTCCAGCTATGTCGGGCTCACCCAGGCGATCGGATCGCTGTGCGTCCCGGCGCTGAATCTGGAGGACGGGCCGGCCGGGGTCGGCGATGGAATGACCGGCGTGACCCAGTTGCCCGCCCCGGTCAACGTGGCGGCGAGCTGGGACACCGCGGCCGAGCAACGCTACGGGCAGGTCATCGGCGCCGAGCAGACCGCCAAGGGCACGACCATCGATCTCGGCCCGACCATCAACATCGTGCGGGACCCGCGCTGGGGCCGGGCCTTCGAGTCGGTGGGGGAGGACCCGTACCTGAACGGGATCCTGGGCGCCGCCAACATCAAGGGCGTGCAGTCCACCGGGGCGATGGCGCAGGTGAAGCATCTGGCCGTCTACAACCAGGAGGCCAACCGCAACACGCCCTCGGACAACGCGATCGTCGACCAGCGGACCCTGCAGGAGATCTACCTGCCCGCCTTCCAGTACTCGACCCAGGACGGCGCGGCCTCGTCGGTGATGTGCTCCTACAGCACGATCAACGGCACCTACGCCTGCCAGAACCCCTCGCTGCTGACCACGAACCTGCGCAGCCAGTTCGGGTTCGGCGGGTTCGTGACCTCGGACTGGGGTGCGACGCACGCCACCGCGGCCTCGGCCAACGCCGGGCTCAACCAGGACATGCCGGGCAACGACGGTTACTACGGCAGTGCCCTGGTCAGCGCGGTCAACAGCGGCTCGGTCAGCCAGTCGACGCTCAACGCGCTGACCTCCCAGGTGCTCACCCAGATGTTCGCGTTCGGTCTGTTCGACAAGCCGCCGACCGGCTCGCCCGGGCAGACCGCCACCAGTTCCGGCAACGTGACGGCCGCCCGGCAGCTCGCCCAGGAGGGCACCGTGCTGCTCAAGAACGGCGGCTCGGTCCTGCCGTTCGGATCGGGCGTCTCCTCGATCGCGGTCATCGGCGCCGACGCCTCCACCGGCGCGCGGACCGTGGGCGGCGGCAGCGCCGGCGTGAACTCCAGCGGCACCGTCACCCCGCTGACCGGCATCACCAACCGGGCCGGCAGCGGGATCAAGGTCTCCTACAACGACGGCTCCAACAGCGGTTCGGCCGCCTCCCTCGCCGCCTCTTCGTCGGTGGCCGTCGTGTTCGTCAGCAAGTACGAGAGCGAAGGCGGTGACCTGAGCAACATCGACCTGGCCGGTTCGGACAACTCGCTGATCTCCGCGGTCGCCGCCGCCAACCCGCACACCGTGGTGGTGCTGAACACCGGGTCGGCGGTCACGATGCCCTGGCTGAACGCCGTCCAGGGCGTGCTGGAGGCGTGGTACCCGGGCCAGGAGGACGGCAACGCGATCGCCGGGCTGCTCTTCGGCGACATCAACCCCTCCGGTCACCTGCCGGTGACCTTCCCGGCCTCGCTGTCCCAGGTCCCGGCGAGCACCACCGCCCAGTGGCCCGGCTCCGGTGGGCAGGTCCAGTACTCCGAGGGCCTGAAGGTCGGCTACCGCTGGTACGACGCGCAGGGCCTCACGCCGCTGTTCCCCTTCGGGTACGGGCTGTCCTACACCGGCTTCGCGTTCAGCAATCTGCACGTCGGCGCCCTCACCCAGGGCGGCGCCGCCACCGTCACCGCCACCGTGACCAACACCGGCAGCCGCCAGGGCGCCGACGTCGCGCAGGTGTACGTCACCGACCCGGCCTCGTCCGGCGAGCCCGCCAAGCATCTGGAGGGCTTCGCCCGGGTGGATCTGCAGCCGGGCCAGAGCAAGACGGTCTCCTTCCAGCTCACCCAGCGCAACCTGCGGTACTGGAACACCGGCGCCGGCAACTGGGCCACCAGCACCGGCGACTACACCATCGCCGTCGGCGACTCCTCCAGAAACCTCCCGCTCACCGGCACCCTGTCCGTCGGCTCTGGGCAGCTCGGCCAGCCGGTCACCATCACCGGCCCGGGCCCGCAGGAAGGCGTCGCAGGCGTCGCGGTCTCGGTGCCGGTCACCGCGACTGGGAGCGGCCTCAGCTACTCGGCCACCGGCCTGCCCGCCGGAACCTCCATCAACCCCGCGACCGGCACGATCAGCGGCACCCCCACGGCCGCCGGGACCAGCACGACCACCGTGACCGCCACCGGCACCGGCGGCGCGTTCGCCACCGCCACCTTCCTGTGGACCGTCACCCCCGCCGGCTCGGGCCTTCCGACCTTCCCGCTGGTCGGCTACCAGGGCCTGTGCCTCGACCTGGCCGGAGACAACAACGCCAACAGCACCAAGGTCGAGGTCTACACCTGCAACGGGACCAACGGCCAGCAGTGGACCGAAGAGGCCGACGGCACGGTCCGGGCCGACGGCAAGTGCCTCGACGTGACCGGCGGGGGCACCGCCAACGGCACCCAGGTGCAGATCTATGGCTGCAACGGCACCGGGGCCCAGGTCTGGCGGCCACAGGCCAACGGCGAACTGCTCAACCCGCAGTCCGGCCGCTGCCTCGACGACACCGGCTGGTCCACCGCCAACGGCACTCAGGTCCAGATCTGGGACTGCACGGGCGGCGCCAACCAGATCTGGAAGCAGCCCAGCTGAGGCGCCGACCGCAAATCCCGGTATGGCCTGTGAGCCGGGTCACGAAAATCAGGGCGTGATCGCCGATGGATTCGCCTTCCTCCTCGGATCTCAACCAGTACAAGCCGATATGAGGAGGCGGACATGCGGGGATCTCCGCGCATTGAGGGTTCGACAGCGCTGGTCACCGGCGCCAACAGGGGGATCGGCAGGGCCGTCGCGCAGGCGCTGCTGGAGCGCGGCGCGACCAGGGTCTACGCCGCCGCGCGTGACCCGAAGACGCTCGAGCCGCAGCGCGAACTGCACGGCGGCAGGCTGGTGCCGGTGCGGCTGGACGTCACGGACGCCGCCCAGGTCGCCGAGGCGGCCAGGACGGCCGCCGACATCGATCTGCTGATCAACAACGCCGGGACCTTCGAGCCGACCGAGCTCACCGACGCCGCGATCGTCGAGGTGGCCAGGCGGGAGATGGAGGTCAACTACTTCGGGGTACTGCGGATGCTGAACGCCTTCGCCGACACGCTGGCCCGCAACGGCGGCGTGGTTGTCAACGTCGGCTCGGCCGCCGGGCTCAGCAACGTGCCGATCCAGCCGACCTACAGCGCGTCCAAGGCCGCCCAGCATTCGCTGACCCAGGCCGCCCGGGCGCTGCTGGCGGCCCGCGGCGTGATGGTGCACGGCGCCTACCCGGGGCCGGTCGACACCGAGATGACCAAGGACCTGCCGCCGGAGTTCGCCAAGGCTCCGCCTGAGGGGGTGGCCAAGGCGCTGCTCGACGGGATCGAGGCGGGGGACGAGGATATCTTCACCGATCCGTTCTCCGTGACCTTGGGCGAGCAGTTCCACGCCTCGCCCAAGGACGTGGAGCGGCAGATGGCGGCGCTGGTCGCGGTACCGGCGTAGGGCGCGGCGGCGGCCCCGGCTCGCGCGGGGCCGCCGTCCGGGCCGATGCATGTGGAGGAGCTGAATGTTGGAGCCGGTTCCCGAGCCGCGGCTGCGCGAGGCCGCCGCCGCGGGGGACGAGCGGGCCTTCGCCGAGCTGGTCGAGCCGTACCGCGGTGCGCTGCACGCGCACTGTTACCGGATGCTCGGCTCGACGCAGGACGGTGAGGACGCCGTACAGGAGACCCTGCTGAGGGCGTGGCGCAGCCTGGCGACCTTCGAGGGCCGAAGCTCGCTGCGGTCCTGGCTCTACACGATCGCGACCAACGTCTGCCTGCGGGCGATCGAGCGGCGGCCGGTGCGCGTACTTCCGATCGAGCACGGCCCGCCGGCCGATCCGCGGCTGCCGCTCGCGGAGCCGCTGGCCGAGTCGACCTGGATCGAGCCGTATCCCGACGACCGGCTGGATCTGGCCGACGGGCCGGCCGGGCCCGAGGCCCGCTACGAACAGCGGGAGAGCGTCGAGCTCGCCTTCGTCGCGGCGCTCCAGCATCTGCCGGCCCGGCAGCGCGCGGTGCTGATCCTGCGCGACGTGCTCGGCTACTCCGGCGCCGAGGTCGCCGACGCGCTGCAGACGACCCCGGCCTCGGTGTCCAGCGCCCTGCAACGCGCCCACGAAACCGTCGATCACCGGCTGCCGGCCCGCAGCCAGCAGGCGACGCTCAGCTCGCTCGGCGACGCGCGGCTGCGCGAGCTGGTCGACCGCTACGTCCAGGCCTGGGAGCGGAACGACGTCGGCGCGATCGTGTCCATGCTGACCGACTCCGCGACGATCGCGATGCCGCCCACCGCCACGTGGTACCGCGGCCCGGAGGCGGTCTGCGCGTTCCTGCGCACCCGGCCGCTCAACGGCGCGCTGAAGTGGCGGCTCACCCCCGCCACCGTGAACGGCCAGCCCGGCGCCCTGGCCGAGCTCTGGGACTCCGTGGCCGGCTGCTTCCGCGCGCACCACACCGCCGTCCTCACCTTCCGCGACGACCGGATCGACGAGATCCACACCTTCCTCACGCCCTGGGCGATGACCGCCGAGGTCCAGAACTGCTCCGGCGGCGCGGAGGGGACGTCGGAGGCCTGACGACCCTCGCCGCGGGTCAGCGGTGGTCGGCCAGGGCGCGGAGCCGGTCGGCGGCCACGGTCAGCTCGGCCGCGGCGACCGTGCAGGCGGTGATGTGCTCGTGGAGCTGCTCGTAGAGCCACGGTGGTACGGCGTCGTGCCCGCGGAGCCGCTGGGCGAGCGCGCGCAGCCGGTCGGCGCAGCCCTCGACGGCGACGGCGTCGGCGGCCAGGATCTCGGCATGGGCGGCCGCGGTCATCGGACGGCCGCCTTCCGCGGGGCCCGGTCATAGAGGCGGTAGAGCCCGCTGGCCACGACCCGGCCGTGGTACGGAGCGAGATTGCGGTCGATCTCGGCGCGTGCGTCGGGTAGGTCGTCGGCGAGGTTGGCCATGTAGTGCTCCACGCTGTGGCAGACCGGGAACAGGTGGGTCGGATCGGTGTAGTCGACGACGTACCAGTCGGGGTGCAGCTCGAAGCAGTTGCCCGCGCCCTGGCCGTCGAGTGTCGGGATGATGTCGTGCTGGTTGGTGACGCTGGCCACCCAGGTCGCCTGGTTGGCCGGTCGTTTGAAGTCGATGGGGGAGCCGATCGCGACCAGGTGCGTCACGTTGTAGCGCGCGCAGAATCGGGCGTCCTCGGCCAGGCTGAGGATGGCCGCCCCGCCCGCGCTGTGTCCGATGAGCGCGAGGTCGGCGCCCTCCGGTATTCCGTAGTCGGCGATGGCCAGCGCCAGCGCCCGGCTGTAGGGCCCGCTGATCCGTACCGTCGCACTGAACGCGCCCAGCAGGTCGGCGGGGGAGTCGTTGTCCGGCTTGCCCATCCGCATGCCAGGGGCGAGCACGACGTATCGCTCGACGGAGTCGGGGCCCTCGACGGTCTGGATGAGAATACGGCCGGTCGGCCCGATCACGCTGATGTTGGTGAGGAAGTCCAGCAGCGACCCGGTCGGGCGCAGCCGGATCACCTCGGCCGGCGTGCATTGGGCGCGCCGGGCCGCGCCCGCCCCGCGGTCCAGGGCGGCGATCAGCCGGTTGCTGATCCCCATGAACGGATCGGCGGTGGCGGTGCCGAGCCCGCCGGCGATCAGCCAGGCGGTGTGGTCGTTGAGCGGATTGCGGTCGGCCAGCGCGCGCAGGGCCAGGATCTCTCCGAAGATGGGCGCGATCGCGCTGAGCGCCTTGGCGGCCCCCCGATCCCTGATCAGGGCGTACATCGCCCGTGCCGCACCGTCGTGCCTCGCCACCGCCTGGTTGAGCCGGTCCAGCAGCGGATCGGTGACCAGTTCGGGATGGTCCACCATGACCGCGGCGATCCGCAGCCGTAGCGAGGTCATCAGCACGAGCTCGGCCAGGCCCTCCGCGCCGAGCATTCCGCTCACCCGGGCGCCGAACGAGCCGAGCGGACCACCGGTGATCGCCCAGCCCAGCCCGCGGCGGTCGGTCACCGCCCGGACCAGGGCCTGCTGGGCGCGGAGCCCGGCGGCCGGAGCACGCGGCATCGCGGCGGCCGGGCCGGCCAACGCGGCCGTGGCGTGTGCCGAGGCCTCCCGGAGGGTCACCGCCACCTCGGCCAGCTCCCGGGCGACACCGCGCAGCAACCGGGCCGGATCGTCGGTCATCGGGACGCTCCGCGCCAGGTCATGCCGACGAACCGCGGCTGGGGATCCTCGGGGATGTTGCGATGCAGGACATCCGACAGCCGCCGGGTCTGGCCGATGACCCGCAGGCCCAGCGCGCTGAAGGTCTCGGCGTTCAGCACCCGGGGGGCGAGCAGCGGGTTGGTCAGCGCCTGGGAGAAGGCGTCGATGGCGATGATCTTCGTCAGCAGCGGAGGCAGCACGGCATGGTCGGAGGCCGGCTCCTCGGCGAACAACCCCACGTACAGCTCGAGGTCCTCGACCCCGCGGTAGCGTGCGCTGAGCGCCGCACGCACCCGGGGATCGGCCGACACCTGCCCGAAGTCGGCGGCTCGCGGAAACCGGCAGTGCACGCGGTAGTCGTTGTAGGAGGCGAGCTGCAGCGCACGGCCGTCGGCGATGCTGGAGATCTCGACCTCGCGCAGCGCCGGATCGGTGTTGAACAGCCCGATCCGGCCGGCCCGCTGCTCGGACGCCTCCTCGAACACCCGGCCCAGCCCGGGCCCGGGGATCAGCGAACCGCCGAACAGCGTCCCGGCCAGCGGCACCGCCCGGTCGCCGACCGACAGCTCGGACGGGATCAGGCTGTGCCAGCGGTAGACCAGGTTGAACTCGACCGACGCCCAGTTCTGCCGGTGCCATTCGGCCCGGCGCAGCATCGTGGTCAGCCGCGGATCCAGCACGAAGTCGAAGTGGTACGGCGTGATGTGGTTGATGTACTCCTCCAGCACCAGCCGGATCACGAGCACGATCACGATGTTGCGGGCGGTCTGGAAGAGCCGCTCGTCGTCCCAGTCCGGATGCTCCCCGGCCAGCTCGCGGGCCAGCCGGTTGTGCTCGCGTAGGAAGAGGACGGTGAGCATGGCGAAGCCGATCTGCACGTTGCCCCGGTCGCCGCCGAAGGCGAACAACCGGTCGCGCTGATCGTCGGTGAGCCGCTCCATCCGTACCGCCGACAGCGCGGCGAACTCGGACTTGATCTTGCCGTCCTGGCAGAGGTACGGGGGGAACTCGCCCCCGTTGATCTGCTGGGACTTCAACAGGCCGCCGTCGAAGACCCGGACGGCGTTGGTGGCCGCCTCGTCCAGCCCGTACAGCGGGTTGAGGTCGATCTCGTGGTTGGAGGTGCTGCGCCGTGGATCGCGGGGCTCGCCGGAGTCGCCGCGCAGGAAGCCGTCGGTGAACCACTGGGCGAAGTAGGCGAACATCACGGTCGACTTGGGGCACAGCTCGCCGTCGCCCTGGCGCGCGAACAGCGCCGCGACGTCCTCCACCGGCGGCCGCCCGTCTTCGTCCGCCGGCGGCAGGTGGCGGCT
>Ga0308173_10001840_pt1 | contig 10913 bp, 7 predicted proteins | sample PhyPR1_FD_203716 | JGI IMG/M metagenome (GOLD analysis project Ga0308173, IMG submission 203716) | Soil microbial communities from UC Gill Tract Community Farm, Albany, California, United States - DLSLS.P.R1 | ecosystem: Environmental > Terrestrial > Soil > Agricultural land | place: USA... | reverse complement strand
CGGCGGAAACGGCAGCTGGACTCGCTGGCGCGGCAATGCGGCGCTCGACCTTTCGGGCAGGGCGGCCGCGCGGCTGGCGCTTGGCGTCGATAGCGGGCGCTATCGCCTTCAGGGCCGTCTGGCCCCGGCACAGTTCCTCACCGGCAAGTTCCAGCGCCTGACGCAGCCTTCCGTGACCGTCCGTGGCGACGCGACGCTCAAGAACCGGCTGCTCGATGGCCAGTTGACTGCAGCGACGCCGGAGCTCCGCGCCGTCGCGAGGGGTACGATCGACCTCGCGAACAACCGCTATCGCGCCCTCCGTCTGGGCGTGGACCTCCTGAAGCCTCCGGCCCTGTTCAGCAACATGCGCGGCCAGGGCGTGCGGATGGTGTGGACGCTGGACGGGCCGTTCGCGACCGCGGCTTACTCCTACCGTCTCACGTCCAATTACGTGCAATTCGACCAGCAGGGCTTCACCGGATTGCATGCCGAAGGCGCGGGCCGGCTGAGCCCATGGCCAATGCGTGTGCCGATCCGTCTGTCGGCGAAGGCCATCACGGGCATCGGCGACGTCGCGGGTGCGATGCTGGCGAACCCCACCATCGAAGGCTGGCTGAGCGTCACGCCCAAGCTCGTCCAGGGCCAGGACCTGAGGCTGACCAGTGCAAAGTGGAACGGCAAGCTGTCGCTGCTGATCGATCTCGTCACGGGCCGGTTCGACGTGCAGCTGTCGGGCGCGATGCAGCGCTTCCTTATCCCCGGTCTCGGGATCGTTGACGTCGTGACGGACCTGCACGTGGTGCCCGGCCCTAACAACAAGGGGAGCCACGTCGTCGGAACCGCGAAGGCATGGGTCCGGCGGCTCGACAACAGCTTCTTCCAGGGTCTGACCGGCGGGTTGCCGTGGCTGACGACCAACCTCGAGCGGGGCAATGATGGCGTGCTGCACTTCACCAACCTGCAGCTCTACTCGCCGAAGCTTCGCCTGTCGGGCGCTGGCGAGCGGCTGAAGGACGGCACCTTCCACATCAGCGCCGCCGGCCGCCAGGCCAAGTACGGGCCGGTCAAGCTGGTGCTCGACGGGCACATCGAACGCCCCAAAGTCGACCTGCTCCTTGCGCGTCCGAATGACGCGCTCGGCATCACCAACATGCGCCTGTCGCTCGATCCGACGGCGGCGGGTTACAATTACCGAGCGGCTGGTGGCTCGCGGATCGGACCTTTCACGAGCAACGGGCAGATCCTCCTGCCGCACGGTGCGCCGACGATCATCGCAATCGCAGCGCTCGATGCCGGCGGCGCTCACGCCACAGGTGAGTTGAAGTCGGTCCCGGGCGGTTTCCTCGGCCGCCTGGTGCTTGCCAACGGCACACTCGCCGGAACGCTCGACTTCTTGCCGGCCGGGCAGGCCCAAAGGATCGATGCGCATCTCACGGCAAACAATGCCGACTTCCCGGAGGCCTTCGCGGTCCGCACTGGCCGTGCCGACGGGACGATCATCCTCGCCGATGACAAGACAACGATCGACGGGAGCGCCGATGCGCGAGGTATCGCGATCGGCAGTGTCACGCTTGCGCGGCTCACCGCCAACGCGCGGCTGATCAACGGCAGCGGGCAGGTTCGCGCGGCGTTCGCCGGCCGGCGCGGCGCCGCCTTCGTGTTCTCCACGCTCGCGGAGATCGCGCCGAACACGATCAAGCTGACGGGGAACGGCCGGATCGAGAACCGGCCGCTTATCCTCAACCAGGCGGCAGTGCTGACCCGTTCGGGGGATGGCTGGGCACTCGCGCCGACGAGCGTCAGCTTTGCGGGCGGCAATGCGACAGTGTCAGGCCGCAGCGGCTCGGCGCCCGAGGTTCACGCGTTGCTCGCAGGCCTGCCGCTGCAGGTGCTCGACATACTCTGGCCCAATCTGAACCTGTCAGGCTCCGCAACGGGCCGCGTGGATTATGCGTGGAAGAGCAATCGATCCGGCAGCCTCGATCTGAAGGTGCACGGCCTCAGCCGAGCGGGCCTCGTTCTCGCCTCCAAGCCGGTCGATGTGGCCGTAGCGGCGATGGTGAACGGCAATCAGGCCGGCATCCGCGCCGTGGCGGCAAGCGACGGCGCCATTGTCGGCAGAGCGCAGGCGCGGTTCGCGCCGCTTGGAAGCGGCTCGCTTGCGACCGAGCTGATGAATGCACCCCTGTTTGCCCAGCTTCGCTATTCGGGGCCCGCGGACACGTTGTGGCGACTGACCGGAAGCGAGATCATCGACCTGTCCGGTCCGCTCGCAGTCGGTGCGGACATCAGCGGCCGGTTCGCGGCTCCGGTGATCCGCGGATCATTGCGGACTCAGGACGGCCGTCTCGAGAGCTCGGTCACCGGCATGGTCATCGACCATCTCGCCAGCCAGGCGCGCTTCTCGGGACCGCAGCTGATCTTCAGCCAGATCGCGGGGCAGACGAGCGGCGGCGGCAGCGTATCGGGGGCGGGGTCCGTCACCTTCTCGGGCGGCAAGACGCTGCTGAACCTCGCCTTCAATGCGAAGAACGCCCAGCTGCTCAACCGGGACGATGTCGCCGCGCAGGTCACCGGTCCGCTGCAGATCAAGTCGGACGCGAACGGCGGGACGATCTCCGGCGACCTGAGGCTGAACAAGGGTCGGTTCCAGCTCGGCCGGGCGAGCGCGGCGGCCGCGGTTCCGCAGCTCAATGTGCGGGAGACAGGTCTCGACGAGGAGGACGTGATCGAGCCCGCAGCGCTGCACCCATGGAAACTGAACCTGAAGCTCGCCGGCGGCAATCTGCAGGTGACAGGCCTCGGCATCAACAGCCGCTGGAGCACCAACCTCCAGATCGGCGGCCTCGCCGACGCGCCGCGCTTCACCGGCACGGCCAACCTCGTCCAGGGCAATTACGATTTCGCCGGACGCATCTTCCGGCTCGACCGGGGCGTGATCCGCTTCCGGGGCGAGAGCCCGCCGGATCCCATGCTCGACATCCACGCGCAGGCGGCGGTGCAGGGGCTCGATGCGACCGTGACCGTCATGGGCACGGGGCTGAAGCCCGAGATCACCTTCGCCAGCAACCCGCCGATGCCGCAGGATGAGCTGCTCTCGCGCATCCTGTTCGGCACCTCGATCACGAACCTCTCCGCACCCGAGGCGCTCCAGCTGGCTTCCGCGGTCGCGGCGCTCCAGTCGGGCAACGGCAGCCTTGACCCCATCAACGCGCTGCGTCGCGCCGTTGGCCTGGATCGATTGCGCATCGTTCCCGCCGATGTCGCGACCGGCCAGAAGACGGCGCTCGGGGCGGGCAAGTACATTACGCGCAAATTGTATGTTGAGGTGATCACCGACGGTGCCGGCTATTCGGCGACGCAGGTGGAGTATCAGGTCACCCGCTGGCTCTCCGTGCTGTCAACGGTTTCGACGATCGGCCGTTCGAGCGCGAGCGTTCGCGTCAGCAAGGACTACTAGCGGCTCAGGCATCCAGCTTCGAGGCGCTCGGGCTATAACAGAACCGGTCCACCAAGCGGCTCGCATGAGCGCTCACCATGGTTAATAATCCTTAGGTAAATTGCGCATAATAGGAGGTTAACGTAGATAAATCCTTGGCGATAAACGATTATTTATCGCCAACAGGAGGCAACTATGAAGAAGCTTGCCAATGCTGCGTTCGCAGCGACGATGATTGCGGGAACGATCGTGCCCATAACACCGGCACAGGCGATGTCCCAATCCGAAGACTATTGTGTGAACACCCTGCACGGCACCTTCGCGCGTGTGGGCGGGCAGTGTTATTGCACGGTTACGACGACATCCAATGTCGGCAACAGCTCCAACAGCCAGACAATCACGATGACGGACACGGAGGGAAGCAACGGGACGCTGAACAACGACCCGAAGCACACCTCGTCATCGAAGTGCGACGGAACGGGCAACACCACCAGCCCGCAGGATCACTGCTAATTTGAACCAGTCGCTCGAGGGGCGGCTCAGAAGAGTGAGGCCGCCCCTGCGGGCTGCACACCGTTGGTTTGTGATGAAAGCGATTCTTTTCGCGCCTTTGATCCTTGCGGCGGCGCAGACCGCGGCGGCAACGGCACCTAGAGCTCCTTCACCGGCCGAGGCTGCGTGCGACGAGCAGCTCGGCGACTTTCATCGGGAGGGTGCCAAGGTCTTCTGCGACGTGAACGGCGTCGTATTCGAAGGCCGGGAGGAACTGAACGCCCGCGCTGCTCCCTTGCTCGCCTCCCGATATCCCCAGGAACTGCAGCAATCCGCCTTGGCCGGCGAACGGCCTCGAGCAGCGGACAATGGCGCATCGCACCATCAAGGTGCGTGGGACAAAAGAAGGAGCGGCGGCGCCGTGAGGCACCGCCGCTCCGAGAGGACAAAGTCGCGGAGCGAACCGCGTCTTAGATAAGCTTGTTCGACACGTTGTTGAACGTGGTGTTCAGCTTGTTGCCGATGCCCTGCATCGCGCCAATGGCCGCAACGGCGATGAGCGCCGCGATCAGGCCGTACTCAATGGCGGTCGCGCCCTTCTCGTTCTTAATCAGCTTGAGGAACTTGCTCATGGTCTTGTCTCCTTGGTCCCAGGAGGTTCCAGCCCCCTGCTGCCGCTAGTGCAGGACAAACGGATTACGCACCGGACCTTCGGAAAAGACTTACGAAGCTGGTTAACGCCAGCGCAACGCTCTCGCTAAATCATTGATCCTGCACGGCTTAACTAAAGTTAGCGTTGCGCTTTTGTCTCGGGTCGGACGTGCGACGAGCGGCAGTCCTGACAAGCAGATGAGGATGCGTGCCGTGGTTGCGCGCTAGTGAAGCAGGTCAGAGGCGCGGCGTATTGCTTCGCCGCTGCTTGGCCGCAATGATGGGCGGGACCGGGGGAGGGTACGCGCCACATGAGAAACTGGAAGTTCCGCAAGTCCGTCGTGGCGCGGGAGGACATGCCCGAGGAGCATCGTCTCAAACGGTCGCTGTCTTGGCCCCACCTCGTCGCCCTTGGCGTGGGCGCGATTGTCGGCACCGGAATCCTGACGCTGATCGGCGTAGGCGCCGGCAAGGCGGGGCCCGCCGTGATCCTCTCGTTCGCGATCGCCGGCGTGATCTGCGCCTGCGCCGCGCTCGCTTATGCGGAAGTGGCGACGATGATCCCCGCGTCGGGCTCGGCCTATACTTATTCCTATGTGGTCTTCGGCGAGCTGATCGCGTGGATGATCGGCGTTGCGCTGATCCTCGAATATACGCTGGTCGTCAGCGCCGTCGCGGTAGGCTGGTCCGGCTATGCCGCAGGGTTCCTGAATTCAATCGGCCTGCCGCTGCCCGATGCCCTCATACAGGGTCCGGAACTCGGGGGCGTACTTAACATCCCAGCCATCTTCATCATCTGGGTCGTTGCCGGGTTGCTCATTGCAGGAACCCGCGAAAGTGCGACCCTCAACGCTGTCTTGGTCCTGATCAAGATGGCTGCGCTGGCACTATTTATCGCGGTGGCGCTTCCCGCCTTCGATGCTTCGCACTTCCATCCGTTCATGCCCAACGGATTTCCCAAGTCAGGAGCATCCGGCAGCGAGGTCGGCGTGATGGCGGCAGCCGCGATCATCTTCTTTGCCTTCTACGGCTTCGACGCGATCGCTACGGCATCGGAAGAGGCGAAGAACCCGGGCCGCGACCTTGCGATCGGGATCGTCGGGTCCATGGCGGTTTGTGTCGCCATCTACATGGCTATCGCTGCCGTCTCGATCGGGGCCGTGCCGTACACCGGCTTCGCCAACAGCCCCGAGCCGCTCGCCCTGATTCTGCGTGAGATCGGGCGCCCGTGGGCCGCGCGCGTGCTGGGCGCCTCCGCAGTCATCGCGCTGCCCACCGTGATCCTCGCGTTCTTCTACGGCCAAAGCCGCATCTTCTTCAGCGTCGCCCGCGACGGCCTGCTTCCCCCGAGCCTCGCCCGAGTGTCGAGCCGAGGCACCCCCATTCGCATCACAATCTTCACGGCAATCGTCACGTCGGTGTTCGCCGGACTGATCCCGCTCGCCAGCATCGCCGCGCTTGCCAATGCGGGAACGCTGGCCGCCTTCATCGCGGTTTGCGCAGCCATGCTCGTCCTCCGGCGTCGCGAGCCGGAGACCGAACGGAAGTTCCGCGCGCCGGCAGCGCCGCTGATAGGGTTTGGGGGCATCGCCGGATGCATCTATTTGTTCATCAGCCTGCCTACCCGCACCCAATTGTTCTTCGTCAGCGCGCAGGTGATCGGTTTGATCCTGTACGCGATCTATGGCGGACGAGCGGCCGAACGGGCGCGGAACCCGTGACGGCCATGCGCCCCGTCGCAGGTACTGCGGCGGCGGAGCAGCGGGTGTCGATCGTGCCGGCGCTGATTGCGGTGCTGCTGATGCCGGCCGTGCTTGGCAGCTCCAAGACAATTTTCGACGACGGCGACGTCAGCTGGCACATCGCGACAGGGCAGTGGATCCTCGATCATCGAGCGATCCCGCACGTCGACCCTTTCTCGTTCACCTGGGCAGGCAAGCCTTGGGTGCCGATCGAGTGGCTGTCCGAAGTGATCTATGCCTCGGCCTACCGGCTGGCCACTTACGGCGGCGTCGCTGCGGCCGTGACCGCTGCGCTGATGGCCTTGCATGCTCTGGTCTACTTCAACGCCGCACGTTGGGTTCGTGCGGCACTGCTGCCGATCGTTGCAATGGACTTCGCGCTGATCCCAATGCTCTCGGCAAGACCGCACGTGCTGACCTGGCCGGTGCTCGCCTTGTGGACCTGGCTGATGCTGCGGGCCCGAGAGCGGGACAAAGCTCCACCACTCGCCGCAGCCCTGCTGATGACGCTGTGGGCCAATCTTCACGGCGGCTTCGTCTTCGGCCTGGCGATCGCCGGGATCTTCGCACTCGAGGCGCTGGCCACATCGCCCGACAAGGGTCGCGCACTGCGGCAGTGGCTCATCTTTGGGGTCGCGTGCGCCGCCGCCGTGTTCCTGAATGGCAATGGCGTCGAAGGCGTGTTCCACCCGCTACGCTTCACCCAGCTGCAGATGCTGCCGTTGATCGACGAGTGGAAGTCATCGTCGCTCCAGAAGACTCCATACTTCTTCGGGGTTCTCGCGGTCACGCTCGGGTTGGCCGTCTGGAAGCGACCGCGATTGCCGTGGCCAAGGTGGCTGCTGCTCGCCGTCTTTTTCGGTCTCGCCATGCTGCAGGTCCGGCATCAGGCGATGTTCGCGATCGTGGCCGCAATGGTCCTGCCGGAGGGTTTCGCGCGCCGGAGGAGGCAGGAAGTCGTAGCTGAGCCTTCGCTCGCCTGGGTCGCTGCCGGCGGTGCGGCCTTGCTGCTGGCCGCCCGGACCATCCTGCCAATCCAACCGACTGATAGTCAGGCGAACCCGTGGAAGCTGATCGCCGCAGTGCCGCCGGAGTTGCGCAGCAAGCCCGTGCTCAACGGCTACTCCATGGGGGGTCCGCTAATTTTGTCGGGAATCCGGCCCTATGTCGACGGCCGCGGCGACATGTACGGCGATGAGCTGGTCGTCGGCTACTCGCGCATCCTGCACGGCGACATGCCGGCGTTCAACGCGGCAGTGGAGCGCTGGAACATCCGCTGGGCAATATTGCCCGCGGATAGCCGCCTAAGCGGCGCGCTGAATCGAACCGCCGGTTGGCGCCTGCTTCGTCGTGACAAGGTAGGCGCGATTTACGTTCGCACGACGTCCTAGTGTTTGAGGAATCCCTCGAGCTCCTTGCGCAGCTCGGTCAGACTCAGCCGATTCCAGTGACTGCCTTCCGCGTCGGCCTTTTCGATCAGGTTCAGATAGGTCGGTGGACTCCAGTTGAACGAGGCAACGCCCGGCTTGGTCGCGGCGAGGGCGCTCGTCTCGAGCGGCGAGTGGAACCTGATGCCAACCTGGTCGCCGACCGCCCACAGCACGGTGGCTGACAGGGAGAGATCGTCGCTAAGCTCGACGAGCGGCTCGCAGCCGACGCGCACGGAAGCCGGCGATTCGATCATGGCCCCGGTCCGGGAAAGATTGCGGACACGCACCTTGGTCGTCTGATAATCATGGTGGAGCAGCGCGCTCCAGATCAGCGGGTGGCGCTTCGCGATCCGGTTCTCGTCTGTCTCCTGGCTCGCGGTGGCGGGCTCGGCAGTAGAGGGCTCGCCAAGGTCGAAGTCGATTTCAGGAAACGAGCGTTCGATGACCTGGCGCAACATCGCCGCGACCTGATCCGACGGCCAGTCGAGGCGCGTCTCATGCGCAAACTCGAGACCGATGCGGTCGTCGCGAACCCAGCGGACGGCGCACTCGATCGTGCCGTGCTTGCCAAGGCGGAGCTCGGCCCGGTCCCAGAGCTTGGCGGGAAACGACGCACCGACCATTGCGCCGCCGCCCGACAGGTTGATCAGCTCGACCTCGTGCTTGCGGCGCTTGTGGAGGACTATTGCGCGCTCGCCCACGAGGCGGTGGCGATCCTCGCCGCGGCTGTTGTTCGCACGCCGAGCCTCGCGCGGCACGGTTATGCTCTGCAGGTCTTTCGCAACAGCGCCTTTGCTCTTCTTCGCTCGGAGGAGGGATTCGTCGGCTAACGTGCCGCCGCCGAAGATCTTGGCCCTGATGTTCATCCGTAACTCCGTGCGCAGGAGGCGTCCTCATGCACCGCGGCTAGTTACAAAATCGTTCACTGCTGAAGGGGGAAATCCGGATGCCGGTGAAGAGAAAGGGAAGGTGGGAGGGTTCCCTCCACCGGCGTCCCGAAAGGCGCAATCTAACGCGATTCGCCAGCGAAGAATAGTTTACGAAGAATAGTACATGTCGAATTCTACGGGGCTCGGCGTCGTCTCCCATCGCATGACTTCTTCCCACTTCAGATCGATGTAGCTGTCGATCTGATCGTCGCTGAAAACGTCGCCGCGGGTGAGGAAGGCGCGGTCGTTCTGGAGGCTGACGAGCGCTTCACGCAGCGAACCGCAAACCGTCGGAACGTTCACGAGCTCCTGCGGCGGCAGGTCGTAGAGGTTCTTGTCCATCGGATCGCCCGGGTGGATGCGGTTCTGGATGCCGTCCAGACCGGCCATCATGATTGCGGCATAGGCGAGATAGGGGTTCGCCATGGCGTCTGGGAACCGGAACTCGACGCGCTTGGCCTTCTCACCGGCGCCGTAGGGAATGCGGCAGGAGGCGGAGCGGTTGCGGCTCGAATAAGCGAGCAGCACGGGCGCCTCGAAACCGGGGACCAGGCGCTTGTAGCTGTTGGTCGTCGGGTTGGTGAACGCGTTCAGCGCGCGCGCGTGCTTGATCACGCCGCCGATGAAGTAGAGCGCCGTCTCACTGAGCCCCGCATAGCCGTTGCCGGCGAACAGCGGCTTCCCGCCTTTCCAGATCGACATGTGGGTGTGCATGCCGCTGCCGTTATCCTGCGCGATTGGCTTGGGCATGAAGGTCGCCGTCTTGCCGTAGGCATGGGCGACCATGTGCACGACATACTTGTAGATTTGCATGCGGTCAGCGGTCTCGACCAGGCTGCCGTAGGTGAGGCCGAGCTCGTGCTGGGCGGCGGCGACCTCGTGATGGTGCTTGTCCATCGGCAGGCCCATCTCGAGCATCGTCGCGACCATCTCGCCGCGGATGTCGATGGCGCTGTCGACCGGCGCGACCGGGAAGTAGCCGCCCTTGGCGCGCGGCCGATGGGCGAGGTTGCCGCCCTCATATTCGCGGCCGGTGTTGGTCGGCAGCTCGATGTCGTCGATACGGTAGGAGGAGACGTTGTAGCCGTCCTCGAAGCGGACGTCGTCGAACATGAAGAACTCGGCTTCGGGACCCACGAACACCGTGTCGCCGATGCCCGTCTGCTTCAGATACGCCTCGGCGCGGGTCGCGGTGGAGCGCGGGTCGCGGCCGTAGAGCTCGCCCGTCGACGGTTCGACGACGTTGCAGAACAGGATCATCATCGGCGTCGCGCTGAACGGATCGACATAGGCGGCGTCGAGGTCCGGCTTCAGGATCATGTCGGACTCGTTGATCGCCTTCCAGCCGGCGATCGAGCTGCCGTCGAACATGAAGCCGTCGGTCAGCATGTCCTCGTCGATCACGACCGAAGCCATGGTCAGGTGCTGCCATTTACCCTTGGGGTCGGTGAAACGGAGGTCGACCCAGTCGATCTCCTCATCCTTGATGCGTGAAAGGATGGTGTCCGCAGTGTTCGCCATGTGATTGGTTCCGCTCTAGAAAGTTCGATCGCGCCCGATGAGCACGGCCGGCCCGGTCTGAACCGAACGCGAGCGATGTGATTCGGGTTTGTGGCCTCAGATTCCGAACGGGCCGCCAAGAGTCAGCAGGCCCGCGATTATTTCACTGGTCGCGACACCCGGCGCCGGCTCGATCGGAAGTGTGCCTTCAATCGGCTTCCCTTGCGTGCGCTGCTGACTATAAGCGCCCGCTCTCCCGCACATGCGGAGCGGCTGCTGGGGCGTCGCCAAGTGGTAAGGCACCGGTTTTTGGTACCGGCATTCGCAGGTTCGAATCCTGCCGCCCCAGCCAGCGCCATCCCCCGGTCTGCTACGCAGTAAGTAGATCGCGAAGGACCTGGTGCGCCGCCGGCGGACGCGTGCCGAAGAAGAGCTCGAACGCCCGGGCCGCCTGTCCGACCAGCATCGTCAGGCCATCTACCGCCTGGGCCCGAGCCGCCGACAGGAACTCGGTCTCAACGGGCGAGTAGACCATGTCGAGCAATGTGGCGCTGGATGCGGCAGCGACGGCAGCCAGCAGCTCTTCGGGCATAGCGGCGCACCCGGTCATACCGAGCGGGCTGGCGTTGATGATCGCAGCGGCATCGCGGAGGAGGTGCGTCGCGTCCGCGAGACCGCCGAAAACCAGCTTTCCGCGGAACGATCCTTCAAGCGCCCGAGCCTTGTCGCTATTGCGCGCGAGCAGTGC
>Ga0308173_10001839_pt1 | contig 10919 bp, 11 predicted proteins | sample PhyPR1_FD_203716 | JGI IMG/M metagenome (GOLD analysis project Ga0308173, IMG submission 203716) | Soil microbial communities from UC Gill Tract Community Farm, Albany, California, United States - DLSLS.P.R1 | ecosystem: Environmental > Terrestrial > Soil > Agricultural land | place: USA... | reverse complement strand
GGCGTTCGGGCGGCCACGCGTCCCGATCCGGGTACCGCGCTGGCCCACGGTCCCCCCTGCGGCCCAGCCGGACTTCGCCGCCATCCGCGCCGAGTTCGACGTCCCGGAGCTGTTCCCGGCCGACGCGCTCGCCCAGGCGGCCGAGGCCGCTGCCGAGCCGCCGCTGCCCGAGTTGGACGCGACCGACGTCCCCCTCGTCACCGTCGACCCCACGGGCAGCCGCGACCTCGACCAGGCCGTGCACCTCGCGCACCGCGGCACGGGCTTCCGGGTGACCTACGCGATCGCCGACGTCGGTGGCTTCGTGCCGCTGGGCAGCCCGCTCGACCGTGAGGCCCGCCGGCGCGGGCAGACCCTCTACAGCCCTGACCGCCGCACGCCGCTGCACCCACCCGAGCTGAGCGAGGGCGCCGCCAGCCTGCTGCCCGGCGAGCTGCGCCCGGCGGCGGTCTGGACCATCGACCTCGACGCCGATGGGGAGCCGGTGAACGTCGCGCTGCGCCGGGCTCGGGTGCGCAGCCGCGCCCAGCTCGACTACGCCTCGGTGCAGGCGCAGGCCGACGCCGGCTCGCTGCCCGACGCGCTGGCCCTGCTGCCCCGGATCGGCACGCTGCTGCAGGCGCGGGCCGCCGAGCGGGGCGCCATCGAGCTGGGCACCCCCGACCAGGAGGTGCAGCCGACCCCCGACGGCGGCTGGACGCTCGTGCGCCGGGGCGACCGGCCCGTCGAGCTGTGGAACGCGCAGATCTCGCTGCTCACCGGTAGGTGCGCCGCGACGCTCATGCTGGACGGCGGGGTCGGCATCCTGCGCACCCTCCCGCCGGCGCGCGCCGCGGACGTCGACTGCCTGCGCGTCCTGGCCCCGGCGCTGGGCGTGGCCTGGCCCAACGGCAGCTCCCCCGGGTCGGTGATCGCGACGCTGAACCCTGCCCGGCCCGGCCACGCCGCCTTCCTCGAGGAGGCCGCAGCCCTGCTCAGGGGTGCGGCGTACACCCCGGTCGAGGGCGCCCCGCCCGAACAGCCGAGCCACGGCGGGGTCGGGGCCCCGTACGCGCACGTCACCGCGCCGCTGCGCCGGCTCGTCGACCGGTTCGGCACCGAGGTCTGCCTCGCCCTGTCCGCCGGCCGCGAGCCCGCCCCCGAACTCCGGGCCGCCCTGCCCGAACTGCCCGCGCTGATGGCGGCCTCCGATCGGCGCACCCGCGAGGTCGAGCGCGCGATCCTCGACGCCACCGAGGCCTGGCTGCTGCACGGCCGGGAGGGCGAGGAGTTCCCCGCCGTCGTCGTCGACGCCGTCGACGGGCGCGGCACCGTCGTCCTCGACGATCCGGCCGTGCGCGGCCGCTGCACGGGTGAGGGCCTCCGGCCCGGCACCCGGGTGCAGGTCCGGCTCGAGGAGGCCGACGTGGCCGCCCGTACCGTGCGCTTCCGGCTGGACGGCGGCCGGTGACCACCGGCCACCGGGTGCCCTACCTCTCGGCCCGGCTGCAGGGCTTCGGGACGACGGTCTTCGCCGAGATGAGCGCCCTCGCGGTCGCCACCGGCGCGATCAACCTCGGCCAGGGGTTCCCCGACTACCCCGGGCCGCCCGAGGTGCTCGACGTCGCCCGAGCGGCGATCGGCACCGCCGCCGACCAGTACCCACCCGGCCCCGGTATCCCGGAGTTGCGGGCCGCCGTCGCCGAGCACCACCTGCGGTTCACCGGCCTGTCCTACGACCCCGGCGACGAGGTGCTGATCACCGCCGGTGCCACCGAGGCGCTGACCGCCGCGCTGCTCGCCCTGCTCGATCCCGGCGACGAGGTCGTGCTGTTCGAGCCGATGTACGACAGCTACGCGGCCGCGGTCGCGATGGCCGGCGGCGTGGTCCGCCCGGTGCCGCTGCGGCCCGCGGAGGGTGCCGGGCCGTGGCGTTTCGACGTCGAGGAGTTGCGCGCCGCCGTGACTCCACGGGCGAAGCTGCTGCTGCTCAACACCCCGCACAACCCGACGGGCAAGGTCTTCGACCGCGAGGAGCTCAGCGTGATCGCGGCGGCTGCGATGGAGTCGGAGCTGCTCGTCCTCACCGACGAGGTCTACGAGCACCTCGTGTTCGCCGATGGCGGGGGAGGCCGCGGGCACCGCTCGATCGCCACGCTGCCGGGCATGCGGGAACGCACGCTCGTCGTCGGCAGCGCCGGGAAGACGTTCAACGTGACCGGCTGGAAGGTCGGCTGGATCTGCGGCCCGCCCGCGCTGGTGAGCGCCGTCCGGACGGCGAAGCAGTTCCTCACCTACGTCAACGGCGGCCCGTTCCAGCCCGCCGTCGCCGCCGGACTCCGGCTGTCCGACGACTACTTCGCCGGCGTCGCCCGCGACCTGGAGTACCGCCGCGACGTCCTCGTCGCCGGCCTCCGGGACGCCGGCCTGCCGGTCATCAGCCCGCAGGCCACGTACTTCGCGACGGTCGACGTCCGCGGCGTGCAGCCCGACGGTGACGGCCTGGCCTTCTGCCGGTCGCTTCCCGAGCGTGCCGGCGTCGTCGCCGTCCCGACCGTGGTGTTCTACGACCCGGTGCACGCGCATCTGGGTCGCCACCTGGTGCGGTTCGCGTTCTGCAAGCGCGACGAGGTGCTCGCCGAGGCGGTATCCAGGCTGAGGAGGATGACGTGAGGATCGCGGCGGTGCAGCACGACATCGTCTGGGAGGACCGCGACGCGAACTTCGCGCGGCTCGCGCCCCAGATCGCCCGAGCGGCCGGGGCGGGCGCCGAGCTCGTGTTGCTGACCGAGACCTTCTCCACCGGCTTCTCCATGACGCCGGGCGTCGGCGAGCCGGAGGACGGGCCGTCGGCGCGGTTCCTGCTCGCGCAGGCCGCCGAGCACGGTGTCTGGACCGGTGGCACCTGCCCCGAGATCGCCGACGGCACCGGTGAGGAGGGTGGGGGCAAGGCAGCGCTGCCCTACAACTCCTTCGTGCTCGCCGGGCCCGACGGCACCGTGCACCGCTACCGCAAGCTGCACCCGTTCACCCACGCCGGGGAGCACGAGCGGTTCCGGGCGGGGGAGAAGCCGGTGACGGTGGAGATCGGCGGTCTGCGGGTCACCCCGTTCGTCTGCTACGACCTGCGCTTCGGTGACGTCTTCTGGCGCGCCGCCCCCGACACCGACGTCTACCTCGTGCCGGCCAACTGGCCGAGCCCGCGGCGGCACCACTGGCGGACGCTGCTGCAGGCGCGGGCGATCGAGAACCAGGCCTACGTCGTCGGCTGCAACCGGGTGGGCACGGCCGGCGACGGCACCGAGCACGTCGGCGACAGCCGGATCATCAGCCCGATGGGGGAGCTGCTGGCGACCGCGGCGGGCGTGGAGACGATCGTGCTGGCCGACGTCGACGCCGCCGAGGTGGCCGCCACCCGCGACCGGTTCCGCTTCCTCGCCGACCGCCGCGGCTGAGGGGAGGCGGCCTCAGGCGCCCGGCGCGCCGTCCTGGTCGACCACGATCCGCTCGCGCTGCACCTGGCGGGTCACCGTCTCGGTGCCGTCGACGAGCTCGGTCCGCAGCCGCACGCGCTCGGTGGGCACGACCTCGACGGTGACCACCGGGCGTTCGGCGTGCAGCACGATCTCGTCGGGCAGGCCGCCGACCTCGGGCTCGGCGTGGTGCCGGCCGGCTGCCGCGCCGTCCGGCGGCAGCAGGGACTCGCCCGGCTCGTCGGGAGCCTCCAGCGGCACCTCCTCGACCCGGATCTCCTCGCGCCGGACCGGCACGGTGAGCTGGACCTCCTCGGTCACCACGTACTTGACCAGTCGCACCCGGGTCGCCGCCACCTGCTCGGTGCCGACCCGGAGCTGCTCCTCGCTGCGGGTCATCGCGCCGTCCGGCGGGGGCGCGGCCGGTGATACGGCGACCGGCTCCGGGGTGGCCTGACCCTCGACAGCGCCCGATCGGTCGATCGCGTAGTGGCTGCGCAGCGTGTCCTCCTCGGCGGGGTCGAGGTGATCGCCGGCCATGTGCGGGGCGGCCTTGACCGCGTCGGCGGTCACCGGCAGCCGCAAGCCGCCGTCGGCGAAGGTCGCGTCACCGACCGGGGCGATCGAGTGCCGCGTGCCGAACAGGCCGGTGGCGACGGCCACCCAGGACGGCGTGCCGGTGCGGTCGTCGACGAAGAAGTGCTCGACGGTGCCGATCCGGTGGCCGTCGGTGCCGTACGCCGTGCTCCCGATTGCGGCGGACACGTCTCGTTCGCTCAACATGGCGGATCCCCTCTGCGCAGCGACCTCGATGGCGCTTCTACCCAGGGGCTTCCCCTCCGGGGCCGTCCGCGAACATCGCGGCGGGCCGCAGTGGCATCAGTGCCGCGGGACGACGAGCGCGGCGACGACCGCCCGATGGTCGCTCCCCTCGACCGCGACGACCTCCACGGCCGCGACGGCGATCCGCGGGTCGACCAGCACGTGGTCGATCGTCAGGCGGGGGAACCGGGGGCGAAGGGGCGCCCAGGTCCACACCAGTGCCCGGCCCACGGCGTGCGCGGCGTCGGTGTACCCGCGGCCGAGCAGCCGGCGGAAGGAGGCGTGGTCGAAGGAGGCGTTGAAGTCGCCCGCCAGTACGTGCAGCACACCGGCCTCGGGCGAGGGCAGCGCGGCCAGGTCCTCCTCCCACGCGCGGACCAGCTTCGCCGACGTCGCTGGTGGGGTGATGTGCACCGCGGTGAGCTCGACCTCGCGCCCGCCGTCCCCCTCCAGCACGACCGTCGGCTGCTCGAACCCGCCGGGCACGGCCCCCTGCGGCCGCATCGGGCGGCGGCTCCACACCGCGCCCGAGGCCGCCGGCGTCCGGCCGGGGCGGGCGGGGATGACGTACGAGTGCGGCAGCAGGTCGTCGATGCCGGCCTTGCGCAACCGTTCCTCGGCCTCGGGGGTGAGCTCCTGCACGGAGAGCACGTCGACGTCGAACCCGTGGACCAGGTCGAGGACGGGGGCGGCGGCCACGAGACCCAGCCGCAGGCTCACCGTCGCGACCCGCAGCGGGACGCCGTCCGGACGGTGCGTGGGGTCCGGCCCGCTCCGGCGGGACAGCACGGCGGCGGCGAGCACCACGCCGGCCCCGGCCGACAGCAGCGCCCCAGCGCGCGATCGGGCGCGCAGTGCCAGCCCGACAGGGACGACGGCGGTGGCGGCCGCGTGCGGGGTGAACGTGAGCGCCGGGACGGCGGGGAAGCCGCGCTCGGCGCCGGTCAGCCGCACCCCCGCCCATGCGGCCCAGGGCAGCGCGGCCGCGACAGCAGCCGCCCGTCGGCGGTTGATAGGCATCCAGGCGCACGCTAGCCGTCGCGCCCGGAGCCGCCCCTGTGTCCCGTGCTCGCCGAGGGCCACGGCGGACCACTCGTGGCCTAACGTGGGGGTTCGGCGCGCAGGTGAGGAGACGACCACGGACGGCCACCTGGAGATCGAGCGGAAATTCGACGTCGGACCCGACTTCTCGGTGCCCGACCTCGTGGGCGTCGCCGGGGTTGCCTCGGTCGCCGACGTCGAGGAGATCGACCTCGCCGCCACCTACCACGACACCGCCGACCTGCGGCTGCTCCGGTCGAGGGTGACCCTTCGCCGCCGGACCGGCGGCACCGACGCCGGCTGGCACGTGAAGCTGCCCGGCTCGGCCGGCGCCCGGACCGAGCTCCACCAGCCCCTCGGCCGGGCCGTGCAGTCACCCCCTGCCGCCGTTCTCGCGCCCGTGCTGGGCCTGATCGGTACGCGGCCGGTCGGGCCGGTCGCCACGATCGAGACCCACCGCGTGGTCCGCAGGCTCGCCGACGCCGAGGGACGGGTGCTCGCCGAGGTGGCCGACGACGCCGTCACGGGCGCCGCGCTGGCCGCTGCGGCGGGCGCCCCGGTGACGGTCACCGCCTGGCGGGAGATCGAGGTGGAGCTGGTCGACGGCGACCGGTCCGTGCTGGACGCCGTCGCCGAGGCGCTCTGCGCGGCGGGTGCGAACTCCTCGGCGTCGGCCTCCAAGGTCGGTCAGGTCCTGGCCGCGCGCCTGGCCACCACCGTTCCGCAGGGCGACGGGGCCGACGGGCCCGGGAAGAAGCTGCAACGGACGGCCGGGGAGGTGGTGCTCGCCGCCGTCGGCGCGCAGGTCGTGGCGCTCGGGGAGGCCGACCTCGCCGCGCGGACCGGGGGATCCGAGGGGGTCCACGACTTCCGGGTCGCCTGCCGGCGACTGCGCAGCATCTTCGCGGAGTTCCGCTCGGTGCTTCCGCGCGTGCAGACGGATCCGATCCGGGCCGAGCTCCAGTGGGCCGGCCAGGAACTGTCGGCAACCCGGGACGGCGAGGTGGCGCTCGAGCACCTGCGGGGGCTCGTCAAGGACCAACCGGTGGAGTTGGTGCTCGGCCCCGTCGCGGCACGCCTCCAGCAGGCCGAGATCGCCGACGGCGTCGCCGGTGAGGAGCACGCGCGCGGCACGCTGAGCGACCCGCGCTACCTCCGGCTCGTCGACGCGCTCCAGGATCTGCTCGCGGCGCCGCCGCTCACCGACGTGGCCGGCGAGCCCGCCACGCAGGTCTTCCGTGACGCCGTGCAGCACAGCGGCAGGCGGCTGCGACGGGCGGTCCGCGCGGCGCAGAATGCCTCGGGGCCGGCCCGGCACCTGGCGATGCACGAGGTGCGCAAGGCCGCGAAGCGGGTCCGGTACACCGCCGAGGTCGTCAGCCCCGTGCTCGGTGGCCGGGCGAAGAAGCTCAAGCACCGCACGAAGTGGGTGCAGACGGTGCTGGGGGAGGCCCAGGACACCGTGATCACCCGCGGCTGGTGCACGCGACTGGGTCTCGCGGCGCAGGCCGCAGGGGAGAACTCGTGGACCTACGGCCGGCTGCACGCGCTCGAGGAGGTCCGGGCCGAGCGGGCCGAGGAGGCGTTCTGGGTGGGCTGGCCCGCGACGTCCAAGACACTGAAGGCCGCCACTCGCTGACGCGCCGGCGCCCGGGGCGGGCGGCCGGCCGTGGTCACATGCCCTGGAGGGCGTCGAACGCCTGGTCGGCGATCTCCTCGAGCTTTCCCTCGCCGTTGCCGTCGGCCCAGGTCAGGAACGTCTCGGTGAACGCGGCGAGATACGCGGCCACGTGCAGCTTGTCGGCCGTCGAGAGGCCCCCCGGCCCGGAGGGCAGCCCCGACAGGATGCGGGCCGCCGTGGCCCGTTCGTACTCACCCGCCCGGATACGCAGGGCCGGGTTGCTCGCCACCACCCGCCAGCGGTCGAGCAGCTCGGCCCGCTCCACGGGTCCGAACGACGCGAGCCAGAAGGGGGTGGCACGCCGGATGCGTTCGCCGACGGGCAGCGCGCTGTCGTGTTCGGCGAGGAACGCGGCCATGGTCTCCGCCGGCGGTACCGGCAGGACGATCTCCTCCTTGCTCGCGTAGTGGGCGTAGAACGTCGGCACCGAGACCTTGGCGGCCTCGGCGATGTGCCCGACGTTCACGGCGTCGTAGCCGCGCTCCTGGAACAGCGCCATGGCGGCTTCGTAGATCCGCCGGTGCGTCTCCTCCCACCTGCGGCTGCGCGAGTCGGATGTATCTGTCACGTGGAGATGATGAGCCGTGAAAGCCCTGTTCGGCCAGTCACAGGGCCGAACGGCACCAATCTGGTGATTGCGGATCCCCCGATGCATCTCGCTGCCGCAGATGCGGACACCCTGAGCAGGCGCCGGCCGAAACGGACGTCTCATACGACATGACGTCTAGACGTCTGCTCGTCGCGTACCTTCGACGTGTGACGAGCCCCGTGGCCGGACCGAAGTACCTCGCGGTCCGCGAGCATCTGAGGCGCCGGGTCACCGCACTGCCGGAGCACACGCTGCTGCCGCCGGAGCCGCTGCTGTGCGCCGAGTACGGCGTCAGCCGGATCACGCTGCGCCGTGCGGTCGACGGGCTGGTGGCCGACGGCCACCTGGTGCGCGAGCAGGGGCGGGGCACGTACGTGACGCGGCCGGCCATCCGGCACGAGTACCGCGAGAGCTTCGTGCACCGCATCGCCGGGTTCAACTCCGTCATGACCGAGACGGGTGTGCAGGTCGGCACCACCGTGCTGACCCAGCGCATCGTCCCGCCACCGGCACCCGTGGCCGTCGAGCTGGCCCTGGACCCGGCCGCGGACGTCGTCGAGCTCGTGCGGCTGCGCAGCGTCGACGGCACGCCCAACCATGTCGCGCACAGCTTCATGCCCGCCACGCTCTACCCGCGGGCGGCGCGGGCGGATTTCGGCCAGGGCTCGCTCTACGAATACCTGCGGCGGGAGTACAGCGCGGATCTGGCACACGCCCGGATCGTCGTCGACGTCGGCACCGCGGCGCCCGACGAGGCCGACATCCTCCACGTCGTCGCCGGGTCGCCCCTGCTCGTCGTCCGGACGACGGTCCGCGACAGCGCCGGCCACCCGCTGGTGCACAGCTTCTCGCGGCTGCGCCCCGACGTGAGCCAGGTCGAGTTCGAGGTTTCGGTCGGTGGCCGGTGAGCACCACCGCGACCGGCACCCGCGACGTGCCCCAGTCCCGTGCCGAGGTCTGGCGAGCGCTGGCCGTCCTGCAGCCCTACTGCTCCGTCTGCGACGTCTCGTACGTGGTGAGCGGCAGCGGCGCCCGGACCACCTTCGTGTGCGCGCCCGGCCGTCTCGACGGCGCACCGCCCCCGTCCGGCGCCCCTGTGGGGCACATCCTCGAATGGCGGCCGGCGCGGCTGGTCACGACCCGGCTGGAGCTCACGCCGGAGACCTGGACGACACGGATCGCGTTCGACGACGCCCCCGGCGGCGGCACCCGCGTGACCATGACGATCACGCACGAGCCGAACGCGGGCGCCCGGCTCGTCCGCTGGGTCCAGCGCGTCGCTGGACGGCGCATGGTGCAGCGGACGGTGGACACTGAGCTGGAGAAGGTGCCCGCCCACATCGCGCAGCTGACCGCCGGCTGAGCGGCCGGTCGCGATCCCCGCCCGATCGGGGGAACCGGGGAGTATCAACGGTGCCGACGGGGGTAGGTACCTCCTCGTGCACCGGCGCCGTGCGCCCGGCCGATCGTCGGGTGGTGGTGCGCGCCGGGCGGACGAAGGAGAACCTGTGTTCCAGATCCTCGGACTCATCGTGGTCGGCCTGATCATCGGGGCCCTGGCTCGGCTCATCAAGCCCGGCAAGCAGCACATGAGCGTTTTCGCGACTCTGGCGCTGGGCGTCGTCGGTGCCATCATCGGTGGCCTGATCGGCCACCTGTTCAACCGCAACACCGGCATCTTCGAGCTCAACGTGGTCGGCTTCATCATCGCGGTGATCGCCGCGGTGCTGCTCATCGGCGTGGCCGAGGGTCTCTCCGGTGGCCGTTCGCGGGGCGCCATCCGCTGATCGCGCCCGGGGGCGCGGCCGGGCCGTCAGAGCTCGACCGTGTCCCCCGGGGCCAGCCGGCTGTAGGGCGTGGGCGTGCCGGGCCCGTTCTCGCCCAGCATGGCCGCCGCGACGGTGAGGCCGTTGTCGTTGAGCAGCCCGTCGTGCACGGCGTAGGCCTGATCCGCGTCGACCGCACGCACGTAGTCGATGACCTCGGAGATCTTCGACCAGGGCGCGTGCACCGGCAGCAGCAGTACGGGCACCGGTTCCTCGGGCACCGTGAGGGCGTCACCGGGGTGGAAGACCTGGCCGCCGACGAGGAAGCCGACGTTCGTGACCCGGGGCAGGTCGGGATGGATCACGGCGTGCAGCTCGCCGTGCACCGTGATGTCGAACCCGGCCGCGGTGAACGCGTCGCCGTGGCCCACGGTGTGCACGCGGCCGCCCAGTCCGTCGAGCCGGCCGGCGACGGAGCTGTTGGTCCAGATCTCCAGGGCCGGATCGGCGTCCATCGCCGCCCGGAGCCGCACGGGGTCGAAGTGGTCGAAGTGCTCGTGCGTGATGAGGACGGCGGTCGCGCCGTCCAGCGCCTCCGGCGCCGTGAAGGCGCCCGGGTCGATGACGAGCCGGGCATCGCCGGCATCGAGGACGACGCACGCGTGCCCGTGCTTGGTCATCTCCATGACCGCATCCTGCCCCTGCCGGCGGACTCGCGCGTCCCGTTCCCGCTCCGGCGGCCCTCCCCCCTCCGGATGAGGGGATCGGCGGGACCCGTCACTTTCCGCGCGGTCGGTGCCGACCGTTGACCCATGATGCTGCAGACGACTGTGTACGCCGCGGCCCGCAGCCGCGCCCACGGGCCGACCGCCGAGCTGTGGCACGCGGTCGAGCTGCACCGCCCGCCGGCCGAGGTCGACGGCGCCTGCGAGCTCACGCTGTGCGGCTCGCTCGCCCGCGTCATGACCGAGACGCAGTGGCCGGTGCAGGCCCGCGACGTCTGCCCGGTCTGCGCCGGCCTGACGCGCTGACGCCTCCTCCCTGACGCCCTGTCGCCGGGTGGGGGAGCTCGCCCCGACGGCAGGTGCACGCGTGCAGTTCGGCCGCCGAGGCTGCTCAGCGGCCGGTGAACCGCGGCGCTCGCTTCTCCAGGAACGCCTCGACCGCCTCCTGGTGGTCGGCCGTCGCGCCCAGCTCGGTCTGCAGCCGCGCCTCGAGGGCGAGCGTGTCCTCGAGCGAGTCGGTGGCGGCGGTGGCCAGCACGGTCTTGATCGCCGCGAAGGCCGCGGTCGGGCCGTTCGCCAGCCGCTCGGCCAGTGCCCGTGCCTCGGTCGCCACCTCCTCGGGTGCGACGACCCGGTGCACCAGCCCCCACTGCTCGGCGGTCTCGGCCGTGAACGGCTCGGGGGTGAGGAGCAGCTGGGCCGCCCGGGAACCCCCCACGCAGTGCACCAGCCGCGCGGCCAGGGCCGAGTCGCTGGACAGGCCGATGCCCGCGAAGGCCGTCGTGAACTTGGCCCCGGCCGCCGCGACCCGCAGGTCCCCGGCCAGTGCGATCCCCAGCCCGG
>Ga0308173_10001838_pt1 | contig 10919 bp, 12 predicted proteins | sample PhyPR1_FD_203716 | JGI IMG/M metagenome (GOLD analysis project Ga0308173, IMG submission 203716) | Soil microbial communities from UC Gill Tract Community Farm, Albany, California, United States - DLSLS.P.R1 | ecosystem: Environmental > Terrestrial > Soil > Agricultural land | place: USA... | reverse complement strand
CTTCTAGCTCCAGACCGAAATCGGCCTCTGTCCGCTCCCGGCAACTAGCAGCCTAGCGCTTCTCGAACCCGTTTTCATCCCCCGTTGCGGCGCCCCGCCGTGGGCCATTCACAACGCACAAAAATATTTCTATCTCGCTCTATCCTCTCGCCTTAGCTCCATTTCTGCCATTCGTCCCGATCCGTTTCTTTCCGTCGCCGTGCTACGTTCAACCAGCTTATTTATGCCTACGCAAGCTCAAATCGCTGCCAATCAAAAGGGATCCGGATCCGGATCCGGGACAGTCACCGTAACTCCCAAATTCACCTCATCGCGTCTCGTACTCAAACCCCTGATTGATCGGCGCATGACACTATCGGTTTCGCCTTGGGCCCTGGCTTCCGCCTTCGCAAACTCAATCCCGCTTGCTGCTCGCACTGCTCTACAAATTGATCTTCTCCTAAGGGCCTGCCCGTTCGGGTTGCCTCGTGCAATCGAGCTCGTAAGTCCGCCTCGGTGAGACCTTCCTGGAGCGCAACCCGCCAAAGCGCCGGGGTCCAGTTTTGCGACCACTCCTCTACCGCCAGCCAATCGCACCAAGTTGTCACCCCGAGATGCCGCCGGGCACTGCTCCAAGGCCATTCTTCGCATTGCGCAACGATTCCAGCCCGCACTGCGTTTCGCTCCACATAGGCAAGCGCCGCCCAAGTATAGGCATCCTGCAGCGGACAGGAAAAGAAACGATTCTGCCACAAATGCCCGGATTCGCGCCTTCGAATATGAAGCCAGCGCGCGTAGTCGTTATGTACCCGCCCGATCGCCTTGGCTAGTCCTGTTGCGTCTGCCGGGACGGCGATCAGGTGAACGTGATTGGTCATCAAGCAGTACCCCAGAATCTCCACCTGATATTTGGCGGAATACTCTCGGAGCAAAGATAGATAGAGTTCGCGGTCGCTGCCTTCGAAGAACACATCTCGCCGATTATTTCCACGCTGGGTGATGTGGTGCGGACGGCCGGGCAGAACCACCCGCCTGTGTCGAGGCATACCTCAAAAGTGCTCGCGAAGCACTCGGATTCTTAAAATTTCGGAATTACGGTGACTGTCCCCGGATCTCCGTCCCCGGATCTCCGTCCCCGGATCTCCCGGAATTACGGTGACTGTCCCCGGATCCCGGATCTCCCGGAATTACGGTGACTGTCCCCGGATCTCTCCGGATCTCTGTCCCCGGATCTCTCCCCCGGATCTCTCCCCCGGATCTCCCGTCCCCGGATCTCCGTCCCCTGCCGATTGATGAGGACCTGGCGACCATAGCGGCACAAGAAGACAGACTCCGCTTCGAACATTTCCACGAGGAGAATGCCTGGAACCTGGGTCTGCGGCTTCGGGAGATGTCGCTTGCGCGCCGCTACCCACTGGTAATCGACATCCGGCGCGTCGGGCAACTGTTGTTCTTTAGCGCGCTGGCCGGAAGTGCCCCGGACAACGCCGAATGGGCGCGGCGCAAGGCAAACGTGGTAGCGCGGTTTCATCGCAGCTCGTACAGGATGGGTTTGGAGCTACAGCAGAAGAATGTCGCCCTGGAAGAGAAATACGGGCTGCATCTGGCCGACTTCGCGCCGCACGGGGGATCGTTTCCGCTCACCGTTACGGGCGTCGGCGTAGTTGGTTCCGTTACGGTTTCCGGGCTGCCACAGCGAGAGGATCACGAACTGGTGGTTGAAGCGCTTTGCGCGGAATTGCGGCAGGAATACACGGAGATGCGCCTCAAGCCATGATTCGCGCGCGACTATATCGCGATGCGGTATAGTTGGCGCGTGAAGCAAGGCTCCCAAACACCAGCGGCGACCTGCTGCCGCTGAGCCCACAGGTGTTCCATGTATTAGTCGCGCTGGCCGAACGCAAAAGATGCTCTGGGTGCTGCTGAGCGCTGTCATTTTCGTTCTACTGATTGCCTGCAGCAACGTCGCAAGTCTGCTGCTGGCGAGAGTGGCAGCCCGCAGGCAGGAGATCGGCGTTGGCGTGGCCCTAGGGGCGGAGCGCGCGAGACTGATACGGCAGATGCTGACCGAATCACTGCTTCTCTCGTCCTTTGGAGGCGTGCTTGGAGTTCTATTCGCCGTGGCCGCCGTGCGCGCGCTGGTTCGGCTGAACCCGGGCAACATACCGCGTTTCGAAGAGGCTTCAGTCGATGGACGCGTGCTCTTCGTTGCAGTTGCGGTCTCGGTTCTGGCGGGGCTAGTGAGCGGTATCGCGCCCACACTCGCAGCATCGTGCGTGAGCCTGAGTGCACTTTTGAGGCAGGGCGGAAGAGGGTTGGCTGGGAGCTCAAACCGCTGGCGTCACGGTCTGGTCGTTATCGAAGTGGCGCTGTCGGTTGTACTGCTCGCGGGAGCGGGGTTATTGATCCGCAGCTATATCGCATTGGAGGCAGTAGATCCCGGATTCTCTCCGTCCGCTTTGACGATGCGGTTATCCCTGGACAAGCGTTATAAGGCCGCGCAGCAGCAGACGGAATTCTTCGCGGAATTCATGCATGCCGTGCGGAACGCTCCGGGCGTGCTTAAGCTTGGTGCGGCGGACGTGATTCGCTTGATCACCGGGTCGGTTACAGCCTTCGAAATCAAGGGTATGGCAATGCGAAAGACATGCTTGATAGCCGTTCCGTCACGCCCGGCTATTTCGATGCGATCAGCCTACCAATATTACCAGGCCGGGATTTCGATAATCGCGATCTGAAGAATAACTCGGTTGCAATTGTGAATGAGAGCTTTGCAGAGGCATTTTGGGGAACGGGTGACCCTTTGGGCAGAGAAATTCGGTCTGGGGTCGGCAACCTGTCCGGCGCCCCGTGGATCACCGTAATTGGCGTTGTCGCGAATCTGCGTCAAACAACGCTGGAAGAGAAACCGCGGCCCGAAGTGTTCCGGCCCTACCGTCCTGGCTTTCCTGGCTTTGCGTACTTCGCGATTCGTGTTAAGAATCGGCCGGAGAGGGTAATCGCATCCGCGCGCCGGATTCTCCATCGCATGGATCCAGTGTTGAGTCTAGAAGATATCCATACTATGAGCCAACGAATCTCGGAGGCAAATGCGAAGCGACGCTTCCAGACGGTTTTGCTGAGCGGGTTCGCAGGGCTGGCAATTCTGATCGCGTGCGCCGGCCTGTACGGGTTAGTGTCGTATTCGGTGAAGCAGAGGACAGCGGAAATCGGCATCCGGATGGCGCTCGGTGGTTCGCAAGGACAGGTGCTTGGAATGGTGTTGCGGCAGGGAGTGGGCCTGGTTGCGATAGGTGTCGTGATCGGAATTGGCGCGGCGCTTGCAGCCACGCGCCTGAGCGCCGGATGGCTCTATGGCGTCAGCGCCACCGATCCAGTCACGTTCGTGAGCTACGCGGTGCTGCTGCTCAGCGTAGCGGTTTGCGCCTCTCTGTTTCCAGCGACCGCGGCCGCGCGAATTGACCCGGCAGCGGCGCTCAGGTGTGAATAGTTTCGTTGATTTGAACTTTCACAACCGGTTCCTGTGGCGAGAACCGTTTCTTCTGCTTCAAAAACCGGCTTTCGAAATGCTCGAAGCTGAGCTTGGCGACAGCGTAGGTAAGCAGAATAATGCCGATGATGAAGGCTACCGAGCCCGGCCCGTTGAAGGTGTGGCTCACGAGATGATGCAGAATCACGGCGGCCACGGGCATAATCGGCACATGATAAACGTACATGCCATAGCTGTATTTACCGACCCGCCGGAGTAGCGGACGGCAAAAGGCCGCTTGTACAGTGGAACGATCGTCGCGCGTTGCAAAGGCGTACAGCACGACCGCGCTGAAGATTATGGCGATCAGCGAGAATTGAACAACCGAACGATAGACTGCTCCAAAGTGGGAGTGAACGCCCCAGGTGTTGAACCAGATATACACACTGAGTGAAGCAGCAGCGATGCCGTATAAATATGGACGCACAGACCTTAGAGCGCGAGGGCTCCGGACAAGCATCGCCATCAATGCACCCATCAATAACGTGTCCATGCGCGCGAAGGTGTTTTCAACTATGCTGCGACTGGGGCGGAAGTAATAGTAGAGAACGCACCGGATAAGCACGGCGATGGCGATTCCGAAAGCGGCAACCCACGGCAATTTCTTGCGGGGCAGCAGCCAGACGCAAAGCGGCCAAAGCAAGTAGAACTGCTCCTCGACCGCTAAGCTCCAGAAATGGCCAATGATGTTTCCATGCCAGGTATCCTTCAGCAACGGCCACCAGTTGTTCAGGTATACAAAATAGAACCATCGGTCATGAGGCACCGGAAGCATTGGATGGAGCCAGGGGCCTATATAAGGAAACAGTGCCGCGAGCAGAATCGCGCTCAGAACCGTGTAGTACAGCGGGAAGATTCGCAGTATGCGACGCGCATAAAAGGACCGGAAGTAATTGGGTGCGTATTTGGTATCGAGCAGTATCCCCGTTATGAGAAAGCCCGATAGGGCAAAGAACAAATCGACGCCATCCCAACCGGTACGCAGCACGGCTGCGATTGCGGAAAACGGCCCCGAGTCGTGCGGAAGGTATTCGGACAGATGGTGCAGCATCACCATCAGGACAGCAATGCCCCTAATTCCATCCAGCGCGGGCACCTTCACCGCGGACAATCGCGTGGTAAGCGTACTAATTTCGTCCTTGGCTTCGTAGAGGGGAGTTTGGCGTCTCAGAACTTCATCTTAGCCGCCGATCAGATACGCTACTCGTTGCCGTCGTAGCAGCGATCCCGCTTTCTCGATAGAGAATACCGTGTTAAGGTAGGAGATTATGGCACAGTATGCACATCCTGAAGTCGTAGTCGATACGAATTGGCTGGCGGGCAAGCTGAACGATCCTTCTGTGCGCATCGTAGAAGTGGACGTTGATACGAGCGCTTACGATCTGGGGCACATCCCAGGGGCAATTGCCTGGGCCTGGAACACGCAGCTCTGCGACATCGTGCGGCGAGACATTCTGCCGAAGAGCGACCTCGAAGCGCTGCTGTCGAAATCGGGCATCAAGCCGGACACGACCATTATTTTGTACGGGGACAGCAATAACTGGTTCGCGGCATGGGCATTGTGGCAGCTCAAGGTTTACGGTCACAAAGACGTGAGGCTTTTAAACGGAGGCCGCAAAAAGTGGCTGGCGGAAGGCAGGGAAGTGAGCGATAAGACTCCGTCTTACGAGCACACCCAGTACAAAGCCCAGGAGCCGGACCTTTCGTTGAGAGCGTTCCTTCCACAGGTACAGGAAGCGGTCAAGAATCATGCGGCGTCGCTGGTAGACGTGCGCGGTCCGCAGGAATTTACAGGCGAGATTCTCGCGCCTCCGGGACTGCCGGAAACCTGCCAGCGCGGCGGCCATATTCCCGGCGCGCGCAACGTTCCCTGGAGCAAGGCCTGCAATGACGATGGGACATTCAAGAGCTTTGACGAACTGAAGGCGCTGTATTCCGCAGAAGGCGTGAGCGCGTCGAAGCCCACGATTGCCTACTGCCGGATCGGGGAGCGTTCCAGCCATACCTGGTTCGTTCTGAAATACCTGCTGGGCCTGCCGAACGTGACGAATTACGACGGATCGTGGACGGAGTGGGGCAACTTGGTGGGTGCGCCGGTAGAGCGGGGCACGGCAAAATCTGCAGGGGTTTAGGGCACGTTATGGAAGCAACGAGCAAGGCGGAACAGTTTCAGGAGCGCCAGATTGAGATTGACGGCTGGCCGGTGAGATTGACGAGTTACAAAGTTGGCGATAAGTACGTCTGCCAGGCGGACAACGTATCACCCGGCGCGTGCCTGGCGCGCTTCTCGAAACCTACCGCCGAGGAGGCGGAGGCACAGGCCATTTCAAAGGCGCGGCACCTGTTAGGCAAGACCAAGCGCCGGGACATTTCGTAGCCCTGAGTTACCCTCGTATATTCGCCTTGTATTCGCCTTGATGGAGTGATATTCTGCCTTTGTGCCGCACAGCTTGCGGCCGGAGAAGAGAATGGGTTTCGAGACAGCCTTTGTCCCTGAATTCGACGAGGAAATGAAGAACACGCGAAAGATCCTGGAGCGAGTTCCGGAAGACAAGCTAAGTTATAAGCCGCACGAAAAATCTATGTCGCTGGGGCGTTTGGCTAGCCACGTAGCCGAACTGCCCGGTTGGACAGTAAACGTAATCGATGAAGATGTTTTGGACATGCAACCCGGCCAGTTCGAGCCGTTTGTGGCGAAGTCACGACAAGAGCTGCTGGATACGTTCGATAAAAGCGTCGCTGAGGCCCGCAGCCGGATAAACGGAGCGAGCGAGGCGGACCTGCAGAAGATCTGGAGCTTCAAATTTGCCGGGAATCCGGTTTTCTCGATGCCGCGCGCGCTCGTGCTGCGCACAACGATGTTGAATCACATCATTCACCATCGGGCGCAGTTGGGCGTTTACTTACGGCTAAACAACCTCGAAATCCCGGGCATGTACGGACCGTCAGCGGATGAAATGAAGTTCTGGCAGCCCGAGCCGGACAAAGCAACGGCCTGATCTAATACTTCGGCACGCTGGGATCGACTTTATCGCTCCACGCGAGAATCCCGCCCGTCATGTTGCGCACATGCTTGAAGCCGCTCTGCTTCATGAGATCAACTGCCTTCTGGCTGCGTGCGCCGCTCCTGCAGTGCGCAACAATATCGGCTTCGGGATTGAGTTCGTTCAGGCGCTTCGGCAACTCGCCTAACGGAATCAGCTTCGCTCCAGGAATTCGAGCGATCTGATACTCGTGAGGTTCGCGCACATCGATTAGCAGAAAATCGTCGCCGCGATCCAGCTTCCGTTTCACTTCCTGCACATCGATGACGCCTTCGGTCTGTACTGCCTGAGGCGGAGCCGGACGAATACCGCAGAACTCCTGATAGTCAATCAGCTTTGTTACGCTCGGGTGATCGCCGCAAACCGGGCAGTGGCGGTCGCGCCGCAGCTTCAGCTCACGAAAGCGCATTCCCAGCGCATCATAAAGCAGTAGTCGCCCCTTGAGCGGTTCGCCGACGCCAAGGATCAGCTTGACCGTCTCGGTCGCCTGAACCAGCCCGATCATACCGGGCAGAATACCCAGCACACCGCCTTCGGCGCAGCTGGGCACCAACCCAGGAGGCGGCGGCTCCGGGTAGAGGCAGCGATAGCAAGGTCCATCCTCATACGCGAACACAGTTGCCTGGCCTTCGAAGCGAAAGATGGAGCCGTATACGTTCGGTTTCTTCAGCAGCACGCAGGCATCGTTCACGAGATAGCGCGTCGGGAAGTTGTCCGTGCCATCTACTACGATGTCGTAGTCCTTCAGAATCTCCAGCGCGTTCTCGCTTGACAAGCTCGTATCGAATTTGTCGATCTGAACATTCGGATTGATATCGCGCATGCTGTCCGCGGCCGAATCCAGTTTCTTACGCCCCAGATCGCGCGTTCCGTGAATCACCTGCCGCTGCAAGTTGGACGCGTCCACCACGTCGAAATCGACGATGCCGATGCGGCCCACTCCGGCAGCCGCCAGATATAATCCCAACGGCGCGCCCAGACCGCCCGCGCCAATCATGATCACCTTTGCCTGTTTGAGCTTGAGCTGGCCTTCCATCCCAACCTCCGGCACAATCAGATGGCGGCTATACCGGGCAATCTCTTCGTTCGTCAGCGCAGCCGCTTCGGGCTCCGCAACGCCGGCCGCGCCTCCCGCGATGCTCGGAACAATGGAGATGGTTTCACTCCCTTCCAGTGCCGTCGCATCCTTGTTCAAGTAGCGGATGTCCTCATCGTTCACATAGATGTTGACAAAGCTGCGAAGCTTGCCCTGGTCATTGAACAGATTCTTCTTGATATTGGGGTACTGCGCCGTAAGCTGATTCAGCGCATCCGCCACAGTTCCTCCGTTCACTTCGACGGAGTCCTTTTGCTCGGTGAACTGCCGCAAAGCCGTCGGGATCAGGATTTTTGCCATTTCAATTCCTCACTATCTGCCTGGGTTTGGTCTGCATCCGGCAGAAAACTTTTCGCATGCGCGAACTTGCCATTCTGGATGGATAACACGACGAATGAGTACCACGGGCACGAATTCTGCAAATCGGTTTGTGAAAAGTACGCATCGCAATCCGGATGAGAATGAAAAATGCCAATCAGATCGAGTCCACGAGATCGCGCCGCCTTATCGGCCTCCATCAGATCTTTCGGATGAAGTTCATAGCGTGCGCCCTTCTCCCCCGCGTACGCGTTTTCGAGCGGTATCGCCTCAGTAACTAGTTTCTTCTCACTCAGGATTCTGCCTAGCATCGCTCCGCAACACTCATTCGGGTACGTGCGCTCCGCGTGCAGCACCATGGTGTGCCACGGCTTCGAGTCAATTTCAATCATTCCAGAAAGCTTCGCTCAGGTATTTCTGCCCACCATCGCACAGAATTGTTACGACCATACCCCGCTGTCCCTCATTAGATACTTGCTCGGCCACGCGGGTCGCAGCTAGAACGTTCGCTGCTGCCGAAATGCCCACTAGCAAACCCTCTTCCGGCGCCAACCGCCGCGCCATCGCATAAGCATCTTCTGTCTCGATCCACAGATTATCGTCAGCCAGGCTTGGATCGTAAATAGCGGGTTTGATCGAGGTTGGCATGTGCTTTGTGCCTTCCAGCCCGTGTAAAGGAGATGCCGGCTGAACCGAAATGCAGCGCACGTGGGGCAAATCATGTTTGAAGCGCCGCGCGATGCCGGTGAAGGTGCCGGTGGTTCCCAGTGCCGTAACAAAGTGCGTGACTTGGCCGCCCGTCTGCTGGATGATCTCAGGTCCGGTCGTTTCGTAGTGAGCCTGCCAGTTGGCGGGATTACTATATTGGTCCGGATAGAAGTAGGTCTCGGGATTCTTTTCGTAGATCCCCTGGCAAACGCGAATCGCCCCATCCGAGCCCTCGCCCGGGTCGGTAAGCACTAGTTCGGCGCCGTAGGCCCGCAAAATCTGTTTCCGTTCCTCCGATGCGTTCGCCGGCAGGCACAGCTTTACCCGGTACCCCTTTGCCGCGCAAATCATCGCATATGCAATTCCGGTGTTGCCGCTCGTCGAATCCAGCAGAATTTTGGCGGGAACCAGTTGGCCGCTCTGCTCGCCCTCGCGGATCATATTCAATGCGGGACGGTCCTTCACAGATCCACCGGGGTTGAAGAATTCCGCCTTGGCGAAGACACGTACCGCGCCGCGCCGCGCCAGACGGATCTCCAGCAGCGGGGTATTGCCGATGCGATCTAGCAAGGTGGATTGGATCAGGCGTTCGGCGAGGGCAGGCATCTCCTTCTAGTGTAAGTCCATAGGCTTTCAGAACAAGGCGCGCGTCTCACTTACCCGGCTGCAATGGAACCAGCGGTATCCTCTTCCCGATAATGGATTCGTATGCGCCGAGGTTGGCGGAAACACGGCCCGAGTAAAGCTGAAACCAGGTCTTGCCTTCGCTCAGCAAATTTTCTACGGAATAATAATCCATTACCGGCAGATCGACCGTAACGTGCGTGTTCCGATTGGAGAGATTCAGAATCACCAAAACCTCTTCGTTTCCCTTCTTCCGGAGAAAACTCAGCACGCTATCCGGCTGCGTGTTGTTGATCCAGATCACTTCGCCTGACGTTAAGACCGGATGAGTGGCTCGCATTTCGAACAGCCTTTTGTATTTCGCATACGTTTGCCGCAGCACCTTTTCGTCGGTTCCGTTTCCCTTTTGCGACCAGTTGATGGGGGCGCGCGTGATCCAATGAGTGGCGGTGCAGTCGCCCACTTCCTGGCCGTTGTAGAGGAAGGGGATGCCGTCCAGCGTAAAATCCAGAGTAGATGCTGCCAGCGCGCCCTTCTCGCCGAACTCGAGAACGGCTCTGCGCCAATCGTGGTTGTCGGTGTAATGCAGGAGCCTGGCGCCGTGCGGCATCGTCCGATTCGCGTCCTCCCACTGTTCGCGCAACTTGATCGCCGGCTCGCCATCGCGCAAAACGGAGCGAAGAGTCAGATAGTACTGAAAGTTGTAATTGATATCGAACGCTTGCAACTGGTCGTCAGGGCGGTCTGATTCCGAAAGCAGAATGACTTCCGGATTCACGCGGTCCAACGCTTTTCTCGCCTGATCCCAGAACGAGACCGGCACGCCTGCTCCGACGTCGCAGCGGAAACCGTCGACTGCGAAATCGCGCACCCAATGCACCAGGCTGTCGATGAGATATTTGCGGACCTGCGGATTCTTATAATCGGGCAACGGCTGGGGCCAGAAGCCGCGTGCAATTTTGCCTTCATTAGTTCGGATAAAGAAACCGGGGTTGTTCATCATGACACTATCGGGCGCCGAGTGGTAATACACGATATCCAGCATCACCTTGAGCCCCAGCTTGTGCGCGGCTGAGATGAAATAGTGCAGATCCTGCTCGGTCCCGTACTGTGCATCAATGGCGTTGTAGTCGGCGATATTGTACGGCGAGGCATGAGGCGTGCCGGAGCGCTTGGCAATCGGACCGAGGTAAACAATGTTGGCGCCCAGATCGGCAACATGCTGTTGCAAGCCTGGAATCGCACCCCGGAGCGTGCCCTCCTCGCTGAACGCGTTGAGCCAGAGTTCGTAAATGGTGCTCTTGGGCAGCCATTGCGGGACGGGCCTTGCCTGGCGCGACCCAAACGAGAGGTTTTGGGCTGGTAATAGCGCGACGATTACGAATATGAGAGGCGCGGCTGCGATTTTTCGCATGATCCGATGGACGATATAGTAACTCTGTCCATCATGATCGTCCGCCCAATCCTTTCCGCGATAGCCGTTACTTTCTTTGCAACGGCGCTAGCCGTCGAAGCCGAAGTCCGGCTGCCTCGAATTCTGGGCAGCCATATGGTCGTGCAGCGCGACCGCCCGATTCACATCTGGGGCTGGTCGGATCCAGGCGAGAACGTGTCCGTTGCC
>Ga0308173_10001837_pt1 | contig 10922 bp, 9 predicted proteins | sample PhyPR1_FD_203716 | JGI IMG/M metagenome (GOLD analysis project Ga0308173, IMG submission 203716) | Soil microbial communities from UC Gill Tract Community Farm, Albany, California, United States - DLSLS.P.R1 | ecosystem: Environmental > Terrestrial > Soil > Agricultural land | place: USA... | reverse complement strand
GGTTCGCCACCCAACTGCTGCACTCGCGCGAGACCGGTATCGTCGGCGCCCTGTTGATCATGGTCGTGCTCCTGTCGATCTTCGCGCCGGACTTCGCCAGCAAGGGCAACCTGCTCAACGATGCGCGCAACCTGTCCTTCATCGGCATCGTGGTGCTGGGGCAGGCGGCGGTGATGATCACCGGCGGCATTGATCTTTCTGTCGGCAGCGTATGGGGACTCTCCGCCGTCGCGTCTGCCGCGCTGATGCAGGCCGGCATGCCCGTGTTCCCCGCTTGCGTGCTCACGCTGCTCATTGCCGCGTGCGTCGGCCTTTTCAACGGCTTCTGCGTCACCAAGCTACGCATGCTGCCTTTCGTGCCTACGCTTGCGACCATGAGTATTGCGCGAGCTCTGGCGCTCGTCATTACGCGCGGCAAGGCTATCGATGGCTTTCGGCCTGATGGCGACTCGTTCTTCGCGCTTGGCGGGGGCGACTTTCTCGATCTGCCCGTGCCGTTCCTGATTTTCGTGGCGCTCGCGATCGTCTCCGCAATCGTGCTCAAACGCACCGTCTATGGTCGCCAGTTGTACGCGGTCGGTGGCAATGAACGCGCGGCCATGCTCACTGGTCTCAACGTCGACCGGCTCAAGATGAGCGTCTACGTGATGTCGTCGGTGCTCGCCGGTCTCGCGGGGATCATCGAGGTGAGCTATCTCTCGTCGGCAATCTCCAATCAGGGACTGGGCAAGGAACTGAGCGTGATCGCGGCGGCGGTCATCGGCGGCACGGCCCTGTCCGGCGGCGAAGGCACGGTGATCGGCATATTCGTCGGCACGGTCATTCTCGAAGTGTTGCGTAACGGTCTCGTTCTGCTCGGCACGGACGCTTACTGGCAAGGGGTGTTCGTCGGTTCGGTCATCGTTCTTGCCGTGTTTATCGATCAACTTAGAAAAGGCGTCTGGCGACGTCGATGAAAGCTGTATTACAACGACTCTGGAGAAGACCATGACACGCACCATGCTCAGTGCCGTAGCCGCCACCCTCCTGCTCGGGATCGGTATCGCCCAGTCGCAGGCGGCGGACAAGAAGGTGTTCGCGGTCGTACCGAAAGCGCTCGGCGTCGCGTTCTATGCCGACGCGGAAAAAGGTTGCAAGGAAGAGGCCGCGAAGATCGGCGCCGATTGTCTGTTCACGGGCCCGGCGCAGCTGGACGACGCCGAACAGGGCCGCATCGTGCGCGATCTGATCACCAAGAAGGTCGCGGGTATCGCCATCGCGCCGAACAATGCGGACTCGATTAGCGGAGTGATCAGCGCGGCGCTTGCGAAGAACATCCCGGTAGTGACCTTCGACTCCGATGCACCGAAGTCCAAGCGTATCGCTTTTATCGGCACCAACAACGAAGCGGGTGGCGAGGCTGCGGGGGAAGCATTCGCGAAGGCGCTGCCCAAGGGCGGCACGTATGCGGTTCTGACGGGCGGCTTGTCGGCGGCGAATCTGAACGAGCGCATCAAGGGCTTCAAGTCGAAGCTCAATGGCGACTTCAAGGAAGTGTCGGGCTCGCCTTTCGCATGCAATGACGATTCGAGCACGGGCGTGCAGCTGATCCAGGACATGCTCGCGAAGAACCCGAAGCTCGACGGCATCTTCTTCGCAGGCGGCTGGCCTATGTTTGCGCCCGAGGCCTACATTCGCGCGGTTCGCAACAAGGCCGCCGATATCAAGGCCGGCAAATTCGTGATCGTTTCATTCGATACCTTGCCCTCGCAAATCAAGCTGCTGAAGGAAGGCTATGCGACTACGCTGATCGGTCAGCGGCCGCTCACGATGGGCACCGAATCCGTCAAGCAGCTCGATGAACTGACCAAGGGTGGCAAGGTGCCGCCGATCACGGATACGGGTGTCGATATCGTCAACTCGTCGAACGTCGACAAGTTCGTCGGCGGTAAATAAACTGCGCGGGGCCGGCGAACGCCCGCGTCCCGCGCCATTCGTGCAAAGAGTGCTCCCATGACCGTGCTGTTGAGCGTTGAGCAGATAACGAAGACCTACCCCGGCGTGAAAGCGCTCCAGGAAGTGTCCTTCAATGTCGAGGCCGGCACGGTGCATGGGGTCATGGGCGAGAACGGCGCGGGTAAGTCGACCTTGATGCAGGTGATCGCCGGCGCGCACGCGCCGACCTCGGGAAGAATGGTCTTCGACGGACAGGAAGTCGCGTTTTCGAGTACGCGCGATGCAGCCGCCAAAGGCATCTCCATCGTCTTCCAGGAGTTGATGCTCGCGCCGAACATGACTATCGCCGAGAACATCTTTCTCGGCGCGGAACCGCGCATGGCGCGTGTACTGGTCGATCGCGGCGTGTTGTTGACCAGAGCGAAATCCGCGATGAAGCGGCTTGGGATCGCACTCGATCCCGATACGCGTCTCGGCGATCTCACCATCGCGCAGCAGCAATTGATTGAGATTTGCAAGGCGCTGATTCACGAGCCGCGTCTCCTGATTCTCGACGAGCCGACGTCGAGTCTGTCCGAAGCCGACTCGCTCACGCTCTTCAAGGTGGTTCACGAACTGCGCGCGAGCGGCGTGACCATTCTCTATATCTCGCATCGCATGCGCGAAGTGTTCGACAACTGCGACGCCGTAACGGTCCTCCGCGACGGCAAGCACGTGCGCACCGCGCGTCTCGTCGATACATCGCCCGACGAAGTGGTGCGCCTGATGGTGGGCCGCGATCTTGCCGAAGTACGGCGCATCAAGCCTGAGAATGCGCATCAGCCCGTCGTGCTGAAGGTCGATGGCCTAGGCGATGACGCGCGTTATCGCGATGTATCGTTTTCATTGCGCCGCGGCGAGATAGTCGGGCTCGCTGGGCTGATCGGCGCGGGACGTTCCGAAGTGGCGATGGGCATTTTCGGCGCACCGCCGCCGAAGCACGGCACCGTTACGATCGAAGGCAAGCCGGTCAGAATTGCGAAGCCGCGCGATGCGATGCAACTCGGCATCGGGCTCGTGCCCGAGGACCGCAAGGATCAGGGGCTCGTGCTCGGCATGTCGGTGGGCAGCAATCTGTCCCTCGCGGCGTTGCGGCTCGGTCGTCTTTCGAAGGGAACGGTCATTCGTCCGTTGCAGGAAGCCCGCATGATCGACAGTTACGTCGGGCGCTTCAACATCAAGACGCCGACGGTCGAGCAATTGGTGGGTCTTTTGAGCGGCGGCAATCAGCAGAAGGTCGTGTTGGCAAAATGGCTCGCGTCGAAGCCTCGTGTCCTGATCGTCGATGAACCTACGCGTGGCGTGGATGTCGGCACCAAAGCCGAGATATACGCGCTGATGCGCGAGCTTGCCCGGGAAGGCCTGGCCATTCTTGTCATATCGAGCGATCTGCCGGAGATACTGACTATCTCCGACCGCATCCTCGTCATGCGCGGCGGTCAGCTTGCGGGTGAAGTAGGGTTCGACGACGCTTCCGAGGAACGCATCATGTCGCTGGCCGCGCTCGAACATTCAGACCCGGCGCATCCCGAGGTCAAGCCCAAAGGCTTCGTTTCGTAACAAGCCATTGAATCGGATGCGCTATCCGTGTCCGGATATCATAGGAGTCCTGCCTTGAATAAAGTCGGCATGTTCTATACGTACTGGTCGACCGAATGGCTGGTCGATTTTCCGGCCGTAGCGAAGCGCATATCCGGTTCCGGCTTCGACATGATGGAGATTTCGCTCGGCGAGTTCCACAATCTTTCTGACGCTAAGAAGCGCGAATTGAAGACCGTGGCGGACGATCTCGGACTCACGGTAATGTGCTGCATCGGCCTCAAGCCCGAGCACGATTTCGCTTCCCCCGAACGAAGCGTGAGAGATGCCGGCACGGAGTATGTCAAGCGGCTGCTGGACGACTGCCATATGCTCGGCGCGCCGGTTTTCGCGGGGCTCACCTTCTGCGCGTGGCCGCAATCGCCGCCGCCCGGGATGACCGACAAGCGTCCCTATGTCGAGCGCGCCGTCGACAGCGTGCGTCGCGTCATTAAGGTGGCGGAGGGCTACGGGATCATCTACGCGCTGGAAGTGGTGAACCGCTTCGAGCAATGGCTCGCCAACGACGCGCGCGAGGCGCTCGCGTTCTGCGATGCGGTCGGCAATCCGTATTGCAAGGTGCAGCTCGACACGTTCCACATGAATATCGAAGAGAACTCTTTCCGCGATGCGATCCTCGCGTGCAAAGGAAAGCTCGGACACTTTCATCTGGGCGAAGCGAACCGCTTGCCGCCGGGCGAAGGTCGTCTGCCGTGGGACGAGATTTTCGGGGCGTTGAAAGAGATCGAATACGACGGGACAATCGTCATGGAGCCTTTCATGCGTAAAGGCGGAACCGTAAGCCGCGCCGTCGGAGTTTGGCGAGACATGTCGAACGGCGCCACGGACGAACAGATGGACGAGCGCGCACGCCGCTCGTTACAGTTCGTGCGAGGCCATTTGACGTGAACTGAGGTCACTCGCGGAACCGACACACATGGCATCTCTGGAACGCACTCGCCGCCTGCTGGCGCTGGCGCAAAGCGGATTGCACTATGCGACGAGCGTCTTCGATACCGAACGCTACGATGAGATCGCGAAGATCGCGCACGCAGAACTTGCCGAGCTTTCATCGACGGAGCCGGCCAAGGTAGCCGAACTTTTCGCGTTCGAAACCGGCTATGCCAATCCGAAGCTGGATGTGCGGACTGCGGTGTTCGATCCGGCTGGGCAGATTCTGCTCGTGCGTGAAATGGCGGACGGCCTGTGGTCGCTCCCGGGCGGCTGGGCCGACATAGGGATTTCGCCGGCGGAGAACGCGGCGAAAGAGGTGCGCGAAGAAAGCGGCTATACCGTTGAGATCCAGCGCTTGCTGGCGGTGTGGGATGCAGACAGGCATCCCCATCCGCCGTCGGTCTTTCACATCTGGAAGCTGGTTTTTCTCGGCGAGATCGTGGAGGCCGGCGAGGTCATCGGTGCGGAGACCAGTGCCGTTGGATTCTTCAGCCTCGACGATCTTCCCGCGCTGTCCCTTGGGCGCGTGCTGCCGCAGCAGATTCGCCGGCTCGATGAACTCAGACGAAGCGGTCACATCGACTTCGATTGAAGCTGCCATTTTATGGGCGCCGTTGGTGCCCGCCATCTTTTTTCCATCCAATGCAGGACGGTCCATTGCAGGTCGGCTGATCCCGTTCGACGGAGACTCGCAAAGCGCTTCGCAATCTCAGGGTAAACGACAGATTCCTCAGAATTTCTTGGAAATGGTTGGTGTACAGAGTATATTGTTTTCCAGACATTCGAGACTAGACGAGGAAGACATCATGCAGTTTCATCTCAACGGTTTTCGCACGGACGATCCGATGATCGAACCGGCTGCGGATGGCGCGCCGCGCATAAACATGCCCGATACGGTGGACGTGCTTATCGTCGGAAGCGGTCCAGCAGGACTGGTGCTGGCGGCTCAGTTGTCCCAGTTTCCGTCGATCACGACGCGCATTGTCGAGCGTCGTTCCGGGCCGTTGCTGATGGGACAGGCTGATGGCGTCGCCTGCCGGACGGTCGAGATGTTCAATGCATTCGGACTCAGCGACCGTCTGCTTCGCGAAGCGTATTGGGTGAATGAGACCGTGTTCTGGCGTCCCAATGCTGATGATCGCGGAGTGATTCGGCGTACCGGACGTGTTCAGGACACCGAAGCAGGCATGTCGGAGTTTCCGCATGTCATCGTAAATCAGGCGCGCGTACAGGATTTTCTGCTCGATCTCATGCGCCGTTCCGCCCACCGGCTGGAACCGGACTACGCGCTCGAAGTCGTCGATCTGGAGCGTGATGACGCCGCGGACTATCCGGTGCGCGTCACATTGCGCCGGACGGAAGGCGTGCGCGCGGGCGAAGACGTCACAGTGCGCGCGCGTTATGTTGCAGGTTGCGACGGCGCGCGAAGCCGTGTGCGCACGGCCATCGGCCAGCGGCTGAATGGCGACGCGGCCAATCACGCGTGGGGCGTCATGGACGCACTCGCCGTGACAGACTTTCCGGACATCCGCCTCAAGGCCGCGATTCAGTCCGCGACCAACGGCAACTTGCTGCTCATCCCGCGCGAGGGCGGCTATCTCGTGCGGTTTTACGTCGATCTTGGCGAAGTCACGGCTGAAAATCGCGACAGCATCAGGCAGATGAAGGTCGAGCGGATCATCGAGACGGCCCAGCGCATTCTGCATCCTTATTCACTCGACGTGAAAGAGGTCGCGTGGTTTTCGGTGTATGAAGTGGGTCAACGTCTTACCGAGCGTTTCGACGACGCCATTGCCGCGAATGGCGCATCGCGGGAACCACGCGTGTTCATCGCGGGCGATGCCTGTCATACACACAGTGCGAAGGCCGGGCAGGGCATGAACGTGTCGATGCAGGACGGCTTCAATCTCGGCTGGAAACTCGGAGCGGTATTGCAAGGACGCAGCGACGCCAGCCTGTTGCGCACGTATTCGGACGAACGGCATCCAGTCGCGCAGGAACTGATTGGTTTCGACAAGGAATGGTCCGCGATGATGGCTGCGCCTCCGAAAGACCCGGCTCATCCGGAAGCGGGCGGTGTCGATCCTGCGGAACTTCAGGCGTACTTCGTCCGCGCGGGCCGGTATACGGCGGGAGTGGCCACGCGTTATCGGCCGGGTCCGCTGACAGGCGAAGCGGCGTATCAGGCCCTTGCGAGCGGCTTCGTCGTCGGCACGCGCTTTCACTCATCGCCGGTCGTGCGTCTGGCCGATGCCAAACCGATGCACCTCGGCCACGCGGCACGCGCCGATGGCCGCTGGCGGCTGTACGCCTTCTCGGATGCCAGCGGGCAAGCACTCGATGCGCTTTGCGAACATCTCGCCACATCACCGGAATCGATAGTGCGGCTCGTCACACCCACGGATGCCGATGCAGATAGCGTCATCGACTTCCGCGCCGTCTTGCAGAAGCCTCATCGTGAAGTGCGGCTTCAAGACCTGCATGAATCGTTGTTGCCGCGCAAGGGGCGCTTTGGACTCGTCGACTACGAGAAGGCATTTACGAGCGACGCCTCGACTGATATCTTCGACGAGCGCGGCGTCGACCGTGAACGGGGTGCGCTGATCGTCGTCCGTCCGGATCAGTATGTGGCGCATGTGCTTCCGCTCGATGCCTTCGCCGAACTGAATGCGTTCTTGCGGCCCATCCTCCGAACTCACTCCATTCTGTAGAACCGCTACTCAGTGCCGCCCAAAATCGTCCATCCGGAAGCGCTTTCCAAATTCACCGGCAGTCTCGTTCGCCGCGCTCAACAGCGGCATCTGGCTGTATGGCAGAGCACGGTTTCCACCGAGATCACGAGCGTCCAGTACGCGGCGCTCGAAATCTTGCATAGGACGCCGGGCCTGAATCAGCGCCAGCTCGGTGATGAACTCGACGTCGACCGGTCGACCATCGCCGATCTCGTCGCGCGCATGGTGCGCAACGAATTGATTGAACGCTCGGACGACCCGGTCGATAAACGCAGCTACGTGCTGTTTCTCACATCGGCAGGCAAGAACCAGCTATCGGCATTACGACCGCATGTGGAGGAAGTGGAGCGCATTCTTACCGCGAAGCTGACGCCAGCCGAAGGCCGGGAATTGCGGCGTCTGCTATCGGCACTCTTGCCGCATGACGAGTAATGCTGCCGCGAAGCGTGCGATGGTCAGGTGCCATCGTCAAACAGGCGGTGGATTCGGTCGCCAACGAGGTAATCGGGTCGCCAGTCGCGAACTGAGGCTTGCAAGCGCCAATATGCGTGACAACTTCCGTTGCGACGGCAATGCGGAGATGCGCGAGATCGACGTCGGCCAGCAACCGTCAACAAGCATTCGGAATCGGTATCCAGGGCTCTTTCACAGCTGCTAGACGACGCTTAAACGACTAGCAACTCGTTCGATAGTGTCCCTATCGGACAACGGTTGTTGCGGAAAGACCTGACGCAGCGCTGTCAATCTCGGAATACTTCCATCATCGCATTGGTTCGAGCGGCGATGACTACACGGCCAGCGGCGAGCCGTCTCTGCGCGCTGTTTCAGGCGGTCTGACAGGCAGTGGAAGGCGCTCGGAACGTTGCTTGCTGACACTTCGTGCAAGTAACCCGACTACTGGAGGGACGAACGATGAACCAGAGACAGAAGGATGCCCAAAGCGCGGTATCAGAGGACGGCCACATCGAGAGCCAGCCGATCCCTGGCCACACCGAACACATATCGACCAACCCGGCGGAGCAAGAGCGCGGCCCTAACGAGGACCTGTCGCCCACTGCTGGGCCGGATACCAAGCCGGGAACGCCGCCCGGAACACAGAGCGAAAGTGACCGTCTGAAGACCCCGGAAGCGGGTAATCCGATCTAGCGATCAGTCGGTCTGGCCCATACGGTGCGTTCGCGGGCTCGTTCAAGCACATCATGGCTACCATTCGCCTTTATGCGATGGACCCTGCGGCTCGGCTTTTGAAGATCCATATGTCGATTGTCGCGGCCAAGCGACGAGCGGGGAAGGCGCGAAGCTGTCAGCGAGCGCAGTGTCCGCCAGCAGAATCCCCACAAAAGCCGGACAATAGGCGGGTCACGCAAATATCGTCCCGCGAACCATCATGTCCGACTTAGCCACCGGCTATTCCCGCCCCGCCGACATCAATCCGAAGCCCCTCGCCATTGCCGGTCTGCTGATTCTCGCCGGCGCGTGGTATCTCGCACAGACCGCGGGCGCACGCCAGGCGGCGCTGTACGTCGTCGGCGCGCTGCTTGGCGTCGCGCTGTATCACGCCGCGTTCGGTTTCACATCGGCGTGGCGCGTATTTATCGCCGATGGCCGCGGCGCCGGCCTGCGCGCGCAAATGCTGATGCTGGCGGTGGGCGTCGCGTTGTTCTTTCCAGCGCTGTCCGCCGGGTCGCTGTTCGGCATGCCCGTAACCGGGCTCGTCTCGCCAGCGGGTACGTCGGTTGTCGTCGGTGCGTTCATGTTCGGCATCGGCATGCAGTTGGGCGGCGGCTGCGCTTCGGGCACGCTGTACACGGTCGGCGGCGGCAGCACGCGCATGATCGTGACACTCGCCGCGTTCATCGTCGGGTCGGTCATCGCCACCGCGCATATGCCGTTCTGGACGGGTCTACCTTCGCTCGCGCCGATCTCGCTCGTCAAGTCGATGGGCGCCGCGCCCGCGCTCGCGCTCAACTGGGTCGTGTTCGCGCTGATTGCGGCATTGACCGTGGTCGTCGAAAAGCGTCGGCATGGCAGGCTCGTGGCTTCGCACGTGCAGCCGGCGCACACGTCGCCGTGGCTGCATGGGCCGTGGCCGCTGCTCGCTGGCGCGCTCGCGCTCGCAGTGCTCAACTTCGCGACGCTCGCGCTGTCCGGGCGGCCTTGGGGCATCACCTCGGCGTTTGCGTTGTGGGGCGCGAAAGCGGCATCGGCAATCGGCTTCGATGTCGCGAGCTGGCCTTACTGGATGAGCAAGCCGAACGCAGCAACCCTCGCCGCGCCGATCTCGCACGATGTCACGTCGGTCATGGATATCGGCATCGTGCTCGGCGCGATGTTCGCCGCCGGGCTCGCCGGCCGTTACGCGCCCGTATGGCGCGTGCCGATGCGCTCGCTGTTGGCGGCCATCGTCGGCGGTCTGATGCTGGGTTATGGCGCGCGGCTCGCGTATGGCTGCAATATCGGCGCGTACTTCAGCGGCATCGTATCCGGCAGCCTGCACGGATGGCTTTGGCTCGTCGCCGCGTTCATCGGGAACGTGCTTGGCACGCGGCTTCGTCCGCTGTTCGGGCTCGAAGTGGAGCGCGTCAGGCCGACTGCCTGCTGAGGGTCGACACGCCGCCCAGCGGTTTTCGAACACCTGTTCGTCATGCGGGCCGGCGTTGCCCTCCGCCTTTTGATTCGTGTAGCGTTCGACAAAGGGTTCCATGACGCTGGCTTCACTAACCGGGTATTCAGCAATAACCAGCGACAAGACCGTCCCTATCCGCAGCAAGCGTTGATCCCTCGTCATCGCGCGTGTTGTGTTGGAAGCACCCGCGACGACCGCGCGACGTTGCACAGGCAAGTGGATGACTGTAGTACCGCTGCGAGCGGCTGTTCGGTGATGTCAACGACGAAAGGCACATCCGGCGTGCCTGCATCTGATTCGGGCCGTCGTCGCGCAATTGCAGCCGGCGTCCTGAGGCCTCCGGTTGCTCCAGCACTTTGCCCTTGGTCTCTATCCCAAGAAAATGCACCGTCAACTCGGCCAGCAGCGGTACCGCGCCGAGCGCATGGAACAACAGCACGAAGCGCCCGCGTCCATGCGCGCGCGTGATCTCGTTGATGTAATTCGCCGCCACCGGCAACTCGCCGCCGAGCCCGAGTCCCTGCGCCATACGCAAGGCCACGAACACCACGAACACCGCGAACGAAGGCGCGAAGCCACACGCGATACTCGTAAGCCCGATGATGCCCGAGCACCACGCAATGAAGCGCCCGCGTCCATAGCGTTCCGCGAGCGATGGAAAAAGGAACGCGCCGATCAACTGCCCGATCGACCCCATTGCGATTAGAAGCCGACCTGTCCGGGCGTCATTCCCCACTTCTGAATCAGGAGCGGCAACATGGCCGCGATGACGAAGCGCAACGAATCGGGTCGTTGAGCAAGCTACCGCCGTCGACCGGTTGCACTCATCGAAGGCTCCAGAAAGCAGACCGCTGTTCATCTACTTTGCGGACATCCGTCGAGAAGCGGACGGCCGTACTGACTTTTGCTCACGGGTGCGGGCGTTCCGGCCTTTTTTTGTCTTTGCGCGAGACAGAGCGATGGCCGGCATCCTCTGGCATGCGGTGACGATCGCCAAGGAGTTCGATCAGCCGTGTCTCGCATTCGGAAAACGAGTACCCCCGCCGCTGCGACACCAT
>Ga0308173_10001836_pt1 | contig 10924 bp, 13 predicted proteins | sample PhyPR1_FD_203716 | JGI IMG/M metagenome (GOLD analysis project Ga0308173, IMG submission 203716) | Soil microbial communities from UC Gill Tract Community Farm, Albany, California, United States - DLSLS.P.R1 | ecosystem: Environmental > Terrestrial > Soil > Agricultural land | place: USA... | reverse complement strand
GTTTAGCCGAAAATGCGGAGTTTGTAAGTCAGGGATGGCACCCTTCCGCGCACGGTTCCCGGCTCATCTTACCATCTCCGAACGGCGCTGCCGACGGCAGGGTAAGCACGTTCAGCACTACACTTTGTGATTGCAAATCGTCTTCGACGTGCAAAAATGATTTCATATTTGATCAATTGAACCGGCTGCTGCGATTATGGCGATCCTCGTTGACCTCGCAAAGCTCGGAGCGCTGGGCGCAAGTTTGGCGTTTCTTTATCTCTCGTTCCAATTGCTCAAGGGCGAACAAGAACTGAAGGACAGGGATGGCAACCCGGCGCAACCCAGGTCGGATATTCTCGCCGCTGTCGTAAACTTCCGAAGAGCCGCGCTTACATTCCTGGTCGTTGGCGTGCTGCTCGAATTCTTTCTCACGCAGGGCCCTGTCGTCATTGCAGCCATCAATCAGTCCGTCTTCAACAAATCGATGCTGCGTGTCCGCTTTAACGCCTGGGAATTCTCTCCGGAAACAAAATACCTTTCCTTCGGCTTTGAAGAAAATCGCAGCGACACCGCTGGCTTTATTCCTTCTGCGCTGAAGAACCAGTACGCTGTATACGTCGGAGTCCGAAAGAAAGACGCGTCCGCGCCTGAGCAGGGCGAATACAAAGTCATGTTCGGCCCCTATTCAATCTCCAATCAGCACGATCTCGACCGAACGTTGACCGACGAGGAATTGGCCCAGCTGGGAAACGGCTGCATTCTCTTCACAGCCTTCGGCGTTCTACGTTCCGGCAACAATACGCCAAGTCTCGCAAAGCCATTCAAGCCAGCCGAGGCGCAGACCCCTCTTGCAGTTTTCAACTGGGCCGCAACCTGCAGCGAATGAGGAAAACGATGACATCCCGGTTGCTCAATCTACTCAGCACGATCCTGCTTTCGATTCTGATCGTCTCTTTCGTGAACCCCGGCGAAAGCTTCGCCGGGAAAAAATGCTCGTCAAAGGCCGCCACCAAAGTAGGCGGCTGCTCGCAGGGCTAGGTTTACACCCTTCCCTGCAACGCCGTGCCGATCTCGTCCAGCACCTTGGGATCCTCGATCGTGGCCGGCATGGACCAGGCCTCGCCATCGGCGATCTTCTTGATGGTGCCGCGCAGGATCTTGCCCGAGCGCGTCTTCGGCAATCGCCCGACCGTGATCGCGAGCTTGAACGCCGCGACCGGGCCGAGCCGCTCGCGCACCAGCGCCACGGCCTCCTTCTCGATCTCGTCGGGACTTTTCGTGACGCCGGCCTTCAGCACCAGGAAGCCGCAGGGCACCTCGCCCTTGATCGCATCCTTGATGCCGAGCACGGCGCATTCGGCGACATCCGGATGCGAGGCCAGGATCTCCTCCATGCCGCCGGTCGACAGCCTGTGGCCGGCGACATTGATGATGTCGTCGGTACGGCCCATCACGAAGACGTAGCCGTCGCTGTCCTTGTAGCCGGCGTCCGAGGTCTTGTAGTAGCCGGGAAACTCCGCGAGATAGGACTCGCGGAAGCGTTCCTCCTGCTGCCACAAGGTCGTCAGGCAGCCGGGCGGCATCGGCAGCTTGATCACGATCGAGCCCATCGTATCAGCCGCGACAGGCTTGCACGCTTCGTCGACCACATCGACCTGATAGCCCGGCATCGGCACCGTCGGCGAGCCGTGCTTGATCGGCAGCAGGCCGAGCCCGACCGGATTGCCGGCGATGCACCAGCCAGTTTCGGTCTGCCACCAATGATCGACCACCGGCACCTTCAACTGATGTTCGGCCCACTCCACCGTCGGCGGGTCGGCGCGCTCGCCGGCCAGGAACAGCGTGCGGAATTGCGACAGATCATATTTGCGGATCTGCTCGCCGTTCGGATCCTCTTTCCTGATCGCGCGAAACGCGGTCGGCGCGGTGAACAGCGCTACCGCCTTGTGCTCTGATACCACGCGCCAGAACGCGCCGGCGTCGGGCGTGCCCACCGGCTTACCCTCATACATGATCGAAGTCGCGCCATGGATCAGCGGCCCGTAGACGATGTAGCTGTGGCCGACCACCCAGCCGATGTCCGAGCCGCACCACCAGACCTCGCCGGGCTTGATGCCGTAGAGATGGAACATCGACCATTTCAGCGCCACCAGATGGCCGCCATTGTCGCGCACCACGCCTTTCGGCTTTCCCGTCGTGCCTGACGTATAGAGGATATAGAGCGGATCGGTTGCGAGCACCGGCACGCAAGCTGCACGCTTGCCGGCGGCACGCGCGGCCTGTCGCAAGGCTGCCCAGTCATGATCGCGACCGGCGACCAGCGCGCAGGCATGCTGCGGCCGTTGCAGGATGATGCAGGCATCCGGCTTGGCGCTGGAAAGCCCGATCGCTTCATCGAGCAGCGGCTTGTACTGCACGATGCGGCCGGGCTCGACGCCGCAGCTCGCCGACAGGATCAGCTTCGGCGTGGCATCCTCGATCCGCGTCGCCAGCTCCTTGGCGGCAAAGCCGCCGAACACCACCGAATGCACCGCACCGATCCGCGCGCAGGCCAGCATCGCCACCACCGCCTCCGGCACCATCGGCATATAGAGGATGACGCGATCGCCCTTGGTGACGCCGAGATCCTGCATGATCGCGGCGAGCGTCTGCACCTCTAGCAGCATGTCGGCGTAGGTCAGCTTGGTCACGCTGTTGGTGACCGGCGAATCGTGGATCAGCGCGAGCTGCTCGGCGCGTCCGTTCGCGACATGACGATCGAGCGCGTTGTAGCAGGTGTTGACGACAGCGCCGGTGAACCAGCGGCCATAGGCGCCGACAGTGGGATCGAAGATCTTTGTCGCCGGCGCGATCCAGTCGATCTCGCGCGCCGCCTCTGCCCAAAATTTCTCGGGGTCCCGAAGCGAACGCGCATAGGCCTCGTGATACCGGCTCTGGTTCGAAGCACTCATGACGTTCCTCGCTCTCATTTTTTCGTCATGGCCGGGCTTGTCCCGGCCATCCACGGTTTTGGATGCCTCAACAGGAAAGGCGTGGATCGCCGGCACAAGGCTGGGCATGACGGCGCAGATCAACCGCTCTATGTTGTCGCCATTGTCATGCGATGAGCGAGCAATTCAAGCCGAAAAGGCTACGCCTTTCGATGATGCTGCAACTCAAGTCCCGCCGGCGGCCTGAAGCTGCTGGAGGCGGTCTTGCATCTCCTTCTTCAGGTCGAAACCCGGGTGGCCGAAGCCGGCATTGCGGTGGGCGAGATATTGCTCCTGCTCCCGCCGCTTGGCCTGCCCATTGCGCGGATTGGCGCTGGTCGCCTCCCGCACTACCTTGGTGTTGACGGCAAAAATCTCACGATCGAGATCGGCAAGCTCCGGGTCGGCACAGATCGCCTTCTCGACCGGGCGCCGCGCCTGCGCGCAGCTGAAGCTCGGCTTGCCGGCCACCGCCATCTGCGCGCCCAGCCGCTCCAGCTCCAGGCCGAGCGCGCGGTAATTGGCGCGTGCGCTGGCATGCGCCGGATTGAGCTTCAGCGCGGCGGCGAAATCCGACAGCGCCTTGGTCCGGTCGCCCTTTTTGTGCTCGAGCTCACCACGCGCGTTGAAGATGTCGGCCAAGGTCGGATCGAGCTGCAGCACGACATCGTAGTCGGCGATGGCGCGATCCGGCTCGCCTTTCCGGATCAAGGCCGAGGCGCGCGCGATCAGCGCGTTGATACGGTCGGCTCTCGCGGTGTTGGCGTTGTCGATCAGCGCGCCGCATTCGGTCAGAATCCTGTCGGCGTCATTGGCCTCGGCGGCCGCGACGCAGGCCGCGGGATCGATCACCGGATCCTTGATCGGCTCCGTCGCACCAACCGCGTGCGCATGGGCGGCGAGCATGAGCCATAGTGCCGCGATCGCGAACAGACCAAACAGGCTGCGGCAGCACGCTAGCGCTGCGGCTATTGCCAATGCGCGAACAGGCACGATGATCGGATTTTTCAAAATTCGGCAACCCAACGATAGCGAAGAGACTACTGACGCAGCGCTTTGCGGCAAATATACAGGCCATATGCCCCAACAATAATTTGGGAACCGGACGTTGACGACATTCGAATGGATCATCGGCCCGTTGCACGCGGCCGTCGTGCTGTCCGCCCTGGCGAGGCGGATCAAGGCGCCCTACCCCACTTTGCTCGCCGTCGGCGGCGTGCTGCTCGCCTTCGTGCCGGCGGTGCCCATCTGGAGGCTGGATCCGGACCTGACCCTGGCCGTGTTCGTCGCGCCGGTGCGGAGAAAGCAGGGCAACGGTCGATGACGCCTGACGACGTCGTCTCATTCTGGCAGCAAGCCGGACCTTCGCTGTGGTTCGCCAAGGATGCGGATTTCGACCGTCGTTTCCGCGAAGGATTTCTATGCGCCCATGAAGCCGCGATGCGCGGCGAGCTCGACGGCTGGCTGGCGAGCCCGAACGGCACGTTGGCGCTGCTGATTCTGCTCGATCAGTTTCCCCGCAACGCATTTCGCGGCACGGCGCGGATGTATGCAAGCGATGTGAGCGCATGCGAGGTCGCCGAGCATGCCATCGCGGCTGGCCATGACAAGCAGGTTTGCCCTGAGTTGCGCAACTTCTTCTACTTACCGTTGTCTCATTCCGAGGATCTCGCCGACCAGGAGCGCGCGGTGGCGCTGACCAGCGAGCTTGATCAGAATTCCGTACGCGATGCCGGGCGCCACCGCGACATCATCAGGCGCTTCGGCCGCTTTCCCCATCGCAACGCCATCCTCGGCCGTGCCACAACAGAAGAGGAGCAGCAGTTTCTCGATCAGGGAGGGTTCGCCGGATGATGCGTCATCGGCGGTGAGCTCCTCTCCCCGTTCTTACGGGGAGAGGGTTGGGTTGAGGCGCAGACGCTCGCTCGGTATTAGTTATTAGACCCGTACCCACCCGGATTGCATCTTTGATGCAATCCGACCTCTCGCCGCATCCGCCGTCGCTCTTCGAGCTATGGCGGACAAGAGCGGGGCGAGGTTGCAGCGAGTACGCCGCGCGATATGTGCGTACCCTCGTGCGTTCGCCGGGGCGACGGCTGAATTAATTCAGACTAACTCCGACACGTCAGTCCGCCATCGACAATCAGCTCGATGCCGGTGATGTAGCGCGCTTCATCGGAGGCGAGGAACAGCGCGGCATTGGCGACATCCCAGGCTTCGCCCATGTGGCCCATCGGCACCTGGGCGTCGCGCTTCTTCCACATCTCGTCGACATTGCCCTGGGCATAGCTCGCGGCGAGGCCAGCCGAATGCTCGACCATCGGCGTCTTCATCAATCCGGGCAGGATCGCGTTGACCCGCACATTCTTGGGTGCGAACTCCACCGCCGTGACGCGGGTCATCTGGTTCATCGCCGCCTTGCTGGCGCCGTAGCTGACGTAGGAGATGCCGACCTGGCGGATTGAGGCGACCGAGGAGATGTTGATGATCGAGCCGCCGCCCTGGGCCACCATCACCGGGATGACATGCTTCATGGCGAGATAGGCGCTCTTGAGGTTGACCGCGAAGACGCGGTCCCATTCGGATTCCTCGACATCGACGACGCTGCCCATTTCGGCGATGCCGACATTGTTGTCGAGCACGTCGATGCGGCCGTAAGCGTCGCGGCAGGCCTTGACCATGGCCTCGACCTCGCCGGCCCGTGACACATCAGCGGTGAAGGCCTTGGCCTGGCCTCCCTCGCCCACGATGATCTCAGCCGTCTCCTGCGCCGCGGCGGCGTTGCGGTCGACGCAGAACACCTGTGCACCCTCGCGCGCAAACGTCACCGCGGTCGCCTTGCCATTGCCCCAGCCCGGCCCGATCGAGCCGGCGCCAACCACCATGGCGACCTTGCCCTTGAGACGATCCATCGTTTTCTCCCCTGCTCTTGTCCTGCCCGGCAAATTGGACGGCCGCAACCGGTCGCGTCAACCCGGGCTAAATGGTGAGCGCGCCAGCCATTTTCGCACGCCTTTCGCTCTGGCAACAACGCGGCCTCCCGCTTACGCTGGCTAGCTGAAGCTGGCCCGCCAGAGGCCGGCGTTTTTGGGAGAACGCCTATGCCTGCACCTCATCTTTCGCGCCTGCTCGTTACAGGAAGCATTTTGGCGGGAAGCCTTGCGCTGCTCGCGACGAGTTGCCTGACACCGGCAAGCGCAAAACCCTTCATGATCGTAGGCCTCGATGAAAAGACCACCTGGGACGCCGACGGCAAGGTCGTGCTGGCGCCTGCAGGCAAGGACCAGGTGCTGATCGTCGATCTCGCCGATCCGGAGAGCCCGAAGGTCGTGGCCTCGCTGCCGCTGAAGAATTCGGTGGTCGGGCCTCCCGTCAACGTCGCGATCGATCCGACAGGCGTGGTGGCGCTGGTGGCCGATTCCGTCGATGTCGCCAAGGATGGCGAGGCGCTGAAGCAGGTGCCGGACAACAAGATCTATGTGATCGACCTCAAGGCCAACCCGCCGAAGCTCGCCAACACGATCACCGGCGGCAAGCAGCCCTCGGGCCTGAGCTTCAGCCCTGACGGCAAGATGGCGCTGGTCGCCAATCGCGGCGACAATTCGGTCAGCGTGCTGTCGGTCGACGGCACCGACGTCAAGGTGACCGATACCGTGAGCTTCCCGGACAGTGTTGCGCATGTCCAATTCACGCCGGACGGCAAGCGCGCGCTCGCCGTGCGTTTCCCGGCGCACAAGGTCTCGATCCTCGACGTTGCGGGTGGCAAGGTGACCTACAGCAAGGTCGACCTGCCGACCGGACAGTGGCCATACAACGTGGTGGTGACGCCGGACAGCAAGCTGGCGCTGACATCCGACAACGGTGCGTCCGGTGCGTCCGACGGCAGCGTCGACACCACCAGCGTGATCGATCTCACCGCCAATCCGCCTGTCATCATCGACCGCGTCGTGGTCGGCGACGGGCCGGAAGGCCTCGCGATGAGCCCGATAGGCGATCTCGCCGCGTCGGCGATCCTGCGCGGCTCGAACATGAAGAATGCGTTCTTCTACAAGAAGAACGGCAGCATCTCGATCCTGAAGATCGACGGCAAGAAGGTGACCAAGACGCAGGACATCGAGGTCGGTGGCCTGCCCGAGGCCATCATGTTCACGCCCGACGGCAAGTACATCCTGGCCGGCAACTTCCTCGACCAGGATTTCTCGATCCTGAAGGTTGATGGCTCTGAGGTCACCGACACCGGCAAGCGCTTCAAGGTGCCGGGCCATCCGGCATCGGCGCGGATGGGGAATTGAGGACGGCGGTCGCTGTCAGTGCCGATAGCAAAGAAGTAGCCCGGGTAGCGAAGCGATCCCGGGAGACGGCCACCCAGACACCCGGATGTCGCTGCGCGCATCCGGGCTAAGGGAGCATCACTGGAATGTCATGTCCAGGCATTTGGAGATGTCGGAGCCGAGCCCGGAGGAGATGGTGATGCAGCCACGCACTCGCTGCTGGGCGGTGTCGGCGACCCAGATCGAATAGCCGCCTGAGCCGAAGAACGAGGTGGTGTCGGCGGGGGCGGATTCGGTGGCGTCGAAGGCATAATTGGAATCGGTGTCAAACACGCGCGGCTTCTTGGTGCAGCCGCCGTCGGTCTGCACGTTGATGACTTCCTTGTTATCCCGCGTCAGCGACAGCGAGACCTGGCAACGGAAATATTCCGAGGTCTTGACGTTGAACACGTAGGTATAGGATTTGCAGGTCGCTGTGTTGAGCTTGCCGGAGGACAAGCCGCGGCTGCAGGCGATGCGCTGGCTGTTGGAGAGCTTGAATTCGTCGGCCTGCGCAGCGGAAACCAGCGTCACCAGCGCCAATGCGATAGACAAGACCGATTTCGTGACCAGATTCATTCGAATCGTCCCCGCGGAAATTTTTCTTCGATGATTTGGTTCTAACGCATGGATGGCGGATAGTCGTGCGGCCGGGCACGAAAAATCACAAAGTGATGCGGGCGCGCCGCTGCGACGGAGCGTCCGATTGCATTGACACCCAAATCGTGTTCGTGATTTGTTCGAACAAGTCGGCTGCTTCGGCGCAAGGAGGATGAGATGACGATCGCAATCTTGAGAATCTTGGCCGCGGTGGCCGTGGTCAGCGGCTCGGCGATCGCCGCCCGCGCCGAGCCCACCGCACCGACCCCGTGGGAGCTCAAGCCCGACATGGGCTATGGCTACGGCAAGGACGGCAAGACCTTCGCCTATACGATGGGTACCAAGAACGCCAACATGCTGCTCAAGGGCGCCAAGAAGGTACCGAAGGGCACGCTGTTCTTCATCGGCCAGAACGGCCAGCTCTACATGCGCACCGGCCCCTATCTCGAAGGCGACGGCAGCTTTATGTTCGGCGCGGATTGAGCGGCGCGCGGATCGGACAGCGCAAGAGAGACGTTATCGCCGCATGGACGGTGCCCTCTCCCCTTGCGGGAGAGGGTGCACCTGACTCGCTGCAACAGCTTCTCAGCTCACAAGCCGCCCTAATTGAACGCCGTCGCCAGCTCCTTCGCACCTGGCAGATTGCCGAGCTGATCCATCCGCGCGTCAGTAACCGCGAGCAGCTTCGCCACCGTGTTGTGCCTGATAGCAACCGGGTTGCGCTCATAGCCCGAGCGCCCGAAGAAGTTTGCGGTCGGCACCTGGTCGCGCATCTCGAGCGGCATGGTCACCATGTCGAATCCCGTGCCGTCGCCGGTCAGGTTCATCATCTCGAGCTCGGCGGCGGTCAGCGGCCGGGTCACGCCCCTGGCGCGGGCAAACAGTACCGAGGTCAGGAGCTTGTAGGTCTGCAGCATCGGCCCGACATCGATGTCGAGCACCATCGCATGCAGCGCCCAGCCCTGCTGGCTGCCGCCGATCTGCTCATGCGCCGACCAGTCGTCCGGCACCGAGCGGGCGATCGCCACCATCTTCTTCAGCACGGCGAGCTTGTGCTCCACCGCCTGCCGGGCCGGTCCCGAGGTCTGGTTGACGCGCTCGCCCAGCACGCGGATGAACAGCGGCCCCTGCTCGGCGAGCAGCTCGACGGTGTTGGTGGTGAGCAATTGATTGTAGCCGATCGCGGTCGAGATCGCGCGATTGCCCTTGAAGCCGGATTGCGAATCGTGCCGGCCATTGCCGCCGGTCTCGAAGGCATAGACCCGCACCGCCTGCTCGCGCGTCAGGCCGCTGGCAGCAGCAAACCGCGCATAGGCGCGCTTGAAGTCGATGTCGTTGGCAGGCTGCTGCGGCGTCCATTGAAACTGATCGCGCGCGGCCTGCAGCAGGTCTGCAACGACGGGCACGTATTTGGGCTCGTGCCGCTCGCCTTCGGGCTCGGGTATCGGACTGACCGGCCGCTTCGGCCCGGTATAAACCGGCGGTTGCTCCAGTACGTAGTCGTCGAGCTCGATCCGCACGTGGTCCCGCCGCTTGGCGTTGCGGCCGCGGCGCTTGTCGGCGATATCCTTCCAATAGGCGCCCGCTGCGGCGTCGAAGGCGGCGCGGGCTTCCTTGTATTCCGCGAGCCGTTGCTGGTAGGCGGCGATCGCCTCTGGCGAGACGGCCTGCGCCATTGCGTCCATGGAGGCTGCAGGCGCCGCGCGCAAGGACGAGCCTGCAAGCGACAGGCCGAGCGCGGTGATCAGGAGAAGGGAGCGAATCGGAGGGTGATGCATGGGCCGGTTGTAGCGGAAACCGCGGCTACTTCCAGGCAAAGACCGGCTGTTCCAGCAGATCGACGCGAGTGTCGCGCGCGGCCAGCACCTCGCGGAACTGATAGATCAGCGCCGCGGTCGGCGCGTGGATCAGCCCCTCCCGGGCATGGAAGCGGATCACCCGCCCCGTGCTTTCCGGGATGTTGGTGAAGTCGAAGGCCTCATCGGCCGCGATCGCAGCGAGGTCGATCCGATGGACGGATGCAACTTCGGCCGGGTTCGGCACCGGCACCGCATCGCCGCCCACCCACATCACCACCGGCGTGATCAGATAGCCGGAGCGGGTCGGATAATCGTCGAGCAGCCCGAGCACCGCATCCGGCGCCAGTGCCAGACCGAGCTCCTCATGCAGCTCGCGCAGCGCCGCCTGGACCGGGGTCTCGCCGGCGTCGCAGCGCCCGCCCGGCAGCGCCCATTGCGCGCGATGCGTGCGCAGAGAGGCGGCACGACGGGTCAGCAGCAGCGCCGTCTCCACCTCGCCGCGATCGGAGGGGGCAAGCGCGATGGCAACAGCCGCGTGCTTCAGCGCCGAGGTCGCGTCGTTCCCGGGCAGGCGCACGAACGCGGCGCAGCGCTCTGCAATATTCCGTCGGGTGGCATCGTCAAATGGCAGGGCCATGTCCCTTGACTACCTCACGGCTGGCCGTGATGAAAGCGGCCGGATGTCATTGATGGGACGCGTGGGCGCATGACGAAGACGGCCTTGGCCAAGCTCGAATCCGACGGCTGGGAAATCGTCGATACCAGCGGCTTCCTGCATCTGGTCGGCCCGCTCTGGCAACGGAACGTCGACGGCACTTACGAATATGCGCTCCATGCCGAGGACAAGCATCACAATCGCCGCGGCCTGGTTCAAGGCGGCGTGATCATGACGTTCGCCGATCGGGCCTGCGGCATGAGCGCCCGCTACGTCTCCGGCAAGCCGCATCTGGCCACCGTCCAGCTCGACGTGCATTTCGTCGAGGCCGGCAAGATCGGCGAGACCCTGATCGCGCGGCCGCATGTGGTCCGCACCACCAAGAGCCTGATCTTCATCACCACCGAGGTCACGGCCGAAGACCGCGTGATCGCAATGGCCAGCGGCGTGTTCAAGATCCTGAAGAGCGCGTGAATATTCCACCGTCATTGCGAGGAGCGAAGCGACGGGGCTGTCAGGAAATAGACAGAAACGAGAACAAGTTTCGTAACAGATCGAGTCTGAAACCGAATCGAAGCAAGAACCTTGTTCACGTTTTTGTCTAAAAAC
>Ga0308173_10001835_pt1 | contig 10928 bp, 16 predicted proteins | sample PhyPR1_FD_203716 | JGI IMG/M metagenome (GOLD analysis project Ga0308173, IMG submission 203716) | Soil microbial communities from UC Gill Tract Community Farm, Albany, California, United States - DLSLS.P.R1 | ecosystem: Environmental > Terrestrial > Soil > Agricultural land | place: USA... | reverse complement strand
CCTGCGTCGATCGGGCACGCGCCGGAACGTACAGCCAGTTCGAAGTGCAGCGCGGCCTTGGCATCAACCAGATGATCAAGTGGTTCGAGGAGTGCCCGGACGGTTGGCGCGCGGTCGAGCCGTTGCGCAAGCCCGTCCGGTTCCAGGTCCACCACCTGCTTGAGCCGCCGCCTCATCCGGGCGATTTCGACATCGTCCTGTGCCGCAATGTCCTGCTCTACCTTAATCCCGAGAAGAAGACGCTCGCGTTCGAACGGATCGCTGCTTCGATGGCCGAGGACGGGTGGCTGATGCTCGGCGCCGGTGAAACGGTGATCGGTCAGACCAACAAGCTCGGCAGCGATATCGAGGCGCGGGGGCTTTACCGCCTGGTCGGCGACGGTGGCAGGGTCGAAAAGCGCGGGGGGCCGGACCGCCGGACCGCCGCCGGGGGGTTGACCCAACAGCCATAGCTGTGCGCCAATCACGGCGTGCTGGATTTCATTGATCTTCCTTCGCCCAATTTCGACGACCGTGCGCTGCCCGTCTCGATGATTGTGCTGCATTATACCGGCATGCCCGACGCGCAGGGCGCGCTCGACCGGCTGACCTCGCCTGAGGCCAAGGTGTCGTGCCATTATCTGGTCGATGAGGACGGCACAGCGTACCGGATGGTCGACGAATCAAAACGTGCCTGGCACGCGGGCAAATCGCGCTGGCGCGGGATCACGGACGTGAATTCCGCGAGCGTCGGGATCGAGATCGTCAATCCGGGTCACGAGTTCGGCTACCGGCCGTTCCCAGACGAGCAGATGGCGTCCGTCATTCCGCTGGTCGCGGACATCAAGGAGCGGCACGGGATCGGGCGCGGGGATGTCGTTGGCCATTCGGACGTGGCTCCGGCACGCAAGGAAGATCCGGGCGAGTTGTTCCCGTGGGAAGCACTGGCCAAGCGCCGCCTGGCGCTTCCGAGCCCGACGCGGGAACTCATCGATCCCTATTGGACCGATGCCGGTTTCCTGCTGGCGCTGGAGCGGTTCGGATACGACGTCACCGACGAGCAGAAGGCGGTGATCGCCTTCCAGCGGCGCTTCCGGCCCGACCTTATCGACGGAATGATCGACGGGGAGTGCCGCGCGAAGCTCCTCGCCCTGTTGTTGCCGAGGCCTCAATAGGCGGATCCGGCACGTGCCCGCGGCGCGGGTGACACGTCGCACTGCTTGAAAACGGGGGTCCTTCCACTTCCTCCACTTTGTCACCTCGGACAAGATTGGCGGCGGGAGCGAAGTTAGCCTGCATCCGCCAGCTTAAGGCACAGATTGGCGCGCGTAGGGCAGCATTCGTTGCGACATCGAATGTCTTCTTTCGACCCAAGGCTGCGACTGCTCCTGCACGCTGAGCACTGCTCGCGCGCTTAGAACGCAACCCAAGTGAAAAGTCTCAGTGCATTGTTGTCACGTGCATTCGCGCCCGCGAAATCATAGTCGTGCCGGCGGCCGTTGAACTTGCCGTAAAGCGTGTACTGAACACCGAATCTGGCGTTGAATCTCGGGCCCAGTGGCGAGTTGCCGACGCCCCAGGGCGTGAAGTCGATCTGGCCCAGCACACCGTTGCTATTGGGCCGGCCATTACCCTCATACAGGTTGAAGTTCCTGGAGCCGCTGACGCTGAACGGGGAAACCGTCACACCAAGTTTGCCGTGCCACGTGTAACGGACGGCAGCGCGCCATTCGTTCAGATGGTAGCGCGCGCAGCCTATGTCGCTGCCATCGCCGACAAGCGCGAGCGCGCAACTCGCGCGGAGATTGCCCCTTTCGTGCTCGAAGCGGACATTGGCGCTGAGCGAGTCGGACTTGCCCACGGATTTGAGCCATGAGCTGTCGATTCCCCAGTCGGTGTAGCGATCGGTGAAGCCGCTCGAGCGGTCGCGTCCGGGGAAGATCGCCGCGTGGAGCACGTTCGCGCCGACTTCGAAAGTTCCGCCGGCGAGGTCCGCCTGGTAAGCGAGACGACCATAGGGCGCGATGCCGTGCAGCGAGCCAGGATCCTGCGGATCCATACCGACGAAATTGAGAATGCCCCGCGAGGGGCTCGAATAGCCTCCGACTTCGGCATAGAACTTATGGTCAAACCAGCCGTAGGCGCTGAGTCCTAACGTATTGCCGCCGAGCGGATCGTCGATCAACTCGCCGGCACCGGGTGTCTCCGACACTGCAGTGTCCGTGAATGGGGAACCCCACGCCGGAAGCGTATTCCACGCATCTTGGGCAGTCGGATTGTTGTTCAGCGTCAGGCCAAGGATCGAATCCTGCCCGAACACCTTCGCGTTGGTGACAGCGCGAAGGTCGATATTATCCCACGACCAGGCGCGCTCGACGCCGTCATACGTGACGAGTTGGGCAAAGCCCCCGAAATGCTCGCCGATTCCTCCCGCAACGAACAGGCTCGCCTGATCGAGCACGAGGTTGTCATTGCGACTGAGGTGCTCCGGCGGTGGGACCTGACCGTTCCGGGTGTGCGTCCATGATGCAATTGCCATGGCCGAGAGCGGCACGGACTTGTGCATACGCAGCGTATAGCCCCCCAGCTTGAACTCTCTCCCGAACTGCGTGAGTTCGGGTCCGAAGCCGCCCACGTGGCAGGCCGCGCAATTGCGGCCCGTCTGCTCCGCGAAAGCGGGAACGGCCTGTGCCGGACGGTGGAAAGCCAGAGCAGCCCCAAAGAGCAGCGCCCCAGGCAAAAAGGCCGATTTCCAACCGACGTTCATCGTCTTCATGGCACAGCCCCCAGGTTGTGACGTCAGCTCTTGGGAACGTATAAAATGCACCACCCGGCCGGACTGACCGGGCCTTCGACTTGTTGGCATTGGGTCGGCGCCTGCCAGAGCGCACATATCTGACAGCGCTGTCCCGCCTTCGGGATCGCCTGATAGTGGGCTTGTTTTTGCGTGAACTTCTTGGGCGCTGCGGATGCTGCGTCACTCACGTCCGCCGCGACAACGGCGACGGCACCCACCGCAGCAATGTTGAGGAAGTCCCTTCGAGAGACTCGCCCGGATCTTTGCTGGTCGGACATGGCAATTGCTCCACTTCAACCTGGTGCAAAATTGCGCGCGATAGCGTGGCTACGAAATACGTAGATTCTCGTAAGCTCAGACGCGCTGACCGCCGACAGTCGCGTGTCCTGCGGAGGCATGAACCGGCTTTCTTCTTGTCTGAGGTTCCGGGCTTGGGCCTTTGCAGGCGCACATGGTGGCATCAGCTCGACCGGCTTGCTATATCAACGATGCCAGAGGGCCGGGCGGCCGCGGCTTGCGCAAGCGAGGCGAGGAAAGTCCGGGCTCCATGGAACCACGGTGCCGGGTAACGCCCGGCGGAGAGCCTAGCCTTACGCGAACGCTCTTCAGGGACAGTGCCACAGAAAGGACACCGCCCGTTCTCGGACGGGTAAGGTCGAAAGGGTGCGGCAAGAGCGCACCGCGGTCCTGGCGACAGGGCCGGCACGGTAAACCCCACCGGGTGCAAGACCGAATAGGGGCGCCATATGAGCCTGGTTCCGGCTCGGCGCCCGGGTTGGTTGCTTGAGGGGCGGGGCGACCCGTCCCCTAGAGGAATGGCCGCACAGTCACGTCTCTTGAGACGCGATGGACAGAACCCGGCTTACAGGCCCTCTGGCAAAATTGTCGTCATCGCGAGGAGCGGAGCGACGCGGCGATCCAGAACATCGGCTGGATTGCTTCGCTACGCTCGCAATGACGCGCTTGGCTGGTTAGTGGGATAGTGATGCCGAAGCAGAAGAGATCGGACGACTGGGGATTTCCGCGCTGGCGCTCCTATGGCGACAAGGGGCGGCACGCGGCCAAGATCCGGCTGTGCGACCGCGAGGGATGCAGCGAGATCGGCGACCGGCCGGCGCCGAAGGCTCCGAACAGCCGCGAGCGCTGGTACTTCTGCGAAGGGCACGCCGCCGAGTACAACAAGAACTGGAACTACTTCGCCGGACTCAGCCCCGAGGAAGCGGCTCGCAGGGCGGCCGAGGAAGAAACCGGCGCGAAGGGTTTCCGCCAGTCGGCGCAGTGGCAGTGGGCAGGCCCAGGCGACGGCACCCGCTCCCGGGACGAGATGCGCGCGCTCGATGCGCTGGAGCTCGACAGCGACGCGGATTTCGCGGCGGTGAAGGCGGCTCACCGACGGCTGGTCAAGGAGACCCACCCGGACGCCACCCCAGGCGACGAGGAGGCGGCGAAGCGCTTCAAGCAGGTGCAGGCCGCCTACGACGTTCTCCGGAAGGCCGAAGAACGCAAGAACGGCAAGGCGGCTTAAGCCGCTGCGGCGTACCGCTCAGCGGTGCTTTTCACGAGCGCGATCATGTTGGGGACGCCCTGCGTTCGGTTTGCGCTCAAATGCTTCGCCAATTCGAACGGCGCGAGTGCTTGATTCACGTCCATGCCCGCAACTTCGGCGGCGGGCTTGTCCTGCACCGCCGAGAGAACAAGCGCGACAATGCCTTTGGTGATGGCCGCATTGCTGTCGGCGAGGAAGTGGAGACGCCCTTCGCTCGCGTTCGGATAGACCCACACCGACGCCGAGCAGCCGCGGACCTTCGTGGCGTCGGTCTTGAGCGCGTCGGGCATCGGTTCCAGCTGCCGCCCGAGATCGATCAGCAGCCTGTAGCGATCCTCGGCCTCGACGAGCTGATATTCTTCAAGGATGTCGCTGAGTGGGGGCAGCCCGGCCATGCGCGCGCCCTAGCATTTCTATCGGTCGCGGAGCGACTCGATTTCCTTGGCGAGGCTGTTCTCTTTGTCGACGGTAATCCGCTCGAGAACCTTCAGCCGCTCCTTGAGCTCCGAGACCTCATCGCGAAGCCGCTGGTTCTCGACCTTGCCCTCTTCGTTATTGAAAATGACCGGGTGACGCGGTCCGCGCACGCTCGCGCGAATGATCGAAGCGATCATGACGATCGCGACGATGACGATTGCGGTTATCTGCCCACCATCCATTACGCTTTGTCCTCTTCGGAGATGCGGTCGCGGTCGCGCAGTGCCTCGATCTGTGCGGCGGTCTCGACGCCGCGGTCGGTGACGATCCGCTCCAGCACCCGGATGCGCTCCTGGAGTTGCTGTACCTGGCCGCGCAGGCGATCGTTCTCGGCACGCGACCGGGCGTCGCCCTCGCCACCGTCCGACGAACTGAACTTTGCCCGGGCTTTGAAGATCGAGGCGATCATCACGATTGCGACGATCAGGACGACCATCAGCTCTCCGTTGATCATTGCACTTTGTCCTTGCTCTCGATCCGGTCTTTGTCGCGCAACGCCTCGATTTGCGCGGCTGTTTGCGCGCCACCGTCTGTGACGATCTGCTCGAGAACCCGCAAGCGAGCTTCGATGCGCTCGACGTGCGAGGCATATTGCGCAGCCTTTTCAGCGGTCTGGTCGGCGATCAGAGTGCTCATCTTTTCCTTGTGCTGCAGCCAGCGCTGAAATGCGCCCATGCCGATTCCGCCGATGACCGGAATCCCGACGACAATCATGAAGAAGATTAGCAGAGACGTTTCCATGACAGGTTCCCCCGGTCGATTTGCCGATTAGTCCAACGGTTCCTGCTGGCCCTGGCGAAGCCCTTTCTGGCGCGATGGCGTGCGCAGCGCTTCGATCTGGGCGGCGGTCTGAGCGCCGTGATCGGTGACGATCTGCTCAAGCACGCGGACGCGCTCCTCCAGCTCATGGCTCCTCGAGGCATATTGGGCCGCCTTCTCGGCCGCGTTCAGAGCCTCCACCTCGAGCCTCTTCTCCCGGTATTTGAAGTATCTGTTGGCGATCAGCATGATCATGATGGTTGGCAGGCCAATGATGATCATCGCCAGCATCACGTTGGTGGGCCCGTTCATGTTACGCATTCCCTCCCTTGTCGATGGTCAGCGCATCGATCTCGCGCGCGAGTTTCGAAGGCTGGTCCGTGGCGATCCGCTCGAGCGTTGAGAGCCGGTCCTTGATCGATCCGAGCTCGGCCCGAAGCTGCGCATTCTCGGTCGTCAGGAGCCGAATGCGCTCGACCGTCTCGCGGTCGCTCTTGGGATAGACGGGTTGGCCCCACATGCCATCGAGCGGGTAGCCGTGCTTGATCCTCAACCAGTTGTTGAGGAACACCCCGCCCATCGCAATCGCCACCACCACCGCGACCAGCGGCACGATGAACATCAGGAGCCTGAGTACATCACCATTATCCATTGCTGCCCCCTTCAATGATTAGCGAAGCTGCTCGATCTCGCGTGCGAGCGTGCGGTTCTCGGTCGTCACATAGCTCTCAATGTCCGCGAGACGCCGGTCGATGTCCTTCAGGCGCGAGCGGATGTCGCGAGCGGCGCGCGAAGGCGATGCCCGGACGCCCTGCCAGAACTGGTTCTCTTCCTTGTCGGTCCGCTGGAGCGCGCGCGGCTTGGTCGGCGTGACCATCGCGGCGATGAAGTAGAAGGGCAGGACACCGCCGCCGCTCATGAACATGGCGGCGAGGAAGCAGACCCGGACGAGGCTGACGTCGAAGCCGGTGTAGTCGGCGATGCCGGCGCACACGCCGAACATCTTGCCGTTCTGCTTGTCGCGGTAGAATTTGGTCCGGCTCGCGGGCTGCTCCGTCAGATAGTCGCGGCCGCGGTCGTACCGATGCTCGGGAACCGGATAGCTCTCGTCGGCCATCTTACTCTCCGTCCGCGAGCAGGCGCTGGCTATCGCGGCCCGGCACGCACTGTTGGCGCCACTGCGGATTCTCCGCGGTCATGATGCGCTCGATCGTGCACAGCCGGTCGTCCAGACGGCGAGCCGCGTCGTGCAGGTCATCCAGCAACTTCTCGTCGCCGGTGGTCAGCGTGGCGGCAGTCTTCCACTTCGTGATGTAGTGAAAGATCAGCCACGGCAGCCCGAGAAACAGGGTGACGATGGCGACCGCACCGACGACATATCCAAGAACATCTTCCATACTCGATTACTTCCCCTTAGCCTTGAGCGCGGCCTTCATGGCCTGCAGCTCGGCATCCACTGACTCCGCGGCCTTCAACTCCGCGATTTCCTCTTCCAGGCTCTTCGGCCCGGTCATTCCGAGTGCGTCCGCGCGACCTTCCGCAAAATCCGCGCGGCGTTCCAGCAACTCGAACTTCGAGAAAGCATCCTCGGTCCGGTTGCCATTCAGGAGTTCCCGGGCTCGAGCACGAGTCACCGCGCTTTCGAAGCGAGCCGCGATCGCATTTTGACGGGCGCGTGCTTCGCGCAGCTTGCCCTGAAGCTTGGCGATGTCCGCCTCATAGCCCTTGAGCGTGTCGTCGATCGTCTTGATCTCATCGCGCAGCCCGTCGCCCATGTCCGCGGCCTTCTGCCGCTCCATCAGCGCGGCCTTCGCGAGGTCGTCGCGGTCCTTGCTCAGCGCGAGCTCGGCCTTCTCGGTCCAGCTCTTCTGGAGCTCGTCGAGGCGCGAAAGCGCCCGGCGCATCTCCTTGGCATCCGCTATGCAGCGAGCCGCCGAGGCGCGCACATCGACCAATGTCTCCTCCATTTCGAGGATAACCATTCGGATCATCTTCGCCGGATCTTCCGACCGGTCGAGCATCTCGGTGATGTTCGCCGCGAAGATGTCCCGTGTCCGGGAAAAGATACTCATTCAGTCACTCCGATAATCAAAGTTAGGCGCCTAAACCTGCCCCAAACTATACACGAAGCGTGCCAATTTACGGAAAAGCACAAACTTCAGCCGATTCGCCCTTTCCGAGAGGAAACGCAGGCTAAAAATCCTTGCCAAATGGTGGGATTTACCACCAACAGTCGGGCAGAAAATTGTGAAGGGCGTATGGAGCGGGCAGATCAGTTCATTGGCCAGAGCCTGGCGTTCCTCGACGCGGTCGAGCGGGCGAGCCGTGCTGCGCCGCTGAATCGGTCCGTGCTCGTCATCGGCGAGCGTGGTACCGGCAAGGAGTTGATCGCCGAGCGTCTCCACCACCTGTCGTCGCGTTGGGCAGGCCCGCTCATTATCATGAACTGTGCCGCGCTGCCGGAAAACCTGATCGAGGCCGAGCTGTTTGGCCATGAGGCCGGCAGCTTCACCGGGGCTGCGAAGACCCGGCACGGACGCTTCGAAGAAGCGGATGGAGGCACGCTCTTTCTCGATGAGCTCGGAACCTTGTCGATGCCCGCGCAGGACAGGCTGCTGCGCGCGGTGGAATATGGCGAAATCACGCGCATCGGTGCGTCGAAGCCAATCTCGGTGGATGTGCGAATTGTCGCTGCAACCAACGAGAGCCTGCCGAGTCAGGTCGACAAGGGAAAGTTCCGCGCCGACCTGCTCGATCGTCTGTCGTTCGAGGTGATCACGCTTCCGCCCCTGCGGGCGCGTCAGGGCGATGTGCCGTTACTCGCTGAACATTTCGGCCGCCGCATGGGCGTGGAGCTCGAGTGGTCCAATTGGCCGGGATTTAGCCAGCGGGCCATGGCGGAGCTGGAACTCTATCCGTGGCCCGGCAATGTTCGCGAGCTGCGGAACGTCGTGGAGCGCGCGGTTTATCGCCACGAGGACCCGGAGCGGCCTGTCGACGAAATCGTATTCGATCCGTTCAGCTCTCCGTGGGCGCCGATGGGCACCGGCACGGCTCAGAGCGCGCCTCCGTCCGCGGAGCCCGCCGCGTTCGACGATGCCGTGAGCCCGCCGCAGATCGTGCCGCCGACCACCGAAGCCCCGTCGACCAACGATTTCCGCGCCGCCGTCTCATCTTACGAGCGCCAGCTTTTGGAAGACGCGCTCCGCCGGAGCCGCTTCAACCAGCGGGCAACGGCGGCGGCGCTCGGCCTGAGCTATGACCAGCTTCGCCATGCCCTCAAGCGTCACAAGCTGCTCGACGCCGAGGCAGCCGGCTAGCCGTTCGTCGGTTCGCCGAAATTTCGTGTCGGGTCGGCGACATCGTGATAAAGGAGTCTCATCTCGCCAACTGCATGCGTGGGAGAGATTTATGAAGACGATCATCGTTGCGACGGGGTTGTCACTGGCCGCACTGGGAGCGGCCCCGGCCTCCGCTTCGCCATCCTGGATGAGTTACAATCGTGAACTGACGCACGCCTGTTATGATGCAGCGGCGCTGAGGCAGTCGCCGGACGGCATCAAGGCCTGCAACTCCGCGATCATCACCGAGACGACGACCGCGGGTGACGAGCGGATGGCGAACCTCGTCAATCGCGGGATTCTGCTCCTGCTTGCGAACAAGAACAATGACGCGGGCCGCGACTTCGATGAGGCGCTCACGGTCGATCCGCGGCAGCCCGAAGCGCTTCTCGGCAAAGCCATCGAACAATGGCAGGCGGGAAATAGCGGCGCCGCAGCATCGCTTGCCAGCGAGTCGCTGCAATATGGTCCGAGGCGCCCGGCGGTAGCCTATCTGATCCGTGGCCTCGCGAACGAGAAGCAGGGTCAGCTCCGGGCTGCTTATGACGACCTGCAAACGGCCCAGCGGCTTGAGCCCGGATGGGACGAGCCGGCCTTGCAGCTTCAGCGCTACCACGTGGTCAGCCGCTAGGCCGTTCGACGGGCGTAAGCACGACACGAGCCTTCGTCGCTTCATCCAGCGACGAAGGCGCCGCGGCCCGCCACAGCATTGACTTGAGATACTGTCGTCCTAGTGGCGAGGCCATTCGCGTCACACCTAAAGGAGCGACCCCATGGCCTTCACGCTTCCAAACCTTCCCTATGCAAAGGACGCGCTTCAGCCGCACATGTCGGCCGAAACGTTCGACTATCACTGGGGCAAGCACCACAAGGCATATGTCGACAAGACCAACGGCATGCTTGGCGAAAAGGGCCTGGAAGGCGCTTCGCTGATCGAGGTAATCAAGGCCGCCAAGGACAAGGGCGACAAGGGGCTGTTCAACAACAGCGCGCAGATATGGAATCACAGCTTCTTTTGGCAGTGCCTCGCGCCGCAGGGTGCGACTTCGCCGTCGGGACGCCTCAAGGACATGATCGACAGCGATTTCGGCGGTCATCAGCAACTGCTGGAGAAGCTGGCGACGGAGAGCGCAAACCATTTCGCGAGCGGTTGGGGCTGGCTGATCCTCAACAACGGCAAGCTGGAAGTGACGTCACTCCACGATGCGGACACGCCGGTCGCACATGGAATGACCCCGCTGCTGACGATCGATGTGTGGGAGCACGCCTATTACATCGACTATCGCAACGAGCGGCCGCGGTTCCTGAAGACGGTGCTTGAGAACATCATCAACTGGGACTTCGTTGCCCAGAATCTCGATGGGAATGGCGCGTCGCGCGCGGATCAGCAGGGCACAGGGGCGCGGTCACCCGAACTCACTGCTTAAGTCGATACCCCGTCCGGAACATCCAGGCGATCACCGCCATGCAGATGGCGATGATCGCCAGGGTGACGGCAACACTCGACCATACGGGCACGTCGGCGATGGAATAGAAGCTCCAGCGGAAGCCGCTGATCAGGTGGACCACCGGATTGAACAGGGTGATCGTCCGGAATGGCTCGTGCAGGGCTTTGACCGAGTAGAAGGCGCCGCCGAGGAAGGTCAGCGGAGTGATGATCAGCATCGGGATGATCTGAAGCTGCTCGAAGTTCTTGGCCCAAACGCCGATGGCGAAGCCGAACAGGCAGAAGCCGGCCGAAATGCCCAGCAGGAACAGGATCATCGCCAGCGGATGATCGATGCGTAGCGGCACGAAGAACACCGCCGTGGCGATCGTCACCAGCGCCAGTATGACGGACTTGGTCGTGGCTGCCCCCACATAGGCGAGCACCGCCTCGAAGCTGGAAATGGGAGCTGAGAGGAGTTCGTAGATCGTGCCTGTAAACTTCGGAAAATAAATGCCGAAGCTCGCGTTGAAGATCGACTGCATGAAGACAGAGAGCAAAGTCAGGCCGGGCACGATGAAGCTGCCGAAGCTGACGCCTTCC
>Ga0308173_10001834_pt1 | contig 10929 bp, 9 predicted proteins | sample PhyPR1_FD_203716 | JGI IMG/M metagenome (GOLD analysis project Ga0308173, IMG submission 203716) | Soil microbial communities from UC Gill Tract Community Farm, Albany, California, United States - DLSLS.P.R1 | ecosystem: Environmental > Terrestrial > Soil > Agricultural land | place: USA... | reverse complement strand
CCTTGTTGGCCAGCGCCACGACCGCGCCGGCGCGCGCGGCGGCCAGCGTCGGCGCCAGGCCCGCGAAGCCGACGATCGCCGACATCACCCACTGGGCGTCCGCAGCGGCCGCCTCCAGCACCGCGGCGGGGCCGGCGGCGGCGGCGACGCCCGATCCGGCCAGCCGCTCGCGCAGTTCCCGCAGCCCGGCCTCGTCCTCGATCACCGCGACGTCGGGACGCCAGCGCCGGGCCTGCTCGGCGAGGAGCGCTGCATTGCGGCCGGCGGCGAGGGCCGCGACCTCCACCTCCACGCCGGATCGGGCCAGGAGGTCGAGCGTGGAGACCCCCACCGAACCGGTCGAGCCCAGGACGCTGATCTTACGCGGTAGGTTCAATGGCCCCATCCCAGGTGGTTGGCGAGGCGGGCGGCGGCCATCACCACGACGGCGAACATCAACCCATCGACCCGGTCGAGCAACCCGCCATGTCCGGGGATCAGGTCGCCGGAGTCCTTCACCCCGAAGCGCCGCTTCAGCGCGGATTCCCACAGATCGCCGGCCATGGTGGCGAGCCCCACGGCCAGACCCACCAGCGCGGCGGCGCGAAGATCCAGCCGGAAGGTCGACTTCGCGGCCATCAGCGTGCCCACCGCGGTCGCCGCCGCCAGTCCGCCCACGAACCCCGACCAGGTCTTGTTGGGCGAGAACCTCGGCCAGAGCTTCGGCCCCTTGAGCAGGCTTCCGACCGCGAAGGCGCCGATGTCCGCCGCCCAGGTGCAGGCGAACAGCATCAGCGTCCACCATTCGCCCTGATTGGTCGAGCGCAGCCAGACCAGGCACACCGCGGCCGGGGCGATGTAGAGCACGCCGTAGGCGGCGTCGACGGCGCGCTCGGCGACCCCGCGCGCGATCACGGCGGCGGCGATCGCGCCCAGGGGCACCGCCAGCCAGGCGGTCTTGATCAGCCCGAGGTGCCCCAGGAACACGGCCGCCAGCACGGCCGCGGTGACCGCGGCGGCGACCCGAACCGGGGCGCGCGGCGCGCTCATCCCGCCCCACTCGATGGCCAGCAGCGCCAGGCCGATCGAGATCACCAGCAGGAAGATCCAGCCGCCGTGCCAGGCGGCGAACAGGGCCGAGGGGACGAGGACGACGGCCGAGGCGACCCGCAGGCGCAGGTTCGACCAGTCGAAGCGCCTAGCCTGTGGCAAGGGCGTCATCGGGCACGACGGCGCCGTAGCGGCGGTTGCGGGTGTAGAACTCCGCGAGCGCCGCTGCGAGATGGTGGGCCGAATAGTCCGGCCAGAGCACGTCCTGGAAGACGAATTCGGCGTAGGCCGCTTGCCAGAGCATGAAGTTCGAAAGCCGCTGCTCGCCGGAGGGTCGGATGATGACGTCCGGGTCCGGAACGCCGTCGGTCGAGAGCAGGTCCGCGAACCCGTCTTCGGTAAGCTGGTCGGGATCGGCCCGGCCGGCTGCGACCTCGCGGGCGAAGCGGCGGGCGGCCTCGACGATGTCGGCCTTGCCGCCGTAGTTGAAGGCCACCGTCAGGAAGAAGGCGTCGTTGCCGGCCGTGCGCGCCTCGGCCTCGTCGCAGATCTTCACCAGGTCCCGTCGCAGGCCGCGCTTGCCGCCGATCACGCGGACGCGCACGCCTTCGCGCTCCAGCCGCGCCAGATCAGTTTCGAAGTAGCGCTTCGGCAGCGCCATCAGCTCGGCGACCTCCGCCGCCGGCCGGCTCCAGTTTTCGGTCGAGAAGCCGAACACGGTCAGCCACTTGATATTGAGCTTGGGCGCGGCCTCGACGATGCGTTTGAGCGCCTCCACCCCCGCGCGATGGCCGAGAGTCCGCGGCAGCCCGCGGCGCTTCGCCCACCGGCCGTTCCCGTCCATCACGATCGCGACGTGCAACGGCGGATGGGCTTGGCCATCCTGACCGCGGTCGCCCTCGGTCGGGGTGTCGTTCGGGGTGGCCATCGACGTTCCGGAAGCCCTTCAGGCGCGAGCGCGCACGCCTAGACGTGCATGATCTCTTGTTCCTTGGTTTTCAAGGCTTCGTCGATGCGCTTGATCGCCTCGTCGGTGATCTTCTGCACCTCGCTTTCCATGCGCTTGTGCTCGTCCTGATTGATCGCCCCGTCCTTCTCCGCCCTCTTCAGGTCGTCGTTGGCGTCGCGCCGCACGTTGCGCACCGCCACACGCTGCTGCTCGGTGTACTTGTGGGCGATCTTGACGATCTCCTTGCGGCGCTCCTCGGTGAGCGCGGGGATCGGGATGCGCAGGTTTTGCCCGTCCACCACCGGGTTCAGCCCCAGGCCCGCGTTGCGGATGGCCTTCTCGACCGAGACGACCAGGCCCTTGTCCCACACGCTGACCATCAGCATGCGCGCCTCCGGCACGCTGACCGCGCCCAACTGGGTGAGCGGCATCGCGGAGCCGTAGGCCTCCACGTGCACCTGGTCGAGCAGGCTGGCGGAGGCCCGGCCGGTGCGCAGGCTGCCGAACTCGTCCTTCAGCGCCTGGACCGCCTTGTCCATGCGATCCTTGTATCTGGAGAGCACGGGTTTTTCCGTGGCGGCCATGGTCTTGCTCCTTCGTCCGGCTCGCGGCGGCGGCTCAGGCGATGGTGGTGAACACCCCTTCGCCGGTCAGCACCTTCAAGAGGTTGCCCCGTTCGCGGATCGAGAAGACCACGATCGGGATGTGGTTGTCGCGCATCAGGCTGACGGCCGAGGCGTCCATCACCCGCAGGTCCTTGGCCAGCACGTCCTGATAGGTGAGCGTCTCGTAGCGCTCGGCCTTGCGGTCGGTCTTCGGATCGGCGGTGTAGACCCCGTCGACGCTGGTGCCCTTGAAGAGCGCGTCGCAGCCCATCTCGGCGGCCCGCAGAGCCGCGGCGGAATCGGTGGTGAAATAGGGTGCGCCGAGCCCGGCCGCGAAGATCACCACGCGGCCCTTCTCCAGGTGCCGCAGCGCGCGGCGGCGGATGTAGGGTTCGCAGACCGCCTCCATCGGGATCGCCGACTGCACGCGGGTGTAGACGCCCTTCTGCTCCAGCGACGCCTGCAGGGCGAGCGCGTTCATCACCGTCGCCAGCATGCCCATGTAGTCGGCGCTGGCCCGCTCCATGCCGGTCTCGGCGAGCGCCGCGCCGCGAAAGATGTTGCCGCCGCCGACCACCAGGCAGACCTGCACGCCGGCGCGCACCACCTGGCAGATCTCGTCGGTGACGATGTCCAGCGTCCTGGCGTCGATCCCGAACTGGTCGCCGCCCACGCCCGCCTCCCCCGAGAGCTTCAGGAGGATGCGTTTGTAGCGGGGCGGGGCGTCGGGCATGGCCCAATCCCTATCGCAAACCGCACATAAGCCAAGGGCGCGGCGCGCTTTCGCGACGCCGCGCCCCGGCCGATCCCATTGGCGCGTTCAGGCCTTGCCGGTCATCTGCGCGACCTCGGTGGCGAAGTCCGGCCCGTCGGGGCCCTTGTCCACGCCTTCGCCGAGCTCATAGCGGACGAAGCCCTTCACCGCGACGGGCGCGCCGAGCTGCTTGGAGGTTTCGGCGAGTAGCTGTTCGACGGTCTGGTCGGGATTCATGACGAACGGCTGCTTCAGCAGGACCACCTCCTCCTGCCATTTGCGGATGCGGCCCTCGACCATCTTCTCGGCGATCTCCCGCGGCTTGCCGGATTCCATCGCCGCCTGGGTCTGGATCTCCCGCTCCTTGGCCACCACCGCCGGGTCGAGCTCGTCGGAGGTCAGCGCCAGGGGCGGCGTCGGCGTGCCGGCCACGTGCATCGCGATCCGGCGGCCGACGTCCTTCAGCACGGCGGGATCGCCGGTGCTCTCGAGCGCCACCAGCACGCCCAGCCGCGCCACGCCCTCGCCCTGCACGTTGTGCAGATAGAGCGCGACCGCGCCGTCGGCGACCTCCAGCCGCGCGGTGCGGCGCAGGCGCATGTTCTCGCCGATCGTGGCGATCAGGGCGGTGATCATGTCGCCGATCACCTCGCCCTCGCCGGTCTGGGCCTCGGCGATGGTCTCCAGGATGTCGTGCTCCAGCGCGGTGGCGGCGATCTTGCGCGCCGCAGCCTGGAACCTGTCGTTCCGGGCCACGAAGTCGGTCTCGGCGTTCAGCTCGATCAGCACGCCGCGCTTGCCGTGGCCCGAGACGAGGCCCGCCACCAGGCCCTCGGCCGCGGCGCGGCCCGCCTTCTTGGCGGCCTTGGACAGCCCCTTGGTGCGCAGCCAGTCCATGGCCGCGTCCACATCGCCCTGGTTTTCCTGCAGGGCCTTCTTGCAGTCCATCATGCCTGCGCCGGACTTCTCCCGCAGGTCCTTGACCAGCGCAGCGGTCACTTCCGCCATGGTCGGCTCCTTCGATTCATCTCAGACGTCGGCGCGACCTCGCGGCCGCGCCATGACAGGGTTGCGGGCGCGAGGGCCTTTGCCCTTCAGCCCGCCTGCTCTTCGCTCGGGGACTCGGCTGCGGCGGCGTCTTCCGCCGCCGCGGTGGTCTCCGGCTCGGCCTCGGGCTTGGCGGCCGCGGCCTCCAGCTCGGCCGCCGCGGCTTCGAGCTCGGGGGTCACGGCTTCCGGCTCGGCCGGCGCAGCCGGTTCGGGAGCCGCCTTGGCCGCCGCCTTGCGCGACAGCGCGGGCTCCACGGGAGCCTCGGCCGCGCCGAGATCGACGCCCGCCGCCGCCTGCCCGGCCGCCAGGCCGTCGAGGATCGCATCGGCCATCAGGTCGCAATAGAGCTGGATGGCGCGCGCGGCGTCGTCGTTGCCCGGGATCGGGAAGGTGATGCCGTCGGGCCCCGAGTTGGTGTCCAGGATCGCGATCACCGGGATGTTCAGCTTGCGCGCCTCCTGGATCGCGATCGCCTCCTTGTTGGTGTCGATCACGAACATCAGGTCCGGGATGCCGCCCATGTCCTTGATGCCGCCCAGCGACAGCTCCAGCTTGTCGCGCTCGCGGGTGAGCTGCAGCAGCTCCTTCTTGGTACGGCCGCTCTCGCCGCCCTCCAGCAGGCCCTCCAGTTCGCGCAAGCGTGCGATGGAGTTGGAGACGGTGCGCCAGTTGGTGAGCGTGCCGCCGAGCCAGCGGTGGTTGACGTAGTACTGGGCGCAGCGCTTCGCCGACGTGGCGATCGGCTCGGAGGCCTGGCGCTTGGTGCCGACGAACAGGATCCGCCCGCCCGCGGCCGCGACCTCGCGGGCCTTCACCAGCGCCTGGTGCAGCAGCGGGATCGACTGGCTGAGGTCGATGATGTGGATGTTGGAGCGGACGCCGAAGATGTACCGCTCCATCTTCGGGTTCCAGCGGTGGGTCTGGTGGCCGAAGTGGGCGCCGGCTTCCAGGAGCTGACGCATGGAGAATTCAGGAAGCGCCATTGGCTTTCACAAAGTCCTTCTTCCGGTTCTTGCCGCCGCAGGCTGCCCCTCCCGAGGGAGGACCGGACTGGAGAACGCCGGGATGTCTCCCCGTCGCCGCCAAACGCCTGCGTGTGGAATGAGGCGGGCAGATAGGGGCTAAGCCGCGAAAAAGCAAGCGCCTCGCGCCGGCGCGGCGGTCCAGGCTAGGGCGCGCGCACCACCACCATCGCCATCTTGCGCCGCAGGCGGTAGCCCAGCGCCTGATAGACGGCGATCGCCCGGGCGTTGTGGTCGTAGACGTGCAGGAACGGCGTCTCGCCGCGCGCGACGATCCGCTCGGCCACCACGCTCATCAGCCCGGCGGCGTAGCCTCGGCCCTGGTCGCCCGGGCGAACGCAGACCCCGGAGACCTCGGTGAAGCCGTCCGGCTTCAGCCGCTCGCCCGCCATGGCGATCAGCTCGCCGTCCCGCTTGACGCCCACGAAGTCGCCGAGCCGATGGGTGCGGCTCGAGAAGGGACCCGGCCGGGTGAGCTCGGCGAGCGCCAGCATCTGCGGCGCATCCGCCTCGGCGAGGTCGACCCATTCGAAGTCCGGCGGCACGAGCTTCAGGTCCTCGGCGAGCATCTGCCAGAGCACCGCGCGCGAGACGACCTCGAGGCCGGCCGGCAGGTCGGGCGGCTCGGCCTCGACCAGCGCCGCATCGCCGTGCGCGCGCACCAGGGCGGTGAGCGCCTCGCGGCTGTCTTCGGAGGCGTCGCGGGCGACGGCGAAGACCCCGTAGGCCGGATCGATGCGGCGGGCCCGCTCGTCGCCGAACGCCAGGCCCTGCTGGCGCGTGGCGAGCGCGGTCCAGATCGGGCGGTCCAGCGGATGCGGCATGGCCCGGGCACTCTAGGCGATGCGGGCGCGGCGCGCTCGTCGCGTTCGGCTCAGTCGGCCTTCCCGGGGCGCTTCTCGTGGTCGAGATAGCTGAATCCCTTCCAGCGCTTCACCGGGTGGAAGCTCGAGGGTCCGAGCGGCTCGATCTCCGCCATGCCCGGGCGATGACGCCCGGCGGCGTGCGTCTTCGGCGCGCGCGGCGCGTGGAAACCGGCCAGGCGATGCGTGCGGCCCTCCGCAGCGCCGGCGAAGGCCAGGGCGAGCGACAGGCTCAGCACGCCGGCTCGGATCATCACAGATCCTCCACGAACACCACGCCCGGCGCGGTCTTCAGCGCCCCGCGCACCGCCGGGTCCAGGCTGAACCGGCCGGGAAGCTTCACCTCCACCTCGCGCCCGCCGCCGATGCCGGCGACCAGCACGATCTCGCCGCCCCGCCGGTTGGAGAGGCTCTCCAGGCGACGCTTCAGGGCCTCGATCTCGGCGCTGCGCGGGGCCAGGTGGACGCGCAGCCCCGCGACCACGTTCTCCACCGCCTTCTCGACCGGCTCGGCGCTGTCGCCGAAGAACCGCACCTCGCCGTCCTTGGCCGAGGCCCGCACCGTGATCGCCACCGCCCTGCCCGGCTCCAGCAGCTCGCGGCAGCGGCGCAGGGATTCCGGCGGGAACATCACCTCGTACTCGCCGGTGGGGTCGGAGAGCGTCACGAAGGCGAACTTCTCGCCGGACTTCTGGCTGGTCCGTTCCTGCTTGCGGCGGACGACGCCCGCCATCCGCAGCGCCTCGGTCCCGGCTTCCGCCTTGGCCACGGCGTCGGCGTAGAGCTCGGTGCGCCGCCGGCGCAGCGCCTCGACCATGTCGTCGAGCGGGTGACCGGAGAGATAGAAGCCCACCGCCGCCAGCTCCTCGTCCAGCCGCTGCACCGGCGTCCACGGCTCGACCTTGGGCAGGCGCGGGCGGGCGGCGTCGGCCTGGTCGCCGCCGAACAGGCTGACCTGGGCCGAGGCGCGGTCGGCCGCGACGCTCTGGGCGTAGCCGATCAGCGCGTCGGCCGCGGCGGCGAGCTGCGCCCGGTCCGGGTGGATGGAATCGAACGCCCCGGCGCGGGCCAGGGTCTCGAAGGTGCGCTTGTTGACCTGCCTGGGATCGATGCGCTCGACGAAGTCGAAGATGTCGCGGAACGGACCGCCTTCGCGGCGCGCCTCGGCCACGTGCTGCATCGCCTGCAGGCCGACGTTGCGGATCGCGCCCAGGGCGTAGAGCACCTCGCCCTCCTCCACTTCGAAATCGGCGGCCGAGCGATTGACGTCCGGGGCGCGGATCTTCACGCCGAAGCGCTTGGCGTCCTGGTAGAACACCGAGAGCTTGTCGGTGTTGGCCAGATCGAGGCTCATCGAGGCGGCGAAGAACTCGACCGGCGCGTTCGCCTTCAGCCAGCCGGTCTGGTAGGCGATCAGCGCATAGGGCGCGGCGTGGCCCTTGTTGAAGCCGTAGCCGGCGAACTTCTCCATGCGTTCGAACAGCAGGTTGGCCGTGCCTTCCGGCAGGCCGCGCTCCAGCGCCCCGGAGAGGAACCGCGCCCGCTGCAGGTCCATCTCCTCCTTCTTCTTCTTGCCCATCGCGCGGCGCAGAAGGTCGGCCTCGCCCAGGCTGTAGCCCGCCAGGATCTGGGCGATCTGCATCACCTGCTCCTGGTAGACGATGACCCCATAGGTGTCCTTCAGCACCGGCTCGAGCAGCGGATGGACCACGTCGACCGGCCGGCGGCCCATCTTGCAGTCGACGTACTCGGGGATGCTCTCCATCGGCCCCGGCCGGTAGAGGGAGATCAGCGCGGTGACTTCCTCCAGGGAGGCCGGGCGCAGCTGGCGCAGGATGTCGCGCATGCCCTGGCTTTCCAGCTGGAACACCCCCAGCGTCTGGCCCGAGGCCATCAGCTCGTAGGTGGGATGATCGTTCAGCGGGATGGCTTCCAGGTCGAAGCCCGCCCCGCGCCGCTCCAGGTGGCGCATCGCCCGGTCGAGCACGGTGAGCGTCTTCAGGCCCAGGAAGTCGAACTTCACCAGCCCGGCGGATTCGACCCACTTCATGTTGAACTGGGTGGCCGGCAGGTCCGAGCGCGGATCGCGGTAGAGCGGCACGAGCTCGGTGAGCGGCCGGTCGGCGATGACCACCCCGGCGGCGTGGGTCGAGGCGTTGCGGTAGAGGCCTTCGAGCTGCAGCGCGATGTCCAGGAGCCGGGCGACGCCCTCGTCCTCGTCGCGCGCCTGCTGCAGCCGGGGCTCGATCTCGATGGCCCTGGCGAGGCTCACCGGGTTGGCCGGATTGGCCGGCACCATCTTGGCCAGCCGGTCCACCTGGCCGAGCGGCAGCTGCAGCACCCGGCCGACGTCGCGCAGCACGGCGCGCGCCTGCAGCGTGCCGAAGGTGATGATCTGGGCGACCCGGTCGCGGCCGTACTTCTCCTGGACGTAGGCGATCACCTCCTCCCGCCGCTCCTGGCAGAAGTCGATGTCGAAGTCCGGCATCGAGATCCGCTCGGGATTCAGGAAGCGCTCGAAGATCAGGTCGTAGCGGATGGGATCGAGGTCGGTGATCATCAGCGACCAGGCGACCAGCGAGCTCGCCCCCGAGCCGCGGCCGGGCCCCACGGGAATGCGCCGCGCCTTGGCCCACTTGATGAAGTCCGAGACGATCAGGAAATAGCCGGGGAACCCCATCTCGGCGATCACCCCGATCTCGCGCTCGAGCCGCTGGTCGTAGGCCGCGCGCTCGGCCGCCAGCGGATGGGTGGCCAGGCGGGCGTTCAGCCCCTCGCGCGCCTGGTGGGCCAGCTCCTCGGCCTCGCTGCGGCCCGCCGCGGTCGGGAATCGCGGCAGGATCGGATCGCGCTTCGCCACCATGAAGGCGCAGCGGCGGGCGATATCGAGGGTGTTGTCGCAGGCTTCGGGCAGATCGGCGAACAGCGCGCGCATGTCGGCGGCGGGCTTGAACCCGTGCTCCGCCGTGACCCGCCGGCGCTCGTCCTGGCCGATGAAGGCGCCGTCGGCGATGCACAGCAGCGCGTCGTGCGCCGCATGCATCGCGGCCGCCTGGAAATAGACGTCGTTGGTGGCGACCAGGGGAACCTCGGCCTCGTAGGCGAAGGCCACCAGCTCCGGCTCGGCCGCGGCCTCGCGCGCTTCGCCGTGGCGCTGCAGCTCCACATAGAAGCGGTCGCCGAACACCCGGTGCATCTCGGCGAGCGCCGCGCGGGCTTCCTTGGCCTTGCCGGCGGCGAACAGGTGGTCGACCGGCCCGTCCGGGCCGCCGGAGAGCAGGATCAGGCCCTCGGCGTGGGCGGCGAGCTTCGCCCAGGGCACGTGCGGCTCCTCCGCCGCGTCGATCTCGAGAAAGGCCGCCGAGGAGAGCTCGGAGAGATTGCGGTAGCCCGCCTCGTTCTGGGCCAGCAGGACCAGCGCCGGCGTTCGCGCCCATCGCTCCGGCGGCGGCTCGCCGAGGCCGCTCACCGGCAACAGGCAGCCCACGATCGGCTGCACGCCCGCGCCCTTGGCGGCGACCGAGAACTCCAGCGCGCCGAACAGGTTGGCGCGGTCGGTGAGCGCCACGGCCGGCATCTGCGCGGCCCGGGCGAGCTCCCCCAGCTTGTCGGCCTTGATGGCGCCTTCCAGCAGCGAATAGGCGGAGCGGACGCGCAGGTGGACGAAGCCTTCGTTCGTCTCGCTCAAGGCGGCCTGCTCCCCCATCCGCATGGCGGTCAGCCCAGATGGACCGCCACGGCGCACATCATCCAGACAAAGCTGGCGACCGACATAAAGGCCAGCGATTCTCGCGCGAGACGAACCATGTGCGACGTTCCAGCTGTGGATGTTCCGGGTACGTTCTTATTCGCCTTTTGTTCCCGCTGTCAAGCTGTGGTACGCTGCCGTCATGATCGACAAGGCGCCTGCCAGCCGCCGCGGAAGCGAGTTCGCCGACGCCGACGTGGTCGGATCGTACGCCAATCGCACGCCCTACCCGGCCGCGCTCTGCGAGCGGCTCGCGGCGCTGACGCCGGCCCGCGGGCGGGCGCTGGATCTGGGCTGCGGGCCCGGCAAGCTCGCCATCCCGCTGGCCGATCTGTTCGGCGAGATCGTCGCGGTCGATCCGTCTCGAGCGATGATCGCGGCGGCCCGCGCCGCCGACGCCGGCCGGCACGGCGCCATCCGCTGGGTGCTGTCCCTTGTGGAGGACGCCGACCTTGCCGGCTCATTCGACCTGGCGGTGGCCGGCGCGAGCATCCACTGGATGGAGCACCGCCGGCTCTTCCCGAAGCTCGCCGACGCGCTGGCGCCGGAAGCGCCGCTGGTCGTGGTCGGGGGGGACGGGCCGGCTGAGGCCCCCTGGATCGACGCCTACCGCGCGGTGATCGTCAGCTGGGTGGAAAGGCTCGGCGGCGAGTGGAACAGCCCGGAGTTCGTCGCTGCGGCCCGCGCCCACGAGGCCTGGATCGACCTCGAGGGGCGAGACGAGGTGTGGGGCGATTGCCGGATGCCGATCGAGGCGCTGATCGACGGCGAGCACTCCCGCGCCACCTGGACCCGCGCCAAGCTCGGCCCTGAGCGCGCCGCCGCCTTCGACGCCGACCTGCGCGCCGTGCTGACGCCCCACGCCGAAGACGGCCTCGTCAGCTTCCGCACCCGAGCGACGCTGCTCTG
>Ga0308173_10001832_pt1 | contig 10940 bp, 10 predicted proteins | sample PhyPR1_FD_203716 | JGI IMG/M metagenome (GOLD analysis project Ga0308173, IMG submission 203716) | Soil microbial communities from UC Gill Tract Community Farm, Albany, California, United States - DLSLS.P.R1 | ecosystem: Environmental > Terrestrial > Soil > Agricultural land | place: USA... | reverse complement strand
GGTCACTCCGGCCGAGCTGGTGGAGGCGGCGATCGCGCGCGCCGAGCGGCTGAACCCGACGCTGAACGCCATCGTCTACAAGGGCTACGACGACGCCCGCGCCTGGGCTCGGGGCGAGCTGCCGGACGGGCCCTTCCGCGGCGTGCCGTTCCTGATCAAGGACCTCGGCATGCCGGTCGCGGGCTGGCCCCGGACATCCGGCTCGAAGTTCGCGCGAGACCTGGTCGACAGCGAGGACGGCGGGCTCACCCGTCGCTACCGCGCCGCCGGCGTCGTGCCGATCGGCAAAAGCAACACGCCGGAGTACGGCATCACCGGCACCACCGAGAGCGCGCGGCTCGGACCCTGCCGCAATCCATGGGATCCCGACCATATCGCCGGCGGCTCCTCGGGCGGATCGGCGGCGGCGGTGGCGGCGGGGATCGTTCCCCTGGCGCACGCCTCCGACGGCCTGGGCTCGATCCGCATCCCGGCGGCCTGCTGCGGGCTGGTGGGGCTGAAGGTCACCCGCGACCGCAATCCCAACATGCCCGACGGCTACGACTATGCGCTGGGCAACGTCGTCGACCACGTGGTGACGCGCACCGTGCGCGATTCCGCGGCCATGCTGGACGCCACCGGATACCCGGAGCCGGGCTCGCCCTATCCGCCCCCGCCGAAGGCGCGGCCCTACCTGGAGGAGGTGCAGGCCTCGCCGGGCAAGCTGCGCATCGCCTGGTCGTCGGAGACGCCGTCGGGCCGTCCGATCGAGCCCGAGATCCAGGCGGCGCTGGAGCGCACGGCGGCGCTGCTGAAAGGCCTCGGCCACGAGGTGATCGAGCGCGGCCTGGGCATCGACTATCGCGGCCTCTACGCCTCGCGCGGCCCGGCGGCGGCGGCTAACTTCGCGGCGGGCATGGTGCGGCTGATCGAGCAGGTGGGCCGCGAGCCGGAAGAGGACGAGCTGGAGCCCCTCACCTGGGCGAGCCTCAAGGTCGGCCGCCGGCAGACCGGCGCGGACGTCATGCGCTCCCTGCAGGAGACCCGCATGCTCAATCGCAGGACGCTCGCCGCCTTCGAGGACATCGACGTCTATCTCTCGCCGGTGCTGGGGACCCCGGTCCCCGAGATCGGCTTCATCGATCCGGTCCGGCTGGAGCCGCGCGAGGTGAACCGCCGCCAGGGCCGCGTCTTCCCGTTCACGCCGCCGTTCAATTTCTCGGGCCAGCCCTCGATGTCGCTGCCCATCGAGCAGGACGCCCACGGCCTGCCGGTCGGCATGATGTTCACCGCCAAATATGCCGACGAGGCGACGCTGTTCCGGCTCGCGGGCCAACTGGAGAAGGAAGCGCCCTGGAAGGACCGCCGGCCCAAGGTCTGGGGCTGATGCGGCTGTGGCTCACGCTCGCGGCGCTGCTCGGCTTCGTCAGCGTCGCGGCCGGCGCCTTCGCCGCCCACGGGATGAGCGATGCCCGTTCACAGGAGTTGCTGAGGACCGGCTCGCTCTACGCCTTCGTCCACGTTCTGGCGGTGTTCGCCGCCGCGGGGCTCGTTCAGATGGGCGCGGGCCGGGCGGGGCTCGCGCCGCCGCTCTTCCTGGCCGGCGTGGTGGTCTTCTCCGGCTCGCTCTACGCCCTGGCGTTCGGCGCGCCGCGCTGGGCGGGCGCGATCACGCCTATCGGAGGCCTCGCCTTCCTGGCCGGCTGGTTGGCCCTGGCCTGGGCCGCCTGGGGACTGGCGCGGCCTTAGGCCGGTGCGGGCCGGGCCTCCCGGAGCGCCAGGGCGTGCAGCGAGAGCGCCGAGCCCGCGAGCGCGCCCAGCATGATCAGCGCCATGGGCCGCGGCGTTCCGTCGTGCAGCGCGCCGGCGAGGCTGGATGAGAGCGCTCCCGTGGCGAAGGAGAGGCCGCCCAGCAACGCCGAGATCGCGCCGGCCCGGCGGGGATCGATGTTCAGCGCGCCGGCCATGGTGTTGCCCTGCATGAAGCCGTAGCTCGCAAGCACGCAGAACAGCAGCGGCAGAACGCTGAACCGCTCGCCGAAGCCGGTGAGCGCGGCCAGCGCCAGCAGCGCCGAGAAGCCGAGCGCCGCAAGGCTCGCCCGCGCCAGCACTTCGTCCGGCGTCGCGCGCCGCAACAGCCAGCGGTTCACCTGGTTGGCGCCGATGATCCCGGCGGCGTTCAGGCCGAACACCCAGCCGAACGACTGCGGGGAGATGCGATAGGTCTGGATCAGCAGCTCGGGCGAGCTGGAGATGTAGGCGAACAGCGTGGCGCCGTTCAGCGCGCCCGCCAGCGCATAGCCCACCAGCCGGCGATCGCCGAGCAGGGCGAGATAGGTCCGCAAAGGGTGCTCCGAGCGGGCGTGCGCCGCGGTCGCCGCCGAGCGGCTCTCGCGCATGCGCCAGACGACGCCCAGGCCGAGCAGCACGCCGAAGCCGGCCATGAACCAGAAGTTCAGCCGCCAGCCGCCGATGGTGAGCAGCGCTCCGCCCATCAGCGGGGCCAGGATCGGCGCCAGGCCCATGATCAGCATCAGCAGCGAGAGCATCCGCGCGGTCTCGACATGATCGAACCGGTCGCGGACCACGGCGCGGGCGACCACCGCGCCGGAGCAGGCCCCCAGCGCCTGCAGGAAGCGGCCGCCGATCAGCAGGGCGGGTGAGGCCGCGAGCGCGCAGAGGCCCGACGTCAGGATGAAGACGGCGATGCCGATGAGGATCGGCGGCTTGCGGCCGAGACGATCCGAAGCCGGGCCGTAGAGGAACTGGCCGATCGCCATGCCCGCCAGGAAGGCCGCCACCGTGCCCTGGGTCTGGCCGGAGCTGGCCTTCAGGTCGGCCGCGATGGCCGGCAGGCTCGGCAGGTACATGTCGATGGACAGAGGGCCCAGCGCCGTCATCGAGCCCAGCAGGACCACCAGGCCCCAGGGCGTGCGGTTCGCTTCGGGCGCTGCGCTCATCGGAGCCTCATAGCGGTTTGACCGTTCCTGCCGCGACCGTTTTCCGGCAAAGCTCTCGCACGACGCCGGAGCTCCGCCCATGTCCATGACCGAGATGCCGCCCGTCCAGCGGGCGCAGGTGAACGGCATCGATCTCGCCTATTTCGAAGCGGGGCCCCGGCGCGGCGTTCCCATCGTCCTCTGCCACGGCTTTCCGGAGCTGGCCTTTTCCTGGCGGCATCAGATCAAGGCCCTGGCTGACGCAGGCCGCTGGGTGATCGCGCCGGACCAGCGGGGCTACGGCGGCTCGTCGCGTCCGGAGGCGGTGACGGACTACGACATGGCGCATCTCACCGGCGATCTTACGGGCCTCCTCGACCATCTCGGCGCGGAGACGGCGGTCTTCTGCGGCCACGACTGGGGCGGGATCGTCGTCTGGCAGATGCCGCTGATGCACCGCGCGCGGACCGCCGGCGTGATCGGCCTCAACACGCCGTTCCTGCCGCGCAGCCCCGCCGATCCGATCGCCATCATGCGCAACCGCTTCGGCCCGGACATGTACATCGTCTGGTTCCAGACGCCGGGCGACGCCGACCGGACGCTGGCGGCCGACGTGGACAGGACGATGCGCTTCTTCCTGCGCAAGCCGCGGGCGCTGCAGGCCGCTGCGGCGCCCCCCGAGGGCGGCTCGACCTTCGCCTTCAAGGACCTGCTCGCGCAGTGGGACGGGACCTACGAGCCGGACGCCTTCCTCTCGCCCGACGAGCTCGCCGTCTTCGTCGAGAGCTTCCGCGCCACGGGCTTCACCGGCGGGATCAACTGGTACCGCAACTTTACGCGGAACTGGGAGCGCTCCGAGGGGCTTCCGCAGAGGATCGACGACCTTCCCTGCCTGATGATCACCGCCGAGAAGGACGCCGTGCTGACGCCCGCCATGGCCGAGCCGATGCCGCTGCTGATCGGCGACCTGGAGATGCACATGGTCCAGGGAAGCGGCCACTGGACGCAGCAGGAGAAGCCCGCCGAGGTGAACCGGCTGATCCTGGACTGGCTGGACCGGCGGTTCCCGAAGTAGGTTGGCCGATATGGAACGCAACACCCCCGCGCCCGCCGTCTCCGCTGCGACGCACCGGCGCGGCCTGTTCCCGGACAACGAGCCCTTCGCCTCCGGCTGGCTGCCGAGCGGCGGGGCGCACGAGATCTACTACGAGGAATGCGGCCGGCCCGACGGCAAGCCCTGCGTGATCCTGCACGGCGGCCCGGGCGGAGCCATCAACCCCACCATGCGGCGGTTCTTCGATCCCCTGAAGTGGCGCATGGCCCTGTTCGACCAGAGGGGATGCGGCAAGAGCCGGCCCAACGCCTCCCTGCAGGACAACACCACCTGGGCGCTGATCGAGGACATCGAGCGGCTGCGCGAGCACCTGGGCGTGGAGACCTGGTGCGTGTTCGGCGGCTCCTGGGGCTCGACCCTGGCGCTCGCCTACGCGATCACTCATCCCGAGCGGGTGGAGAGCCTGGTTCTGCGCGGCGTGTTCCTGCTGACCGACAAGGAGCTCCGCTGGTTCTACCAGGATGGCGCCTCGATGCTGTTCCCCGACGCCTGGGAGAAGTTCTGCGCGCCGATTCCCGAAGCCGAGCGCGGCGACATGATGGCCGCCTACCACAAGCGCCTCACCCATCCCGACCGGCGCATCCAGGCCGAGGCGGCGGCGGCCTGGAGCCAGTGGGAAGGCGACACCATCTCGATCCGGGGGCCGGAGGCCAGGCCCTCGAAGTTCAACGAGATCGACTTCGCCATCGCCTTCGCGCGCATCGAGTGCCACTTTTTCGTCAACCGCGGCTTCTTCCCGGAGAACTGGATCCTCGACAACGCCCATCGGATCCGCGGCATCCCGGGCTGGATCGTGCAGGGCCGCTTCGACGTGGTGACGCCGATGGACGCCGCCTGGCGGCTGCGAAAGGCCTGGCCCGAGTCGCGCTTCGAGGTGGTGTGGGATGCGGGCCACGCCTCGACGGAGCCCGGCATCGTCGACGCCCTCGTGCGGGCCACCGACCAGGCCTTCGCCCTCTAGCGCGGAGCCCTAAGGGTGAGCCGCGCCCAGATCGTCCGCAACTACCTGAAGGCGATCGAACAGCGCAGGGACGTCAGCGCCTTCTACGCGCCCGAGATGGTGCAGGAGGAGTTCCCGAACCTGCTCAGCCCCGCCGGCGCCCGCCGCGAGATCGCCGAGCTCAAGGCCGCCGCCACCCGCGGCCGCCATGTGATGAAATCGGAAACCTACGAGATCGTCTCCCTGGTCGAGGCCAACGACATCGTGGCCGTGGAGATCGTCTGGCGCGGGGTGCTCGGCGTGGCGCTCCGCACGCTCGAGCCCGGCGATGAGATGCGCGCCCGCTTCGCCGCCTTCTTCGAGTTCGAGGGCGATCGGATCCGACGTCTGCGAAACTACGACTGCTTCGAGCCATTTTGACCAAGCGCACACTTACGGGCCTAGGCGACCGGCGCGCGCACGAAGCGCGAAGCCGTGGAGCTTGGCCTCAGGACCGTGATCCGTCTCGGTCGCCAGTAGGCCATTCGCGGCCAGCGCGGAAAGCTGAACTGGCAAGGCGATCTCAACGCGATGAGGAGGGGCAGGTGATCGTCGTCGATTCACGCGTCTGGATCGACTACTTCTGAGGCTCGTCGAGCCTCGCAGCCGCCTCGATGAGCTGCTCGCGAGCGAGCCGCTGGCCATTGGGGACCTCATGCTGACCGAAGTCCTTCACGGGTTTGCTTCGGCCCGGCGGTTCGAGGAGGCGCTTCGGCTATTGGGCGCGCTCACCGTCATCGACATCGGCGGTGAAGCGGTCGCCATCGCGGCTGCTCGCCATTATCGCGAACTCCGCGGGCCGGGCGTCACGATCCGCAAGACGATTGACACCCTGATCGCCACCCGCTGCATCCTGAACGGCCACGCGCTGCTCTACAGCGACCGCGACTTCGACCCGTTCGTCGAGCACCTCGGGCTCGTTTCGGCCAACCCGTAGGCTGTTACAGCAGCGCGCCCTTGCCGCTGGTGACCTCGGAATACCGGTGGACGCGCACCGCCTGGACCAGGCCGAACCCCACCATGACGGTGAGCATCACTGTGCCCCCGTAGGACAGCAGCGGCATGGGCACGCCGACGACCGGCGCTAGGCCCATCACCATCGAGCCGTTGATCAGCACATAGAGCGCGAAGGTGACCGTGACCCCGGCGGCCGCCAGCCGGCCGAAGTGGCTGTGGGCGATGTAGGCGGTGCGAAGCGCCATGAAGATCACCGCCGCGTAGAGGGCGAGCAGGAACACGCAGCCGAGGAAGCCGAACTCCTCGGCGAGCGTGGCGAAGATGAAGTCGGTCTGCTTCTCGGGCAGGAAGTTGAGCTGGCTCTGCGAGCCCAGGCCGTAGCCCTTGCCCAGGAGCCCGCCGGAGCCGATCGCGATGGACGACTGCAAGGTGTGGTAGCCCGCTCCCGAAGGGTCCTCCTCCGGATTGAGGAAGGTGATGATCCGCTGGCGCTGGTAGTCGTGCATGGCGAAGAAGTAGACCAGCGGCGCCAGCACCGCGGCGCCCAGCCCGCCCACGGCGATCACCCGCCACGAAAGCCCGGCCAGGATCACCACGATGGTTCCGGTGAGCAGGATGAGCAGGGCCGTGCCGAGATCGGGCTGCTTGGCGACCAGGGCCACCGGCATCAGGATCAGCAGGGCCGGCCAGAGCAGCCACCAGGACAGCGTCGCCGTGCGGCTGGAGGCGCTGTGATAAAAGCGCGCCAGCGCCAGCACGAGGCCGATCTTCATGATCTCCGAGGGCTGGATCTGCACCGGACCGAGCTGGATCCATCGCTGGGCGCCCAGCGCGTGGTGGCCCACGGCCAGCACCGCGACGAGAAGCAGGAGGCCGATCCCGTAGACGGGATAGGCGAGCGCGAACCAGACGCGCAGGTCGACCAGCGACAGCGCGATCATGATCCCGGAAAACAGCACGTAACGGGCGAGCGTCGGCAGCGCCCAGGGCATCCAGGACGAGCCGGCGATCGAGAACTGCATCATGATCCCGGCGGCGGCGATCAGGGTCAGCGCCAGGCAGAAGATCCAGTCGATCTCGGAGAGCTTGACGATCAGCCGGTCGCGCTCGCCGGGACGGGTGAGGGCCGAGACGGTCATGCGGCGGGGGTTCCTGAGGGCAGGCCGGGCTGCGAGTTGGGATCCACCGGAGTCGGCGGCAGGTCGGGCACGACGTCGCCGCTCGCCGGTCCCGAGGGCGCTTGCGGAAGCGGCAGGGGCTTCTCGATCCTGGGCCGAAGCTCAGGGTCCTTGAGCAGGGCCACCCGCATGATCTCGCGCGCGCGCGGCGCCGCAGCCTGGGCGCCGAACCCGCCGTGCTCGACGAGCACGCTCATGGCGTAGCGTGGCTCCTCAATCGGGGCGAAGCAGATGAACCAGGCGTGATCGCGCAGCTTCCACTCGCCGACCGCGCCGTGCGCGCCGTGGCCGCCGTGGTATTCGACGGCCTGGGCGGTTCCGGTCTTGCCGGCCATCTTGATGTCGGGGCCGAGTCCGAGGTCCGCCACCGCGGCCGCCGTGCCATGGCCGGTGGTCACCGCCGCCATGGCGTCGCGCACGAACTGCAGGTGGCCCTTGTCGACCTCGAGTTCGCCCCAGGCCGCGCCGGATCTCTGCTCCACGCCGCCGATCGAGCGCACCAGCCTCGGGTGAAGCGCCTTCTGGCCGTTGGCGATGCGCGAAACCTGAACACAGAGCTGCAGCGGATTGAGGTGCGTGTAGCCCTGACCGATGCCCATGGAGGGCGTCTCGCCGGGGTGCCACACCGGGTCCTTCTTGAACGTCCGGCGCTTGTAGGCGGTGTCCGGGACGAGGCCCGCCTTCTGGCCCGGGATGCCGATGTCGAAGAGCTGGCCCAGGCCGAACTTGCGCGCCATCTGCGCGATCCGGTCCGGTCCGACCCAGAGGGCGCACTGGTAGAAGTAGATGTCGCAGGAGGTGGCGATCGCGCCCTTCAGGTCCTGCGCCCCGTGCGCCTCGTCGCAGTGCCAGGGCCGGCCGCCCCAGAACCAGACCTTGTTGCAGACGTGGACGGTCTTGGGGTCATAGCCCGCGTCCAGCGCGGCCAGCGCCACCATGGTCTTGAAGGTCGAGCCCGGCGGATAGGTGGCGGTCAGGGCCTTGTTGAACAGCGGCTTGCGCTCGTACTGGGCGAGCGCCTGGTACTCCGCCGCGGTGAGGCCGCGCACGAACCGGTTCGCATCGAAGCTCGGACCGGAGAACATGCAAAGGATGTCTCCCGAGCGGCAGTCCATCATCACCGCCGCCCCGCTCTCCTCGCCGAACACCTGCTCGGCGCGAAGCTGGACGTCGGCGTCGAGGGTGAGCTTGATCTCCTTGCCGGGGATGGCGGGGATGTCGCCGTCGGGATCGTGGCGGACCTCGCGGCCGTTGGCGTCCACCTCGACCTTCTGGGCGCCCGGCTTGCCGCGCAGGTCGAGGTCGTAGGCCTTCTCGACGCCCTGCTTCCCGATGCGGAAACCCGGGTTGTACATGATCGGCTCGGAGTTCGGGCCGGTGTCGGTGATATCGTCCTTGTTGACCTTGGCCACGTAGCCGACCACGTGGGCGAACGCCCCGCCGTGCGGATAGACCCTCACCTCGCCCATGTCGGCGGTGACGCCCGGCAGCTCCGGGGCGCGCAGGTTGATGGCGCTGAACTGCTCCCAGGTCATGTCCTCCATGACCTCCACCGGCGTGCGCTTGGGCGAGTTGTCGATATCCTTGATCAGACGGACCTGGCGCTTGTCGTCGAGAGGCACGAAGTCGGCCAGGGTCTTCAGCGTGCCGGGCACGTCGACGCCCTTGTCGCGCGCCACCATCAGCCGGAAATTGGGGCGGTTGGAAGCGAGGATCACGCCGCCGCGGTCGACGATCAGGCCGCGCGGCGGGGGCGCCAGCTTGAAGTTGAACTGGTTCGAGGCCGAGAGCTTTTCGTAGCGCTGGGTTTCGAGGAGCTGCAACTGGGCGAGCCGGCCGCCGAGCGCCAGCAAGCCGACGCCCGCGAAGCCGCCCAGCAGGAAGGCCCGGCGGTGGAACACGCCCTGCCGCTCGTTCACCTCCTCGAAGAAGATGGCGGGTTCGGCCAACGCCTTCGCCCCCTAGCGGAACCGCACGTCGGCGTCTTCGAACATCTCGATCAGCCGATCTGCGAAGGGATAGAGCACGATTGTGGCGAGGTATTGCCAAGCCAGAGGAATGAGGCCCGGCAGGTTCTGGTCCTTCAGGCCGGCCACCAGCACCCCGACGCCGAAGGCGATGGCGGTCACCGCGGCGTAGAAGCCCCACAGGGCGGCGCGGCTCTGGCCGGAGATCATGCTGCGGCTGGCGAGCACCACGCCATAGGCGACCAACAGGCAAAGCGCCCAGAGGCCGAACGGCCCGCCCCAGAAGACGTCGAGCGACAGGCCCATGAGAACGATGGCGGCGGGGGCGATGATCGAGGGCCGGATGACCCCCCAGGCGAACACGGCCGCCATGGGAAACACCGGCTCGGGAAGCTGCAGGCCCCAGATCCGCAAGGGGATGCCGAACAGGATCGTGACGCCCAGCGCCTGGACCATCGGCACGCCGATCCAGCGCCAGGGCTCGAGCGAGCGAGCGGCGCTCACGTCGGCGGCTCCGCATCCTCGGAGACGACCTTCGGCTCAGTCCTGGCGGGCGGCTTGGGAGCGGACGGCGGCTTGGCTGCACCGGCCTTCGCGCGGGGCGATTTGACGGAGGCTTTCGCGGCTTTGTCGCCCGGGGCCTTGCCGGAGGTGGACTTGGCCGCCGGCGGCCCCGCGAGCGGTTTGGCGGCGGGGCTCTTTCGGCTCTCGGCGGCGGACGCCGGCTTGCCCGCCAAGGCGGAGGGCTTGGGCGAAACCGCGGCCGGCTTGGGCGCGGACGTCTTGGCGGCGCCCGGCGCGGGCGGCGTGGCCGGTTGCGGCGCAAGCGTCAGCGCGCCGGCGGTGGGCGGCGGCACCTCGCGCTTGGCGAGCTCGCGCTGGTCGATGAGCTGGGTGAAATCCTGGAACAGCAGAACGCGGACGAAGTCGATCGGCGACTTGTCGGAGGCGAGCACCACGCGCCAGCGGCCGTCGAGGCCCCTCACGGCCGTGCCCACCGGCAGGCCGCGCGGAATCACGCCCCCATCGCCGGAGGTGATCACCCGATCGCCCTCTTTCACCGGGGTCTGGCCGCGCAGGTACTCGAGCTTGGGATTGGGCCCGCCGTCGCCGGTCAGGATGGCCCGCGCATTGGTGCGGTCGATCATCACCGGGACTTTCGAGGCGGTGTCGGTGAGCAGCAGCACCCGGCTCGCGCCATCGGTCACGCCGATGATCCGGCCGACCAGGCCGGTCTCGCTCATCACCGGATTTCCGACCTTGACGCCCTTCTCGCGCCCGGCGTTGGCCAGCCGGGTGTTGGCGAACGGGCCCCTGGAATCGGTCACCACCCGGGCGGCGACCATCGGGATCGGCGGATCGGTCTTGAGGCCGAGGAGCGAACGGTAGCGGGCGTTCTCGTTGCGCAGCGCCAGGGCCACGTCGCGCCACTGGCTCATCTCCTTGAGCTCGGTCTTCAGGCGGCGGTTCTCGGAAATGGCGAAGAAGTAGCCCTTGATGGTCTCGATCCCGGCGCCGGTCCAGCGGCCGGGGGCCGACAGCGCCTCGCCGGCCGGCGTCAGCACCTGGTCGGCCACGCCGCGCGTGGCGCCATAGGCTTCGGCGCGGAAGCTGTCTCGCCGGTCGGACACCAGCAGCGCGATCACCGCGACGATCGCGACCGCAACAGCCACGGCAGCGGTCCAGGTCAGCGGGACCTTCAGTTCACCGAGCGGACTGTCCCGTAAGGACACCTGGGATCCTCGTCTTCAGCGGGGTCGCGACAGCCCCCCGTCGCCCCAACACGCGTGAGTCGCGAGGACCTCAGGCTAGCGTGGATTCGAGCAC
>Ga0308173_10001831_pt1 | contig 10945 bp, 13 predicted proteins | sample PhyPR1_FD_203716 | JGI IMG/M metagenome (GOLD analysis project Ga0308173, IMG submission 203716) | Soil microbial communities from UC Gill Tract Community Farm, Albany, California, United States - DLSLS.P.R1 | ecosystem: Environmental > Terrestrial > Soil > Agricultural land | place: USA... | reverse complement strand
GAGATCGGCGGTGCCGCGGGACAGATCGGCAATCTGGTTGCCGATGTCGGTGCGGTCGCGCAGCCGCATCGAGATCGCATTGTAGAGGATCAGGAAGGTCAGCGCCGTGAGCGACACGATCGCGGATTCCGAGCCTGAAATGCCGGCGGCCGAATAAAGAATCAGCCCCAGCGATGCTGCGACTAGTACCATGCAGATGGCGACGAAAATCGTAGAAATGCGGATCATGCTGCGCGACGCTCCCAACCGTCGCAACTCTTATCACCGTTGGTGATTCGCGAGGATAGCCGGCGCCTTGCAAAAGCCTGAATGAAGCGACGATTTCCAGCGATTCGTGTCATTTGCGCACGTTCCATGAGGTGTCTTGACGCGCCCAATGCCGACGGGTTGTGCCCATGGCCTGCAACGTCAAATCATGACCCGATTTCGCAATGTTTCTGAAGGGGTCAAGATGCAGGCTTGGCCTGCCGCTCGATTTCCGAATTGAGCTCGGCCCCGAGCAGGATCGTGATCGTGGACATCCACATCCATGTCATCAGGCCGATCGCCGCGCCCAGCGACCCGTAGGTCGCGATGTAGTTGGCGAAATTGGACAAATAGAATGACAGCAGCGACGAGCCGCCGATCCAGAGCAGGGCCGCGGTGACCGTGCCGACCGCAAGCCAGCGCCATGGCGTGGCGCGACGGCTCGGGCCGAGTCGGTAGAGCAGTCCAAGGCCGACCAGCAGCGCCACGAGCAAGAGCGGCCAGCGCGCTAGGCTCGCGATCAGTTGGCTGTCCGGTTCGAGCCCAACATGATCGAGCGCGAGCGGAAAGGCGACGACTGCAGCGACCATCACCAGCAGCGCCGCGATGCCGCTCAGCGTGAATGCCAGCGAGATCGCATTGAGGTGGATGAAGCCGCGCTGCTCCTCTTCCTCGTAGGCGACGTTGAGCGCGTCGATCACCGCCTTGACGCCGGAATTGGCGCTCCACAGTGCCAGCAACAAGCCGAGCAGGAAGGTCACGCCGAGTTCGGTATTGCCCTTGGCGAGGACGCGCGCGATCTGGTCCTGCACGATTGCGAAGGTGCCCGCCGGCAGCATCATGGCCAGCCTCCGCAGATTGTCGCCGATGGTGTGGGGATCGGCGTACAGGCCGTAGCACGAGACCAGCGCGGTCACAGCGGGAAACACCGCGAGCAGGCCAAAGAAGACCACGCCAGCCGCATTGGCGAGCAGCCGGTCCTTGCTGGTACGCAGGCAGGTGCGCCACAGAATGCTTCGCCATGCGGCGAGCGAAAGATGAAGCGGGCTCGTGACGGCCGAAAGGGGGGAACGCGGCACGATCGCGGTCGTGCTCCGCCCGGGCCCCTCCGATTGTGTCACCCGTTCAGGGGCGGCCAGCTCTCGCGCGGCCCGCTCTGCCGTGAGCATCAGAACGGCGCCCGCTGCGATCAGGATGATGCTGTTGGTCGTCTCGGCCGCCCGTGGCATCGGTCATTGCCCTTGGGGCGTTCCTTGGTGGGGCGTTTCTTGCTGCCTGCCATGCTGCCGGCGCCGTGCGGCGGCCCAGCCGAGCAGCAGTGCAGCGACGCTCAAGCCGACAGGCACAGTGATGGCGCCGCGGTTGCGCGCGGCGCGGCGTGACGCCGATGGTGGGAGCGGAATGGTGTCCGGATCGACGTCGTCCTCTGCCGGCTCTCGAACAATGGGAGCGGCGATCGCGACGCGCAGCCGGCTGGTCAGCGACGGAAATTTCGGTGCCGGCCGGCGCAGCTTGAACATGGCGAAGCCGGCGCAGACGATGGCGACCAACACCAGAATGCCACCGATCACGCCGAAGGCCGGAAACAGCCCATATTTGATTTCGACCCAACGAAACAGCGCATCCAGGCCGACCAGGCAGGCCGCGACCAGGAAGATGCCGGCGACTGCGAACAGGCCTGCTGCGACGGCATAGGACGTCACCGTCCCCGTCGCCTGGCGGGCGCGATCACGCATATAGGAGCGCGTAGCGCGCTTGACCCGGTTGATCTTCATCTCCAACCCGGCCCGCAACAAATCACCTGGTGGCGCGAGCATGCGCGTGACCCTCCGACCATCATCGCTTTGGCGCGCCGCCTGTGTTCGCGGCGCGCCTTGCGGGATGAACGTGGCCGGATTTGGAATGTTCCGCCGGCGTTCAGGCGGCGCGAGCTGTTCGTTTCAGCCAGGTATCGAGCGTGGTCGCGCCGATGCGTGCGTCCGGCCCGGTCGTCAGCGACTCGTCGGTCAGGACGGCGCCGAAATAGCGCGCGGCGGGATCGCCGATCACGGTGCGGCGGTCGCCCTGCGCGGCGAGGAAACGCCGTGCGAAGGCATCCATGCCGGCGCGCTCGGGGCCTCCGACCTCCGTCGTGCCGTTCTGCGGCGTGCCGACGACGACATCGGTGAGCGCGGCGACGACATCGTCCGATGCGATCGGCTGGAAATGCGCCGAAGACAGGCGGATGATGTCGCCCTCCGTGCCGCCTGCGATGATAGCGGGAAGAAACTCCAAGAACTGGGTTGCACGCAGCAGGCTGCAGGGAATTCCGGATTGCTTGATCAGGGTCTCCTGCGCCAGCTTGGCACGCAGATAGCCGCTGTCCGGCAGCCGCTCGAGGCCGACGATTGACAGCGCGACATAATGCGAGACGCCGGCGGCCGTACTCGCCGCGAGCAAGTTGCGCGTGGAGCGGTCGAAGAACTCCATCACCGGCTTGTCCTCGAAGGACGGTGAGTTGGAGACATCGACGACGGTGTCTGCGCCGAGCATCGCCGCGGCGAGCCCTTCGCGCGTGATGGAGTTGACGCCCGTGCTTGGGGATGCCCCGAGCACGTCATGGCCGCGCTCGCGCAAGCCGTTCACGAGCTTGCGACCGATCAGGCCGGAGCCTCCGATGACGACGATCTTCATGATGTTCTCCTTGCGACAATCGACCGCGGTCATTGCGATCACGTGCGGAAGATGTTCTGGAATCGCACGGCGCGCTTTGCGGCTGGCTTGGATTTGTCTTGATTTTACCTTGTCGCGACGTCCAATTGCTGTCCGATGACGCAGGCGAGGAGGGCGGTGATGCAATTCTTGTTCACCGATCACGCGCTGGATCTCGAGCGCCGTGAGCTCAGGCGCGCTTCCGAAGCCATTGCGGTCGGTCCGCAGGTGTTCGATCTGCTCGCCTATCTGATCGAGAATCGCGCCCGTGTGGTCAGCAAGGATGATCTGTTCGATCACGTCTGGCACGGCCGCCTTGTGTCCGAATCCACGCTGACCAGCCACATCAACGCCGCGCGCAAGGCGATCGGCGACAGCGGGCAGGATCAGCGCCTGATCCGCACCGTCACGCGCAAGGGATTCCGTTTCGTCGCTGATGTCACCGAGGTCGTCCCATGCGAGGAGGCCGAGCCAGTCGAACCGGCTGCCGGCAGTGTGCCGCCGACAGCGGGGCCAAGCCTGCCCGACAAGCCGTCGATCGCGGTGCTGCCGTTCGACAATATGAGCCGGGATCCCGAGCAGGACTATTTCGCCGATGGCGCCGTCGAGGACATCATCACCGCGCTGTCGCGGGTGCGCTGGCTGTTCGTGATCGCGCGCAATTCGAGCTTCGCATTCCGTGGCCGGACCATCGACATCCGCCAGGTCGGACGCGAGCTCGGCGTGCGCTATGTCGTCGAAGGTAGCGTACGCAGAGCCGCAAACCACGTGCTGATCACAGCGCAGCTGATCGATGCGACGACGGGGGCGCATCTCTGGGCTGAACGCTTCGAAGGCGCGCTCGACGACATCTTCGAGCTGCAGGGGCAGATCGCCGCCAGCATCGCTGGAGCGATTGCGCCGCAGCTCGAATTGGCCGAGATCGAGCGGGCCAAAGGTAAGCCGACCACGAGCCTGAGCGCCTATGATTGCTATCTGCGCGGCGTCGCGCAAGTGCATCAGGGCAGCCGGGCGGCAATCTCGGAGGCGATCGCGCTGTTCCGCGAGGCGATCGCACGCGATGACCGGTTCGGTGCGGCCTATGGGATGGCCGCGTGGTGCTATTTCTGGCGCAAGGTCTCGGGCTGGATGGAGGATCGCGAGCAGGAGATCGCCGAGGGGATTCGCCTCGCGCGGCGGGGCGCCGAATATGGCCGCGATGATGCGGTGGCGCTGGCGCGGAGCGGCCACGCGCTGTTGCAGCTCGCCGGCGAAATCGATGCCGGCATCGCGCTGCTCGACCGCGCGCTGGTGCTCAATCCGAACCTCGCCTTTGCCTGGGCGCTCGGCGGCTATGCGCGGATGTGGGATGGCGACATCGACGGCGCGCTGACGCGCTTCACGCAGGCGATGCGACTGTCGCCGCTCGATCCCGAGATGTACCGCATGAAGGCCGGCATCGCCGCGGCCCATATGTTCGCCGGCCACTATGATCTCGCCTCGTCATGGGCGGAGGAAGCGTCCCTCGAGATGCCGAGCTTTCTGATGGTGCTCGCCGTGATGGCGGTCTCGCACGCGCTGGCCGGCCGCGAGAGTCGGGCGCAGCAAGCGGTGGCGCGGCTGCGCGAGTTCGATCCGCATCTGCGGGTTTCGAATTTATTGGACTATCTCGTGATCCGCCTGCCGGAGCATCAGGATATCTTTATGAATGGCCTGCGCAAGGCCGGCCTGCCGGAGTGATGCGGGGCGTGAAATGAAAATGGCGGCCGCGAGGGCCGCCATTTATCTGAGACCTGTAGGGTGGGCAAAGCGCGGCGTGCCCACCAATTAGCTCAGCGTGAATGGAGAAGCGGTGGGCACGCTTCGCTTTGCCCACCCTACGTTCCTGTCGTTCAATCAGCCGTCATTGCGAGCGAAGCGAAGCAATCCGGAGCCGGGAAGAAAAGCCTGGATTGCTTCGTCGCTTACGCTCCTCGCAATGACGATGTCGCAGCGGCTTACGCCACCGCCTTGATGACCTTGCCGACCTTGTCGATGATCTCGCCGATCTGGTCCTCGCTCATGATCAAGGGCGGGGTCAGCGCCAAGGTGTCGCCGGCAATGCGCAGCATTAAATCGTTGTTGTGGAAGGCGGCGTCCATCGCCTGATAGCCCCGCTTGCCGACCGCCTCGGGGAGCGCCGCGAGATCGATGCCGGCGGTGAGACCAACGGTGCGGATGTCGAGCACATTGGGCAGGCCCTTCAGGCTCATCACGGCATCGGCGAATTTCGGCTCCAGCGCCTTGGCGCGCTCGAACAGCTTCTCGTCGCGATAGATGTCGAGCGTGGCGAGGCCGGCGGCGCAGGCGATCGGGTGCGCCGAGTAGGTGTAGCCGTGGGTGAACTCCACCACATGCTCCGGGCCGTTCATGAAGGCGTCGTGGATGGTGCCGCTCGCGATCACGCCGCCCATCGGCGCGGCACCGTTGGTGACCCCCTTGGCGAAGGTGAGCAGGTCAGGCGTGACGCCATAGCGTTCGGCGGCAAAGGCGTGACCGAGACGGCCGTAGCCGGTGATGACTTCGTCGAAGATCAGGAGGATGCCGTGCTTCTGGGTGATCTCGCGCAGGCGCTTGAGATAGCCCTTCGGCGCCGGGATCACGCCGGTGGAGCCGGCCATCGGCTCGACGATGACGGCGGCGATGGTGTTGGCGCCGTGCAGGTTGACCAGGTTTTCCAGCTCGTCGGCGAAGTGCGCGCCATACTCCGGCTCGCCCTTGGTGAAGGCCTGCTTCTCACGGTCATAGGTCGCAGGAATATGGTCGGTGCCGGTCAGGAGATTGCCGAACAGCTTGCGGTTGTTGACGATGCCGCCGACCGAGGTGCCGCCGAAGCCGACGCCGTGGTAGCCGCGGACGCGGCCGATCAGCCGGGTGCGGCTGCCCTGGCCGTTGAGCTGGTGATAGGCGAGGGCCATCTTCAGCGCGGTGTCGGCGGCTTCCGAACCGGAGTTGCAGAAGAATACGTGGTCGAGGCCTTCAGGAGCCAGAGCGGCGATACGGCTGGCGAGCTCGAAGGCCTGCGGGATGCCGAACTGGAACGGCGGCGCGTAGTCCAGCGCCTCGGCCTGCTTGGCGATCGCGGTCGCGATCTCAGGTCGCCCGTGGCCGGCGTTGGAGCACCACATGCCGGAGGCGGCGTCGATGATCTGGCGGCCGTCCACCGTGATGTAGTGCATGCCCTTGGCGCCGGCGAGCAGGCGCGGGTTTTTCTTGAAGGCGCGGTTCGCGGTGAACGGCATCCAATGCGCGGCAAGATCGTTCGGAACGGCAACGGCGGGGCGGGGGCTCTTGTCCAGCATGGTGACCTCTTCAGACCTTCAGGTGATGCGACGGCGACGGCACGATCCGCAACGTCAGGCGAACGGTTGCCAGAACGGATCGCGCGTGAACGGGTCTGGACCGAACGGCGTCATCGCTGCTGACGGCAGCCGCGAGTCCAGCTCACCGACAAGCTATCAGTTTCGGACGCCGACGAAAACGTCAAAGGGCCGGTTTTCCTGCCGACCTGCTGGGCTATTTGTGCACAGCGGTTGGGCGTGCACCGGTCCGTGCAGACCGAGCACCAATCAGCGCAAATCCGGGGCGGCGATCCAGAACACTTCGCCTTCGGAATCCTCGGTATCCAGCCAGAGCAGCGGCAGGTCGGGATATGCGGCCTCGATCTGCGGCCGGTCGCGGCCGACCTCGCAGAGCAGGCCGCCTTCGGCGGTCAAATGGTCGCGGGCCTGTTCGAGGATGCGGTGAATGATGGTCAGGCCGTCGGCGCCGCCGTCGAAGGCAAGCGCAGGCTCGGCGCGGCATTCCGGCGGAAGCGCGGCCATGCCCTCGGCATCGACGTAAGGCGGATTGCTGATGATCAGGTCGTAGCGGCGGCTGGACAGCGGGGCGAACAGGTCGCCGCGATGCAGCGTGATTTGCTCGTCGAGCCCGTAATCGGCGACGTTGCGCGCTGCAACAGCCAGCGCATCCTTCGAGATGTCAACGGCCTCGATCGTGGCATTGGGGAAATGGCGGCTGGCGAGGATCGCAAGGCAGCCGGAGCCGGTGCAGAGATCGAGCGCGCTCTCGACCGTCAGGGGATCGTCGATCAGCGAGGTGCCTTCCGATTCGGCGCCGCGGAAATGCGAATCGAGCAATTCGCCGATGAAGGAGCGCGGCACGATGACGCGCTCGTCGACGTAGAACGGCAGGCCGCGCATATAGACCTTGTTGACCAGATAGGCGGCCGGCTTGCGCGTGGTGACGCGTGCGACAATCAGATCGAGGATGGTCTTGCCCTCAGTTGCGGTGACGCGCGCGGTGGCAAAGCTCTCGAACTGGTCGGGATGCAGATGCAGCGCCTCGCTGATCAGGAACGCGGCTTCGGCAACGGAATCGGTAGTGCCGTGCGCGAACACCAGCCCCGCTTGCTGGAAGCGGCTCACGGCATAGCGGACGTAATCGAGCACGGTCTGCAACTCGCCGGCGCCGATCTTCGGCACGGCGGCTTTGCGGGGCGTGGCTTTCTTTGCGGGCTTTTTCAGCGCTTTGGCCATTAGGATTTCCAGCGCGCCGAAGCGTCGTCGTCGTGGCTCTTGGCCTCGACCCAGGCGCTGTCGCCTTCCGGCTTCTCCTCGCGCTTCCAGAACGGCGCGTTGGTCTTCAAATAATCCATCAGAAACTCCGCGGCCTCGAACGCCGCCTGGCGATGGCTGGAGGCGGTCACCACCAGCACGATGTTTTCGCCCGGCGTGATGCGTCCGTAGCGATGGATGATGGTGAGGCCCTGCAAGGGCCAGCGCGCCAGGGCCTCGTCGGCGTGGCGTTTGATCTCGGCCTCGGCCATGCCGGGATAATGTTCGAGCGTCAGCGCGGTGAGACCATCGTCGGCGCGGCACAGGCCGGAGAAGGAGACGACCGCGCCGACATCGGTGCGGCCGGCACTCAAGCCCGCGATCTCGCGCGCGGTGTCGAAATCCTGCTGCTGGACGCGGATGGTGGCGATGGCGGTCATGACCTCACGACTACCTGTGCGGCGCGCGCTTGTCACGCGCGGCCAAGAATCTCAGCCGCCGGTCATCGGCGGGAAGAACGCGATCTCGCGCGCGCCGGCGATGGCGGCATCGGCCTGGACATGGGTATGGTCGATCGCGGCGCGGATCACCTTCGGCTTCTCGAAGGCATAGGCATAGGTTTCGCCCTGGCCGGAGAGCCAGGCGATCAGCTCGCCGACGGTGCGCACGTCCGCCGGCGGCTCCACCGTCTCCTCGGCTTTGCCGACGCGCTCGCGCACCCAGGCGAAATATTTCACCCTCATCGCTGGTCTTCCGCGATGAGGTGATGAATGCCGGCGCGGAAATAGTCATAGCCGGTGTAGATGGTGATGATCGCCGACAACCCCAGCAGCCAAATCCCGATCCCGCTCACGATCGGACCGATTGCCGTCGAGATATGGGCCACCGCCACGTCGCCGGCCTCACCTGCGAGCAGGAAGCCGATCGCCACCAGTTGCATCGTGGTCTTCCATTTCGCGACCTTGGTGACAGGAACGCTGACGCGCAGCGCGGCAAGATATTCGCGCAGGCCCGAGACCAGAATTTCGCGGCACAGGATCACGATGGCGGCCCACAGCGACCAGTTTTGGATGGTACTGTCGGCCGCCAGCATCAACAGGCAGGAGGCGACCAGCAGCTTGTCGGCGATCGGATCGAGCATGCGGCCGAACGCCGACTGCTGGTTCCAGATCCGCGCGTAATAGCCGTCGAGATAGTCGGTGATGCCAGCCACTATGAACACCGCGACGGCGACCCAGCGCAGCCACAGGGGATACATCCAGACCGACTGCGCGTAGATGCAGCCAACCACGACCGGAATCGCGGCGATCCGCGCACAGGTCAGAATATTGGGCAGGGACAGCGAGGTCCAGGTCGTTCCGCGGGTGGTCGCAATGTTCATCCGGCTTACCAATACTTCCGTCGTCCGAACGTCAACCGCAGAGCGGTTTGCCCCTCGGGTGATGACAAAGATATTACGCGTATCGCAAAGAAGCCCTTGCGAACATAGGAACTGCGAAGCAGACGGCAACGCGCGTCGCGACGGTTCATTAATCAAACCGCCCGCGCGGGCACCAGATGGATTTGCCGGAAAGCGATTAAATCGCCTCCGCGCCGTGAACGGCGCACCAATGCGCCAGCCGTTCGGCAAAAATCCGGTCCCTGACGAAACGGAGCTCCTCATCCTCGATCCGCTCGATCATTTCGAGTGCGAAAGTCTCGGGCCCGTGCGTGTTCCACGCGGCCTGCAGGCTCGGATGCGGGCTCGTGCCTTGTTGCAGGGTGAACCAGAGCTTGTTCCGGATCTTGTCCAGATCCGCGGAGCGGCCGATCCAGCGCTGGTTCAATGGCCGACACAGGACGGCATAGATGCCGCCTGCGGTCTTGCGTTCCTTGTAGGCGGCAATCGCCGCCTTGCGTTCTTCGCGATTCATGACGTGCCGATCCGGCTGATAATACCCGGAATGACTTAGCGCCTTTTTATGCCCGGGTAAATATCGGATATAGACACGAAATAATTTCCTGACACATGGGTGTTACGATTGACGGTACTCTGTCTTGACCTGTAAGAACATTCTTACACATGGGAGCAGGCGCGCGTGCCGAGCCAAGGCGATCAGCTACTGGAAAGGTTGGCGGCGCTGGCCAATCCGCATCGCCTGAGGATCCTGGCGGCGCTACGAGTCAATGGGCGTACCTATGTCAGTCAGCTCGCGCGAGAGCTCGGCATCAGCAGACCACTGCTGCATCTTCATCTACGCAAGCTCGCGGAGGCCGGACTGGTCACAAGCCAACTCGAACTCTCCGCCGACGGCAAAGCGCTGAACTACTTCGAGGTCGCTGCTTTCGACATCAGTCTGACGCCGTCCTCGATCGCCGACGCCGCGCGAACGCTCACTTCGCCGCAATCCGCTCACACACCAGAAGGAAACAAACATGGCTGACAGGGCCGCCATCTTCCTGCTCGTGACAATTCTCGTCCTTGTCACGATCATCCTGGTTTTCGCGATGAAGTATTTCACGGCCGTCCGGCAGGCGGGACTGCATGTCGCAAATGAGGGCGCCTACCGCACGCTGGCGGAGAGGACTGCGCGGGCGCAAGAGACAAGCGCAGAGCTGCTCGCCGCGCTCAAGAGCAGTCTCGGTCAGATCGAGGTGCGGCTCGCCCATGTCGAAAAGGTGCTGAAGGAGGTCGAATAATGAGCGGCGAACAGCGCGCTGAAGAGCTTTCGCTGCTGCGGCGGATGCGGGCCATCTCGCTGATCGAGGGCACGACCTTGCTCCTGCTGGTTCTGGTCGCCGTGCCACTGAAACACGTCGCGGGCCTGCCCATGGCCACCCGGATCATGGGACCGATACATGGCCTTGCGTTCCTGACCTATGTCTGGATGCTGCTCCAACTGGTGTCCGGCGGCGGATGGTCGCGTGCGGAAACCGCGCGCCTCGTGATCGCGGCCTTGATCCCTTGTGGTACCTTCATCAACGAGCGCGCGCTGGCCCGGCGTCAGGCGTTGCTCGACATCGCCTGCTGAGAGCGCGGTGTGGACTATCTCTGGCTCAAGGCGCTTCACGTCACGGCAGTTCTGGTCTGGATGAGCGGGCTGCTCGCCGTCGCGCTCGGGGCGACCTCCGCCGCCAAGGTGTCTTCGTCTGCCGAGGGCCGAAGTGCTCTGATCGAACGAACCCTGCGCTGGGATCAGCGCGTGACCTTGCCGGCCATGCTGCTCGCATGGGGGGCGGGGGGTACGCTCGCGACTTTGGGCGGGTGGTTTCACTCGCCTTGGCTGATCGTCAAGATCGGGATCGTCGGGCTGCTCTCGGCGCTGCATGCTATCCTTTCGGGAACACTGCGCAGGCTCGCATATGCCGATGCGGCGTCCCCGCCGTCTTGGCTGGTTCACGCGCGGCTGCTGATTGTCGCCGGCGTCACCGCGATTGTGGTCCTGGTCGTCGTC
>Ga0308173_10001830_pt1 | contig 10948 bp, 12 predicted proteins | sample PhyPR1_FD_203716 | JGI IMG/M metagenome (GOLD analysis project Ga0308173, IMG submission 203716) | Soil microbial communities from UC Gill Tract Community Farm, Albany, California, United States - DLSLS.P.R1 | ecosystem: Environmental > Terrestrial > Soil > Agricultural land | place: USA... | reverse complement strand
TGCTCCTGCTGGCGCTCTATTTTCGGCGCGCCCATCGTTGCCGCAGTTTTGCACGAAAACACGCTATCGAAGCTGCGGCCGCCCGCTAAAGCCGCTCTAACTGTGATTTCTTGTGCGGTATAGTTGAATCGAGCTGGCATGGAACCGGGAGCGCGTTGATGCCCAATGTGACCGTCATCATTCCCCTGTACAACAAGGCACAATACATCCTGCGAGCTTTGGAGTCTGTGGCCCGACAGAAGTACCGGGAATTCGAGGTCATCGTTGTCAATGACGGTTCCACTGACAGCGGTGCTGAGTTGGCGGAGAGCTTTCGCGATCCTCGTTTCCGTGTCATCCATCAGAAGAATGCCGGCCCAGGAGCAGCCCGCAATCGCGGGATTGCCGAAGCCCAAACTCCTCTCATTGCTTTCCTTGATGGCGACGACGAGTGGTTCCCTGACCATCTGGAAACAGCAGTTCGTATCTTCGAGGAGAATCCTGCTCTCCGCTGCCTGACACAGGGGCATATCGATGAGCCCGGCGGAAAGGACGCGGAGTCCATGTTCCGCGCCCGCGGCTTTCGCGACGGCATTCAGAACCTCGAAGGTGAAACAGCCCTCAAGTTGCACTACATGATCGCGTACATGGAATCGCAGGCGACGGTGGTGCGGACTGATGTCATCCGTAAGTGGGGTGGGTTTTACGAGGAGCGCTGCACGTACGGTGAAGATTCGTTCCTCTGGCTCAAGATTCTGCTGAACGAGCAGGTCGCATATACACTGCGCGCGACCATGGCGATCCACCGCGAAGCTAGCGACCTGAATCTCAGAAGCAGGCACAACAAGGCGCGGCCCATCGAGCCGTTCCTGGCCAACCCTGACGCGCTGATCAACGTCTGCCCGCCGAACCTGTTGCCGTTGTTGCGCGACTTCTTCACCCTGCGAGCATTCAAAACCGCGTGTGCCTGGGGTTATGTTGGGCAGTGGCAGCGCGCGGCAGAGATACGGCGCCAGTTTCGCCAACCTGGCGACTACCGCATCCCGTGGTACTTCAGCTCATGGGTATGCTCAACGCCGATCGGCGGGGCCCTAGGCGCGATGTGGCGAGCGCTGAATTCGGTGCGGAGACAATCCAGGACGGCTCAACGGGTCACGGTTTCACAGGTTACCGAATCGGACCGGCAGCCTGTAGGGCGCTGCTGAGTATCTAGCCCAACCTCGCTGCCCACCACAGCACGAATCCACCCAGCAGAATTCGGTAAACGGCAAAGAGGGCGAAGCCTCGCGTCCGCACCCAACGCATAAACCACGCCACAATGCCTAAGGCAACAATGAACGAGATGACGAATCCGATAGCTAGAACGATCAGGTGGTGGGCGTCGGTCGGCAGCTCTCCGATGGCGCTTGGCTCACCATGATGTGGCCGCAGCGACTTGAACAGGTCATAGCAGGTGGCAACTACCATCGTGGGGATGGATAAGAAGAACGAAAACTCGAGTGCAGTCGGGCGATCCATACCTGCCAATTCACCAGCCGTGATGGTCGCCATGGAGCGCGACGTGCCGGGAAACACCGCCGAGAGGACCTGGCAGAAGCCGATCCAGATCGCCTGCCCGAGCGACATCTGCTCCATGTCGGTGGTCAGGCTGCCGCGCGCGAACGCCCGGTGCTGCGAGCGCTCGTAGAGCGCGTCAACCACCCACATCACAATCCCACCGACGATCAGGGCAATGGCCATAATGCGAAGGTTCTCGAGATGCTTTCCGATGATCTTAGTCAGCAGGAAAGCCGGGAGCGCCGTGCATAGGAAAGCGATTATGGTCAGTGATAGCGGATGCGTAAGCACAGCGCGGTCGCCCCGCTTGCCGTTGGGAAAATCGTGCAGGAACTCGACGATGCGCGGCCAGAAGTAGATGGGTAGACAGAGAATGGCCCCCAGCTGAATGACGATACTGAACATCTTCCAATATCCATTTCCCATGTCGACTCCGAGGAACGCCTCAGAAATTCGCAGGTGCGCGGTCGAGCTGACAGGAAGAAACTCAGTTAGGCCTTCGATGATGCCTAGCAGGACAGAAAGCAGGTAGTCGTTCAAATCGCCTCCGACAGCGATGTTGCCCCAAGGATGCTATTCCACTGTGTTTCCGAAAGTAGGAATACCGGTCTGCACCATGTATATCAGAGTAGCCGCGCGGTTCGACCAGTCGGTATTGTCGGGGTATTGTGAAACCAGGCGCTTGCCGAGAGCGATAGCACGTGCGGTCGCCTCGTCCGCTTTTTTCTGCTGATTATCGTTCTTGTAGATCGTGATCAGTGCAGCCTGCCGGCGTGTCGCGTTGTACAGAGCCTCGGGCGCTTTGGGTGACCGGGGATGTTCGTCCACGTATTTGACGTAGATTTCCGATTCTTTGACGGGACACTCGGCCTGTGCCTCCCAGTCGCCGCAGAGTTTGTTATCGATCATGTCGTAGGCCGCCAGGTCAGCCCACTTCGTTCCAGGATATTTCTTGATCACCTTCTTGAGGTAACTCTCATCCAGGGGCAGCCGCATCCCCGGATCGCGCAGTTTCGCCGAAGGACGCGTCTTCTGATCGGCCAAGTCCAATTGCCAACGGATATTGGCCGCGCGATAAGCGGCTTCGCCAGCCAGCGACGAGGCAGGAAAGTATTCCACCAGGGCGGAATAGAGCCGCATAGCATCCTGCGCGGCGCCGCGGCGGCCTCCGCGCTCGCTGGCCTGGTATTCCGAATCGGCCGCCTCGCCGAAGATGATCTTGTCGCCGTCGGGTGTATCGGGCAGGATGATTCCCTTGTCGAGCATCCAGCCGGTGACGTTGCGCTCGCTCTCCTGCTCAGGATTGGACTCCACGGTAGCCACGACGTGTACCCATCCCGGCGAGTGTTCCAGCACAACAACATCGCGACCGCGCGATATATTCGACAGCTTGGCCGAGCTCGAATCGGGCGAGATGTAGACAACGCCGACGCGAATCGTGGTCCCCCGCGGGCCCGCCCCAGCCGATAAGAACGTGCAGACTCCTAGAGTGAAAAGAGCGACGAAGGCGACACGAAAGCTGATTGTCATCGAGCTTCGATTGTAGCGCGGGTCTGTCGGAGAGTTGGATGGACGAAGCTATCGGCCCGACCAGGGTGGGGCGGCGGCAGCAGGCAGTCACCCGTGGTTACCGGACAGCACCTGAGCATAGGCCATTGATCGAGGCACAAGTCCAGCGCAGTGGTGGGCAGCGCTTCGCTATTCGTAGACCTGATTTCCCGCGGCGCGAACCTGCTTCGACTAGCAGGCTTGGCGAGGCGCCGCGCTAGCTCTTGACCACACGCAGATCATTGGTGACGCTGAACGCTCCGGGTACGGTCTTGGCAGCAATGCCGGCCATATTCTTGTCCATCTCGTTCAGGACGAACCCGGAGAGAGTAACGTGTCCGTTTCGCGAGATGATGTGAATGCTGGGCGCGGCCTCCCAGAAATACTTGGACAATCCTGCGGTGCGCGCGAGTGCGTTGTAGGTGCGCTCCCGGATACGGTCGTCGAGAGGCGAAGGCGGAAGCACTTGAATATTGTTGATGACGCGCTCAACACCTTCTATGCGCTTTACCGAACTTTCAGCGTCGTTCTTGGTAATCGCGTGCTGGCTGGTAAGCATGCCGGTGAGAGTTACAGTCCGTCCCTGGACCGAAAAGCCGAGATCGTCGAACAAGGAGTAGTAAGGGAGCATCAGCAGTTCGTGCCGCACTTCCTTCGCGATCTTGTCCTCGACAGAGTTACCGCCCGTCGGGTTCTTGCCGTAGTCGGCCACCACGGGACCGGGAACCGTGATCGCCGGGGCGTTCTCTGAACCCTGCACACTGGGTGCGGTCCCCGGCTGATTCTGAGCCAGCCCTGCCACAAAGAAACCGAACAGCAGTGCCGCCAAGGTTGCGATTCGCACTGGAATCCTCCTTACACTTACAGGTATTAGACGCGGCTACGAGGGGGCCGCTTCGGCAAATCACTCACGATCTCCGCTCGGCAACTCGCACCTGTCAACCTTTTCTGCTGCGGGATGCGTCCTAACGGGAGGAGCCAAGGCTTGCGCCATTAGCCGTTCCGATGTAGAAATGCGGACTAGCGTAGGCTGAGCTATTTCGGCCTCACGTTCCAGAGTTGCCAGGCGGATTAGGTTGCGGGAGGACGCCTCATGTTCAGGATAATCACGGTTGAGCGGGAGTACGGCGCCGGAGGAAGCCTGGTCGCGGCCGAACTGGCGCACCGGAAGGGATGGCAACTGCTTGATCAGCAACTTACCGGCGAGATCGCTCGCATGGCCGCCGTTGATCGCAAAGTAGTGGCGCGATGTGACGAGAAAGTCGATACGCTGATGCATCGCCTGGCGAAAGTGTTCTGGCGCGGCAGCTATGAGCGCGCCTTGCCGGTAGCCGACCATCACATTTTTGACGCCGATATGATGGTCGATCTTGCCCATCGGCTGCTGGAGGAGAAGGCGCGCGAGGGAAACTGCGTGATTGTGGGACGTGGCTCTCCTTATATTCTGCGCGATCGTCCCGACACTTTTCGGGTTTTCGTCTACGGCTCGCGCGAAGAGAAGATCAAGCGTATGGTGCGGCTCAAAATGAGCGAACCGGAAGCCATCGAAATGGTGGACACCATCGACCAGGAACGAGCGGCATTCGTGCGCAAATACTTCAATGCGGAGTGGCCTTGCCGCCGGCTCTACCACCTGATGCTAAGTTCCGACAGCGGCCTGGAGTTCGTCACCGAGCAAATCCTGAGTGCTATGGAGCATCTGGAACGGAAGCGCGGGCATTACGACACCGCTAGTATCAGCACGCATCAGCATCAGCAGACGGTCTAGCTGTAAGCACGATCCATCTGGCACCGCTAGCTTTACGGTTTCGTTTTTCGATAACCGTCAGCCGCAGTATGTAACTTCTTACTCATTTCTGCAGTTTGCATTTGACACGCAATAAATTATTGCGAGAAGATTCTGCCACCCTTTGTCGCTTACTTTTCTCGTACTCGAGCCCTCCTGAAAAGTTTCGGACAAACCCTGCGTTCAATCACCGCTTGAGCTGCTCCTGCCGTGAAAGACGTGCTTCACCTGAATTCAAAGATGTGGAGAGGATAATTGTGAAGAAGAGATTCCTGGTGGCTTTCGCTGCGCTTGCGTTCGGAGCATCAGCCGCAGCCCATGCACAGACCCTTGTTAATATGGCCCACAGCGCCCCCAACGGCGCTGAGACTGTATTGTTACTTACCGACGGCCGAGCGCTGGTGCAGGGCAACGGCGACTCAGACTGGTGGACCCTTACCCCTGATATCAACGGAAGCTATCAGAACGGCACTTGGAAGCAGGTAGCCAGCCTGCCCGCAGGTTACGCCCCGTACGCTCAAGCGCAGGCGGTGAACATCGATGGACGGGTGATTATCGAAGGCGGCGAATATAACTTCGGCAGCTTCGCCTTCACCAACCAGGGGGCGGTTTACGATCCCGTAGCCAACACCTGGACGCCGCAGCCTCCACCTCCGGCATTCGATTACATCGGCGACTCCCCCTCAGTGGTGCTAAGCAACGGCAAGTTCGTACTCGGGCAAAAGATGACCACGAGGATGGCAGAACTCGACCCCTACACCCTCACCTGGAACTCTTTGGCCTCTACCGGCAAGAGCGACTTCAACGCCGAAGAAGGCTGGACTCTGTTGCCCAACGGCACATTCCTGACACAGAATGTGAAGAACTCTCCAAACTCGGAGCACTACAACCGCGCCACCCAGACCTGGATTCAGGATGGGAGCACGCAGGCACTCCTGATGGGTCCGTGCGAAGTAAGCTGCAACACCGGCATCAGCGGTGGATGGGGTACGTACTTCCCGCCCGGCGAAATCGGCCCCGCGGTCCTGCGTCCCGATGGCACGGTATTCGCTACTGGCGCACTCCATACTGGCGAATCGAGAGGCCACACCGCCATCTATACCCCTTCGGCGCCCGATCAGCCTGGAACGTGGGTGAAGGGCCCGGATTTCCAGAGCGGGGATTACTGCGACGACTCCTTTGCCGCACTCCTGACCAATGGCAATGTCCTGGTGAGCAGCGTGTTCGGACGCCTTTATGAGTTCAATGGCACAACTATGACCGTTACCGCCAACGGCGGGGGCAGCTTGCTTGTACTGCCGACGGGCGAGGTTATGGTTGACGGACGGCAGCTCTATCGCTCCACGGGAACTTACCAGCAGTTCTGGGCACCGATGCTGTTTCCCTTACCGGTGATTGCGGTGAAGCGTGGGTCCACCTACAGCGCTTACGGCTCAAACTTCAACGGCATGTCAGAAGCTCACGGCTTCGGTGACGAGTTCCAGACGGCGACGAACTATCCACTGGTACGGCTGACCAACATGGCGAGTGGGCATGTGTTTTACGCCCGCACGCACGACCATAGCTCGATGGGTGTGCGTCACCTGGCAACGCTCGCCAGCACGCATTTCGATGTGCCCGCCAACGCGGAAACCGGGACGACCAAGATGGAGGTTGTCGCGAACGGAATTCCGTCGAACCCAATCACCATCATGGTCTTCTAAGGCCGTCAACACCTCAACAAAGCTTGGGCGGGGGAAAATCCCCGCCCGTTTTCTTTGCCCGACCGTCACGCGCTGCAAATGCAAAAGGCGCTCAATGAGCGCCCTTTGTCTAAACCGAGAAATACTACCAGCGATTTCCGCCGCCGCCACCACCACCGTAGCCGCCGCGTCCACCGCGTCCACCGCCTCCGCCGCCGCCATCGCGGCCGCGTCCACCACCGTAGCCGCCGCCACCACCGCCGCCGCCCCGTGGACGGCTCTCCTTCGGCCGGGCCTCGTTAATATTCAGATTGCGGCCGCCGAGCTTACTGCCGTTCAAGGCTTCCATGGCTTTGCTGGCGGCATCGTCGTCGGTCATCTCCACAAAGGCGAAGCCGCGAGGCTGGCCGGTGTCACGATCGGTAACGATGCTCACTCGGTCGACTGGTCCGTAGGCTTCGAACAGCGAACGAACCGATTCCTCCGTCGCGTCGTAGCTCAAGTTTCCAACGTAGATATTCTTCATTGCGTCCTCATATTTGAACCCGGCCAATGCTGGGCCAGGCCAGAATCCGGTTGACGTGTGCGACTGGAAGACTCAAGCTGCGAGCTCGCGGTCAAAGAGAGGAAGGGCAGCCGTTGCTGCCCTCCAATTTCGTTACTGCTCGGTTTACAGGGGCTGTACGTTTTCCGCCTGCCAACCCTTGGCGCCACGCTTCACTTCAAAGCTGACCTGCTGACCTTCCTGCAACGAGCGAAAGCCGCCGGCCTGAATCGCCGAGAAATGCACGAAGACATCTTCGCCGTTCTCGCGCGAAATGAAGCCAAACCCTTTGGCATCGTTGAACCACTTCACAGTTCCTTGTTCCATTGTGTTTCTAGTGTGTCCTTATGTTGATGTTGCGCTGGACTGATCGGAAAGTTACCAGACAGGATCGCTCGGTCAGGAGGGATGGCTGTGGGCAAGCCGTTCGAACAAACGCACCGACATTATACACCCGGTTTTTCCCTCAGCGTCACCGCACCGCCAGGGAAAACAACTTGCCAGATCGAGAGTAGCGCGTTAAAGTGCTGAGACCCTGGGCAGGCACCCATGGCATTTGCGATGTTCTCATCGCATCCCATCCTGCAACATCGAAAACGTGCAGCTATCAAGAAGAGGTAAGTATCTTGACTAAGGTCCGTTCCGGTTGTTCATTCGGGTTAATCATCGCCGCGCTGATGTTTGCCGCTGCCCCAGCAATCGCCCAGGGTGGCGAAGGCCAACTCACCCAGAAGGTGGCGGCCCTCAAAAAGTCGCTGGCTGAGAACCAGCAGCGACTGCATAAGTATCAATGGACCGAAACCTCCCAGATCACGCTGAAGGGCGAACCCAAACCTGCGAAACAATACCTCTGCCAGTACGGGCCGGATGGGCAAGTGCAGAAGACCCCGATTGCGCAGGAAGGAATGCAGCAGTCGCCGGGCGGGCGGTTGAAGCAGAGAATGGTCAAGAAGAAAACCGAGGAGATGCAGGACTACATGGGGGACGTGAAGCAGTTGCTGAGCGTGTACGTTCCGCCCGATCCGGTGAAGCTGCAGCAGGCCTACCAGACAGGCAACGCTTCGATCGCCAAAGGGCCGATGCCAGGCACGGTCAAACTCGCTTTCCAAAACTATGACAAGCCGGGCGATCAGTTGACGATCATCTTTAACACGCAGCAGAACACGATCGCCGAGTTAAGCGTCAAGACGTATATGCAACAACCGAGCGAGGCCGTCACGCTGGACACTCACTTTGCGAGTCTGCCAGATGGCATCAACTACGCGCAGAAGGTTGTGCTCAATGCCACCGCGAAAAAGCTGATGGTAACGACGACCAACTCGGGTTATCAGAAGTTGCAATAGGGCTGTTTAAGCTATAGCTGCGCTTCAAAGCTCTTAAGGTCCCAGTAGTCGCGGCAGGCTGCGATCTTGCCGTCGCGCAGATCAAAGATCCCGACGCAGGGCACGCTGACCCGCTTGCCATTGGCTTCGAAGGTGTCGATCCGCTCCGCCACGACGACGTTGCCGTCGGCACGATATGGCGGACCTCCCAAGGCAAGGCCCTCATTTGTTGCCTACCGCTTTGCGGTTTCACGCCGATGGCCATCCGGCCCTTTATCTCTTTCCAAGGTGAATTCCACCAGACCGCATCCTCGCTGCAATAGCTGGTGAACTCGTCCACCTCGGCACGGACATAGGCATCGATGAAGTCGGCGAATCATGGCGACGGCTGTCTCGTTTGCCAATTGAGCTTCTCCAGACGATTAGTTGGTCTTGTAGGCCTGCTTCATGTACTGACGCGCCATGTCGGCCTGACCTGACCCCGAATTTGCTTCTACGACGGCACGGTACTTCGAAAGCGCTTCATCCCGCTTCTTGAGTACGTCATACATCTCTCCCGCCGCAAGCATCGCCTTCTGGCGGAACTCCGGATCGGGCGAAGTGGCGGCGGCAAGGTCATAGGCTTGCGCTGCCGGCTCGTACTCGCGCTGGCCACGCAGTGCTTCTCCCAGCCCATAAGCTGGTATGGCAATCTGACAAACGGCATAGATGCTCGCCCGACAGTTGTCCACGACCTTGCGATAGGCGGCTATCGCGGCTTGCCCATGGCCGGCAGCGTTCAACAGGTGCGCGTATTCGGCAGCGACCAGAAAATTTTTGGGGTATTCCTGCTGCAGTTGCCCTACGACTTGGATGGCCTCTGCGTATTTTTGTTCGCGCCGCAGGAATAGAGCGAGCGCTACTTTAGCGTCGCTGGCCACATCAGGAGTGCCATGCGCCGCGACTTCCCGCAGGTAGTCCAGCCCTTTCTGCCTGTTGCCACTGATGCCGGTCATAGCCGCAGCCACTTTCACCGGAAAACTGAGGCTGCCAATGACATACAAGTGGATGCCGACAAGATTCTTGGCATCGACGAAATTAGGGTCGAGTTCGAGAACGCGCTCGTCGTCATGACGCGCTGCCACTGCCGTGCGCAATGCGCTGATCCACGCGTGCTGCGCCATCCCCATGTAGGTGGCGCGCAAACCACGGGTCACAGCCCGGGCGTAAAGCGCGTCAGTACTGTTTGGATTTTGCTCCAGCTGAGACTGTTCCAGCGCCAGGGCCTGGTCGCTGAGTTGTTTCACCTGCTGTTGCACCTTCAAATCCAGCGGCTGCAAGTTCTTCCTGCTGACGAAGCTCTCGGAGGCGTAAGCCTCTGTGTCCAGCGCGCCTATGCGGTAGAGCTCCTGGAAAATGATTCCCGCAAGCAGGTGATTGATGGCATAGGGGTCGTCAGGATGAAGCTTCAGAGCGACTTGGAACTCTTTGAGAGCCTTGTCGTATTCCAGATTGTTGAAGTAATCAAAGCCCTTGCGAGTGGCGGCGTCGTTGTTGTAGCGGGTCGGGGCTGGAGCTAGCGCAGCCACCGAGCTTGCCGCAGAAATGATAAGGGAGCCGAACAGGGCTAGGCTGTAACAACGTGCTGGGTAAGGTCGCATTGCGATTGCGTACTGAGAAGTTTACCCGATATTCCAGCTACTCTGAACAGGGTACAAACGTTCTCAAGCAATTGATGCGCCAAGCTCCCATATGACTCTTTCAAGACCTATAACCCAAGATTATTATTCCGAAACCGAAGCCGCACAGGCACTTGGTATTACCGTTGGCAGGCTTCACCAACTCCTGGACCGTTATGTGTTCAACGTGGGCACACGCCGTCCCCCTAACATTGAGTTCACCAGCAGCGACCTGCTGCTGCTTTCGTACTGGAGCCGGGAGTCCAACGCGTCCCCTGAGTCCCACGATAACGTGATCTCGATTGACGATTACAAATAGCTGTCGCGGTCCCGGTTACGTGGCAGTGTGGCATCTTGAATTCCGTCCGTGCTACCTTACGGAAACATTGAAGCCGAATATTCAGGAAGTTCTGCACCGCGCGTATCGGGAACTGCGGCCGCGCGCGCCCATGCCGCAGTTCCGTGCCGAGTTTTATCCGTTTGCCAACGTAAACAACACGATTCGACTGCGGGAAGGCGTGCTGCACATCCGATTTTCTGACCTGCTCGAAGGTGCTCCAGAGAACGTAATTGAGGCGATTACCCACATCCTGCTGGCGAAAATTTATAAAAAGCCGATCGAGGACCTGCATGCCACTCGCTATCGACGCTATGTAAGCAGCAGCAATGTCAGTTCCAAGGCACACCTTGTACGGCAGGTGCGCGGGCGTAAGCGCATCGACTCAGCCCAGGGGAAAGTCTGGGACTTGGACGTGATTTTCGAGGAGTTGAACAGCCGGTTTTTCCACGGATTGATGGGCCGGCCCCAACTAACTTGGAGCCGCGGCCATGCGCGCAACAGTTTGGGGCACTATGATCCCGCGCACAACACC
>Ga0308173_10001829_pt1 | contig 10952 bp, 10 predicted proteins | sample PhyPR1_FD_203716 | JGI IMG/M metagenome (GOLD analysis project Ga0308173, IMG submission 203716) | Soil microbial communities from UC Gill Tract Community Farm, Albany, California, United States - DLSLS.P.R1 | ecosystem: Environmental > Terrestrial > Soil > Agricultural land | place: USA... | reverse complement strand
GGCTGAGCAGCGGCTGCACGAGCTGGTCGTGAAGCCGGTGGTGGATGCGGGTACTACCGGTCCCATTTTCGGCGGCATCCTCAACGACCAGGAGCGCACCGAGTGGCGCGAACGGCTGCGTGCGTGGCCCGAACGCTATGTCGTCGAAGAATATGTACCACTCGCCCACTCACCGGTGTGGCTCGGCGATCACCTCGAGAGCCGTGCCCTCCTGATGCGGGTGTTTGTCGCGTTCGACGGCCACGGTGATTACCGGGTGCTGCCAGGCGGGCTCTCCCGCATCGGCGGCACCGACGGCATCGTTGTCTCCGGCCAGCGCGGCGGCGGCAGCAAGGACACGTGGGTACTGTCGCACGCGCCCGTTCAGGCGTTCTCGCTGCTGCCAGGACGGATCCAGGCGCCCGACGTGATCCGCGGCGAGCGCGCGGTCTCGAGCCGCTCCGCCGAGCACCTGTTCTGGATGGGCCGTTACGCGGAGCGCAGCGAAAACGCGGCGCGACTGCTGCGAGCCGTGCTGACGCGCCTGCCGCAGGGAGACACCAGCGTCTCCACGGGCTCACCGCCTGTGGTCGCCGCGTGTCGTCGCCTCGACCTGTTGCCCGCGGACCTCGATGCGAGTACGGCGTCGGCGCATGATTACGAGCGCGCGCTGATCGCCGGCATTGGCGACCCCGAGGCGCAGCACAGCCTGGCCCACAACGTCGGCGAGACGCTGCGCGTGGCCAGCACCGTGCGCGATCGCCTGTCGTCGGACAACTGGCGCATCCTCAACCAGCTGTGGGAAACCCTGACTGACCGCGATCGCCGATCGGACTCGTTCGCGGATGCGCTCGAGCGGCTCGATCACGCCATCATCTCGCTGGTCGCCGTAGGCGGGCTCGAGATGGCGCACATGACGCGCGACGAAGGCTGGCGGTTCATGAGCCTCGGCCGGCACCTGGAGCGCGTGCTTTACGTGATCGCGACCACGGCTGAAGTCGCGGCGTCGCCGATGGTGGAGGATCCCCCGCTGCTCGAGTGGCTGCTCGACCTCTCCGACAGCATCATCACCTACCGCGCGCGCTACATGGGTCACGCCGAGTGGACGGCCGTCGCTGATCTGCTGCTGTTCGACCGCACCAACCCGCGGTCGGCCGCCTTCCAGCTGTCTAAACTGGCCAAGCATGTTCCGCAGCTTCCCGGCGGCGACCTCGGCGATCTCGGCGCCCAGCTCGCGGCGCTCTCCTCCCCGAAGGACGTGCTTCCACAACCCGACGCGATCGCGGAATATCTGGCGAGGACGGAACAGCTGGTGCTCTATGTCTCGGACCTGCTCACGCTCCGGTATCTCACCCACGTCTACGAACCGGCACACGCGACGCTGATCTGATGCCCGCCCGCTATCGCGTCGAGCACACGACGAAATACGTCTATACGTCACCGGTCGCGACGTCGCAGCACGTTGCCTACCTGCGGCCGCGCGAGCTGCCGTACCAGCACGTCCGTCATCACGAGCTCCGGATCGATCCATCGCCGGCGAACGGATCGCGACGCACCGACGCGTTTGGCAATCTCGTCAACCATTTCCAGATCCTGCGTCCGTACTCGACGCTGACCGTCACGGCCGACAGCGAAGTGGAGGTCTGTGCACGCGCCGGGATCGATGGGGAGCGCAGCCCGCGCTGGGAGGCGGTGTCACGTGAATTGAGCGGACGGTCGGTGTCACTGCCACGCGGCGTCGCCCAGTTCGCGCACCCGTCTCCGTACCTGCCGTTCTCGGAATCGATGGGGCAGTTCGCGCAATTGTCGTTTCCGGCCGGCGAACCGGTGCTGCGCGGTGCGATCGCGCTGATGCAGCGGATGCACGAGCAGTTCACGTTCGACAGCACCGCGACCACCGTCACCACGCCGCTCAGCCGCGTGCTCGACGATCGCCGCGGCGTCTGCCAGGACTTCGCACACGTAGCGATCTCGTGCCTGCGGGCGCTCGGACTCGCGGCGCGCTATGTCAGCGGGTATCTCTTGACCGATCCGCCAGCCGGTCAGCCGCGGCTGATCGGCGCCGACGCCTCGCACGCGTGGCTCGCGGTGTTCTGCCCGGTCAATGGATGGGTGGACCTCGATCCCACCAACAACGTCATCGCCGGTGAACGCCACGTCACGGTCGCCTGGGGCCGCGACTACGGCGACGTCAGCCCACTGCGCGGCGTCCTGCTCGGCGGCGCCGGCCATCGGCTGTACGTGGGAGTGAGCGTGGTGCCTGTCGAGGGTCAGGAATCAGGTATCGGGAATCGCGTATCAGGGCTGGGCAAGGAATCAGCCCCTGATACCTGACACACCCTGATTCCTGATTCCCGATTCCCGATTCCTGATACCTGATTTCTTCGAGGGCTAGGCCTCTTCCCAGCGGAACCGAGCGAGCGCCAGCGACCCGAATAGGAGGGAGAACCCGAGCAGCACGAGCGTCGGCAAGACGGCGGCGCTGAGGCCAAGCCCCCTCCACGTCATGGCATCCAGTCCATCGACCGCCCAGCGGACGGGGATCACTACGGTCACTCGCTGCAGCCAGGCCGGGAAGATGAACGACGGAACCCACGCGCCGCCGAGCATCACCATCAGCAGCGTGGCCAGGATCGACACGCCGCGCGTGCCGCCGGGGGTGTTGCCGAGTGCCGCGATCAGCAGGCCGAACGTGGCCGCCATGATGGCGAAGGCGGCGGTGATCGCGAGGAACCCGGCGACGCTCCCGGCAATCCGCACCTTGAACACCACGATCGCGAACGCAAACGCCACGAGCATCGTGACGATGCCGATGGTTGCGCCGCTCAGTGCCTTGCCACCCAGCAGCAGCAGGCGCGACAGCGGCGCGCTGCGCAGGCGTTTCCACAGGCCGCGCTGTCGCTCGAGCAGGATGCCGATTCCGAGATCGATCGCCGCGAACAGAATGAACTGCGTACCCATGCCGGCAAACGAGTGCGCATAGCCGTTGTAGGGAATGCTCGCCTGGGACGTCACCGCCTCTTCGGCGACCGTATAGGGCATCGTGAACCCGCGCCCGCCGCCGCCCGTCTGGGGGCTGCTGCTGGACAGACGCTGCACCGACTGCAGCAGCGTTCGCAGCGCGTCCTTCTGATCGGCGGGCATGTTCAGCGCGTCGAGTCCCTTCAGCGACTCGCCAACCATCTGCTGGCCGGCAGGACCACCAAACATCTCCTTGCTGACCGCTCCCATCACGTGCTGCGTCATGATGCCGCGCACCATGCCGAGTTCCGCCGCATGCGACGGGTCGAACCACATCGTCACGGGCGGGGGTGTGCCGCCGCCGAAGAACGCGCGCCCGGCGGCATCGCCGAAGCCGGCGGGAATGACGACAGCCACGGTAATGCTGCCGGCGCGGACGGCGGCACGTGCCGCCGCACGCGCTGGCGTGGTGACCTTCAGCGTCTTGTCGCCCTGCGCTCCCGAGACGACGGCACGCGAAACCGCACCGCCGTCCTCGTCGACGATGGCGATGGGAATCCGTGCGGCTTCCGAGTTGCCCTGGCCGCTGAAGATGGACCCGAAGAAGGACGCGATGGCGATCGGCGCGATGAACCCCATGATCACCGCGCGGCGGTCGGTGAAGTACAGCAGCAGGTCCTTACGCACGAGCGCCCGCAACGCGATCCACGACATCAGTCCCGCAGGCTCCTTCCGGTCAGCGACAGGAATACTTCCTCGAGGCTGACCCTGTCAGTGGCAGAGAGGCTATGGCGCAGGCGTGTCACCGAGTCGTCGGCCACGACGCGGCCGTGATCGATGATGATCACCCGGTCGGCGAGGCGCTCGGCTTCTTCCATGTAGTGCGTGGTGTAGAGCAGCGTCTTGCCGCGCCGCTTCAGCTCTTCGAGGTTCTCGAAGATGGCGTTCCGGCTCTGCGGGTCCACGCCGACCGTCGGCTCGTCGAGCAGCAGGATGTCGGGATCGTGCATCAGCCCCGCCGCCAGGTTGAGACGACGTTTCATGCCGCCACTGAAGGTGCCAACCCGGTCGCCGCCTCGGTCGGCGAGCCCGACGAGCGTCAAGACCGACTCGATCGCCGCGTCGGCAGCACGCCCGCCCAGCCCGAACAGCGCACCGAAGAACTGGAGGTTGTGCCGCGCGGAAAGCTCGTCGTAGAGCGCCACGTCCTGCGGGATCAGGCCAATCCGCCGCTTGCCGGGATCCGCATCGCCGCGCAGCCGCTTACCGTCGATGTGCACGTCGCCGGCGTCGGGTGTCACCAGGCCGCTAATGATCGAGACGGTGGTCGTCTTGCCGGCGCCGTTGGGACCGAGTACCGCCACCAGCTCGCCGCGACCAATGCTGAACGACACGTCGTCTACCGCGACGACGGAGCTGTAGCACTTGCGGAGATGGCGGACCTCGAGCACTGGTACGAGAAGGTATCAGGAATCGGGTATCAGGAATCAGGGCTGTGTCAGGAATCAGTGCTGATTCCCAGCCCAACGCTGATTCCTGATTCCTGATACGTGATTCCTGCTATTTTGTGGTGCCGATGAGACTCCTATGGGCGACAGCAGCAGTGGCCTTGGCAACATCAGTAGCTTCCGCCGCGCCTCAACAGCCGGCACCGCCTCCGCTAGTCCGGCAGACCGACGCGCCGCAAGGTGCGCGACAGGGCGGCGGCGGCCGCGGCAATGCGCCCTCGCTGCCGACCCCGCGTTGGCCGGACGGACGGGTCAACTTCGGGCCGCCGCCCGGTGAAAAGGGCGTGTGGGAACGGCGCAACGAGCATCTGGTCAACAACCCGAACTCGTACCAGGCGGCCGCCACGCGCACCGCACGGATCCATATCGACCAGGTGCCGCTCCAGCCGTGGGCGAAGGCGCTCACCAACGACCGTCATCTCACGGCGCTTGCCAGCGAGCCGTATACGCGCTGCAAGCCGGCCGGCGGCCCGCGGCAGTTGATGTCTCCATATGGCCTCGAGATCGTGGACCTGCCGGATTTGAAGCGTGTCTACATCTTCAACATCTCGAACGCTCAGAGCTACCGGATCATTTACATGGATGGCCGCGAGCACCCAAAGAACCTCGCGCCCAGCTACCTGGGACATTCCATCGGGCACGGGGAGAACGACACGCTGGTCGTCGACAGCGTGGGTTTCAACGAGGACTTCTGGATGAACCGTGACGGGCTGCCGCACACCAGCCAGCTACACCTCGTCGAAAAGCTGACGCGCACGAATTTCGACACGCTCAACTACGAAGTAACCATCGACGATCCCGGCGCCTACACCGCACCGTGGACGAGCGGCTATACGCTCGGCTGGCAGAAGGGTTATGAACTGTTCGAATACCAGTGCCAGGAGAACAATCTCTCACCGGAGAGCATGGCTGGCGACTCGCTGATCAGCCCGATTACGCCGTAGCAGCGTGGGCCGGGCGTCGCGGCCGGTCGCGCCGTCGCCTTGGCGAGGGCGGAAACGGCCCGGCATTTCATCCGCACGCGTCGATCGGCGTCTCGATCTTTCCGGTCCACACGGCGCCCGCCGGTTTGGTCGCGCGCGCGTCGAGAATCAGACGTCCGCCGATGGCGGTCCCCGGCTCGAGCGAGTTGTAGTTCATGCTCGAGATGAAATCCCGCAGTGGCAGCTCGATATCGAATGTGGCGCCCGCCTTCAACGGAACAATCCACGGATCCTTGCGGCCTGAATAGGTCGCGTATTTCGGATTCACGTAGACGTACTCTTCGGTGGCGCCCGTGGCGATCCGGATCACCGCGACGGTCATCGCGTTCACCACCTGCGGCTGCGGACTGCCCGGCGTGAATCCGAACTGCAAGCCGATGTCGCGATCACTCGGGTTCGTCACGGTCACCTTCAAGACCGGCGCTGGCGATGTGCTGCACAAGACGCTCATCGTCGGCTGGCCGGCGGTCTTCGCCGCAGCCGGCGCCTGGCTGGCGATCAGCGATGCACTCGCGGCGCTGATCGCGACGATCAGCGGTATCACTCTGCGAAACGCGATCACGCGTGATTCTCCCGGCCGACCGGCCTCTCCCACGTCACTGCCCAACCGGCGGCGGACCACCGGCGCGTCCAGTCGGCGCTGCCGGTGTCCCACCGACACCAAGGCCATCCTGCACCGGACGCCGCGGCCGGTTGATGCCCTTCTTCAAATCTTCCGCGAGCGCCTTGTCCTCGGCCCGCTCGGCGCCCAGCGACTGCCGCAGCGCCATGTTGCCCTCATGACAATCGTACGGCAGCAGGTCGCCGCCGTCGAGCGGCGTCAACGGATACGACAGCGTGAACGGGCGGACGTATGTCACCGGATCGTCTACGGTCACCTGGTACTGGACGATGTCGCTGGCGACGCGCTTGAACCGCTCCGTCAGCTTCATCTGCGTGCTGTGCCGGTTGCCATTGCCGTTCAAACCGATGGCCGTCTGGTCCGTGAGGTTCGTCGTCTCCACAACCAGCTCGTCGCCTTCCCAGTGGCCGCGCGCATCGCCGAGGTACTGATGGATGTTCTGCGACAGGTGCTGGCGTCCATCCGTGTAGATGACGCGCGTGTCGTGCACCATCTCGTACGAAATCGCGACGACGCCGGGCGCCTGCTGGATGCGCTGGCCGTTGCCGTAGATCACGCGGAGGGAGGAGCCGAGAATGCCGCGCGTGATGCAGCGTTCGTAAAGCGAGAAATCGGTGGTCCAGTCGAGCGGGCCATTACCGTACGTGCCGCGCGGCATCGGCCGCTTGCGCCCTTCCTCGGTGTACGCCGGCATGCGGCCGTCCGGCGGATCGACGATCAGCGAGGTCTGCGGAAACGCGCGCCGGCCGAAGTCGAAGCGGAACGTGCTGGTCGCGTCAGTCTCGGCGCGCTTCGCGGCGGCCTTGATCTGCGCTTCGCGCTGCTTCTGTTCTTCGTCGGTGCGATAAAGGCCGATGGGCGCGGGAGCGCCACCGCGACCGCCCCCGCGCGCCATGTTGATGCCGTCGGTGTCATCGCTGGACCAGGCACCCTGCAGATCAGGGTCGCCCCACGGCGTCAGCGGCACCTTATACGCGGGCGCCGGCTTATTGCCGAACGCCGTGATGACGAGTGGTGGAGGCGCCGAGTAGTTCTGGCCGGACACCGCGAGACTGAACGGCCCCGCAACCGCAAGGGCCGCGATGAGTGCGAATCCGACTCGGCGGGTCATCCGAAGTTCCTCCCGGGCCGGATTGTAGGCCGCTGGCCGAGCATGTCAAGGAGGCTGGGGGCTCCAGCCCCCAGCAAGCCTATTTCGCTCTCCCCTTGTACCCCTGCGCAATCATCGGGATCGAATAGACAAACGCGTGCTGCAGGCGTGTCGCGTCGCTCAGGCTGACCACCGCATACATCGTCTTCTTGTCCTTGCCCGCGAAGGCTGCCGAGATGAGCCCGTACGGCGCCGGGATGTTGCCAAGCACTTTCCCGTCAGGCGAGATCACATAGAGATTCGGTCCAGCGGTCACGTAGAGGCGGTTGTCGTTGTCGATGGTGAGTCCATCACCACCGCCAGCCGGCAGCCTGACGAATTCGCGCTGGTTCGTGAGCGAGCCGTCCGCCTGCACGTCGAACGCTGCGATCGTGCCGGCAGGACCGCCGAACGCGCCGTTGGTCACGTAGAGTGTCTTCTCGTCCGCGCTGAGGATGACGCCGTTGGTGTTCAGCCCTTCGCCATAGCGGGTCACCACGCCCTTCGGGCTCGCATAGAACAGCCCGCCCATGGTGAAGTACGCGCCACCCTTGCTGTCGGCCGTCAGGTCGTTGATGACGCCGCGCAGGCAGTCCAGCGGGTCGCCGTTCGGCAGCTTATCGGCAAGGATCTGGCGCTTCGGCGTCAGTTGCGTCACGTTGGCGTGCAGCCCGCGCTCGACGATGAAGAGCTCTCCCTTCTTGTTCATCGAAAGCGCGCCGCCGGTGTGAGTGTCGGTGTAGACGGGGGTCGCCTTGCCGTTCTTGTCCAGCCTGACCACCGCGCTGTTATGGTTCTGCGCAATCAGCAGGTCGCCGTTCTTGTCGGCCAGGATGCCGTCGGCGTTGTTGCCGCTGACCTCCCACACCTTCGTCCACTTCTGGCCGGCGGCGATGACGCCCGGAATCGCGGTGACCGTGTAGTCCGCGGGCGGCGGCGGAAATGCCGCCGGTGTCGCCGGCGCTGCGGGAGCGGCGCCGCCAGGCGCACCGCCCGGTCGACCGCCGCCGGCACCGCCGCCCGGGCCACCCGGGCGGGCGGCGGCCGCGGGAGCCGGCGTCTGGCACGTCGCGATCAGCGCGTTATAGCCGGCATCCTGCGTCGCCTGCGGGCTCGCGCCGGGAGGCAGAAGTGGACCCTGGGCCAGCAACGTTGCGCCGCTCAATAACGCGGCGCACACTCCCGCAACAACGTGTCGCTTCATAGGCTCCTCTTCGACTCTGTTAGCTCTGCGCGACCGGCGCATCAACGCCAGCCCAGAGGTTCATCGTGCCGAGTTCTTCGCGACCACAGGACTTCAGGTAGCAGAACAACTGGGTACGGTAGGCCGCATGTCCACACAGCACGAGGTTGACGACGAAGGCGCCCTTCGAGGTCTTGCCACGGCCGAACATGTCCATCTCGCCGCGGAAGTCCGCGTCGGTCCAGTTGCCGAGCAATGCCGCGTATTGATCCGGCTGCGTCTCGAGCACCTTCAGCGTCTGGTCCCAGTTCCGCCCCTTCGCCGCCGCGTCGGCCGCGGTCCAGGCTTCGACGTTGAAGCCCCCCGCCTTCGCGGCCTTCACGAGCTCCGGCCCCATGACGCTCAGGTACTGCAGGAGCTCGAGTGCGCTGCGCTGCTTTGGTGTCGGGCGATAGTCACGCATCTGCGGCTCGACCTTGCCGGCCAGATGGAACAGGATGCGGGCTTCGTTCTGCAGCGACTCGATTAACTCGGACTTGGTCAGGACCATGGGCACTCCTCCCGGGAGAAAGAAAACCGGGCAACTGTACTATGCCGGCGGCCTGGCGGTCAGCACGCGATTGAGCAGTTGCGCCAGCCGGGCACCACCCAGGGCAAGCCGCTCTTCGATGACACCGATGTTCTTCCCGTAATACGCCTCATCCACGCTGCCCTTCTGCGGCAGCATGATGGCGTTGGACAGGGTGAGCGACTCCATCGCCCACTCGGCGTAGGTCCCGCTCGGACGCGTCAGCAGCCCCTCGCCGGCCACGCGGCCTTCGAGCACCTTGAGGAACGCCCGGTCATCGAGCGCGCGGTGCTGGATCAGCCCGACGTCCCACGCCCCGTGCAGGTTGCACGGCGTGGTCCGTGCGACGTCGGTGCTGCAGTTGTCGGTCCCGAACTGCCGCACCTGGATGCCGTTGCCGCCGGCCTCGACCGCTGCGGCGTGCAGCGGCTGGTGAATGTCCCCGACAAAGTGCACGACGAACTTCAGCGCCACGGCGCGATCCGCGCGGTCCAGTTTCGCGTCGGCGAGCCGCTGCTCGTTGTACAGAAGTCGATCGACGATGCAGTCGCGCCAGACATCGTTGCGCGAGCCCGCCGCGGTGCCAGGCTGCCGTGGACAGTCGCGATCGCGATCGTAGGCTTTAGCATCGGCCGGGATGTCGACGTAGTGCCAGTAACCCGTCTGCGCGACGCCGCCGCGATAGTCATCAGCCCAGCTCGCCACGGTCTCCAGCGTTTCGTTCCCGAGCAGCCACGTCACGTTGCGCTTCGCGATCGGGGTCAGATGGTTCGTGGCAACCAGCGCGACGAGACGATGACCCTGGGGACCCCACGCGGAAAGGGTGGAGATAGCGGAAACGAAGACGCAGCAGAGGGCAAACGCGGTACGCAGCATCAGGGAGTTGTATCACTGCCGGTGAGCATGCGGTAGCGGAGGGAACGGTGATCCGTGGAGAGGACCGTTCCTCCGCCGTCCCCCTTCGCGCGGGCGATTACGCTGCCGTCGGCTCGGCCAGCGCCTTCAGCACCGCCTGCGGATTGTCCGCGGCGATCACCAGGCGATTCCGGGTCGCGAGGTAGCTGTACTTGATATTGATGTGCGCTTCGGCCAGACGCTGGAACACGCCGGCGGCCGCGCCCGGCTGGTCGGGGACTTCGACGAGCACGACCTGCGTCTCCTGCACGATGCGGAAGCCGGCGCCCTGCAGGCACTCGTGCGTCGCCCGCAGATCCGGCGACAGCACGTGAACGACGCCGCCGATCTCGGCGTACCCGTCGATGTTGATCCCGGCCGCGCTGACGCAGCCCAGCGCCCGTGCCAGCGTGCCCGGACGATCGGTTTCGAGGGTTACCGCCAGGTCGGCGTCGAGATGATGCACCACACTCCCTCCCGGTTGCTGACGGGGCGGGATCCTAGCACGTTCGAAATCGTTCGACGCGTTCGAGGCGTTCGGGGCGTTCGGGGCGTTCGAGGGCGTTCGAGGCGTTCTCGTTCAGCTGGGCCAGAAGTAGCTGAACACGCTGGCCGTGATCAGGGCGTAGAGGACGCCGTCGATGGTCGACCGGAGTGTTGCGCTGATCGATCGGCTGTACCAGATCACCATCTGCCACAGCGCGGCGGCGTAGCCGAGGAACGACGCAATCAGCGTGACGTGAAACACGTCGTGATGATGCGCGCCGGCGGGTTGGACGATGGTGTCGAGGAACGCGACCATCGCGGCGACCACCAGCAGATACACGAACCAGCCGACCAGGTTCGACGTCATCGACATCGTGCTGCCGGGAAACACCGTCATCACGAATCGGGGTCCCTGTTTGACCTTTTCGGCAAACGCCGGTGCTCCCATCTCCGCCATGCTCGAGGGCCGAGGGACCATGTAGTCGCCGGGCTTCAGGCCGAAGGGGCGGAGCACGGCCATCACGCCGTCTTCTTCGTCGAGGCGGTTGTAGTCGCCCTTATGCCACGGCGTCACCATGTGAACGACGGAGCTGACCACGAAAACGAGGACCGCCGACAACAGGACCGGCAGCCACAGCG